>SDBS01000302.1_pt1 | contig 45689 bp, 52 predicted proteins | sample 2277091 | NCBI WGS metagenome assembly SDBS01 (sample SAMN10404972, study PRJNA504765) | marine sediment metagenome | isolation source: marine sediment core GS10_PC15, 163 cmbsf | place: Arctic Ocean: Southern Knipovich Ridge | collected 2010 | reverse complement strand
TAATCCGAGCTTACGCCGGTATTGATACGATTATAATTATAAATTATAATTTATAAATTATAAATTTTTGTGTTTTTTTCTAAAACAAAAGGATTTCCTTTTAAATATAAAATTTATATCATCCTTATTTTTATTAAAAATCATTAGACTCATTTAATTTTTTTATTAAAAAATATTCAAATTTGTATAAGAGAAGAATCTCATGATGAAATTAGCGTATAAGTTTAGGATGCCTAAGACTGAGCATTTAGATGTGCTTTGCTCTATTTCTAAAAAGCTATATAATCAGGCAAATTGGTATATCCAACAAGATTTTTTTCATTTAGAGAATTGGCTTCGTTATCAGGATTTAAATTTCATTTTAAATGGTTCTAACCATTATAAATTATTGAAAGCTCAGACATCTCAACAAATTCTTAAACTCTTAGATAAAAACTGGAAAAGTTTCTTTAATGCGATAAAAGAGAGGAAAAAAGATTGGAAAAAATTCAGGGGGAGTCCGAGACCACCTAAATATAAGAAAAACTGCAGTAATCTTCTAATATTTACCAACCAGAATAGCAAAATTAAAGACAATATAATTACTCTCACAATGTCTAAAATGTTTAAAGAGACATTTCCAGAGTTAAGAAGACCAATTGAAATTAAGATTCCTGAATACAAAAATAAGAGTTTTAAAGAGTATCAACAAATACGCATCTTACCGAGGAAAAAATTTTATGATGTCGAGATTATTTATAAAAAAGAGATAGAAAAATCGAAATTGGAGCAAACTAATTACTTATCCATTGATTTTGGACTAAATAACTTAATTACTACCGTGGAGAATCAGAACAACAAACCCATTATTATTTCAGGTAAATTATTGAAATCAATTAATCGACAATGGAATAAACGGAAATCAAGGCTCTTTTCTATCAAAGACAAACAAAAGTTAAAGTGGACTGATAGACTCGATAAGATTACAATAAAGAGAAACTCAGTTGTCAATGATTATTTACACAAAACAGCTCAACTGATTGTTGGGTATTGTTTAAAGAATAAAATTGGTAATATTTGCTTAGGTGATTTAAAAGACATAAAACAAAATATCCGATTGGGTAAACAAAATATCCGATTGGGTAAACAAAATAACCAGAATTTTGTTAATGTCCCCATTCAAACACTTAAACAAATGATAACCTATAAAGCTCAACTTGTAGGAATTAAAATTCATAATGTTGATGAGTCCTACACGTCAAAGTGTAGCTCATTAGATTTAGAACCTATCCAGAAACATAAAAAATATATCGGAAAGCGGATTAAAAGAGGATTATTTCGAGGCTCGAATTACCTACTCAATGCAGACGTAAATGGAGCTTTAAACATCCTCAGAAAAGTAGTCGGAGATGGTTTTATACAAAACCTATCCGATAGAGGCCACTGGTTTCAGCCTGTGCGAATAAGGGAGCTATTCCAAACTTCGCATGAACAATTTTTATTAAAATCTGTTAATATTATTTAACATTTTTAATAATTTTGATAACCTACATTAACATTATACAAAATTACAATAACAAACGATACAATTGACAATTTCGCTTGACTATATTGCAGGAATTCTTGATGGAGAAGGATCAATAATTATCCGTTTTAGAAAAAATAACAAATATTCCACAGGAGTTCACATAGATATATCCAACACAAATAAAGAAGTGCTATATTTGACATAATCTTATTTTGGTTATGGTTATACATTTTGGCATAAAAGAGACCAGTTATGGCACTTTAATATTTATAAAATTAGTCAATTAATCGATTTTACAGAGATTCTGATACCAAATTGTATAGTTAAAAAAAAAGAGATGGAAATTTTCCTACAAATTATGAAACTAATGAAACAAAAAAAACATCTAACTTTAGACGGAGTAAAATATATTTTTGAATTATGGAGTGAGAGGAAATAATTAAATTAAAGTTTTAAATACCTTAAAGTCAATTGTTAATATGAGCTTCAAATAAAATCTTACGTTTTAGTTGGCTATAAGGTTTGTCTATCCTTGTAAAAATAAATAGATTTTTTAAATCTTCGTAGTTTAAAAATCTCTTTTTCAATAAAAATACAATTAGTTCGAAAAAAATTTTACGATTAAAAATGAACTTAAAGGAAAAAATTCAGATTCACCTAGATCAAATAAAACAACTTAATGGTGTAGAAAATGCTGTTCTAACTCAAAGAGATGGCAATCCTATTCAATCAACTGGTGTGTGGTTCTCAGAAGATGAGATCTTTAATGTATGTTCAGCTGCAAGTGCTATTTTTAATGTAGGAATCCATCTACATCCTGAAAGTATGAAATATATATTAATTGAAGGTAAAAAAGCAAAAATTTTAATCGCTCCATTGAAGAGTCCAATGCATTATTCATTGAATACAATACTAGAGCAACAAGGAATAATGAATGGTGATCATGAGTTTTTTATTGCAATAACAGCTCAACCATATGTAAATTTAGGAGGAATTTTTTTGCAAACAAGTGAATGTTTAAAAAAAATAAAAGCTTCATTAATTTCTTCAGGAATATCATTTAAACCACCATTAATTCAATTTAATAAAGAAAAAGTTCAAAATATTATCAAGGGATTCAATATTAAAGAAAATGAGAAACTCGATTATAAAATGAGTTCACGTTCTTTAAGTTTTTCTGAAAACATATCAATGAAATTAAGGAATGTTTTAAGTGAGTTTTCTTATACAATTTCGGATCTAAAATATGCATTTATAAGCATTGAGGGAGGTTTTATTGCTTCTAAAATATTCAGAAAGCCGACTATTAATAATAAAAATTTAGATAATATTTCTGCGATGAGCTATTCTGTTTTCCAGACCGCAAATAGATGTTCATTATTACTAAAAAAAATGTATGCTGAAAAAATTTTAATCGACTGTAACGACTCCTTTCAATTCATAATAGGTTTAGATAATGCTATTTTTAGTACAGAAATTGGAAAATCTCGACAAAAGTTAGGATTATTGAGATTAATACTTCCGAAATTCTCAAAAAAGATTAATTATCTTATCAAAAAGGCATCAGTAATTCAAGATCACCGACATTTTGACATTAAAAGATTATTAGGAGATTTAGTAATTGAGTAAGAATCAGGTGTCGTATGAATTTTTTTAAAAATTTAAATAAATCAAAAAGAAAATATACATTATTTAATTTTTATTGTAAATTTTTGAAGGAATTATTTGACTTTAGTCTTTTTAGAAATGAATTTGTATTTACGAATTTAATTAAAAATGGGAAAGAATTATTTACTGGTCATAAGACACAATCGCTTTGGGGATGGTTGGTTTGATTTTCGATTACGAAAATAAATTAATACAAATTAAAATTGTATATTATGGTCCTGCTATGTCAGGAAAAACTACTTCGCTAAAATATCTATTTTCGTATTTTGGTAAAATAAATGATTTAGATTCAATCGAAAGTTCTGTTGGCCGTACTTTATTCTTTGATTTTGGAGTTTTACAGTTTAAAGGTTCACAGTGGGGAATAAAGTTCTTATTATATACTGCCACAGGTCAGGATTTTTATGCAAGTACTCGTCCTGCTACTTTAAACGGTGTTGACTGCATAATCTTTGTAGCCGATTCTCAAATTAAATATTTAGAGAATAATCTAAGGTCATGGAATGAATTGAAAATATTATTTGGAAATGAAATTTATAACCTCCCAATTGTAATTTCATTGAATAAACTTGATTTAGTAGGTGAGAGAAAAGTAGAAAAAAATACTTTTATGGAGTATATTGATTCTGAAAAGTTTAAATTTTTGTCAATTAAAGAAACAAGCGCTATATGCGGAAAAGGTGTAGTAGATTCATTCAAAGAAATTATTGGGTTTTTATTTCCGCAATTAAGTATTAATATGAATCTATTAACTTAAATTCTAAGTTCTATTAATGATTTTAAGAGGACAGTAGGTTATCTGATTAGAAAAAAAAATTCACTACTCTTTATTAAGTTAAATAAAATGTATTATTATTCTTGAGTGAGAAATGAACTATTATAATAATTTTATAAAAATTTTTGATGATATTTTATAACTTTTGGTACATATTTTTAGATGTACGCTTTACGTATCCTTCCAAGTAGAATTGTTTTAATAAATTTCTAGCTTTTCTTACTTCTATCGCGTCAATTTCCAAAACACCCATTAACTGAAAGATAGAAAATTGTTTTGGTAGCTTATCTCTAATATTTTCATAAAGACCCATACACTCTATAACCTATACGATTTATTAAATTTTTGGAAAAAAAATTCCTCATAGTAACTATAAAATTTCATCCCAGTGAATATTATAGGTCATTTATAAACTAGTTTTTTTCATAGGAATTTTTCTTACGTTAAATTAAAAATAAAATTTTATAAATTAAGGTTTTATATTTTTTTTTTTCATTATACTATTGAGTCCTTTCAAAAGCGCTAAAACTGAGCTCATTACAATGTCTTCATGGGTTGCACTTGTTTTTACTATTTGATTAGTTTCTAGATCCATTAATTCAATGGAAACATGACCTAAAGCTTCTGTCCCTCCAGTCACCGCTTCAATATTGTATTCTAAAAGCTTTACTCTGCTCATTGGCTCAAAGCATTTAACTATTGCTTTGACTGATGCATCAACTGGACCTACTCCTATTGATGATGCAACTTTTTCTATATAAACTCCATTGTTTCGGATTTTTAAACGAACAGTAGAGGTTGGCGTAATTGATCCCGTTAAGACCGTTAATTCTTCGAGTTTAACATATTGTTCCTCTTCTGGCAGTTCCTCTATCACATCTTTAACAATGGCTAAAAAATCTTCTTCCATTACTTCGTGTCCTTTATCACCGAATCTCTTAATATTATTAAAGATTTTTTTAAACTGTTCATCCGTAGGATTTACTCCCATCTCGCTTAATTTCGCTTTAAGGGCATGGCCTCCTGTGTGTTTCCCAAGTTTGATTGAATGTTTAATTATTTGCTCAACATCATCCGTGCGATGAATACCAATTAATTCAGGGGTTATAGGCTCATAAGCTCGTGCATGCTTTATCATTGCGTGTGCATGAATACCCGATTCGTGAGCAAAAGCATTTTGGCCTATTAATGGTTGTAATCGGCCAATTTTTATCTTTCCACCACATAAGCTTTCGACTAATTTAGCAGTAGGAAAAATCATTTTGGTATTTATATTCATTGGAATCCGATATAGAGCATAAAGTGACATTGCTGTTTCTGCAAAAGATGCATTTCCAGCACGCTCCCCTAATCCAATTATAGTTGTTTGAGCTTCTGAAGCTCCGTTTTCAAAACCAGCAATAGTATTTGCAACTGCTAACCCGAAATCATTATGGCAATGAACAGCAATTCGAATATTATTAGGTAAAGCTTCGTAATTCTTGCGAATTATATAACCAAATGCATTTGGAGTAATTGTTCCTACTGTATCTGGTATGTTTATTCTAGTGGCCCCGCATTTAACCGCAACTTGATTTGCTTTAATTAAAAAATCCAAATCTGAACGTGTTGCATCTTCTGCAGAGAATAAGACAATATTATAATGCTCTTTAGCATAAGAAACCATTTCTGTTATATCATCTAAAACCTCATTTCTAGTCATTTGGAGTTTTTCTTTCATGTGCAAGTCAGATGTAGCAATAAATACATGAATACTATCCATGTCAGCTTCAATTACTTTATCGATATCTAATTTTTTCATCCTTGCTAATCCCATTATTTCTGACTCCAAACCTAATTTAGCTATATCTCTACAAGCTTCAAAGTCCCCTTTAGATATAACTGGGAATCCCGCTTCAATCATATCTATACCCATTTCAGTTAGATTTTGAGCTATAGTTAATTTTTGTTCATGAGTGAAACTTATTCCGGGGGTTTGTTCTCCATCCCGGAGGGTAGTATCAAAAAAATATGCCTTATCTGGAAGAATTAGTGTCCCCCGAATTTTATCCATCATTGGTGAAACATATATATCATTTTTTTCCGTCATTTTTATATTACCTAGTGAATCTTATTTATATTTTAACGCCTCAATAAAGATCGTTAGAATCTAAACATCGATTCCTAAAGAACTTAAATGAAGCTTATAATAACAAACATAAAAATAGATTTTTTAAATCTAATAACAATCCTAATGGAGTAAATTGCCTAAATAATAGTTTAGCTCTTGAGTAATAATTGATTTGAAGCATTTTATTTTTTAATCCAACAAAATTGTTATTAAAATTAACAATACAATTATGTATTAAAATTTTATTGTTTCAACAGTTCGCTGAAAATTTAATAAAATCAAAAAATTCATCTCTCTCACTTAAATTATATTTTTCCTTAAATAATTATATACCATAAAGTTATTATGCGAATTTTTAGGAACATTTAAGAATTTTTAATATAACGCTTATATGTTTAATAAGTAATCGGAATGTATGACAACAAATCTAAAATCAAATATTTACACAATAAATTCAATGTTTATTTTATAAAAAAAGACAAACAATTTTCTTACAAATCAGTAATTTTTTTTGAAATATTTGAAAGATTATCACCGACCGGTGCTTTTCCATTTCCATATATCTGATATAATCCAGTTCTTCTTGCACACTCAGAAAAACTACGGTAAATATCCTTCTGTTTGTTATATAATGCACAAGTTTTATAAATAATTGGATTCCAAATATAATATTCATTATCAGGCTCAAACCAAAGTTTTTCGTCTTTTAATATTTGTTTAAAATCTTCTTCTCCAATTACCTCATTAAGATCCTGCTTGTTTATCATAACTATGATTGGAATTTCTTTAATTAACCGATCTCTTGTTAAAGTTTTTAATTCCTTTAAAGATTCAATATTATCCTCAAAAAAATGAGTTTGGGAATCCACCACAAAAATAACTCCATCTGTTCCCTTAAAAATTTTCTTTCTAAGAGGAGAAAACCTGCTTTGACCAGCCACGGTATATACATGATAATAAACTTTTGGTTGTTTTGTTGATTGAAATATCCCTCTATCAAAGTATAAAGTTGATCCACTGGCCATTGCTATTTTAGTTAAATTACCGGTAGGTTCAACATCTTTTTTTTGTTCTTTGGTTAATCTATAAAGGGTATCAACTACAGTGGTTTTTCCAGATCCTCCCATACCCCAATAGAGAATTTTTATGTAAACTTTATGATCTGCTGTAAATCTAACCATATCTCTCTACCCTTGATATTAAATTATAAGGGAAATTTAGTTATTCCTTTCAACAAAGATTAAGATATTTTTGGAAGGATCAATTAATTTTTTTTATATAATATTATAATTAAAGTCGTTTTTGGTATTTTAATTTTTTGTTTAAATTAAATATTTCAGTTAGTATATAAAGGATTAAAACTAAATTTCTATAAAAATATCTCCAAACCTTATCTTGTAATTGCACCATATAATTAAATTATTACTCAATTCATCTTTAATTCCTTCCCTCGCGATTAAGTTAATTATATCAGAATACATCAATTTTCTCTTACCTTGAATGATATTATTTAGTCTATCAATAATTTCCTTTAAAAATGAAGAATTTTTTTTAGGGAAATCTTTGATTTCTTCATTTCTCATGATTCTTTGACTCATTTAAATCTCTTCTTTTTTAATTTATGAAAATTAAATATTTATTATCTACATTAAAATTCTGAATTGTTTATATTAAACCACTATTTTTTTATTTTTTATCAACTCCCTCTCTTTCCCTATAGAAGTTGATTTTCTCTCTAAGAAATAATCTTACAATTAAACTAAACTTCGTTCTAAAAAATCTAATTAAAAATTGCTTGAAATTATTTAATTATATTTTTAATTTTTAGGTGAATAGCATTAAGCAAAATGTAATTTTTAGCAAAAAATTTGAAAAATGTCCGGAATGTAAGGGAAAAATGATTTTATCGAGCTTCGAAAAAACCTGTAAAGAGTGTGGATTAGTTGTTAACGAACTTTTTGCAGAATCCTCATATATAATTAATGATAAGAACATTAAAAGTAATTTAAATAAACAATATGTAGCAATGGGAGACCGTCCTAATTTCGTAGGTGGTTTAGGGACATATATTGATTATGAAAATTCAAGATATCTTAAAGATAAATTTGGAAAGCTCTTGCCTCCAAATGAACAAAAATTATTTAGAAGATTGAAGAAGAATTACTCACAATTTATTCGAATAAAAAATCATGAAACAGAATATAGAATTTTTAATATATTAAATAAAGTTTCAATTTACTTAAATATCAATAAAAACATTAGGGATTCAGCAGCATATTTTTACAAAAAAATAGTGAAAAATGAAAAAAAAGTAATTAATAATATTTCTTTAATAGCATTTTGTATTTTTTACGCAGCTAGGAGAGAATCTCACAACGCTCCCATAACTATTAACGAAATTACAAAAGCTTTTCAAAACTATGGTCATCGTGTTAATCCCAGATTAATTTTAAGGGATGGGATTATATACAAAAAACATTTAACGAATAAATCTGCACCCCATAAGAGCGAAGATTACATTACCAGATTAATAAACGAAGTAATCAATCATAAAGAATTAGAGATGAGATTGTTAAAAAAAGAAATTTTATGGGCTAAAAATGTTTTTCAAATCAGATTAACCATCAAATGCCGAGAAATATTAAAAAGCCTAACGATACAACGTCGCGGGGGAAGAAACCCTTTTATTTTAACGGGAGCAATCATATATTTAGCAGATAAAATGTTAGCTAAAGAATATAACCAAAAGGCAATTTTAACTCAAAAAATTATCTCAGAAGCAACTAAGATTGCTGAATATTCAATTAGGGATCACTATGTAAATTTATTAAAACCATTATATATAAAAAAAATAACATAAAAAATAGTAAGACAACATTTGAATAACACAGAAACAACTTTTTAGTAGCGCAAACAACTTTTTTTTTCCACTCTTCTTTAAATGGCCTTCAAACAATATTAGATGATGACCATCAGATTTTTCTTCGTTCTCAAGATACCTAACCAATTGTTCTATACCTTCTTCAAAATACTTATTACATTTCCAGATTTTCACTTCAACTAACATATGCATTTCTAACCATCATCAATTTGATGATAGCTGAGGAATCAATGAAATGTATTTAAAGTCAGTTTAAAAAATAGCGGATTGTATTTTCCACTTTGGTGGTATTTAAATACTAAGCATCTTTATTTACGCTATTCAGGAATAAAGTAATGTGGTATTTCGTCAATTATTTCACTTATTATCTTTTTTCCCTTTAATAGAGCTTCGCAAGCAAAACCAACGCTAAAGAGATCTGCCGCGTAAGCAATCATACCAATTAAAGATTTATTCTTTTCTTGAAAAGGGTCTTTAGTGATATGGAAAATGTCACTAACTTTATATTTGAAACCCTTATTTACTTTTAAGAAATCGTATACTAAATCCGTATTGCTTTTTTTTGAAATCATTTCTTGTAAATCTTCTTTCTTTTTGTTTTTATAGTTTTTTACTATAAATTTCCTAAACTTTTTTAATTTCTCCATCATTTCCCCGTACTCTTCTAAAGAAGGATCGAATTTTGGCTCTTGAACTAAACGATTTCGAAATTTTACTATTTCTTGACCGTAATTCTTGATCTTTTCCTCTATATCATCGAAAGTTAGAAATAATCCTATTAGCACCTTAAAATCTCCATATAGCTCCTCTTTCCTTCTTTCTGTTACTTTCTCGAACAGATTTGTAAGCTCTCTCTCTAAATCCAAGTACGAGGTTAAAAACTCGTTCTGATACTGCTCCTTTGTTTTAGTACCTACATGAAACAAAAATAATCCCAGTTTTCCTTCAAAAGACTTTATAGATAAATTTATTTCATCTTTATGATTCCAATTCAATGCTTTGGCAATACCTAATGGTATAGTAACATTAGCAGAAGTAGAAGAGTCATATTTATAAAACTTAGTTTTTTCACCATTCATCTTATTCAAAGATTTTAATTATTTATGACTATAGTAATTACTATAGTAATTAATATTTTTAAATTTATATATTAAAATTCTTTTCCTATTCCAAATTTTTAATCAATTTTTTAGTTCAATTTGAATTTCTTATCAAGTAAAGAAAGTTCGACCTTCAGTGTCTTAAGATTTTTTAAAAGAAACGCTTTTATCCCCTTTGGATAATCAAGTTTTAATTCTAACTCAATTAATTCCATATTTGAAGAATTAATTATAATGGTTTTTGAACTTTTCTTTGCATCTTTTTGAATCTTTTTTTGCAACTCTCTATTAGAAAAGGGATTTATATAATTAGAGTTAAGAATTAAGCATATCTAATTTAATTGAGGATATCTTCTGCTAAAATTTTTAGAAAATTATTAAATTCTTTTAAAAAAGTGTTAAATTTGTTTTCTTCAAAATTTTTTAATAATAACCTTTTCTCTTCCCCCCAAGAAAATAAATCACCTGATTTAATGAAATCTAACTTTTCAATTAGATTTTTTTTAAATCTTTCAGAGTTTAATGTAAATAAAGTTTTTTCAATAATCTGAGCTTTAAAATCTTGGATATGTAGATTAAATTTCTTTAGAATAAAATAGACATCAATAAAATCTCTACCTTTTAGAACTTTTCTCGTTAGAATAGCTCTAACTTTCTCACATAAAATTTCATTTATGTTATAAATAGGTATTGTAATTACTTTTGAATATCTATTATATTCTTCAGTAAATAAGAACTTTAATTCTTCATTTTCCACAATTAAACTTTTTAATTTCCCAATATCAGGTTGAAATTTTAAGCACTCAACTAAACCAATTTCAATTTTTAATACTCTTTCAATATTTAAAATTTCAGAATTATAATATATTTTTAAATTAACCATAAAGTCCCCGCTAAAATGATAATATCTCCCATTAGTTTTATCATTCATAAAATCCAGATTTAATTTAACACATATATCCTTGATTATTTTCCCAATTTTATTGATAATATCAGATTTAGATTCTTTTTTTTCCCTATTAGATTTTTCCTTAAATATCTCTTGATTCTTCCAAGTAAGGTCTATATCTTCAGAGAATCTATAATAGTTAAGATAATTTTTTATCAGGCAAGTCCCTCCCTTCAATAGAAAATTATCACAAAAATACTTGTTCTGAGAAAGTAATGAAAATATATTATGAAGTATTAAATCTACTTCAATCAATTCCCTATATTCATATTTTAGTAATTTACTTAATTCTTCAATAAAATCTTTCAAAAGATTTCCTCGACAATTTCTTTTACGGAATTAGGATATTTTTCTGCATAAATTTTGATTTTCTCCTCTGATATATCGTCTATAAATTCTGTTGCATCGATTAAAATCTTTTTTCTTGGAGTATTATTATATATCCAAATATAAATAAAGTCTAAAATTGTTTTTTCTAAATCAGAATATCTAAAACCGTTCTCAATTATTCCAAATTTTAATAAATCTGGTTTGATTTTCATAAACTTAAATTTACGATTCTCAATATTAATCAGCTTGCTTCTATACATATTTTCACTGATAACATAATCTATAGTAAAATATTCATGGGTTACATTATTTAATTTTAAAGCGGTATAGAGACTAAAATACCAATTTTTTATTTTTTTAAGTTCAAGACCTTTTTTAACGAGTTCTAAGTATGAATATTTTCTCTTACCAAATTTTAATTCTTCTAAGCTTTTAACATAAAAAATCCCTCTAAAAATTCTTGAGAGATATCCTCTTGAAATAAAATAATTTATTACATTTTCATATTTTAAATTGAGGAAATCACAACTTTCCTTAATCTCATCAGAGGTAACTAATTCTTTACCCTCTATATAAAATTTTTTTAACAATATTGTTGATTTCATTTATGTCACAATCTTATATTTTTTCTTATATTGTGACATAAATAATATTTTTAATATTTAAATATATCTATTATTCCTCCTAAGAACATAAATAACATATCTAATTCCTGAGTTTCTGGAAGAAAATGAGTTCTGGAAGCTTGAAAAAGATAGTCAGTGGTCTTATTTTAATAATACAATAGCGAAAAAGTATTGGGATTTAAGAATTGAGTTAAAAAATTTAATAATGAGACCGGGTTTTAGAAAATTGATGGAAACTGCCTCAGAGATGATCGATAGCTGTCCTGAGTTCAGAAAGAAATATTAACTCTTGTTAGTCTTTATATCCAATTTTCTCTTGTCTTATGATTTAGATTCTTTAAAAAATTCAAAAAGATCAATTAATTCTCCCATATATGGAGTATCTGGTGTAATTGTATATTGGAAATACCAATAATAATCTAATTCCATACATAAATCACCATAATCATCAATAGTATAATCAATATCATCAATACATGGTATTTTCTTTGTTTTATCTACATTAAAAAAACATTTTTCAGCGCATTTAGGGCATTTATTACATTCTAATGGATATGTTGATGCATCTACTTGCCCTTTCCATGTATGTGCAGGATCTGTACCACCACTTATTGCAATACCTAAAAATTCTTTACTACAATCAGGACAAGTTTTAATCTGTTTCTCTATTATTTCTAATATTTCTTTTTTCATTTATTTCGCCTCCTCATCTTCTATTTTATTCTTAGCATTATTTTCTAATATTTCTTTAATTTATGTAATTTAATATTGACTCTTTATTATTTAAACTAGGATTATACGAAATGGTCTTTAATGACCTTTAAATATATTTTAAAATAAAAAAAGATAGTGCAAACAACTTTTTTTTAGCACTCTTCTTTAAATGACCTTAAACACACACACCACACCACACACACTTTGAGTAAGATAACCTTTTTTTAGCGACACGACCACAATGAGTAAAAAGTCTTTTCACCTTGATGTTTTAGCCATTATTAATTAATTTAATAATCGGAATTAAAAAACTTATAATTAAATCTACAAATATCAACCAGTAAGTAGAGTTGATTCCTGTAAATAATTTTTAAAAAGAATAAGCACGGAATCTATCCACATTGTTGTGAATTTATCTACATCAATTTTTTTATTATTAAAATAAGCCTCAAAAATAGCGACATTACTGAATTTTGATGTTCTTACTTTATTAAAAAACCATGTTCCTGCAAATTTATTCCATAAAATCGCATTAGAGTTATCATATAGTTCTTTTATTTTTCCAAGTAGATTTTTCACAGGGATGTATCTCTTTATAGGAATTCTTTTATCCTCTTTATATCCCATATAGCAAGCTATGAAATCAGGGAATATTTCTGAATATGTTTCAATCCATACATCTTCTAACATCTTGTTTTCTATGTTATTCATATTAAATTAAAAAAAATTGGAATATTAAAGATGATCTTTTTTAAAATTATAAATAATTACATAGTTCACAAATTATCTAAAATTGTTCTGGAAAATAAATTTAAATAGAAAATCCTAATTAACCTGGTATTCTTAAATCTTTAAGGGATTTCATATAATTCCTGAAAAACCAACCAACAAAACCCATCTCATCTTCTTTCAGATTTGCTCTTTCTAAAGCATTATAATATGATTTCCTAATCTCTGCTGGTATATCAAACATTGGGTATTTTTTTTAAAAAAAAAAGTATATAATTCATCAATAATCGAGATATCCTTCCATTTCCATCATCAAAAGGATGTATTGATACAAACCTAAAGTGCATTAAACAAGCTAGTAATACAGGATGTATTGTATTTGAATTCTCATTATACCAATTAAATAGATGCTCTAATAACATTTCACATCCAACCCCCCCAGCAGGGGGAACATACTTACTACCGGAGATATATACTTGCCCTTTTCTAATTAACCCTGCAAAATTATCTTAGAATGGATGAATAATAAAAGTAGTATTACCTTTTTTTATTTCAATTCTTTTTGATACCTTTTCCTCAAATGTTCTTAAAGCGTTCTTATGTTTCTTTTTTAATTCTTCATCTATATCTAATTCTTCTCCTTCTTTAAGCCAGTATATTAATTCCTCTTTTGTAAAAAAGTCTGGTGTTAAGCCATACCCACATTTAGAACACGCTATTTGATATACACCTACAAGTATTGGAACTCTTGTTTTTTTACAATATTTACAGTATATTTCATTACAAAACTTTGTTGCATCTCTAATCAAATGGTAGTTTATCTCTTTTGTTCCATTGGGATGATACAAACTATCTCTCTGTATATATGATTTCCCCTTATATTCTATTTGTGTCTTTAATTCATACCATTGTCCTTCCCATTGGTCATCTCCAATCTCTTTTAATCTATTGATCAATCTACTAAGCATTACTAATCCCTCAGCTATTAAATCTAAATCTCTTTTATGTTTTAATGTTTTTTTACCTATTAATAATCCTTTTAATCCTCCTTTTATAGCTGTGAATATGGTTCTACTACATTCAGAAAAATCTCCAGTACTAACATCAGTTATATATGAATATCCATCTATTTTATCCATTTCTTGAATTCTTTTCTCTGCATTAAATATTAATGTTTTTATCAACCCATTTTCGATGAATTCACTTGTTAATAAGGGATATTCTTTAATAAAATCATTTAAATTGTATTTTCTGGGATTATTAATAATCTTTGGTTCAGATATAGATAATGGATCATTTACAGCTTCTTGATACTCTTTTACAGCCTCTTTAAAAGATTTATAATTCTCTGGTATATTTTTTTCTTCCTTCATTTTATTTTTCCTCATCATCTAGAAATTTCTTCTTGAATGCCTCTCTCGTCTTAGCCATTTCTTCCATTTGTTGATCCATTTTTTCTAATGCTTCCTTTATTTCTTTATTTTTAGCAATATCTTCTATGATTTCTTCTACATTTTCTATGATTTCTTCTTTTTCCTCTTCCTCTTTGTATTCGATTAAACTCCGACAATTATATTTTGTAACTTTACCAAAATGTTTTTTGATTTGGTGTTTTTCTAATTGAATAGCACTCTGACTCTTATAATCGCAGTATTGACATTTATATTTAATTGAACCAAGGTTGTGTTTGTGGGGTAAGTGTTGTTTTAAATAATATTTATTATGAAAGGCTTTACCACACTTATTAATGGGACACATTACTTCATTTTCCCAAAATTCATATTTAAACTCATTATTGATTTGAGATACCTTATTAACAGGCACTCTTGTTAATAGACTAAGTGCATTCTCAAATCCTATATCAACAGCAAAACTAACAATATGATCAACCATCATGGCAAAATCAACTAAATTGCTCTTTGCTAGTTCTTCAATCCAGTTCCCAATAGTTTTATTAAGATCAGGATAGGGATGAGCAGGAAGAGGTTTAAGATTTTTTATAATAATTATTATACCTCTTGATTATTCTTATGCTTATTTTTAATATGATTTCTCAAGCTATCTTTATCCTTAGTATTAAAATCACAGTAAGGACAATCATAATGTTTCGGATTAGAATTGTGTTTATTATTGATATGGCGTTTTAAGTCAGATTTTTGTTTAGACTTATAATCACAATGAGGACAATTATGCCACTTTACTCCGATAACATGTTTATTTGCCATATGTCTTTTTAGATTTGATTTTTGTTTAGTTTCATAATCACAATATGGACATTCATATAATTTGACTCCTATAATATGTTTATCAGCTAAATGTTTTGTTAGGTTGCTACTGGATTTGGCTTTATGATCGCAATGTGGACATTTATACCATTTCACTCCAATATTATGTGAAAAAGATAAATGAACATTTAAATCTCCCTTGCTTTTTGATTGATGCTCACAATGAGGGCATTTATACCATTTGACATTAATATCATGTAGTTTTGCTATATGTTCAGTAAGAACCTTTTTATATTTTGTATTAAAATCACAATGATCACAGAAATACAATTTAGCATCAGGATTATGAATGTGATTAATGTGTTCTGCTAATTTATGTCTTTGTTTGGCTTCATAATCACAATGAGGGCATTCATATAATTTGACTCCAATACCATGTTGATATGCTATGTGTCTCTTTAGAGTAGTTGAGTGTTTTGATTCATAATCACAATGAGGACATTTATATAGTTTTACACCAATATCGTGTGAGAATGCTAAATGCTGGTTTAAGCTTGAATATAATTTAGTTGAATATTCACAATGAGGACAGTCATAATCTTTAGCATTAATATTATGCTTGTTTGCTAAATGAATAGTTAAATTCCTCTTAGATTTAGCTTTATATTCACACTTAGGGCATTGTTGCCATTGAATCCCAAGATTATGAGCCATTGCAACATGTCGAAAAAGGTAAAATCCGTGCTTATTTTCATACTCGCAATTTTTAATAGGACAATTTTCATTATGACTCCAGAACTCGTCTTTAAATTCATTTTTAAGTTTTGAGATCATTTTATTTGGACATCTAGTTAAAGAGCTTAACGATATCTTAAGTCCTACAATACTCGCAAAATCACAAATATGGTTTATCATTAATTCAAAGCTGACATTGTTTGCTGTAGCTAATTTTTCAATCCATTTTCCCAAACTGTCATTCTTTTCTGGGAAGGGATGATGTGGTACTGGCTCAATAATAATTGACATCTTCTATGTCCTCCATTCGAATATTAGTATGTCCTCTATTGAGTGCTATAGTAGAGACCATCATTAAGTATCTAGCGGTATTACGCAAATTTGTTTGAGGTGCATTTTTTCTTATTTCGAATTCTTTCTTGTCCTTCTCTTTAATGATTCCATATTCAGCATATAACGGTTCTAAGTCATCTTTAGGTATTATTACTTTTTTAAAGATTTCTTCGGCAATTTCCTTATCTCCTAATCCTGTAGGTTCTGGAAAAGGTAAAAATGCTTCATATCCCTCCAAAAAATGTTGAAATTCACTTCCATCGGTGAAATTATATAAATGTGAGAACTTTGTTACCGGGCATCTCATTTTCAATTGATTATCAGTTCTTAATACTTCTAAGACTTTTGGTGTTCCCATTGGAACGAAAGGAATTTGAGCAAAATCCATTGTATGTTTTAATTGTTCTAAAATATCATCTTGATTTCTACCTAAAACATGTTGAAATTCATCAATAAAAAACATTCTAGTTCCCGTATTAAGTAAGCATTTAATCAATGCTTCTTCGAGTTGATCTACTGAAATTTTTTTCCATTTAATCGCATTCCCATTAGCTAAAGGATGATTATAAGGTCTTAAAAGTGATGAGTATAAGCCTTTCATTCCTGTAGCTCCTGATTTTAGATTAGCATACCCTATAGGGACAATTTCCCTGTTTGTTCTATCTCCAAATTCAAATTCTAAGTATTTTAATTTAGTAAAATGTCTATATATTGATGTTTTTCCAGTGCCGGTTAATCCTATTATTGTGAGCCCCTCTAAGTCTTCGGCAAGATTCCTTCCTTGAATTTGTCCAGCTCGCATCCAAACCCAATTAAGCCGATCTATGCATTTTTTAGCTGAATCTAAATATACAAAATGTGGTTCACAAGCCCAATCAATTCTCATAGCGAGATGTTTATCCAATATCCATTTTGTCTCATTATTTAAATGTTCCAAATCGGTAACAATCATTCTATCCCCTCCTCTTTATTATTTTCTATATCACAATTCCAGAACATCATATCACTCTTGACATCCTTCCATTCTGTAGCATATCCCTTGTTTTTGCCATCATCTTCAAATTCCAGCTCAAATTTTTGCTCTTCTGACTCTTTTTTAATCTTCTCTTTTATAAATTCATTAATTTCTGTTATTGTAGCGTCTTTATTGTTTAATTGGGCTAATAAAGATATAGCAGAAATCTCTTCTTTACCTTCTTTAGATCTTGATAAATTCTCGAATAACTTCCTTTCTTTAATATTAGCTTTAGATGTTTTAACTAATTCTTTCATAATATTAGCCATTATTACATCAGGTTCATCAGAGTCATATTGGGTTTCTCCTAGTGATTTTTTAAAATATTCGATTGCATTCCGAGAGAGGGGGAATTCCCTATAGTTGCCCATCTTTCCCATAGAACGAAGTAATAATTTATGTATTCTATCATCCTTTGTATATTTCCTCGCCTCAAGAATTTCTATTCGATTGGTTTCTGGATCTTTCATCATAATCGTTCTTACATCCCAATTTGAGATTTTAAACTCATAAACCTCCTTATCTTTTAGTAGTCCCCGCTTTCTTGCGTCTATTAACCAATCACTTGTATAGAGAATATTCTTATAGCGAATCCCCTTTTCAGAAAGTTGAGCACTTCTTGTTATTTTGCTTTGGAAATCAAGCATCTGAAATTCAGTTGGAGAAACTATTTTTAATGCTCCTCCTATTGGTTGATGACGATCTCCACATATACCATCATTCCATAGTTCATTTGGAGATTGCTCTTGGTCAGCTCTTAAGGTTGTGCTATATTTAATAGCTATAAAAGTAAGAAGCCAATCTTTAAATTGATTGAATGTTAGAGAGGCCGTCTTTTTTGCATCATATCTTGGAGGTATTTTTATTTTTGGATTAGATATAGCTATTCTTGATTTAGGTAAAGGATAGACTCTGCCACCTAGTTTAGATCCTCTAATAGCAGTATTAATTGTATTCCATAAACTTTCAATAAATCCTCCATAATCTGGTCTTCTTACAGGTCTGAATTCTAAAGTAATATTAAGATTTATGCAAAAGTCTTTTACTGACTTAGCATTAAATTCTTTTGAATTATCTACCTGTATTCGAGCAGGAAGTCCAGAACAGGGTAAAGCATATTGTTCTGCTTGATAACCTTCATTTGCTATCCATTTTTCTAAATATAACCACTCTTTTGTTTGTTTCTTATCTATTAATCCGTTTAAAATTGCTTGGGTTACACTTTCTTGAGAGGGTGTAGATAGTGAAACAAAAACACACCAAATTGATCGTGAAAACACATCTATTCCAATTGTATTTCATTTTCTAAAAATGGGTCTAAAAAATTGTCTTACTAAAAAATATGATGTGCTCTCAATAAATTCTACAGATTAGATTATAAAATTATTAATTGATTTTTAATCAAGTTTTTTATTTTATTAGAGTTTATTATTATTAAATTAACTGATTATTCAGTAAATCATAAAAGAATATTAAGCTTCTGTAGTGTAGTCTGGTCAATCTTTTCTCAATACTGAAGATTAGGATCAAGCATACGAGGCTCTCACCCTCGCGACCCGGGTTCAAATCCCGGCAGAAGCATTGTTATTAGTTAGTTTAATTAAAAGATCAAATAATTGACTTAAAATCTGTATATACTTTTCAATCAAATTTATTTGCGTCTCGTTATTTAATTTATGTGCAGCCCACTCAATTTTTTCTATAACTATCTCCTTTATAGAATAGATATTTACAAATTTCTTTTCAATATTGATATTTTTTTCAATATTAATAGATGAGGTATCATCAAGATTTTTATTTTTTTTAATTATAACTTTTTTATTACAAATAGGGCAAAAGATTTCTTTGCTCTTATTTCTAAAAAGAGGATTGTTGCATTCTGGACAAGCTAAATTTAACATAGTATAACCAGAACGGAGAAGTTCAGCCATTTTTTTTGCATCGTCTTTAATTGTTATCACAGGTATTTTTTTTTATTCATGTGAAATATTAAATACTCTTTTAATAGAAAAATTCAAACAAAACTGAGTTTAATTCTCTCTATTTTTAATTTTTAGCAAATTGACAATATATCCTGAAATTCTATTTCTCAAATGTTTTGAATCAATTTCAACATATTTATCTAACAGTTTTTTATTCTCTTCAAAATCTGTAGTGAATACATCTGGATAGTTATGTATCAATTCTTTTGAGACACTTTTGATTAAAATTGTTCTAACCTTTCCCATCTTATTTCAAAACTAAAATTTCTTTTTATGTGTTTTTAACTTTTGTTAAAATAAATACATGATAAAATAAAATTTTTTCGTAAATGTTAGAGTTTTTATATTTTAATATAAAACTTTAATGTGAAAAAAAAAAGTCTTTTAATAATTTTATTAGTTGTTTTTGTATGCTTATTAAAATTTGTTAATAACGGTAAAGGATATTATTATAATTTCATTTCTTTAGAAACTGATAAAGAAACTTATTTTAATGACGAGTCAATTAAAATTAATGCTTCATGGGAGTTATCATATAATGATTCACGAGAATTTTCTTATATTCAAATACAAATATATAATATTTCCAACGATCTTTTGTGGAACTCCCCTCAATACACTGATTTAGGATATAAGGAGGAGAGTTGGATAATTAATATTCAAGATTTAGATATCTTATTTATGAACTATTCTAAAAATACTCTTTACGTAAAATTCTTTTTGCATTATCTTGAAATTACAAGCGGGAGTGAAATAGACACTTTTTTAAAAACCATAGAAATTGAAACCATTAAAAGAAATGTATCGTATGAACTAATAGGTTTTAGAAATCATAAAGAACATGGAGAAAATCTACATTTTAAAATTAGATTTTATAATACATCATTAATAAACAATTCATATTTAATTGACTATATAGTATCATTTAAAATCATAGCAAATCAAATTATCTTATATAAAGAAGTTTTTACTACAGATTCGTTTGGGATTATTGAGATCAATATTTCATCATTAACAAATTTATCTGTTGGAGTTAATAATTTAATATTTACAATTTCAGGAAACAACCTTTATAATAGTTTAACATTTGGGTTTGAACTTTACGTTAACTTACTCCAAAAAGAATCAAATCAAAAAAAATCAAAAGAAAGTAATGATAAATATTCTGAAATTAGCATAATTTCTTTGATATCGATCTCCAGCTTACTACTTGTATTGTTATTAGGATTATATTTTTATAATATTAAAGGAACAAGACAAAAAAACTTAACTGAAGTAACCTTTAAATACTAATAATAATTTACTCAAGACTACTCTCTCCTGAGAAGAGAGTCGACAAAATCTAAAGAATTACCAGTTTTTATTTTCTTTAGAAAGTCTAATTTCAATAGATAAACCGAATCGAAGACTGGAATCCCATTTTATGGGCTCTCAGAGAAAAATTAAAAAATGGTTAATGAAAAATTATTACTCTGTATTTTCTTTTAAAAGATAATTTCCTTGTTATCATATAAATTTCTGTTTATTTATTAAAATGACGATAGATTTGTTCGAAGATTTATTAAAAAAACCTACACTTTTTAAAGACGAGAGTAAACTTGATATAAGTTTTGTTCCTGAGAAATTACTTCACCGAGAGAAAGAATTATCATTAATATCTCAATTATTCTTAACTCTTTTAACCAATCCAAATTCTGTATCGAGAAAAGTTTTAATTACTGGAAAAACTGGAATAGGGAAGACATTAACAGTAAAGAAATTTGGAGAATTCCTTATAAAAGCTTCAAATAAAAGAAATATCCCAATTACCTTTATTCATGTAAATTGCCGTAAAGAGCGCACAAGTTACAAAACTTTAATAAAAATCATAAAATCATTAAATAAAAGTTTCCCAAATAGAGGATACTCTCCGCAAGATCTTTTAGAAATCATAAATGATTTTCTTAACATTCAAAATCTCCACCTTTTAATAGTGTTAGATGAATTAAATTATCTTATTAATAATGATAAAGATTTAATTTATTCATTAACAAGATTAAATGATGATTCTTATAATTTACCTCAGAGATTATCTATAATTGGAATTGTAAGAGATATATCATGCATTAATAACTTAGATAGTAGTACATTAAGTACACTCCAAAGAAATATAATCAGATTTGATGACTATTCTCATGAACAGATATTTAATATTTTAAAATATAGAGCATCTATTAGCCTAAAAGAGAAAATATTAACTGATGATTTAATAGATATGATATCATGCATGGTTTTCGTTAAAGGAGATATTAGATGCGGATTAAATATTATATGGAAAGCTAGTAAAATAGCAGAGAGCAAAAATTTGAAAATAATTACTCCCGAGTGTGTTAGACTTGCAAATCAAGATTTGGTACCTTTTTCAACTTTTGATGTTTTAAAAGATATGACTGACCAAAAATTAATATTTTTACTCTCAATTGTAATTTTTTTAAAAAAAAGCAATAAAGCTCGAAGTACATTGAAGGAAATAGTAAATTCTTACATAATTTTATGTGAAAATTCAGGGTTAAAACCTCGGTCTTATTCACAGTTATGGAACTATATACAAGAATATAAAAGAGAAAATATTTTATCTGTAAGGACGCAAAGTGAACAAATAAGAGGTAGAAGAGCCTATATTGAAATTCGTGATATACCTTTACTTAAATTTGAAGACTTAATTGTAAATACTCTAAATTCAAAAGGAATAATAATATGATTATTAATGATAATAAAAATGAATTTCTTATTGAAGATTTATTAGGTTCTAAAGCAAGAATTAAGATTTTAAAAACGCTTGCTTTAAATAAAGAACTGAATATATCATCAATTATTTCCAAAACGAAATTAAACCATTCTAATGTTTTAAAACATCTTAATTTTTTAAAATCGCAAAATTTAGTCCAAGAAAAAAAATTTGGCCGTATTAAAATTTATAGATATAAAACAGAAAATATCAAAGCAATGAGTTTAATAAAGTTTATTAAAATATGGGAAGGATCATTCTAAAAAAATGCTTTCAATAATATTTTTTTTAGAAATTAGTTTGATAACAATAATTTTTTTTTATTCACTTTATTTAGATTTAAGATACCGTAAGTTATATAATAAAATTTTAAAAGTTTTTCTTGTTTTCGTTCTATATCTAAATTTTCTCCAATTTTTAGTTTACAATAACAACTTTTTGTTTATTTTTATTATAAAAATAACTTTTTTTTTCTTAATTTTATTCATTTCATTATTATTATTTTCTTTAAAAATTATTGGTGGAAGTGATGGAAAATTAATTATTATAATATTTCTACTTCATCCAATCGAGTATTTGAATTTACATTTTGTAATTTTGTTCTTCTTGTTATTTTCAGTCCAATTTTTCCTTTTATTTTCTCTAAATTATGCCATTAATAAAATTATCAAAAATTCTCCCTCATTTGATTTTCTATTTATGTTGTACCCAAGTATTTCAATTTTAAAGAGAATTTATTTTCAAATGTTTTATAGTTTCATTAATTTATCAAAAATTAAAATTTATCAGAATAATAAAATTCATGTAAATTTTTCATTCATAATTTATAATAATAAGAGAGAAAAACTGCAATTATTAAATCAATATAGACCTCCTCTTGTTGCTTTTTTTATGTCTTCCTATTATATCATTTTTTGCTTTTTATTTTTTTTTTAGGAATTTAAATAATTTTTTTAAAAAATAAATTTAAAATAAATGGAATTTAAGATGGAAGAAATTATAACAAAAACCTCGTTAGATAAATCTATTGAATTAATTTCAGAGCTGAATCTCGATGAAGAAGATTATAATAAAATATTTGAAAAATTTAAGCTAATTTTTGAAGATTCGGAGATATCAAATAAATTTGAAGGATTAAATGAATATACAAATGGTTGTAATTTAAAAACCGTAATGAAAACGATTTCAGACAATGTGAGCATAAATGACTTAAATTTTCTAATGAAAAAGATTATCAAAAATGAATCTCTTGTTGATTTTCTCCAGGACTTAATTTTAGAAAAATTTCTTTAAATTTTATTAATTCTTTTTTATTTATTTATTCAAAAAAAATTAAAAATCAAATTCATTTTTCTCTTTTTTATTAAATAAATCAAAAATTTGTTGAAAATTTATAAATTCTTATTATATTCAAAATTCGCTAGGTGACGAACGTGTGGTCTGATAACCTTAGGATTGGTCTTTTTGTTAAAGGAAGGATTAATGATTGGAATAAGTTTTGGAATTTTATAGAAATTAACAATTTATTATTAATAATTAGAAAGTTGTTTTATTCTACAAAACCAAATATTCATTTTAAAACTACTTGGTTTTTAAATTAAATAAGAAAGAACTCATAGATATAAAATTTTAAATTCAATAATTTTTATTTAAATATTGAAACTTAAAATTTACGCAAGTGAAATAATTAAAATGGAGATTGAAAAAAAAAGAGAGACTTCTTGGAGAATTCAATTAAAAAAAAAGGATGAATTTATTGAAATAACTTCAGTAGAGATAAGTGGTGAAGTCAGACTTATAAAACTTGCCCTATTAAATAATGATCATTCAGTCAAGGTTGAAATGAATAAAGAAGAATTCTTCAAATTTCTGTCTTTATTATCTGCATTTAAGGATGTTGTAATAGGAGAAGAATCAATAATATTGGAAAATAATATAGACATAATTAAAAATATTCCTCAGAAAATCGATAAATTTTCTAAAATTGATGAAGAACTATATCAATTAGATCCTGATCCTCCAAAAGAACCACTTAGGAAAAGTGATACAGATGAGTTAAATCCCGAAGAATGGGACCCGTGGTAAATTTTCTTCAAGTATTTTTTTCAATTTTATATTCACAATGTGTTATATTAGAATTTTTAAGGCAACAATTAGTTTCTGAAACTGAAACCCGGTATAACGCAAATTCTCCAAACCCCGTTAGAAAGCCCGTTAAAAAATTACAGAAATAATTAGATTTGTTCTCTAATTCTAAGGATATATTATTATGAAGCTCAATTATTATCAATTCTTCAGAAATTTGTTTAGGTATAAAAATACCCCATCCGTGATTATTTATAATATTACAAAAATTTTCTACTAAATCTTCCAAAGTTTTTGGTTTCAGATTTTCCTCCCAATTTTGTATCAAGGTCCATCCTGCTTTTTTACCAAGCCAAACTAATAAAGACTTGGCCCCCTCACCATAAATAGATGATAAAATATCAATTAATTGAGGTGGAAAAAATACAAATCGATCGCTAAATAATTCAAATTTGCCCTTATGATATTTTAAACCTTTTAATTTTAAATTTCTCATAATTAATATCACTTATTTTTTATTATTTAATCTTTTCTAACTTAAACATTATCATCTATCTTATTTTCTTATTTATTTTTTTTTACTCAATTATTTTCTAACCTTTTTCAATAAAACCCAACAGAATTAATTCTAAAAAATTGAACTTTAATATTTTAAGTTATAATCATTAGAAATGATTGATTTGAATTATACTCTAATTAAAATATTACTAATTTTAGCTTTTAACATTTTTCTCTTTATGTATTCAGTAATATCAGCTGATTCCATTACTACATGTGTATCTTTCATGATATTTTTGATAACTCTTCTGCCTTTTTATGTTCTATTGGAAGAGTTAAAAATTTTGATATTGCTTAATAATTTCAATGATTTAATCTATTTTGAAAGGCTTTTTCTATATTTAACTTTGATAAATATCTTTATAGGATTCTTTTTATTTATCCAGCTTTTATATTTGTTTTTAACATCATAATATATCAAAACATTAATTGAAAACAGGATTCATAAAAATTATAAAAAAAGTTAAGATATATATTAGATTTGAAAATAAAATTAAAAAATACTTTTTCTCGTAAAAAACAATCTTTAAAAAATAGTATGAAGAAATTAAATTACATGATAATAGAGTTAAGAATATTAAAAGAAAATTTACTAAGGAAAAACTATTTTGAGGAAAGTTTGAACTATTTTGAGGAAAGTTTGAACTATTTGCATTGGTGACCATAGTAAATAATGGAATCATTCCTCCAATTGCCCCGATTATTATAGGTAAAAGAAATAAGAAAATTAGAACTCTAAATTTTTCACCTTTTATTATTATACTTAGCTTATTTTCAAGCTTTCTATGTATATCGATAATATCTAAGATTTCAAAAATCTTGTTTGACGAATAATACGCATTTTTATTTATCATGCTTTTAATAGTATCTAATATTAGATTACATCTCAAATTATTTAATTCTGATTTAAATTGTTCCACCATTTCATTGAAAGGATAAGAAAAATTCAGCAAATAATTAACTTGATTCCCTAAGGCTTCATTTAATACTAAAAAATAGTTTTTATTCTGTAGGTACGCTGTGATAAATGCTTTTTCTGGTGAAATATTATTTTTCAAGTTAATAGCAAAAGTTTTCAAAAATAATAAAAACTCATCAAACTTTTTCTTTTCGTTACTTGAATATTCTTTGAGTAATCCAATTAAAAAAATATCAATTTTTATAAACTTTCGGAATAAAAAATTTAATAATATTAAGAATAAAGGTATAATTAGAATTAATAAAATTGGGTGTATCTGTTGAAATATTATTAGGAAACATAAGCCTATTGGTAGAAATAATCCTATAAAAAAGATAATACTTATTTTCGATTCTACATCCCTCAAAACTATTCTAAAACTTCTTTCCGACGAGTTTTCATCAAATCTATTAAATTTGTAATCAGAATTTAAATTATTAACTAATAACTCTCTAATATATTGATTAAAATCTTCGGAAGGAGTAATTATATGTGATAATTCTTTTTCTGGTGAATTCCCTTCATGTATCTTTCTTAACACGATTTTGAAATTTTCAGATAAAGGTAAATTATAATCTTTAATCAAGTTAATAAAAATCATAATGTAATCGGTATTACCTTTTAAAGTCTTTTTTATTAAAGAAAAACTTATTTTGATCAAATAAAGTAAAGCATTTAATACAATTTCTTCTTTTCTTATCTTTTTATACAACCGAGTGTTAAATATATATGATATAATAATTGATACAATCAATGAATAAAAAATTATAAGTAAAAAATTATTAGACATTAAAATTAAAGATATTAATACTATTGATATAAAAAAAACTGAAAAGAGGAAACTCGTTGCTTTATTAATATCATCTTCATCCAAATTATATACATTTCGATATAAATTTTTATATCCTTCATTTAATTCTTTGAATTTAAGTTTTGGAAATTTTATATTCCTAAATTTTTTACAAAAGCCAATGTAATATTTTAATTTATTCACGGGATCAACATTTAATCTAACTTTTAAATTCAACATTAACTAATGATGCTCGATAAGATACATTAAGTAAATATGTTCCTGGTAGAACATTAGAATAAAATTTATAAATAAAAATTATATCATAATAAAGAAATTTGAATTCATGTTTATTATCCAAAATGAAATCAAATTTCACATAATTCTCATTAGTAGTTAAATTTAATTCTCTTGGATATTTAATATATTTAGTGTAATCCTCGTCAGATTTTTTCATTATGGACTTTATTGCATTATCTATTTCTCCAATAAAAATTAAATTTTCTTCCAGAGTATCTTCACTGGATTTATTATCTTCATATTCTTCTATATTTTGGAAAAACGGAATAATTATTATGAAAAAGATTGTAAGCGTAAATATCCCAAATCCAGTTATTAATGATTTTTCTAATAAATTTGTCATAATTAATAATTAATATTAGAAATTGATAATTTAAACATCAAGTTTTTTAGTTTTCCAGCCATTCCAGAAATTTTCAAGAAGGTTAATAGATGTCATAGAAAAGTATGAAATTTTATGAAATAAATCAACTAATATTCCGTTGTCAATTTTTTTAACAACATAGAGAAAATTAAAAATATCCTCATAAATATTAATTATTTTATTGAATTTCTCAACGCTTAAGGCCTCATATTTTTTCAATTTATTAATTGTATTTGTTCCATATAAAGAACATAAATTATCCCATTCTCTTGACTCTGGATTATATTGAAATAAAGGTCGATAATATTTCTTACCTTCAAAACTATTAAAATTAATTTCAGATATAGAAATTACTTTTCTGTTAGTAAAATCCTTTTTCAATAAGATTATTAAGTCTAAATCATTTAAACATGAGGGATCTATTTTAAAATGGTATATAAAGCGGTTTATTAAAGAATCGACACTGTTAGAGTGAATAGTTTGGAATCCCCGTAACCCTGCAGCAAGAGTGTGAAACATTGCATGTGCTTCTTCTTTGGTTAAAATTTCACCTAAATATATGAGGTCTGGTGTTCGATGCAACAAAGTTTTGATATAATTACTTTTTGAATATTTTTTATTTTTTGAATCTCCAAGGGATTCTGCTAAATATTTTAATTGATGTTTTTCAAATTTTTGTTGGTTTAGAGATTCGATTACATTCTCGACATAAATCTTTCTGAAATTCTTTGGTGTAATTAAATCAAGCGCATTAATTAAAGTTGTTTTTCCAGTATCTGTCTCTCCAGTAACAGTTATATTTATTCTCCGTAAAATACAAAAATATAAAAAAGCCGCCATTAAGGGATTTAATGTATTCTTCTTTAATAGAGCTTGAATCGTAAGGATATTTTTATTAAGTTTCCTTATGTCTAAAGCAAAATCGTTTAAATGAACAGGTTTAACATCAATGGCAAATCTACAGTAAAAATATCTATTTTTTATGACATATTTAATGCTTGGGTTGATGAAATCAAGTCTTTGACCACTATAAAGTCTCAATAAAGTTTTAAGTCTTTCAATTTCTTTTATGTTTAGTTTAATTTCGGTTCTGCATCTATTATACTTCTGATGGTTAAGATATATTTTATCATCAGGAGAATCTAAGAAAATTTCTTCTATATTATCGTCAATTAGCAACGGGAAAATCTTGTATAAATTTAATTTATTTAAAGCCATGATAAAACTAATTTTATTTTCTTCATCTCTTGACAAACTAAGATTTAAACGAATAGCCCTTAAAGATTCTAACCTATAAATTTCTATTAATGATTCTAAAGGTATTATTCGATTGAACTTCATTATTTGTATATTTTTAGTGAGAGCTTCGATAATTTTTTTGAAATATTCCTTTTCTGATTCTGTTTTAAACGATAATGATACATCATACTTTCTTTCAAACTCATGAGATACTTTAAATATTGAAACTTGGAAAGCCTTAAACTTCCCTATTTCATAAACCTCAACTAGATTTTCGTTCTTCTTTTGAATTGCTTTATTTGGATCTTTTTCTCCAAAAAAATTATAATTTTCTATTAACAAATATTTGTAGAAGTTTGAACCTTTATATAAAGAAATACTATTTTTTTGAAATCTTTTAAATTCTTGAATGATTTTAGAGTTTTCTAAAATTTGTAAAATTTGCAATAGGGAATTAATTTTTAAATTAAGACAATTCTTACAAATCGAATCAACTATTATTTTTTCACTAATAGCGATTTTTTTTTTATTTATAAAATTATATAATAAAATTGGATTAAGAAAAGACTTATCATCTAATATAAAGTAAGAAGTATAATTTGAGAAAACTTTGCAATTAAAATCAATAAACTTACAATTTTTTGTTTTGAAGTTTATAATCTTTTTATATATTCTTTTTATTTTTTTTAATTTCTTGAAATATTCTAAAAATAATATAATCTTTTTATTTTTAATTATTCCTCCTAATGATTCGGCAGAAAGATCTTCAAATTTTTTATTTTTATTGTCATATAATATCTCTAGAAAACAAAAAATGCATTTTTTATTATTAAAGAACCCACTATCAATTTCTTGGCAGTTTATACATTCTATTTTTAAAAATGTTTCTTTTTTACCTTCAAAATTTTCCTTAATTTGAAAGTTTATTTTTTTATGTGTGTTAGTTATCATTCAATTTATTATTTAAAATTACAAATTTAAATCCCCCATTTATATTTTGATATTAAAATTCACGATTTACTAATCAACACCAGTTTATTGAGCTAAAAATATTGGTAAATGATTCAAAAAATTTATTTACATTGAAATATTCATATTTTTAAAGTTTAAGTGATGATTTATGGGCCACCGGAGTAAGCATGCACCAAGACACGGGTCATTAGCATATCTTCCTAGAAAAAGAGCAACTTCAATGAAGGGTCGCGTTAGACATTGGTTCGACAATCCAGATGAAATTAGTTTTTTAGGATTTGCTGGTTTTAAAGCTGGTATGACCCATATAACATATATAGAAGATCAAAAAACCAGTCCGTACTATGGAAAAGAATTAATGAAACCCATTACAATAATTGAAGTCCCTCCTTTAATTCTTATTGGGATAAGAATTTATAATGAAGATGATTACGGCAAATTTGCTATTGGTGAAATTTTTACAAATGAATTCAATAGCTATTTAACTCGTAAAATAAATATTCCTGATGTTGAAAAGTATAAATATGAAGAAATTAAGGAAAAATTACTCAAAAAAATTAATAAAACAAGTGAAATTAGAGGCATTTTTCAAACTCAACCCTATAAAACATCATTGCCAAGAAAAAAACCTGATATAATAGAAATAAAAGTAAATTCAACGAATAATCCCGTTGAAGAATTTCAATTTGCTTTAGACCATCTTGGTAATGAAATAAGAGCGCGAGATATTTTAACGGAGGGGGAACTAATTGATGCCATTGCTGTTTCAAAAGGAAAGGGTTTTCAGGGCCCTGTTAAGAGATTTGGAGTTAAGATTTTAACAAGAAAAAATAATAAAATTCATAGAGGAGTTGCTTGTATTGGGCCTTGGCATCCTGCAAGAGTTCTTTATACAGTACCCCGCCCGGGACAATTAGGATTTCATCAACGGACTGAATATCATAAAAGAATAATGAGAATCGGAGAAAATGAAGAAGATATTAATCCCAAAGGAGGATTAATTAAATATGGGAGAATTAATGGAGATTATCTATTACTTTTGGGTTCCATTCCAGGGCCTAAGAAACGATTAATTAGATTAAGAAAAACTATTCGCCCGCAAAAGTCATTTATTGTTAAATCTCCAGAGATCACCTATATAAGTCGAGAAAGCCAACAAAGAAAATAATTATTAGTTAAATTTAGTGTTTTTATGGAAAAAATTAATATTTACGGTTTAGATGGGAAAAAAAAAGGATTGGTTGATAAACCTTCTATATTTTTTATAAAATACAGGAATGATATTATCCAAAAAGCTTGCGAGGTCTCTCAGAGCAAAAATAAACAAATTCAGGGTAGGGATATTAGAGCTGGACTTAGAAATACTGCTAAAGGTTGGGGAACAGGACATGGGATGTCTAGAGCGCCTAGATTAAAAGGCTCAGGATATCCCACAGCTAGAAATGTTGGAAGAGTTCCTTTTGCTATGGGAGGACGGAGAGCACATCCTATAAAAGCTGATAAGAAAATTAGTAAAAAGATTAATAAGAAAACCCATAAGTTAGCTATAATTTCAGCCATTTCTGCTTCGGGAGACATCTCCGTGGTCAAAAGAAGAGGTCATCAAATCCAAAACTTTCTTGAAATTCCTTTAGTCGTTGATGATAAAATACAAACTATTAAAAAAACCAATCAAATATATGCGATTCTACGTGATTTGGGATGTAATGAAGAGTTGGATAAAATAAAAAAAAGCAGGAAAATAAGGGCAGGAAAGGGTAAAAGAAGGGGTCGCAAGTATAAAAAAAAAAAAGGTGTATTGATTGTGATAAAAGATGACTTTGGAATTGTAAAAGCATCAAGAAATATTTCAGGTATAGAAATAACTAATGTTGAGAAATTATCAATTAATAAATTAGCTCCAGGGGGATTAGCAGGTAGACTAATAATTTGGACTCAATCCGCTTTTAATGAGTTGAATAACAAGTACGGGGGAGTAATCTAATTTGGAGAGTTATTATAAAATAATTAAAAGACCCCTGATCACTGAAAAGACTTTTGATCTAATTGAACGTGAAAATAAATTAGTTTTTATTGTTGATCGCCTTGCAAATAAAAGCCAGATAAGGCGTGCAATTGAAAAGATTCATAAAGTTAAAGTAATAAATGTAAATACTTTAATCACAACAAGTGGAGAGAAAAAAGCCTTTATTAAACTACATCCTGACGACTCGGCTCAGGACATTGCTATCGATTTGGGGGTTTTTTAGAAATATATTATTTCTGAAAAAATCTATGCTTAATTTTAAAAATTTTATTGGATCCATCAATTTAACATTATTCAGTAAATTAATTTCTTCTATTTTTCGTAAATTGTCATAAGTATTTTTATTCAAAATTAAAAAGCATATAAAATATTTAGAATAATATTTTTTTAAAATTTTAAGTATCAATTTATATTCTAAATTTTGTGAAGTGTAAAATATATACCGTTGTTCTATAAATAACAAATTCTGATTTATTCTTTTTAATTTAAGGTTACTTTTCAATAATCTGTGTTCAAATTGTGTATTAAATCTTGATAAATCTTTAAAATTATAATAATTTTTATTCGTAAATAATCCAGAAAAATTGTTGAACATAAACATATGATTAGAGAAGCCAAGTCTCCATAGCAGAAAATGAAATTTACTTATTCCAATCTTTTTCTTTTTTAATAATTCATAGCCTAGAAACTTATTTATTTCTGCTTCTAAATGCTCAGGCTTATTATCCTTTCTCATATCAATAAAGTGACATGAGAAATTAATTTTATAAATTGAATCCCTTTTAAAATTTATAATTAAATAACCTTGACGATTTAGGTTTTTAAGTAAATGCAGAATATCGTGGAAAAAGGTACGCTTATTTTCATTAACATTAATAATTAAATCATATATTTCTACATAAGTTGATATTCCATTGTCTTTTATCATTAATTCAGGTTTATTTAATATATTAATATCTAAATTCAAATTTTTAGAAATAATTTTTAAAAATGTATTTTCTAAATGATCCTTCGATAAAAATATTATTTTAGGTCTGATATTGATTAGTTTTTGATGGATAATATTGAAAAATCTAAGAATTTCATCCTTTTTTTTATCTTCAAAATTTATGAAAAAAATCTTTTTATTCTTCTCATTTACATTTATCTGGATAGAATAATAGTATATTAATCTTTGATATAAAAATTCATTAAGAATTGTTATTAAAGGAAAAAAATTTTCGGTCTCAAGAATAGAGAATGCTACAATTTTTTTTCTTCTATTCAAACTTTTATAAAAAATCAAAGACTCATCAAGTATATAAGACAATAATTTAAATTTACCTTTGACCATCTCATAAAATTTTATTAAAATAATTATAAAAATTCCGATTATCTGGAACTTTATTATTGAAGTAATTAGGGTGATTTTTTCTATTATAATTTTTCTGAAACTTCTCTCCGAAAATTAATTATTTTTTTTCTTCTGTTTTTACAATTTTTTAAAAAAAACTTATAAATTCCAAGAATTTTTAAATTATTAAGTTAAGTTAATATGAACTTTATAGATTGAATTGCTAAAGTCTATCAAAGATTTTTTTATAAGTATAAATCCAGAAATTATTGTTCAAGCACCTTCAAGAATTAATTTGATAAACCCATTAGATGCTGTTGAAGGAGACTTTTGGATGCCCTCGGTAGCTATCAACGGATTTGATAATCCTTTGTCAGTATTTCTTTATTTAAAAAGAATAAAGAAACCCAGTATGTTAAAAATTTATAAAATACAAAAAGTCTTAAATAAATATGAAATTAATATAGAAGCTATAGAAGAACTTACTAAGGATATTAGAAAAGTAAGAAAAAAAATTTTAGGAAAATTTAATCTAATTTATGCTTCAATATATAGATTTTATAAAACCAATTCTAACTTTTGGGAAAGCTATACAAATCAAAGTTTCGAAATTGGATTGCTTACAACTATTCCACGCCAAAGTGGTTTAGGTGGGAGTTCTGCTTTAATTATTTCAATTATTTATGGATTTGCATATTATTTTAATTTATATAACGAAGTTTCAAGTTTAAAACAAATGGACTTTCCAATAAATAAAGATATTATTGCGGAGATGGCAACCAAAGTTGAAGATAAAGATTTGAAGATTACTGCTGGTTATTCAGATAGATACGTTATTAGTAGAGGAGGATTATGCTACTGTTCTTATTTTGGAAAATTATTTCATGAAGATATTTCAAAAGAACCATTAGCAGTTTATGACAGAATTGATAAGATTTATAATATTAAAGATTTACCTATTATAATATGCTACTCTGGCGTAATTCATGAGAGCGGAAAGATTCATGATAAATTAAGAAAAACTTATTTACAAGGTGACCCTAAAATCTTAGAGAATTATGAAAAATTAGCCATAATATCATGGAAATCACGATTCGCATTAATGAGAAAAGATTGGAAACTTTTAGGCAATTTTTTTAAAGAAAATACAAAAATAATGAATCAAATAATGAACGATGCAGGCTTTGAATATGGTATCGGACTTGCAAATAATATTTTAATTAAAATAATTGAAGGCCATCCCGATGTCTATGCCGCTAAATTAACTGGCGCAGGGGGTGGAGGTTCTGTTTTTGCGTTAGTGAACCCCGATAAAATAAATAAAATTTTATTAGAATGGAAAAAAAGATTAAATATTTTAATCATGAATGAAGACAATTTTATAAAAAGATTCCCGACTTACCCATTAGAGATAAAATCTCAACTAAGAAATGCTGAATTTTATCGAATTATGATAAATCAGAATGGAGTTTCTATCATTTACTCTGAGAAAGGGCAACCAGATTTAAAAAGAACAAATTAAAATTAATCAATTAAATAAGTTATAATCAATTAACTTTTATAAAAATAAATAATAAATAGGAGTTTTAACATTGAGTAAATTTGAAAGACATCAAAAAAAAGGGGATTCTTATTATGTATATCCGCATAAACATTGCAAGAAATGTGGACAAATGATTGAGGAATCATTAACTTATTGCCCTGAATGTTATAAAGAGCTAAAAGAAAAAAAAGAAAAGAAGAAAAAAACTCGAGGAAAAGAAGACAAATTAGGTGCTAAAAGTGCTCTTAAAGAAGAAAAAGAACGCAAAAAAGAAGAATCCTTGGAAGCAAAAAAAGCTCTAAAAGATTAGCAAAAAAATTAGTGCTAAAAGTGCTCTTAAAGAAGAAAGAGAACGACGAAGAAAAAGACATAAAATTATTAAAAACAAAATAAGCATTACGACTTAATAGAACTTATATTTAATCGCTCTAACAACCAATTTCTGTCTAATAATGATAAAAATGAGCCTAATCTTGGACCAGATTCTTTTCCTAGAATAATTTGATATATTGCCTGAAACATTTTTTTTGGAGCTATATTCAAGTCTTCTTTCGCAATTGTGAATATTTTATTTTGTATTAAATCAGCTTCCAAATCTTTAATATCTAATAAAAATTTTCTTAACTTTGCTATACTGCTGATTTGTTGCTTATCTAATTTGTTTATAATATTTTTATCAAGTTGAACAGGAATTTCAAATAAGGAAATTTTTTGCATAATGCTTCTCTTTATTTTAATATCTTTTTCATTTTCTATAATTTTTTTTACTTCATCGACCCATTTTTTAGTTCGTTGAAGAAGTTTACGAAAAACTACAATAGAAATCCTATTTTCAAATTTATTGATATCTATAACTGATTTCGCCTTGTCATATAGTTTTTCTATTCCTAAGATATTTTGAATTTGTGAAAGAAAGATGAGCAGCTTAAGAGGTATTTTTTCTGGTTTATTATTAGGGGCTCCATTTATTTTTGTCAAAGGATATATATATCGAAAGAATCTTTTTTCTTCTTCTGAATCTACCTTTTCAATACCATAATAAATGTTTTCTATTTTTTCAAAATAATCATAATATTGAGGAATTTCTTCTATTCTTAGAGATATATGTTTCTCAGGATTAGTTCTCAAAATTAGCATTCGAAATAATTCTGGATCCGCAACCTTTAAAAAAGTTGTTGGCATAAAAACTATTCCTTTTGAAGTCTTCATATCTCGATCACCCAACCTTAACCATTCATATGCAACTTTCACTGGACCCTTATACCCAAATATCTCCAAACATAATTCCAAACCAGTATCATAAGAACCTCCTTTAACACAATGGTCTTTCCCGGCTGGTTCACATGTAGTTTTAAATATTGCCCATTTTGCTGGCCAATCAATGCGCCAATTCAATTTTAATTTTCCACTATATATTGAAATCTGTCCTTTATATCCACAAGCATTACACTCGTAATTTACATTTTCATTATTATCATACGAAAGGACTCTATTTGGTTTTATTGAACCATCCTCATCACGAAATTGAATTTTTTCGCACTTTTCACATATAGCCATAACCGGCATCCAATATTTTAGCATTTTTAAAAATTCCCCTTTTCGTGAATCCTCTAATGTAGGAAGAATATATTTCTTCAAAATTTCTTTTATTTTCTCGCTTTTATTGAGAGCAATTTTAATTTTTTCTTGCATTTCTTTTGATTCATATAATTTATGAGTCCAAATCACTTGATTCTTAATTCCGAAATCATTGAATGTTGAAATTAGTTCATTACCGAAATGTTGAGCATAACTTTCACATCCACATTCTTTTATTGGACAGGGAATCAATGCAAATGGTTTTCCTTGATGTGTTTTCTGAAATTCTGTATCAATGTATTCTGGAAATCGTTTAGCTGCATCAAGATCGTCTATAAATAAAAGAAAATTGATTGTCTTATCCATATCTTCAAGAATCCTTCTTAAAGCATCACATATTATTATTTCTCTTAAAATTCCAATATGAATGTGACCTGAAGGTGTTTTACCAGTAGCTAAAGTTATATTAGATTCGTTTCTCTCTAAAATTTTATTTACGATTTCTTCCAACCAATGGTCTGGGAATTTTTTATTCATTTACATTTCATTTCCTAAACTTTAGTTTAATTAATGATAAAAATTATTTATCATTTTTCATTTTAGAATATAGTGAATAAATTATGAGAATCGCAGTTCTTAATAAAGATTTTTGCAAGCCGGATAAGTGTAGTCCTTTTGGAGAAAAACCTTGCATAAAATATTGTCCAAGAGTAAGGACAGGTGATAAAACAATAATTTTAAATGAAACGCTAAATAAAGCTGAAATTACTGAAAGTCTTTGTTCAGGTACAGGAATTTGTGTCAAAAAATGCCCTTTTAATGCAATAAGTATTGTAAACTTACCTGATCAGTTAAGAAATGAAATAACGTATCGTTATGGCAAAGATCAATTTTCATTATTTAGAATGGCCATTCCAAAAAAGGGGAAAGTACTTGGATTAATAGGACAAAATGGAATAGGTAAAAGTACTATGCTTAAAATATTATCTGGAGAATTAAAAATAAATTTCGGACGATTTGAAAATGATTCTCCAAATAATAATGAAATTATCAATTTTTTTAAGGGATCCGAATTACAGCAATATTTTCTTGATTTGAACGATAACAAATTAAAAATAATTTATAAACCTCAAAGTATAACAGCAATTCCTAATTTTGTATCAGGAAAAGTATATAATCTTTTAAAAAAAAATGATACTGAAGAACAATTAGATGATCTTTCTGAAAAGTTAAATTTGACTGAGATTTTAGACCGAGAGATTTCTGTATTATCCGGTGGTGAACTACAGAGAGTTGCGATTGCTGCCGCTTATCTTAAAAATGGTGATATATACTTATTTGATGAGCCTAGTTCTTATTTGGATGTTAGTGAGAGAATTAATATGGCAAAATTAATTCGATCACTATCGAAAGAAAATAAAACAATAATAGTTGTTGAACATGATTTAGCAATTTTAGATTATTTAAGTGACTATATTTCACTCTTTTATGGAGTTCCGGGAACTTATGGAATAATTTCCCATCCCCAAGGAGTTCGTGTCGGAATTAATATTTATCTTAATGGATATATTAAAGATGAAAATTTACGAATAAGGGAAAGTCCAATTCAATTCCACGAAAGACCTCCACTAAATTCCTTATTCGATTCTGGAGATGTTATTTTTTCTTATGATGATCTAGAAGAAACCCTGGGCAATTTTAGTTTAAATGTATCCGGAAGTGAGATCCATGCTGGAGAAATTATAGGTATTTTAGGTCCTAATGGAATAGGAAAATCAACATTTATAAATTTAATCGCTAAAAATTCAGATTATAATAATTTAAAAAAAGAAGATTATGAGGAAAACCAATTAAAAGTCTCAACTAAACCTCAATATATAAGAATTGATGAAAATTTATTAGTAAATGATCTCATAACAAAAATTAAATTATCTACCTTTCTGAGCCAATCGTATAAAAAGCGTCTAATAAATAAATTGAAATTATCTAATATAGGTGAAAGATATGCCTCTGAATTAAGCGGAGGTGAATTACAGAGAGTAGCTATAGCGGAATGTTTATCAACAGAAGCTGATATTTATTTGTTAGATGAACCTTCTGCGTTTTTGGATGTTGAAATGAGATTACAAGTCGCTCAATTATTAAGAAAATCAATTGAAGAAAGAAAGAAGGCCGCTTTTGTAGTTGAACATGATATTATCACTCAAGATTTTATTGCTGATTCAATTATGGTATTTGAGGGTGTTCCTGGATTGAAAGGTAGTGCTTCACCTCCACAGAATTTGAGAGATGGGTTCAATTTATTTTTGAAAATAATGGAGATAACATTTAGAAGGGATTCAATAACAAATAGACCTCGTGTAAATAAATTAGGAAGTAATAAAGATGAATATCAAAAAAGAATTAATGAATATTATTATATTCCTAAATAACTAAATAAAGAAAAATTTTTTCTGAATAATATTTTGTTTTATACTCCTTAATTTCCATTGCAATTATACATTATTTAATTTTTAAGAGTTAAATTATTAGCTATTAGATAAATTTTGATTACGATTTTAATAAATTTATTTATATATAATTGATTATTTTTTAAATGGGGTATATTTTAATATAACTTAATCTTACTTATTTTTCTATATTATTAATATCAATTTTGCAGTCGAAATATATGAGTGTATAATATTCAACACATCGTTGAAATTTGATAAATTCTTATAAAATTTAAAAATCTACTTCTTTAATTCATTTTAGATTTCATCATGTCATTCATTAGATGAATCAGGGGCTCAAAATCCATAATAAAAAAGATTCATGACTAGAATAAATTTAAGAATTTTATAGGTTGTTAAAAAACTAAAATATAAAAAAAATAATTTAATGTTTTAATTTCCAAAAAACTAAAGGCCTACCTCTTTTTCCATTATTTCTCGTAAATTTTTCTACTACTTTTCTTTTATGCAATTTAATTAAATTGTCATAAACCGTAGTTCTAGGTGAATTTAACAGTTGTACTAAGTCTCTACGAGTCGATGGACCCGTTTCTAAAGTCTTAATTAAAGTAAATTGTATTGAAGATAAGAATTCTTTAGGATCGGAATAATTTTTTATGTTAATTTTATTGGCCATTGTATATCCTCCACATTTTTATTGCGACATTATATCGACATTATAATTTTTAAGTTTAAAATTAAAGGTTAATTAAACTAAGATTTTTAAATATATAAATGATGCTTATTTATGCGTTATTATCATCATTTAGCATAAAGTTTTTATATTTCGTTTTTATTTAAAATATTGTTAAAAAAAAAATTATTAAATATGACAGAAACTTCAAGAACAACAATCACTTTAAGTAAAATTAATATGAATTTGGTCAATGAATTAATAGGAGTATTCGGTAACACTCAAGCAGCGGTTATTAGTAATATAGTAAAATCTTTTTTTAACAATAGTAATAATTTTGCATTATTAGAAGAACTAAGGAAAAGGAAAAGAAAAGAAATTCCTCCTGATGAGAGCGAACTTTCTGAAAGAATTACTAAATACTTGCAAAATGCTGATAAAATACCATTTAATGTATTTGTAGAGCATTTAAAATTAGACGTAGATTTTGTTATTTCTCATCTTGACGAATGGGGGGTAAGATATAAATTTAAAATAATTAATAACAAAATTATAAAAGAAAAATAATTATTTTGTATTAATATTCTCGATTTATCTAATCATCTAAACCTTCGACAGTTTGAAAAAAATCATCTGATTGGCTAACTGTCCAATCCAACATTCCGATTACTACGCTAATTAAAATGAAAAAAATAAATAGAGCAAAACCAATTAATAAGGCATATTCTACAAGATTTCCGCCATATTCATCTTTGAAAAATTCTTTAAATTTTTTTCCGATCTTTTTAAAATTATTCTTCATGGGATATATTATGTCATTATAAAGGTTTTTAAACTCAACAATTTCTATAATTAAATTAAAAACAATACCCTAAAGGTTAATAACTATAAATTTAAATTTTTTATTGTATTGTTGAGTTCTTCTTCTGTGGCTTGATTTCTCGGGATTTTTATTTTAAATAATTGATCATTCTTATTTCTTGGAATAATATGGACATGAAAATGATTTATTACTTGACCAGCTGATTCAAAATTATTTTGTAAAACGTTATAGCCATCAATTTTTAAACGCTCATGAATTAAAATAGACAATTTCTTAACAATCTTGAAGAGTTCAGCAAGTTCCTTATCTGGAATATTTTCAATATTTTGATAGTGACTTTTAGGTATAACAATAACATGACCTTTAGAAATTGGAAAAATATCCAAGAAAGCCAGGGTTCTTTCGGTCTCAAATACTATCTTTGAAGGAATTTTTTTTTTTACAATTTGGCAGAACACACAATCTCCATTCTTCAAATTCATTTTACTATACTTAATTAAATAATTATATTTTTAGTTCTATAATTCAAATAAATTCAAAACTATTATTTAAAATTTAAAAAACTTAAACAGACTTATATTTAATAAAAGTACAAAATTTCTTATTTACATTCCACTTTAGAATTAATATGGTTTGGGGATAATGTATCTTAAAGAAATAAGTGTTTTAATAGAAAAAAGATTATCTCCTAAATTATTTAGATTAGATTCTGAAGTTTATGGAATTCAGTATGGTGAATCTGATCCTGGAAAGTCAATTAAAAAGGTTATGTTAACTTTAGATTTAAGTTTAGATGCTATTCATTTTGCCGCAATAAAAAATATTAATTTAATAATCTCATACCGAGGGTTAATTGACACACCTATTAATCTTTTCAATAAAAATTTAGTTAATAAGTTTTTATTACTATCTAAGTACCCAATTTCAATCTTTGTTTTAAACACTTCTTTTATTGCAGTTGAAGGAGGTGTTACCGATACAATAATGGAGATTTTATATTTAAATCTCGAGCGAGCTTTTGACATTAAAAATAATGGTGAAAAAATACCTATTGGAAGGATTTGCCAGCCAAGAACTTATCCTAATCAAAAAGCGCCGATAAAATTGGAAGATTTATTGAAACGCATAAAAAATAACTTAGAAATGGAGAAGATTTCTTATGTTGGTGACTTAAATAAACCAATTAAAAAAATATGTATAATTGGCGGAGATAATTCAGATATAAAATTTTTGGAAAAATCATTAAAATACAAATGTGATTGCTATATATCATGCGGAATAAGTTATGATGAAGCTGTTTTTGCCAGAGATGTAAAATTAAGTTTAATAAAAATTTCACATTACAGAAGTGAGATCATTGCGCTTAAAAAACTATATAATATTTTAAGTTTAGAGTTCCCAAATGAAGAATTCATTCTTTTTGAATCTAAAGATCCATTTAATACATATTGATGCTTAATACCAATAAGAAATATCATAACGTAATAAATAAAAAAAAATGAAAATTTTTTAAACCTGAATTGTATTTAAAGTACATAACATACTCAAATTTAAATGTGTATCAGTCTATTAAGTTTTTAGTTTAGAATTAAATTAATATAAAAAGAGATGTAAAAATTATGGTTTTAATAGAATATAGAGGTAAAAAGCCAGACATTAGTAATAATTCATATGTAAGCCCCATGAGTACACTCATAGGAGACGTAAAGATCAATGATAATGTAGTAATCTGGCCAGGATCAATAATTCGTGCGGAAAATTCTCAAATTAATATAGGAGAATTTACTACTATCTTTGACGGTGTAATTCTGTTGACTCGCTCCCAAAAAAGTCCAATACATATAGGCAGATACTGCATTCTAGAAACAGGAGTTACTCTTTTAGGATGCTTTTTAGAAGATTATGTACAGATATTAGAAGGTAGTTTAATTTTTGAAGAAAGTTCAATTGGAGAAGGTGCAGTTATTTTAAACAAAAGTCAAGTCCCACCAGGATTAATAATTCCTGCTCGAGCTGTCATGAAAGGAATCCCCGTTGAAAAGGTTCGAGAACAAACTCGAAATGAGATTTTAGACCAAAAAGATAGAGCCGAGCATTATACTCAATTATTTCTAAAAATTAAAAATATGCTTCCAAATGCTCAGAGCTATATGTTAACTCTTCCAGATTTTATGAAATTTTTAATAAAAAAAGAATTATAAAAAAAAGAGAAGTTAACTTTTAATTTTTAATATTTAACTTTTTTATCAGTTCTTTATATCTTGAGCGAAGAGTTACTTCAGTAACACCTACTAAATTAGCGATTTCCTTTTGAGAAATTCTTTTATTACGGATTTTACAAATTAAATAAAGTGCTCCTGCACATAACCCTTTTGGATCTTTACCACTTGTAGAAAACTTTGACATAAAATCTTGTAATATTTGAATAGTTGTATTTTCAATATCTGGGTCCAACTCCAACTCGGCCACATATCTTGGTACAAGGGAAATTGGATCTGTAGAAGGTGCTTTCAAATTTAATTCTCTAATTAAAGTTCTATAACACCTTCTTACATTTTTAGCACTAACAGAAGTTTCTTCTAAAATTTCTTGAAGAGTTCTTGGGATTTTTTTTTCTCTACAGGCAAAATACAAACTAGCAGCGACCATTCCATTAATTGATCTTCCCCTGAGCAATTTCCTTTTAAAAGCTTCCTTATAAAGACGTATAGCAGATTTTTTAATATGATCCGGTAAATCTAAATTGCTCGCAATTCTCTTTAATTCTGTTGTCGCAATTAACATGTTTCGCTTATCCCAGGTCATTCGAGAATTCCACTTGGCTGCTCTCTTTAAATCAGGATTGGTAATATTTTTTTTATCTATTACAGTGCTTAATCCCATATCTGGCAATAAAATTGAAATTGGAGATCCAGTTCTTTCTCTCTTCTCTTTTTCATGTTTAGTAAATGCTCTTTTACCGCTATGGGAAGTATCTAAAATTCTTTCACTTATAACTAAACCACATTGACCACAAACTATCTCTCCTTTTTCTTGAAGTGATAATATTTTTCCCCCACATTCAGGGCATAAATTTGATAAATCATTAATCTTAGATTTAATTTCCATAAATTTAACCTCCTTATAATAATGAAATTTTCAAAATATTAAATTGTAAATATAATCTAACGAGTATAGTGCAAAATAGATTCTGAAAAAGTTGTGACTGAAACCGATGAAAAACCCATGTAGCAGAATATATATACAAAATTTAAATATATAAATGTTTTGATTAAAAGGGGGAATTTTGGGGGAATTTTGCATAAATAAAAATTATTTTCTATTGAGTATTCCTAATTAAAAACTAAGTGTATAACTTTTTTTATATTTTTTTTACATTATTACAAGCTCCAACTCATTAGCAACATTATCCTTATTTTTTTATCAGATGTTTTAATTCAAATTCAAAGTTTTCTACGGATTTTCATTCTATCTTCTTCTTATTTTATTGTAGGAATAATGGAGCAAATGTTAAGAATCCGAAAATTATGGAGCTGATAAGTGACCAAATTAAATTATAAATCGCTTTTCTAGGATTACTTACACTGCGATTGTTATTAATCAAATACCAAATTGTCAAAATTAAATGTAAAAAAGCCTCAAAGGATGCTAAAGCAAATATAAGAAAGAGAAATCTTTCAAATTCATATTTACACTCATTATAATCTTTGATTCTACTAATATTATAGATTTCTGGTTTAATCATACCTAAGATTTCAAAAATTAAGGGAGGTGGAAGAAAAATCGAAATCCAAATTAAAAAATAAATAAAAAAATTAAAAGCTATACCGATTGCTAAAAATATTAGTATCGATCCTAATATTAAACGTGGTTTCTTTAGTTGGATCTCACTTTTATCTGTATTTCTGAGTCTTTCAGCAAGATAAATTCCGCGCAATTTTAATAGCGTTAGAATGGCTGCCATAAGTAAAATAAAGATAAAAATGTATTTTAAACAAAAAAAAAAAAATAATAAGCCTCTATTTAAAATAGCAAAAAAGTCGTTAGTACTATTCAAAATATCAGAAAATTCAACTTCGTTAGATACTACAAATTTCACATAAGAATTTACGACTTTTTGTATTTAAACTCTTAGAAATTGATGTTTCAAGAATATCATCATTTTATTTTTTCACATCCCTTATTAATCAACTTAATAGTCTGGCTAAAGTCCTGCCACCAATCCTGTCCTTGCTGAGCTACCAACATCGAATCGAGCTTTTGAGAGTCCAGACATCTTAATTCTTCTTTTTGAGCTTTAACTTTCTCTTTCCAAATCTGGCTGAATAAATTTTGAACATTTATTTTAACTTTTTTAACTAGCTCTTCATAAGTAACTGAAACATCCTCTTTTTTTTGAAGTTTTTGAAGTGCGTTAAATTTAATTTTCTCCTTAGCTTGATTTAAATCATTACAGCTAATTTGAATTGTAAATGGATTTTCTCTGCCGTATTTACAATGTTTTTGAATCTCGCAAAGTGAACAATAGCTTTCAAAGCTTATCGTATAATCTTCGAGCCCTACAATCGAATAATTTAATAAATTAGGCATTTTGATATCATACTTATTTATATTTGTGTAACTATATCCATGTATTAAAAATTTAAGTAAGTTGTCAAATCTAATAAAAATGTTAAATTATTACTGATTGAATAAAAAAAATATTTCTCAGTAAAAAAATTTTTTAACTTTTCATTATTACAGTTATTCATTAAACCTTAATTTAATATATAATTTAATTAAAACAAAAAGATAATAATATAAAAATCAGCGGAGATGGCTTAGCTTGGTATAGCGCACGGCTGATAACCGTGAGGTCGGGGGTTCGAAGCCCCCTCCCCGCACTATTCTCAAAAAACTAATATTTAACTATTACATTTTTACTGATTTACTCTATTATTTATTTAAAAATGAAGACTGTTGTAATATCTGGAACTCCTGGCACGGGTAAGACTACTGTTTCAGAAAAAATTTCTGAAAAAATTAATGCTAAAGTTATCTCATTAAATGATTTCTCTATTTCTGAAAAAATCACTTGTGGATATGATGTAAAAAGAGATACCTATATTATAGACATTGATAAATTAATACCTCGTATTAAAAACCTCATTGAACAATATAGGAAAAAAAAATACGAGACTCTTATATTAGAGAGTCATTTTGCAGATATTGTTCCCAAAGAGTTTATTGATTACGCCATTGTATTAAGATGTGATCCCGAAGAATTATCCCTAAGATTAAAAAAAAAAGGATATAATGAACAAAAGGTCAAAGAAAATATACAGACAGAATTCTTAAATAACTGTGCTAATTATTTTATTCAAAAACAAATTGATGCACCAATTCTAGAAATTGACACAACAAATCTGAATGTTGAAAATATAGCAAATATCATAATAGAGATCATTGTTTTTAAAAAAAATCTCGAAAAATATAGGATAGGAAAAATTGATTGGTTAAAAAAATTAGTTGCCGAAGATTCTTTGGCAAAAAAATATTTTTACTGAAA
>SDBS01000300.1_pt1 | contig 45815 bp, 48 predicted proteins | sample 2277091 | NCBI WGS metagenome assembly SDBS01 (sample SAMN10404972, study PRJNA504765) | marine sediment metagenome | isolation source: marine sediment core GS10_PC15, 163 cmbsf | place: Arctic Ocean: Southern Knipovich Ridge | collected 2010 | reverse complement strand
GATTCCCTTCTTTGCGATTACGGGCGCCATCGGACTGGTGGCCTTGGCGCTTGACCCGAAATTGGACCCCAATCTGGCCATGCCCTATGTTATTCGTACCGTGCTGCCCGCGGGAGTGCGGGGTATCGTCATTGCAGGCGTGATTTCGATAGTGATGTCCTCAGCAGACTCTTTTCTCAACGGAGCATCCACCGGCTGTATTAATGATATAGTCAAACCTCTTCGGAAGAACCCACTGTCTGAACGGCAGGAACTGCTTTTGGCTAAACTTACGAACTGTTTTGTCGGTATTCTCGCCGTTATTTTCGCCATCAGGATTCCCAGCATCCTCGACATTCTCATTTACGCTTATCATTTCTGGGCGCCCATTATCCTCGTTCCGTTGGCGGCCGTGTTCCTGGGCCTCCGGGTCACAAAGGCCGGATTCCTAACCGGTACTATAGCAGGTGCCGCGGGCGTGCTGATATGGAATGGCCTGTTAAGATCACCGATGGGAGTAAGCGGATTGGTCATCGGTGTGTTTTGTAACTTCATTGCCTTTATAGTAACCAACAAGTTGAGGGCTAAAGCTGAAAAATGAAAAGGATGAATCACGACATCCACCCTCACTGCAAACCGCGTCCCAGCCGATTTGATTATTAACAGGGTGAATACGCATACGAAATATATGAAAGGGAAATGACTATGAGTAATATGGACCGTAGAGATTTTCTTAAGTCCAATGCCGGTAAAACGGTTGGTCTTGCACTGATGGGCATAGGGACGAAGTCCATGGCCGCTAAGGATGCAGATCCAGGAACAGTTCGTATTGGCATAATCGGGCTCTATTCGCATATTAAACGCAGATTTATAGTTACTACAGATTCTAATCACACTCTGAAGATTGCGGAGAATCTTCTCAATCGTGAGTTTACAGCCAGGAAGCCCAATCAGAAATGGGCAGCGGATATTACATATATCCCAACAAAGATGGGCTGTCTTTATCTTGCTGTTGTCATGGATTTGTTTTCACGCAGAATAGTTGGCTGGTCAATGAGTGGATCAAAAGCAAAATATATGAGAGTTTTGAGGATGGCAAAAAAGATATTTTCAATTACATTGAGATGTTCTATAATCGTAAACGTAGGCATAAAACATTGGGCTATGTAAGTCCGGTTGTTTATGAGGAAATGTATGAAATGAAACAGGAACAGGCGGCATAATTGGCAAATCAAGTGTCCGCCATCCGTTTAGCACCTCACTCTATTGTTTCCTGATAATGCTAAGTGCTACCAGGCGAGCTATAAATGTTGCCAGGTAAATTTGTCCAAGAAATGTTTCAAGAACTGCCAGGAATTTCGCCCAGGTGCTAACGGGAGTAATATCACCAGGTCCCAAAGTTGTAAGCGTGGCAAAACTGTAATAAAGGCAGTCAGCGACTTTGTTCTCAATGTTAGCAAATGCACTCGGACTAAAAGTAAGAATTAATTGGTAAATAAGCGACCATAATACAGCCATAAGGAAATAAACACTGATGCCGCCTTTAATAATATCAGTGGTGATGGTTTGACGCATGGATATGTTCCTGATCAAACATACTATTATAATTACACAGAAAGTTATGTTAAGAATAAGTCTTAGCACTTCAATATATTGTTCAATCGGGCCCCATAAGAATCCCAGATAGGCTAAGATATGAAGTCCAAAGGAAATCATCGCCAGCAATGCCGGATAAAAGAATATGCGAGAAGGAATCACAGCCCACAATCCAGGTATAAGAACTGCCAAGAACATAGCATGGCTCATCGGAAAGCTGGCATCAAGAGTTTCGGCCACAGGATATAAAACTATGAGTGCAATTTCACCCGTCAGAAGGAAATTGTATTTATCACTCATATAGTCTTTAAAAATAGCATGTTTCATATTTCGTCTCCTGATCAATTCCTTATCCTGCGGGGATTGTTACTATCGGTGCGGCAGATGGACCACCGGTTTCAGCGAAACTAAATAGAATCATAACAAACATAAGCATGCCCTTTGATCTTGGTTGTTTGTCATCAATATAAAACCAATGGTCCCGGTATCGAACGGATAGATATGCATCGGCCGGCTCGTGAATACTGCTATGGATACGAATCAGAGGTAGTACACCAGCGGCTTCTTCGACGGACAGGTTTAGTGTTGGCAGAATTCGGCCTTCGTCAAGATCCTTTTGGGGGACATCAATATATGTTGACAATTCAAGCATGATCTCCATAAGGGACCTGCTCTGGATTGCCAACTCAGTTTGCGATCGAGGTGTACGGCCGGAAACAAGAACATATTCATTTATATCCGGACTGAGGCTCAGCAGTTCTTTAAGTCTTGACAGCCGTTGCTTCATTTTCTCATCGTCACCATGCTCAAATAATATTATTGATTGTACATTTCCCTCTTTTTGCTCTATGCGAACACCAACTCCGCCTTGTTTTTGGATGGCTCTTAGCTCAGAAGTTAGTTGGTAGAATTTGGGATCGGCTTCTCGTAAGAAAGCGGGACTACCTGCGCGATTATCAATTCGATTGATGGATTTAACACAAATCTCCAACACGCGATCAATTGGCCAGCCTCCCTGGATAAGAGTTAGAATTGCGGCAGGCAGGATAGGAGTCAGCACTTCTCGTGTAAACTTTTCACCCGTCAGGGGGTTATATGTGATGGTTGGTCGATCAGTATATTTGCCCCGGCCAAATAAGATCTGATTATTTCTTGCATCAAACCTAAGACTGGATTGAAGTTCTGTTTCGAGAGCGTATTGACTGATAACTGAGGAAACTTCCAGAAAGACCGGGGCATCAGCATAGCGGATCTTTACAATATTAAGCAGCATCTGTTTCTTCCACGATTCGGAAATCGCATCTGTGTATTCAAAACGGTCTCTCGGGATAGTATTTGGGCCAACAGGAGAACAAGCCGGTAAAAACACGACAGGCAATAAAAAAATTAGAAGCTGTAATGTTCGTCCGTACATCTGCTGTCTCAATAATTGACGTATCCGAATTTTCATACCTAAGAGTTCTTCTTTATGCCCTAAACTGACTGATACTTTATTTAGGTTCTATATCATTAGTAAATTGCCAATACTCACTTGATAATCAACGACCAAACAGACCACAGGATAAAAGTTACGGGAAATATGAAGCGGCACCAATGGTCAATTTTCAAGGCGATTTTTTCCATTTGTCGCAGTGCCAAGTTCGTCGTTATGATCACCTCTATCAGCGTCAAAAACACCAGGGTCGTACTGCCCAACAAAAAGTAGTCTAACCTGGTCATGTAAGGCAATCGGGGAATTAGGCTTCCAAGCATGAACCGGTATGCAATGAGAGTCAGCATGGAACTTGTCGCGATTCCAATCTGAGCACCGGCATTAGTTGGGGCAATATAAAATGCACCCCAGGCCATTGTGACAATAAAGATCAGCGGTATGATCACCTGCCAGATATAATAAAGTGCTGCACGTTTGGCAGTGAATTCAAAAGCAAATCCTGCTGTTTTTAGACCCTTTACCGCTTCGTAGGTACGAGTTTGGGCCTGATATTTCAATATGCTCCAATCCGGCAGTGAAAGTTCATGGTATAAACCGCCGCCGGTAGGCGTACCACCTTCCATAGAACTATCTGGAAGAAATTCTATTTCTTTATCAGTATAACCCGTCGCAACGAATTGGATCGTAAAGTTGTGCTGGTCAAATGGAAATTCTGATAATTTAAGCGGCTGAGACAATGGCCCGGTGTATCTCTGGTGATAAATTACGGTACCGTCACGCTCAATCTCAGCTACTTCTGGAAGCGATTTTTGCACGAGGCCTCCCTGGTTGGCAATTATAACACGGGGATTCCACGTTTCCTCAAGCGGTACCGTGCGAACGCTGCCCTCATGAGCAAGTCGGCTATCTTTCCAACGTAGGCGAACATATACGTTTGTGGTAAAACTCTGGCCGGCACCATCAATGCTGTCGATGTCCACAACGAACACAAAGAAGTGGATCTTTGTTGTTTCCCACCATTCTTCGGGTCGCTTGGCCTTGAGTTCAGCTTTTTCTGCGGCTTTCTCTTCGGCTTTTTCTACGGCCTTTTCCGCGACCTTCTCTACTGTTTCTTCTGTAACCTTCTCTACAGCTTTTTCCACAGCTTTCTCTGCGGCTTTTTCCACGGCCTTTTCTGTAGCCTTTTCCGTATCGGCCTGACCTGCATTGCCAGGATCTTGATCCCCATTAGCTCCGAAGGTCACACAAGCCAAACAACACACCAAAAAAACAGTAACAATAGATAGTTTTTTCATCGTCAATCTCATTTAACTCGTTCCAACACTGCCCTGAACTGCTCACAATTGATGGTTAATTGATTGCCCTGGACCTGATACGTCGCGTTGATTATATAGCCGGGCTTGTTGATGATAAGAGTATTGCCGACAATCCGATATCGCTCTTCAGTAACTGTCATTGTACCACCTGGTTCATGTCTGGTAGTAACAACTTCACCGTTAGGTTTGAATTCTACGATTATTGATTCGTACTCCGGCATATCTTTTTTGACCAGGCTAACAACTTTCCAACTTGTCCCGGTAAGTGGTGTAGGTTGAGACATATCATGCTGCTTGGCGGCTTTTTTGTCTTGTGAGTTGCCGATGAGGTAGCCGGCGCCTGCCCCGACAGCGGCACCGATCAAAGTAGCCCCAGTATTGCCACCGACAGCCTGGCCGATTAAAGCACCAACTCCTGCGCCTGCCAAAGTACCTGTTTGTGTTCTTGTTTGACAACCTCCAACAGTAATAATTGTGGCACAAACATAAACAATAAGAATGCCTGTGATACTACAGTTTCGACGGTTTTTTGTAGTGGTTTTCATTTTTAGTTTCCTTTCAAATTTTAGCTTTCTACTAATTCTATTTAGATACACGCTATTTTATCTTCGTCTGCCTCCGCCTCGGCTCGGTTGGCGGCTTCTGGTGCCGGAACTTCGCAAATTACTATAATTATTTGTTCTGGTTGTGCCCCGTTCACGAGCCTGGTATTGGCGATCTAAATTGGATGTGCTTGGGCGGGAGGATGGTGTTCGTGAAGTCGATGGGCGTGAAGTAGCAGGCTTTCGGTCTGACCAGGCGCCACGATCACGACTCTGCCATCCTTTGTCTGTTCGGCGATGTACATTGCCATCACGGTCGGCAAAGACATTATTTTTATGAGCAGGTCTGCTTGTCGGTTTCGTATCCGGTCTGGAAATCGCAGGTCGGCTTGTTCCGGGGCGGCTGCCCGGCCTTGTGGCGCCGGGTCTGCGCGCAGGTGTTCTGCTTGTAGTATCGCGTCTTCGGTTGTATATATTATTTTGGGTTCTATTGATGTTAATATTTCTGTTAATGTCGATGTCCACATTACGATAACCGCCTACATCCCACCATCCGCCGCCATGCCATCCGCCACCGCCGCCGTATCGACCGCCAATAAACCAACCTCCCGGACCGCGATACCCGACAGCGAACCCCCAGTTGCCTGTGTGTGGATTGTAACGGACCGCGAATCCCCAGGTTGCCGGCCTTGGATAATAAACCGAGCCATACCATGGACGGTAAATGTATCCGGTGCCGTAGATAACTGTTCCGCCATAAACGTAACTGCCGACATATCCGGGGGTGTATCCGACATAGACAACCTCAGGAGTGTAGTCGTAAACGTAAACATATCTAACATTATAAATAGGATTGCTTGGCGGGATGGTGTAGATCGCCTGGGGTACGGCTACGCATATTTCCCATGGGCCCATTGGGCTTGATGCTTCGAACCATACGGCATTGTCGCAGCAATAGTATCTGCTGCCGTAACGAATTACAGAGTAGGAAGTGTTTACAGCATAAAACAGATCAGCATCTTCGACTGCAACGAATTTCGGCTCTCCATCGTAAACGACCGTTAGGCTGGCTTCGCTTCGTTTGACAGTTGAGGTTTGCGGAACGTATGTTTCAAGCACTGCTTCATTGGCTTGGTTTGTGCCTGTTACATTTGCCAGGACATGATCCTTGGTTGAGCCGGGCGGAATTTTTGCAAAATCGGCGGGCAACTGATCACTTGAAACATACTTCCATTTACTATCGAACGACTTTGCGGTAAACCATCTCCCGGACAGAAGGACATAGTAGTGTTGTGAATCAATCTCCATAAATACATCGTTTTGTGTATTGCTGACGTAAAGCAGGTTCGTTCCGTATATTGTTGAATATGTGGCAGGGCCGTCCATTACGATCAGTTCCGTCGGTTCTGTCACTACTATGATCTGCGGCATTTGGTCGAAGGCGCCTTGCTCGGTGGACTGTTTGTCATCGTCCTGTGCTTTCGCGGCTTCGGTTACAGCTGAGGCAGGAGGAGATGGTTCTGCCTTCCATGGGCCTTTTATCTCAGTGGCACTTAACCAGTCATTACCGCCTTTGAGATAATAATTTTTCTTGTCAGGGTCAAAAACAATAAAAAAAGGAGTATTAACAATCCTCATCAGCTTGGAATCAGCAAGTTTACTAAGCTGCGGCTGGCCTTGAATAACAACAAGAACAGCCGGATGCGTTACAACAATGATCTCTGGCGGTGTGGTCTTGATGTCACCAGTTACTTTTTTTTCTTTCTCAACCAGATCAAGCATGGTAATCAATCGATCGAGAGAAATATTCAAATCCCATTTTGGAATCTCACGCTCAAGAATAGCTTTAAGTTTATCAACTTTATCCTGCGGTGCATCCGGGAACTTTGCCATAGGAACATCAACGCTGACGAGATTAACGGTTCGTGTGTCGCGATCTGTTGAAAGCGTTGCCTCGATCCACACTGCGCCGAAGACAGGTTCGGTTTGTCCTGTTGGAGTTACCGAGACTGCTGCCCGAGCGGTAAGTTTGTTGTCTTTGAAAGTCTCTAATTGTGGCTGATACATTAGGATCTTTGCATCGGGGACGTTGATATCGCGAGGCCAGCGCGGTTCAGCTACCTGGGCTAAACCAACAGTATATAGTACCATCGTGATGATAATGACACTAAAGATAAGCCTGGCACATCTTGTTTTGATTTTTCTTTTCATTAGTTCCATTTTTCACTTCCTTTCAAAAATCAGTTATTTGTGCATTTTTAATCCGAAACATTTAAAGTCGGCGGTTCTTTTTGCCATTTGTAGCCATATTTGGCTAACTCTTGTCCCAAATTAAATAGTCTATTCATTTCCTTACGGTCAAATGTTAGTTTATCCGGCAGCGCACAATCTTCCGGAATACCAATGTAATTAAAATCAGTATGATTTCGCCTGGCGATGTTATAGATATAATGAAGATGATCCTCGCCATGAGCTTTATTTAAGGTGGACAAAGCCCTTCTGGTAATTTTCGGTAGATTGCGACAGACTTGCTCAGGAGATGGCATGAGTTTGTCATTGCGTATAACATAAAGGGCGATTCGGTGTTTTTGTTCTTTTTCACCATCAGTTGGAAAATCGAGCATGAAATCACAAACGAAAGCATCTGTAATCATTCCGCCGTCAACATGCATCTCATCATAAAACTTTCCATCAATTTCAACATCGAAATAAACCGGCGGAAATATACAAGGTACCGAAAGCGAAGCAAGCAATACTTTGCGGAACAATTTGAGAGCATCAGGATGACCACTATTTGCGATAACCCCCATGTTCCATATCACGAGATGCTGAGCATCGAGGTTGGTCGTGCCCAAGTATAGACGCTTTCCATAGAGATGCTCTTTAGCAATTGCTTTTAGTGCAGTTTCACCAGCATATTTTTCAATGAGCTTTTTTATGGCTTGGTGTCAGCAAATGATTCATTCCAAAGCCACGCTATTAAATTTCTTGTATTAAAGATATTGGATGTTGTGACTGTTGTGTATATTTCCTTCAGTATGTAATCATATTCGGCGCCAACGAAAGCCAAGACAGCGATTATAGCACCTGAGCTGATTCCGGTTACAATATTAAACTTTGGCCTGGTTCCTGCTTGAGTCCATCCGCATAAGAAGCCCGCTCCGAATGCTCCATTCGCTCCACCACCTGATAAAGCTAAAATATTATAGAAAGTAGAGCCATCTTGCTTCAGAAGAAAATCACCATTATTTTCCTGATGAATAGATTGTGCAATATCGTCTTTAAACAGTTGACAATACTGCCCATCCCATGCTCGCGCACCACTCATTCCTATCGGATCAGCCTCAAACATTTGGCTGATAGGGACCGGATTTCGCAATAGAGAATGCCCCGATACAATGGAAAGGGCCGCTTTTACGATTTTCTAACGGTGTTCTTTGGATAGGTTAAGCTTTTCTTTCAACACAAAATCATCTCCAGCAATCACATATTAAAAAAGTAATTCTATTTCGGCTTGTTAATGAACCGGACGGTTACGAGCCGATAGGCCAAGGCCAGCAAAAAGATCATAGTGACCAATTGAGCAATTCTCCATGCCAGAAGGTTGGTTGTTTTTTGTGGCACTGAAATATATTCCGGCAATTGTTCAGACTCGATGAGCTTATGTACTTCAACAGTAAGCTCTTGCATTTTACTAACAGTCTGGCTAACAGTTTCAACAGTATCGCGGTAATCGTTTATATTAAAAGAGGGTTTTGTTTCAGTATCTTTGCGAGGTGTTCTTAATTTTTTAAATTCTGTCAATGTGTCGTTTGTAGCAATCGCAGCTTTTTCCCATGCGGCCGCGGCCTGGTTAACGCTATTGCCTGTTTGCTCAATTGAGCCGGCAACATCATTTGCTTTTGACAAAGCCCGTTCTATGGCAGCAGCAGTTTTTTCGGTTTTTTCAACAGTAGCCTGTAGATTGGCTTGTTTATCATCGATTTCCTGAATCAGGGTCGATAGCTCCTGCCTAAGTTGCTCTGGCAGTTTTTCGGCAGAATCGGCGAATCTGGAACTGCTTTGAGCGAACTGATTCATACTGGCAAGAGCCGATTTAACCGTATCCATTCTTTCCATATCGTATAGGAGCAGAAGCAATTGCCAGCGAGCCGATTCAGGCAGACCTTCGACAATATCTGAAAAATGGTCGGCAGAGTCAGATAATCTTTGAGTACCGATCACTCCATGAGTAACTCCCCCGACAGCTTTAAATGGAACCAATGGCAGGGTGATTATGCTTTCGAATGGGCTGGGCTGGCCGTCTTTGGCTTCGGTGGCAAAAACAATAGATTCGTTATATTTTTTACCAATCGGATGAGTACGGCTAAACTCATATACTTTATCTCGTGTTATAATAAATGTTTTTGGGTCGAAAAAATCTTTTCCAATTCTTTCTATATGTTCTTGAATTCGCACTGTAGCTTCTACCACCAGAGACTGGTATTGATCAAACAAATTACTGCCTTGACCAGATTTGAAGTATTCAGCCAGCCGTACTGCTAATACCCAACTGTCAACAAAGGCTGCTTGTGGATCATCCTGTTCGAGCATTGTTCGACAGGCACTGATCGTTTGATCTCTTAAATGCAGCGTACCCGTGTAATTTTGCGTGTTAGGCATAAGTTCATCGAGTTCATTTGATACATTCTTAACGGTCGCTATGAAAAACTCCTCATAGTTATCAAGAGCGTTATGCAGTTCTTCTTTCGATAATTGCTCCGAAATGACAATGTCATTTCGGGGGGACATACGCCCCTGCTGCTGGTCACAGCCGTAGAGCAGCACGGCTGTGACCATAAACACCATCACCCAAAACAGTTTTCTCAAAAGCCTGTTCATATTCAAGCACCTTTGCCTCTTTTGACTTAATACGACCAACTGCATTTATCTCGTCAATTGAAGCGTTTTATACTTCCACAACTCTCGGCAAAGCATAGACACTACAAATAGCATCTGTAATAATCCCAATGCAAAAAGTTCAAAATACTATTTATAGTTAACTTAAACTTGCGACTTTAACGGTTTTCCTCGAGACGCTTTTGCAGTCGTTTGCCCCAATCGTCCATCGCCTGTTTTGCGGCATCCCATTTACCTAAGCCGGAGAATGGGATCCTTGAGCCTAACTGCGCTTCGACAAGACCTGCAATCTGCTCGCCCGTATTTGAGTCGATGATCTCAGCTTCGAGCGAAGCACCTCCAAGTCCAACTCCTGCCAGCTTAGTCGTGGGGAGTAAAGTTGCCGCGTTTGATTTATCAATATCAGTAAGAGCCGCTCTAATTCTCGCTACACCTGGGCCAGACTGAAAAACAACATTGCGTCCAGAAGCCTCTATGGCTTTGACGAGTACGGTGTGCATATAGTTGGTCAGATCGCCGATATCCTGCTGTGTTAAATTGCCCTTGGATTTTTCTTCGATGCCTTTGGCCCCGCTGTGAAAATGCACATCCACGGCATCAACCATAAAATTAGAGTACTTGGCTAACGCACGTTCGTTTACATATCGTAAGCTTGAGCTTGATTTTGCACGCAGACGTGAATAGTCAGACAGATACCCTGTTTTGGTAGCTGCGCTTGGTCCACATCCGCACTGGGCCAACATTACAACAACCGCCACAACCATTAACACACTTGTTTTGTTCATTTTATTTTCCACTTTTGTCTCCATAATTTGTGATTATCAACTTTGGTTAACATTAATTTACTATTTGTTATGTATCCGGTTTTATGTCAAAGACTTACCCTCCTTTCTTAAAAACAGTCGCCTCTTACTGAAAACAAGTTCAGCAACAATGGTTGCTATATACATCCCGGCAATTATGCATAAGCTCTGCTTATCGGTTTTGAACAAATGCCAGAAAAGGATTAACAGGGCCACAGTCGCAAATGCGCAACCTGTAAGTGAGACGGCTGGGTGAGCGCCTATTGTTTTCCGTAATCGAAATGCCGAAAGATTTATCGCCGCAAAAATCAACAAGAATATTGAACTGGCAAACGAAGATATCTTTGTCAGGTCTGTGGTATTTACAAAAAACAATGCCGCTAAGGTAATTACTACCAGGCTGACCCAAGGAACATCCACTCTTTTTTCTCTAAATGAAAAGACGCTAGGCAGGGCATGTTCGGTCGCCATTACACTACCGAGTCTGGCTGTTCCAAACAGTGTCGCGTTTATTGCCGAAGCCGTTGAGAGCAAAGCGCTTAAGCTTATAAGGATAAAACCGCCGTGTCCGAGGAACGGTTTAGCGGCAACTGCCAAGGCATACTCCCCGTTGTCTTGAACTTGTTTTGGTGTCAGGTTTCCGACAGCTACTAAAGAGACGAGAATATAAATAGTAATAGCGATAACAATTGAGATCACTATCCCCCTGCAAAGATTCTTTTCGGGGTTATCCATATCCTCAATCGTGTTGGGAATTAACTCGAATCCTTCGTATGCTACGAATATCAATCCGGAGGCTATGATGACATTGGTAATTCCCTTATTGAAGATCGGCATGACATAGCCTTCTTTAAGATGGAATATTCCAATGAATGCAAAAAGTGCCAGAATAGCGACTTTAACTATTACGATCAAAACTTCGCTTGAGCCAGCCGCAGCTACCCCATAAAGGTTAACACCCATAAATATCAGCAGTACCGCAGAAGCAAGCAGATGGTGCATCATTGGATTTTTGCCAGCCTGAGCGCCTAACATAGCGGCGCCATAAGCACCGAATGTGTACGCATAAAGAGCCAGCGTGCCAACATATCCGGCAAGCAAAAGCCATCCTGCGATACCGGCTATATTGTGATGGACATCACTGTGTTCGAGATATGTAAAACCGCCGCCTGCGGAGCGAAAGGTAAGTCCAAGCTTCGCATAGGAAAGCCCGGTCAGCAAAGCGATAACACCACCGATAGCAAAGACGATTGGCGCTGCGTGCCCCGAGATGCCAATTGCCAATCCAAGCACTGAAAAAATGCCGCCGCCAACCATCCCGCCGACACCCATGGCTACTACAGCCTTGAGATCAAGTTTTTTTTGATTGCCTCCCATTGCCCATTCATCCTCTATACACCAACTTTTTCCTTTGCAGCATCAAGTGCAACCTGCAGTTTTGCCTCATCCTGATGCGATAAAGATGTACGCAGAACCTTACCGCCAAAGGGGCGAATTTCTTCCAGTACCTTGTCAGGAGTTATTTTCCGGATCAGAACAAAAAGCGTCGATGAATCTGGCTGCATGTTTGCACTTAACTCTTTCATGAATTTGTCATCGATACCAATGTCGCTAAGTGCCCCCGTAACGGATCCTAAAGCACCACCGATTAGAGCGCCAAGCACCGGACTGAGAAAAATCAGCCCTATTAAGGCCCCCCAAAAGCCGCCGCCAACAGCACCTGATGCCGTCAGGTTATACATCTGATGCAGTTTAACTTTGCCGTTGGGCTTTTTGATCGCGACGACCGCGTCTTCCAGATCGATCAAATGTTCTTTCTGCATTTTCAAAAGTTCCACTCTTACTTCCTGGGCTTTTAACTGACCATCGTATGTAATTGCTATAAACTCACTCATTTTAAGCCTCCTTTTCGTGTTTTACTTACTGTTCATTTCACATGATTGAAACCTGTAACCGATCATTGTTTAAGTTAATCTATGCAGCTTAACCTATTAGTAACCGTGCCATCTCGGTCCCCATACCCTGCGGAACCCCCACCCGTATGAAGGCGTACCAAATCTCTCTTCAGCTTCGAGTCTTTCATCTGCAAGATTTTGCTTTATCACAATCTTCTGGTACTGCTGATGAGCTTTTTCGTCCCCGACATACATACACTTACAGTTGTCCGCATCGGCATAAACGAAATAGACATTGCCTTCGTGTTCTTGAGAAACCAGTTTGTGTTGGGGTAATGTCTTAAGATGCGCAAGCTTTTCAGTAGTATCGGGAAGCTTTATTTTAAAACCAGCCGCCGCTAAGGTATTCTTAGTATTCTGAGTGTCACAGCCTGTCATAACACTCGTTACAACAACACCAATGACAAGTAAACCAATCTTCCAGAACATGTATTCTTTCATAATAAAACTCTTTCTATATTTGTTTATGTTTCACTATTTCGGGAAGAGGAAACTGACTTGAAGCTGTAACTGCCAGTCGGCACCGTTTCTCGGTGACTCTATATTATGATAGGCACGCAAAGAGGCATTAATGGGCTGTTTGCCGATGTGAAAGACCCTACCGATACCACCGCCGATTGGGATGGTCCATTGTTGTCGGCTGTCGGCTGACCAGTTGGCTGTGATAACAGGACTAGTCGAAAGGTACCAAGCGTCTTTCATGTTATAGTTTATGAACGGCTGGAAAGACGTCAGGTTTACTTCCGGGTCATTTCCGTGATAGGACCAGAGGTGACTGAGCAGGCCGCCGACTACCCAGGGCCCCTTCATTTGCAATGCCACAAACGCCGGACCCACCGACCAATTATCCGGCCCAAACCTACCATCTGGACCAGAATTTGTGGGGAATTCCAGGTACGGACCAAAGCCCACGATCCAATCGTTAATTTTCTTTTTAGGCGAGAAGAATCCCTGGAACTGGATGTTTCCAATTCCATGGTTTCGGTTCTGAGCATCATTAAAAGGTGGCTGATTAAGTATCGGGACAATCGGGCGTGCGATAAAATTCCAGTCCTCATTCATTTTCATCGGTATAACCGGCTGAAATAGAAGGAGATTTTGAGTTTTTCCCTTGGGGCCCGTTTCAAAAAATATATTATTCTGGAATTGCACACTGATCAAATCTGCTACCGGGTTTTGGGTTTTCTTGGCCAAATCAGAAGCACCGTCCTGCTTTGTTTCTTTTGCCTGAGTTGGTACAATGATGCATGCGATGATCATTATCGTGCAGATACAAATTGATTTTATTTTCGTTTTCATAATTTTGCTTTCCTTTCTTTCTACTATTTTATAGTTTAAATATTCCACTCAAGAATAAGTCCCAACCAACTTCATAAAGTTGACCTCCTTTCAAAACCTATCATTTAAATCTTATGGATATTCATCCAGAGTACCTGAGACTCCTGCCAGCAACCAAAAGGTATTCATTGTTGGGTCTTGGCGTTTTGCTGTCGCAGGTAGGCTATCTTCAAGAAAGAGCGTGTACCCCTTTTGCGTCATACAGTTCTTTATGAAGTTGACCTCATAATTACCTATGTCACTCATGTCCGCATACTTATTAAGTTCGCCGAGACATTGATAGAGGTCTTCTTCGCACTCTTTGAAGGTTTTGCCCTGCTGATACCAATAAGTGCAGCCGGTTGAAAAACAAAACAGAATGATTAGCATAACAATTGTTAATAGTTTCAACATTTTTTCCTTCTTTCATATTTCATTTTCCGCTAAAAATTTATTTTCCCGCCAAACCATCTAACATTACTCTAATAACGCAGCTAATTCTTTCTCATACTGTTGCAAGACAGTTGTCATGGCGGCCTCTAAGGCTTTGAAGTAATCTTCTGCCTTAGCCGAATCCATAGGCTCTCTTACTGTGTAAGTTTTTCCAAAAAGTATCTTTTCATGCCTTTTTTCTTTCTTTAAGAGATAGAAAGATATCTCGAGTTTAGCGACATACTGATTACCCTGTGAGGCATCGACATATACCTTTCCAATATGCCCCTCAAGAACATGGGTTGATTGCATGATACTGCCCGGCTCGAGGACACGGGCAAAGAGACCTGAATCTCTGAGCCACCGAGAGGTCTGTTCGGTCATCATTTGGGCCGGCGCGATCAAATATTCCCGGTAGAAACTATTTTCGAATTCATGGGCAGCCCTTTTGTAAACTATGCTGCGTGTGCGAAATGCCGAATCGATGGAAAATGAATTTACACTCAAAATTGCGGCAGAAGTTTTACTGGAAACGGGTTTCGGCCTTTGAATATCCAGCCAGTAACGCTGCTTGTCAAATTGCTGTTTTGCACACCCTGCAACACAAAAGAGGAAAATTGCGACAACAGTCAATATAGAGATTTGTCTTGTTTTCATTTTACTTCTCCTGTTTTGGTGGTGGCACGCTAAATAACAGTTCGGATGGATTGTCCTTAAGATGCTCAGTCAGATAATTCAGATTTTCAGACAACTGCCTGATATTTTCTATAATCTCTCGTACTTCAGGGGTTTCGCTGGTAATCAATTGGTCAAGCTGGGATAGAGTTTGATTGAAGTTATCTATAAGTATGGGGATGTTATCCAATTCTTTTTTAGAATCAGGATTCTCGATCAACTTTTTTAAGTCTGAATTACTCACACGTAGCTCATCAATAAAAGCTTCGGCCTTCGTACTAAGCCCCTTTATATCAGCATCACTCATCGCCTGATCAGCATCGCCTAAAAGTTGTTGTATCTTTGAGCTCAGCGTCTTTATGTTGGCGTCATTCACCGACTGATCGACATCGCCTATGAGTTTTTGTATCTCCGCACTCAGCGCCTTTATGTTGGTATCCACGACGGCCTGGTTGAGGTTTCCCAGCAGTTTGTTCAGGTTATCTACAACGGTTTTGAACTCGATCTGTTCGATTTTTTCGAGTATTTTATCGACCGAATCCCCCATAGTTTTGAAAGTACTCGGAGCAGAAGGAACATAAGCATATTGCGGTTTCCACGGTACCTCCATCGCAGGAAAACGCTCAGGGTCAAGAATCGCTGCTTCCAGATAAGCCTGACCTGTGATTATATTTGAGCCCAAACGCAAGCGAAATCCTTTTTCAATGAAGCTCGTCAATCGCTTTTGACGCCCTTCAATTTCGGAAACCGGCAGCTTTTCCTCTATAGCTGAACAACGCACGAGAACATATTGATCATATTTAGAAGTTCCATCCTCATCCAATGGCAACTCATAGCTCTTTCGAACAAATGTCACATTTTCTACTACACCAATTTTTACTCCGCTTAGCAGTACATCTGAGCCCCGTGTCAAACCAAGGACAGATCCCGCAAAGTATGTCTCAAAATACATCTTCTTTTTTGCAAAGGTACCCGAGCCAAAAAGGATAAGACCTCCAACGATCAGAGCCAATGCAATCAATATAAATATGCCTAATTTGAAAAAATTTGGTTTTTCAGTCATGATAACTTACCCTCATTTTTAGTCTCTTGGGCCTGTCTATTAAAAAATTGGCGCACCCATGGATTATCACTGTGATCGCGAAGGTCGTGTGGATTACCCTGAGCCACGACAGTTTTTTCTTCGCTGCTTAGCATGATACAACGGTCGGCGATCGTATAGATGCTCGGCAACTCGTGGGTTACGATTATAAAGGTCATCTTAAGTGTCCTGGCTAATTGCAGAATCAAATGATCCATCTGCGCAGAAGTAATTGGGTCCAGGCCGGCCGATGGCTCATCAAGAAACAGGATTTTGGGATCAAGTGTCATGGCACGAGCGATTGCGGCACGTTTACGCATGCCGCCGCTAAGTTCACCTGGCATCTTGTAGAGAGCATCTCCCAGTTCTACTTGATTAAGACGCATCTGTGCTATAGCCTGACGTGCCCGGAGTGGTAAATCAGTAAACTCCTCCAGGATCAATCCGATATTATCCAATAAATGCATGGAACCAAACAGGGCTCCGTTTTGATACATAACACCAAAGTTGCGTAGTATCTGTTCATAATCCTTACCCTCAGCGGTCACAATATCTCTGCCTTCTATCAGAATCTGCCCCTGCATGGGCTTGATCAGACCGATCATATTTTTGAGTAACGTGCTTTTGCCGCAACCTGAGCCTCCGAGGATAATGAAAACTTCACCTTCATTAACATCGAAATTAACATTTTGGAAAATGACCGTTTCGCCATAGCCTCCGGTAAGATCTCGGACATTTATAACTGATTTTGTGTTTGACCTAACCATAAATCATATCCCTACTACGTAATAGACCACCGCAAAAACAAAGTCCACGGCCACCAACATGACCATACAAGAGACAACAGCCTTCGTAGCAGAATCACCCACGGCACTGGCGCCTTTGCCGGTCTGCATACCTCTTGAACAGCCGATTCCTCCAATCATAAAACCAAACACAAATGTTTTAAGCAGTCCTCCAAAGAGGTCGTTAAGCCCCGCTGTAGAAGTAACGTGGTCCCAAAAGACTACAGGGGAATAACCCAAAGCGACCATAACCAGTTCCGCTCCCAACAAGCTGAAGAGATTATTGAACATAGTCAATAATGGTAGCACTAGAACCAAAGCTATAACCCTGGGCACAATAAGAAACCGCATGGGATCCAGACCGCAGGTTGTCAGTGCGTCGAGTTCTTCGTTGACTTTCATTGTCCCCAACTCAGCGGCATAAGCTGAACCGCTTCGGCTGGCTAATATAAACGCTGTAATCAACGGACCAAGTTCACGAAACATGCACAACACAACCAGATCGGCGACATAAATCTCTGCGCCGAACATCTGCAAAGCAATCGCCGATTGAAAAGCAAGAATCAGCCCGATTAAAAAACCAAGAAGAGACGTAATACCAACCCCGTTGGCGCCGGCTTTCTCGGTGAGAAGGAATAAATCCCGCCATCGTATTTGACCGGGATGTGCCAGCAGGGAGACAGAGCGATAGACCAACTCGCCCATGAATGCAATCTCCTGACGAATATCCGCAACGATCTGATAACAGGAATGCCCAACGTCTTCGCCAATTTTTAGAAAGAATGAAACTTTGGCCGGAATATGAACATCGCATTTAAGGCTGTTACTCTCAATGAGTTGCCGTAAGTCGTCACGGAATCCTTTCAGAACAAATGATCGCTGCTGTTGATCCTGTTTTTCCTTGAGTTCAAGAAGAAAGGCAATCCCCGCTCCATCGCAAGTTGAAACATCAGAACCATCCACAAGAACCCGAAGGGGTTTAATTCCCTGCAGTTTCTTCATTGTCTGGTCCCAGAATTGTCCCACCATTTGGACATTCAGACTTCCATGTGGAACAATTACAAGAGTGTCCTCTTCTTGTCGATAATCCAGATTATTCATCTTCATCATCACCAGCTATCCAATCAGCTACCTTACAAATCCCAATAGCTAAATATACTAAGGGTACTGCTAAATAAACTCTTATTTTTTCCATATCACGCCTCAATCTTTCACTGCTCTTCTTTCTTATTCTCAATTTCATTTATTACTTTTTTCAAATGCAAACACTCTCTTCCAGTCCTTCTTCATATCCACAATAATCCAGCCATTGGCATCGGCCTGGTCGAGTGCCTTGTCCAGCGTTCCGACGTGGCTTTTGCGATCGTAGGCATACTCGCGATCGGCATCGGTGTGGTGAACGAACAGCCCCAATCGCCGACCCTTGCCGGCCATGGTGTATTCGATCATTTGCATGTCGCTGTCGGAATTGCCAAATGCCAGTATCGGGCGGCGACCGATGTGTTCGTAGATACCAACCGGCTTACCCGCCTTATCGTTGACGAAGTCAATTTTCGGCATGCGAATGAGCACCGGCTTACCATCTTTGATCTGGAATTCGGAGACAACGCTGGAGCCGACCACTTGTTCCGGGGCAATGCTGTAAGTGTTCTCGCTCATGGAACGCATGAACTGGATACCGCCGCCGGAGCAAATGAAAGTCTTGAATCCGTTCGCCCGCAAGTAGGTGAGCAATTCGAGCTGGGGTTGATAGACGCATTCGGTGTATAGGCGTTTGAATTTGGACTGTTTATTGGTCGCCAGCCAGTCCGAAACCATCTTTTCAAACTCATCGGCGGTCATGCCGGAGTGAGTCGCCATCCCCATATCGAGAATACCCTTCTCGCCCGCAGCTCCGACGGTTTTCATATCTCCTTCCAGAAGTGCCTTGAAAGGCTGCTTGGTTTTCCACTCCGGGTGTTGCGGCGCGAGCGCCTTCACACGATCGAATATGAAAAGAACCTGTGTATACATGGGATATTCGACCCACAACGTCCCGTCATGGTCGAACGTAGCGATACGCTCTTGCGGCTGGACATAGTCAGGGCCACCCTTTTTGGTAACGTCCTGAACAAATTGAATAATTGCAGACTTGGTTGGCCCATCATTCCAGGACGGCAGCGGGTCGGATCGGCCCATCGCAATGGTCGAGAAGATAATGACTACCAACACCATCGCGGCAATACACCTGGTTCTAATTTTCTTGGCTTTCATTTTCTTTCCCTTTCAGTTTTCTTGTTTCATCTCAAAGAGTGGATGCCCCCGTTAAGGAGCACCCACTTGACCCTATAAACTATCGCTATTTGCCAGCGCCCTGCGTAGCTGTCTGCAAATGCTCGAGGGCGTCGCCAATGCTGAAACTGCCCGGTTTTTGTCTTGGCGGATATTCCTTGAAGGTTCCAAGAAACTTCGCCACAATGGCCTGGGCGGGTACCAGTGTAAACATCCGCTCCGCCATCCATTTGTCATATTCGTAACTGTTGCTACGCCCGCTGGGGCCGGGCTGCATCGCCCGTTCGAACGGATCCGCATGCAGATCGACAAGGAGGGGCCAACGAGTAGGGATAAAGTCCTCTCGCCAAACATCGATACCCGTCGCTTTCTGCTGAAGGAAAATGATCTTCCACTTGTCGTACCGGAACGCAGACAGGTCGCCATCGTCAGTGATGTAGAAGATCTCCTTGCGCGCGCCGGGGCCTTCGCCCTTAAGCAGAGCGGTCTGGTCGTATCCGTCCAGATGAACCTTGAAGGTCTTGCCTGCTGCTTGATGACCCTTCAAGAGTTTCCCCTTAATGTCTGGTTCACCAACTGCCGTCATCAAAGTCGGCAGCCAGTCCAGATGAGAGAAGATATCGTTGATCACGGTGCCCGACTTGATGACACCAGGCCAGCGAGCCACACACGGCACGCGGAAGCCGCCTTCCCAGGTCGTGGCCTTCTCGCCGCGGAAAGGCGTAGTGCCCCCGTCCGGCCAACTGAATACCTCAGCGCCGTTGTCGGTTGAGATGATGACGATGGTATTGTCGGCGATACCGAGATCGTCAAGTTGCTTGAGCAGGACGCCGATATCATCATCGAACTCGGTCATGCCCGCGCCGTAGAAACCCTTCTCGGCCACCATAGCCTGATACTTTGGAGACAGATGCGTAAAGACATGTACGGGTGGCGTTATGCCATACAAAAAAAGGCTTATCGTTTTTAACCGCCTTGTCGATAAATTTGAGCGAATACTGAAGCGTCTCCTCGTCATAGGTCTCCATGCGCTTCTTTATCAGCGCACCGTCGTCCTTGATCCTCTGCTTGCCGACCACCCCCCAGCGGGGGTCTTCCGTCTTGTCGAACGTGTCGGTGGCCCAGGTGTAAAGGTTATTCCTCGGACCGAACTTCTCTCGAAACTCAGGATTCTTCGGGTAATCGACGTTCTCCGGTTCCTCCAGAGCATTCAGGTGGTAGAGGACGCCGGAGTACTCATCGAAACCGTGCACCGTCGGCAGGTACTCGTTGCGGTCACCGAGGTGGTTCTTGCCGAACTGCGCGGTGGCATAGCCGTGATTCTTCAGCAACTCGGCGATGGTCGGATCCTCATGGCTAATACCCTGCTTGGCTGCCGGCATACCAACCTTGGTTAGCCCCGTGCGGAAAGGAATCTGGCCGGTAACAAACCCGGCACGACCGGCGGTAGAGCTTTGCTCGGCGTAGTAGTCGGTGAACATCGCCCCTTCGTTCGCGATCCGGTCGATGTTGGGTGTCTGGTAGCCCATCATGCCGTGGCTGTATGCGCTGATATTGGTGATACCAATATCGTCGCCCCAGATCACCAGGATGTTAGGTTTTTTGTTCTGAGCTGCTTGAGCCTGTGATGCCGGTAAAAGCGATCCCGCTGCAACTAATGAGCCGGCAAAGGCTCCTTTTGCCCATTTGGGCACCTTAAAACTGCGTTTTTTTCTTCTAATTTTTTTCATTTTACAATTCCTTTAATTATTTTTTACGGTTTATGTTTTTTACTATTAATTTTTTTAATTTTAATTTACACACCTCCCTTCCTTTCTTTTATCTAAATGGCCTCGGGTTTTCTTGAAAAGAAGACGTTTATATTTTGCCCTATTCCCAAATGGTGATACACACCTGTAAGGCAATCTCTTTTTGAATCATAGGTGAGCGTGTAGTAGCTGCCCGGATAATACTTATCCCGCAGTTCAACGAAGAGTTCTATCCGGCCTGTCTGAATATTGGCGCGGGCCTTTGATACATTGATCGATTTCGGGTTTAGATAGACCGCTTCGAGCTTGCCATCGGATTGCACATTTTGTATATCCAAAACATAACCACCGCTGGCCCGTACCCACTGGCCAACAATTTTCGAGTAATCGGCATTTCCTTTTGCTAAAGAGAAAACCACAAAACCCGCAATACCAACAACAGTCAAGACCACTGCGGTAGTCTGTAACAAGCAACGTTTTTTAAACAAGCTATACTTCATGATAAATTTTCCTTTCCACATTATTCCGCTGCGCCTGTATCTGATACGTTATGTCTTCTACACAAGGCTTGATATGACTGAAATACTTCTTCAATCCGCTGCAAAGATAATTCAAATCCGGCTCGCCATCAGGACTTCTGAGAATACGATTCTTAGGACACTCACCGTGACAGGCAAAAAGAAATTCACAGTCCTTGCAATATTGAGGCAGATTTTGGGGCTTACTAAATCCAAACTTTCTTTGCTGGCTTGAGAATGCCATATCGGCAAGGCGATCTTGCTTAATATTGCCAAGAAAATACTCCGGATAAACAAAATGATCGCACGAATAGACATTTCCATCGTGTTCGATAGCCATCCCCTTACCGCAAATCGGGCCAAACGTACACATCACTCCATAAACACCCATCCATTGGCTGATAGCGCATTCAAAATTATAAACAAATGTTTTACCGAAATCATTTTCATACCATTCATCGAAAATGCTGCATAGAAAATCACCATAATCTTCCGACTTGACGGACCAGTCTGTCACTATGGAATATTTATTTCCAGGCTCTGCCATGGGGTTGTCGATTTGTGGAGGAGAAAAACTGCCCCAGAAAGGTGAAGCGCTATCTTCGAAAACCTTTACTTCGACAACCGGATTAAACTGTATCGCTCTTGGACCTATTTCATCTCGCAGAAATCGATAGACTTCTAAAGGATGTTTAGCGTTATCACGGTTTACACTGGTAAGAGTATTAAACTGGACTCCGTGTTTTTTCAGCAGCTTTACGGTGTTAAAGACCTTGTCGAAAGTTGGCCCGCCTTTCTTATCGACTCGATGCTTGTCATGTAATTCTTTTGGTCCATCAATACTTAGGCCAACCAGGAAATAATTCTTTCGTAGAAACTCGCACCACTCGTCATTTAAGAGTATGCCATTTGTCTGCAAGTCGTTTTCAACACGCTTGCCAGGCGGACAATACTTCTTCTCAAGTGCGACAACCTTCCTGAAAAAATCCAGGCCGCATAACGTAGGCTCTCCACCCTGCCATGAAAATATTATCTCGTGGTGGTCCTGGCCCTGAATGTACTGCCTGATAAAATTCTCAAGAACTTCGTCAGACATCTGCCACTTATTCGAAGTTTGCAGCAGGTTCTGTTTGCTAAGGTAAAAGCAGTATGAACAATCCAAATTGCACAATGGCCCCGTAGGCTTTGCCATAACATGAAAACGAGAACGTGGAATTACATTTTCATCTTTCAACATAACAATCGCCTTTCTTTGTTTTTTAAATTCAGCTTAAAGCTGCATACTAAGGCTTAAACAACTGTCATTTGATTCCATAGGTTCCCTGTAGTTGATCTACAGTCGGCAAAGTCGGGTAAATTTCACCCCTTGGACCCTGCCAGCCAATTTGCGTCAGATGTAGTGTAACCGGAGTAAAACTTCCATTGGCGTTGGGAACGCTAATCATTCGAGTGGCAGCTTGTGCCTGTGCCGCAGCTTGTGCCTGTGCAGCGGCCTGTTCTTCCTGCCCCTTTTTGATGGCGCCACCAACAATACCAACGCCTGCACCTATGGCTGCTCCTTTGCCGGCATTACCGGAAATCGCGCCAATCAGTGCTCCTCCAGCTGCGCCTTTGATACCGCCTCCCACAGCGCCGCCATCGAACAGGCCGTCGATAAACAAAGAGCAGACACCGCCCGAAGCAGGAAGGTCGCCTTCCAGAACCTTTACTACCTTATAGGTCAGTCGATTATTTTTGAACTGTGGGTCCGCAATTTCAACGACAGCGGATTTAACCTGACCGCCTTCGAGAATCGATAGATTGGCATTGGGCGGATCATCCCTGAAACTATCGCCGCCCTCATCCCATAACTGGATGAACCCCGGGACCAGAACGTGTCCTGCAATGCGATACGGACGGTCCGAGAAAAATGTAACAACCGGATTAACACCTTTTAGCACCAGGATTTTCTTGTCTTTGTCGTATGAAATACCACGGGCATTCTGCACGAACAACAAAGTCACTCCGGATGCATCAAAGGCTGCAACATCTTCCGGCTTGGTTTTTTCCACTGAAATAGCGATCGCCTCGGTAAAACGCGCATGGATCAGATCGCCTACACTCAAGGTATCAAACTCCTTTATGGATTTATCAACCTTGACGGTTGTCGAATGCCCATTATGACCTTTTAGAGTCACAGTGCGTTTGGCCCTGTCAATAGCCTCAACCTTAGCCGATACGTCGATAGCCCCGACTGCGATACCAGCCGGCTTGGCTCCCTTAGGTGCTCTGGCTACAACCAACCCCGCATCTGTTTGCGGTTGTGTTCCGTGTTCTCCAAAATACAACGCCACAGATTCGTGATACACGATTTTAACGTGATCACCTACTTTGATCTGATCGAAATTTCTCACTTCGTCACCTACTTCGAAATGAGCAACATTCCCTTCAGAACCGATAAGTGTCAACGTTCTATCCTTTTTGTCGATTCCAACAATCAAGGCGGTGACAACCTCGGTATCACTCAACCCAACCTCTTGCCCTGATTTAGGTTTGGCATTTACCTGGCCCATCGCAAAGCTGCACACTATCACAATAGCCAGCACCATACTGATTGTTCTTTTTTTCGTTTTCATTTTGCTTTTCCTTTCAATTTTTCAAAACTGGTTATTCTGCTAAACCGTAATCCGATCAATTATTATTAATCAACCTCGATATACACGACCCGACCATCCTCTATCGTTTTGATGTAACGAATACCGCCGACGACATAGTAAGTAGTACCGCTTTCGATTATGGTTACCGCGCCAAAAGGTACAGTATAAAATCGCCTCGCGTCTGCACGGTATACGGCTCGTCGAGTCACTCGTCTTGCTGTCCCTGCATACGATAGAGGTGTCAAAGGTCTACCGATGATATCAATGAACAGGGCGTTTGCTCCCCCATGCGAAGGAACCTTGCCGTCCAGAACTTTGATGGTATAAGTCAGTTGACTTCCCTTGAGCTGAGGATTCTGTAAAACAACAACGATATTTTCAATCTCATCATCATCGCTTTCAAGAATTGAAAGCGTGCCATTGGGCGGGTCCTTAGCGAAACTGTCTTCGCCTTCGCTCCACTCCCCTACAAGTTCCTCAGTGGTCCCGTGCCCGGCAATGCGCTCCGGCCGATCAGAGAAAAACAGTGTAGTCGGACTAACACCATGCAAGGTCATCTTATTACCCTGGAACGTAACTGTATGGGCCGTTTGAACATACAGATATTCCACTTTCTTCTTGTCATCCGCTTTTTTCTCAGCACCGGCATTTTGCATAACCACAGAGCCAAGAAAAATCGATACCAGCATCACACTAACTAACAAAATTAAATGTTTTTTCGTTTTCATAGCTTTGTTCCTTTTAGTTTTGAAATAACTCTTATTTCACAATTTATTTTTCACATTCGTTTTAAATATGCCATGTTCCATTGCTCATCTCTGTCAGAAATCAATCACTGCCCGCAGCCCAAGGATTACCGCCGTGCTATTGCTATCGTTTTGGTTGCTTACGAGCTGTATATTGGGTGTCAGATGAAACCATGGGGAAACTTCTGCATTGTAATAGAGCTCAGCACCCCATATGTTTCGAAGATTGACGCCTACCGCAGATATGAGATCTTTTAAGTCGCTGCTGAGCTGATTAAAGAATCCCCCGACTCCCATTCGGTCCTTCTCGCGATTCGGCACAAGCCCAAGACCCTCTACCGAAGCGAAGCCGCCCCATTTTCCGAAACTTGGATTTCCGTCGCTTATTGACCAACCAGTGTATAGCCGCACGTTCTTTTTGTCGTTGTCAGGTGCCTGCCAAAATATCTGATCGTAATAAACAGCTGCTGACCAGGTGTCATCTTTTTTCTTTCCCGTCAATCCCACGCCGGGGAAAAACCCCAATCGGATTTGGCCAGGGAATCATAGTCTCTGCTGCTCGTTCCGCCGGCAAACAAGAGAGAACCGGGTTTGCCATCGACATCAAAAAAGAACCTCCACAAGCCGAGGATCGCGGTACCATCGTCGAATAAGTCATTAAAGCCCGATGTGGTTGTTGAGTTTTGTGTGTCAAAAGCAAACACTCCACCCTGGATTTGCCCGTCATCTGTAAGCACCATCGCACCGCCCCCCATGACAGATAGATTAACCCACCTAAACCATGGCAAGGCTGTCGCGATCATGTTGGTATTCATGAATCCATCGACACCGGCACCGGTATGGGGATATAGCATGTTCCATAGATCGATGACGTTTATCTTTCCGCCGGCCAGAGCGAAATTCTTACTCAGCGCCTGCTCAAGCAGAAGCCCTGTGATAGCCGTACCTCGATAGCCGGGCAATGGATACAACATGCTCGTATTTGGAAGGGCAAACGCACCGGCATCACCGAGAATGGAATTGCCGAACTGCGTCTCGGCGTGCATGGTAACGAAGAAACCCTCCCACAGTCCGAGTTTATGACCATCGAGCTTGAGTATGTAATCGAACTTCCCGCCGTATGTGGCATTTGTATTTTTGCCGCCGCTGGTAACACTCTGATAGTACTGACTCAGTCTAAAGTCAAGGCTGATGCCGTGTTCAGCCAAATCCGAACGCAGGCCATACCAATCACCGGTGAGTTTCTGACGTGCCCAAATGTCGTCAGGGTCAGCCGTGCCGGTTTCTCCATAGCATTGTGTAACAAAACCAAATGCTAACAAGATAATTGTTGTGACATATAATTTTTTCATTTTCGTTTCCTTTCCTTGATTTTTCTCTTTCGCAATTATTCGAACCATTTTAGAGTCTTCTTACATGCATCATTTGGCTACCATTGCCTTTGAGTTTCCAATTATCCCGCTGACAAACTTCTCAGGGCTTCGATTTTGTTCGCCCAGTGGTGTGAGTCTGTGCTGCCATGCCGGTACGCTTGGCATTCGAATAATTCACACCACCATTTCCAGATAGATCGCAACTTTTTCATTTTATTCCCCCTTTGATTTTTCTGCTTTTTTTTGTAATTTTTCGATCCTGAGCATTGCCAACGGAGAAGGATTGCCTTTATCATTTTCCCAACGGTTGATCGTCGAATACGTCACTCCGAGTTTAGCTGCAAACTGCTCCTGTGTCAGACCAATATCGGCTCGTAATTCTCTAATCATTTTAGAAGTATCTTGCCTGTCCATAAAAAGCCTCCATTAGTATTTTACTTACACAGCAAAAATGATCACACTGTATTAATTTGCCTGTTACACAATGGGTTATTTTAAACATAAGCAACAAACTAAGTCTATCCGGCCCAACTCTGTTTTTGACATAGGGAATTTCCGTGTTTTGGCATAGGGGATTGCCTAATATCGAGATACATATGTGTTTTTCAGGTATAAAGGCAGTAGCTGTTGAGTAGTTTATAATTTGTTACTCATCTGCATTCCGTCCCCGTCGGTTACCTAATTTTTCCCGACAAGGCTTAATTCTATAAGCTTTTACCCACACGCAAAAAAGTCATAACAAAAAGCCAGAAGCTACTGCAATTGCTGTTGTATTAAAAAAAAATGTCCTTTTTATTTTCATCCTCTTTTCTTCGAACATGCTTATTTGCTTTCATTTCTTCTTAGGATAGGATTATTGATTTGTGCTGAGTTATTCGTTGGTAGCTGGCTCTCTAAGATAACGGCATTTTGGAAGACTCCGATAAGCACGGGTGTCTTTTTTCCCATAACTGCTTTTACATCTGCTCTGATATCTTCTATTACAGCCTCTGGTACTGGTTTGTCGGTATTCAGTACTATTCGTATCAGTTTGCTGTACCCGCCGCTCGATCGGCCTAAAGATATTACGCTTAGCCCCTCTACCTGGTTAACTCGATCATGTACAACACGTTTTACTCTGTTTGAAACACGAAAACTCATTGGCCTGATTTGGCCGACAGCTAGTTGATTGGCCATGCGTAATACCAATGGTATCGAAAGGCAAAAAAGCATCATCATCAAAGTTGTGCTGATCCGGCGTATCATAACGTATGATCGATGCCCTGTCCTGGTTCCGGGAACGCCCAGGCGGCGAAAGACAAAGGCTGCTCCGAGAGCTATAGCTGCCAGGTTTGTAAGCAGAAGGATTAAAGCACCCTTGCTCTCCAGTATATGGTTGCTGGCTAACATGATTCCGACACATGCCAGAGGCGGAACCAATGCAGCCGCGATCGCGACGCCTACTATTGATTCGGCAACGGACTCGCGAGAGACGGCATATGCAACTGCCATACCGGAAACAAATGCTATGGCCATATCTACAATGTTCGGGTCTCCGCGTGAAATTATTTCCAGAGGTAACTCATCCAGGGGTACAAATAGCCCAAGGACAAATGACAGGGACATCCCAACTATGAGCCCAGTTACGGTCGCTATAGCAGAGCGTTTCATCAAGGCAAGATTCCCCTGCGCCAATGCTAACCCAACACCTACCACCGGCGTCATAAACGGTGCAACAAGCATGGCACCGATGACAACCGATGAATTGTCCGTCAGTAAACCGAAGGATGCAATCACTACTGAAAAGCAGATCATTGCTATGAAATCCGGTGTAAGGCGTGCGCCTGCCTGAATTCGATCGAACAGTGAAACTCGATCGGTAAGGGTTAGTTCAGGCAAGGCTGCATTGAGGCGTCGGACGAATCGTCCAAATTTGGTTTTTGCGGCTAAGCCTGAAGGACGAAAGACTCCAATAATAACTGCTTCTGCGATTTGTGGACGAATACTGAGCAACTGCATTTTCAGGTCATGGAGCAGTTTGATTGATGCCCCACCCAAAACAATAGCGTCGTTTGGCTTGGCTGTCTGAACAATACCCTGATGAAAACCATCGGCCATCACTACTTGAGGCTTTACCCATGAAGTTTTTTTCTGGATCCCGATTTCCTTCAACTGCAAATCCAGCTCCCTCACAGCAATTTTTCGTGAATCACCCCCGAAATCCTGCGATATATGCAATGGAACAATAACGTCTATTCCAGACCCGAGTTTTACGATGTGGCGAATGACATGTCCCGATGCTGCCAAATCCATCGGAACAATTATTCTCTCAATCGACTCTCTGTCACTGGTTCCAAGGTCTAACAGGATAACATCACACGGAGAATTGCGCAAAAGCTTCTGTCCGAACTGCATATCAGGGGCACCAGAACTGCGTTTGGCATCTACAGGAAAGTAAACAATATTAACCTGAAGTTTATTTACAATGCCAGAAACTTCTTGAGCCGGAAACGTGCCGCTGATTTCATCGAGTAAAGTCACATTATCTTCTGGTAATTGATCAACAGTTTCTTTGAGGGCGTTACGCACTTTTTGTGGTTTTTCTATGAAGGGCCAGGCGCCGACTCTTCCTGGAACAGCAACCGGATTTGGTACGCAGTTAACTACCAGCAATTTCGAATTTTGTCTGCGTGCCGATTCGGCCAGCCATGGTACAGCCCGTTTCGCCATCTCTGAGTGAGTTACAACAAGAAGAATATTCATGTTAAATTGCTTTCCATTGGTTATTTGTCTTTGGTCTTTTCTGTCACACTGTCTAAAGCCGGGTGTTTTGTGGCTTCATCATCAAAGTGCACGTCAAGTTGCGGGAACGCAATTACAATCCCCGCATCTTTTAATGCCCACCAAATTGCCTCGTTAAATTCCGATCTCTTCTCTCTGATAGACCAAGGGTCTTTAATCCAAATACCTACTTTGTAATTTACTGAAGAATTCCCAAACTCAACAAGTCTCACTCTGATTGAATCTTTTTTAACTGGAACAGTGTATTTATCACTGATTTTCTGGAGAACGCGGCGCACAATTTTCAAGTCTGAATGATAAGTGACTCCTACGGCAGTCCATATCTGGCAAAATGAATCGCCATAGGTATAACTGACAATACGTTCTGTAATAATTTGCGAGTTAGGGATCACGATGTCCTTTAAATCCCTGGTTATTCCGACCACGCCTCGAATGCCGAGTTCCTTAACCTTTACTATTTCTCCGTTTGATTCCAATATGTCTCCAGGCTTAATCAGCCCGTCAATTCTTATAGTCAAGCCTGCAAGAAAGTTTTCCGCAAAGCTTTTCATCACAAACGCGAATGCGATGGCAATAAGTCCACCGGAGTGAAAAATGGTTGAAACATTGGCCCCCATCACATATAAGGCCAGAAGGAAACCGACGGTCATTGAAAAAAAATGGATGTATTTATTATATGCGCGAATCACTTTTTTACTTTCCCCATCGTCAGATTTGATTTTGCGAGCAATCTTGCGCTGCAGCATCTTAGAGAATACATAATGCCAAAAAAACTATCAGGGCTCTTAATCCCTTGGCCGCCATCGCTTCGGTGCCGGTGACATCAATATGCCCGAAAAATTTCGCTATCCATTCTATCAACTGGTTCATTTCAATTTCTCATAAAATTATTATTTGGTTGTGCTTGTCGCTCATAAAAAAACTCTTTTCGAGAAAAACTCATCCTATACCTCGGTCTCTGTCTTCTTCGATTCAGACACTTCATTAGACGTAACGAGTGGGTTTTCTCCACCTTTCGCGGGCGCCTGCTGACTATCGGCGACCTCTTGGCCTAGTACTTTCAATTCCTACAGGGCAAGGTTGATGTCTTTCAATGACTCGCTGAGCTGATTGTGATTATCCTGCAGTAAGGCGAACTCTTTACGGATAGTCTCGTGATCTTCATCCGCTCGCGTCTGAGAGTCCCGATTCAAGACCGCCGTACCTACAGTAATGACTGGTAGGAAGATCAGTTGCAGGAAATTCGACCAATAGAGAACCTGCTGCTCATTTTGCGGCCATAAAATCGGTATGAGTCCAAAGATCACAAAAGCATAAATCGCCCATATTGACCCGACCAGCATGGTAATCCGGGTAGCCAGCACATCATTTATCTTTGCAAGGATTTTTCTTCGTGAATTATTTTTCATATCTCACCGCTGGGCTTCCAATTGACGCAAACTTTCTCTTTTCAATTCTAACCTTACGCAAAATTGGTGGGTACTCCTGTCAGGGAGTACCCACGTTTTTTATTAACCGCAAAGTTCATTTAGTCTCCGCGCACATTCCAATGGCCAGCCATCCAACGCCAACCGAATTCGCCATATGGATCCCAGTGGCCTTTGACCCATTCGGCTTTCGGATGAGGTTTAAGGGTCCAGTAACCCGGCTCCCATGACCATACGCCATCCCATTCCCAATAACCTGTTACCCAGTGGTGTTTTTTGGAAGGCCGCACAGGCTTTGTTTCAGGAAGCTCTAAGGGAATATCTATGATCTCGTCGACAATGTAACCTTCATATGCCCCAAGCCAGTAACCTCTATTCCAGTGCCACTTGCTTTTCTGATATTTTCAGTGCCCATCAAACCAGCGAGCTTTTTTGTGGGGCGGCTTTTCCCAGCGACCCTTTGTCCATGTACATTTGCCCGGGTCACGTTCCCAACTGCCCGGAATCCAAACATAATCCCAGCCAGGCTCATCGGTTATCACTTCCAACTCATCGTCTGGAATATCGATAAAATCATCCACTATAACATCGTCGATTTCATAGGCCCAGATAGCTGGTGATACGCCAAAGGCTAAAAAAACACAACTGACATAATCATTAACACACTTGCTTTGTTCGTTTTCATTTTCGTTTCCTTTCAGTTTTTTTGTTTGGTGTCAAATAGCGGATGCCCCATTAAAGGAGCACCCACTTGGTTATATAAATTCATCGCTATCCACCGTGCCCACTCTGGAGCGTCTCCATGACCTGGTCAACTGTGAAACTCGCGGCCTTGGCACGCGGCGGATACTCCTTGAAGGTTTTAATGAATTCCCCAGTCAACTGCTGCACCGGGACCAGCATCCATGTGTGCTCGATCCACCAGTTGTCGTAGCTGTTCGATGTGATCGTGGCACGATCGTAGGGATCGGTTCGCAGGTTGTAGATATAGGGAACTCGCCACGTGGTGAATGGATTAGCCCACACTTTGAAAGTGCCAGGCAAGTCTTGCTCGCTGAAAACAATTTTCCAGTTGTCGTAACGAACGCCCAACATTTCTCCGCTATCGCCGAAGTAGAAGAACTCCTCACGCGGCACCTTATCCACTTTGCCGGTGAGATAAGGCAGGATGTTGTAACCGTCAAGATGCACCTTGAAGTCCTTGTCATTAGCCTTATAGCTGGTCAGCAGCTTCTCTTTGACATCTGGGTCTCCGGCTGCTGCCACCAGAGTCGGTGCCCAGTCGAGATGCGAAACGATCTCGTTGGAAATCGAGCCAGCCTTGATCTTGCCCGGCCAGCGCACAATGGCGGGCACGCGGAACGCACCTTCCCAGTTCATATTCTTCTCACCGCGAAATGGCGTCATAGCACCATCAGGCCAGGTATTCATATGCGGCCCATTGTCCGTACTGTAGAAAACGATCGTATTGTCAGCGATGCCAAGTTCGTCGATCTTGTCGAGAACCTCTCCGACATTTTTGTCATGGTCGATCATTGAATCGTGGTAAGCCGATTGCCACTTTCCGGACTGGCCGATACTCTCCTTTTTGGTTTCGGTCCACAGGTGCATGTGGGTAAAATTGACCCAGATGAAGAACGGCTTGTCGTAAATCTTTCGCTGCAGAATAGGGAAATCAGCGCGTATCTCATCTATATCTTTCATTACATACCTCTTGTATTTTTGGCCATTAGAACCAGTGAGAACCACTTTTTTTCATCCATAAAAATATGCTGGATTTCCAGGCCAGCAGTTGATGCAAAATCTTCGATACGCTCAGGCGTAAATTTGTGCGAATTTTCCGTATGGATGGTCTCTCCCTTTCTTATAATAATTTTTCCTTAAATGAAGGGACTCTCAACTTCTAAATCCTCTTTAGCTTTTAAGTGCATTTCTATACGGGATGATTCTTCGTTATAAAAAGCCACATGCTCAAACGCCTCCGGACGAAAATTAGTGCTCACGATATTATTAACTACGTTTAGAATGTTCAGATTAAATTCGGCGGTAACACCGGCGCTGTCATTATATGCTTTTTCGAGTATATCCTTGTTCTTCACCATATCGGCGCCAAGGAGCAACATATCCCCGGTCCGCATAGCCTTACCCAAATTGCGGAAAAACTCGATAGCATCTCTTTTAGAAAGGTTGCCTACTGTACTGCATAAAAAGCAGAAGAACCGTGTTAGCCCCTTCGGGATCAGATTAAGCTGTTTCATGAAATCAGCTACCATTCCATGAATAGACATTCCGGGGAAAGTACTTACAAGGATAGCTGCCGATTCTTCAACGACAGACTGACTTACATCAACAGGTATATAGCGCACTGACTGCAGAAAACGAGAAGGAATAGCTTCTAACAGAATGGAAATCTTAGAACAATCACCGCTGCCAAGCTCGACAATATCAATATCCTTTAATTCATTACAGACGTGAAAGGCTGCCTGGGCTAAGAGACTTTTTTCAGTCCGCGCGAGATAATATTCGGGCAGCCGGGTGATCTTTTCAAACAATTTGGAGCCAACAGCATCGTAAAAATATATACATGAAATATGTTTTTCACGGCAAGTAAGGCCGTCAATAATACTACCCACAACAGCATCTGTTCCGAGCTTTAATAAAAAGTTATCAACCGTAGCCGTAGAATCCAAAACGCATGTATTTTCTTTGAAATTCATTTTAATCTACTCCCATTAAAACGAGTTCCGGCACGCCTGTTTCATATGGATTTTTGTTATCACTGCTCCATTCAAACCAGCCGCCGTCAAATACCGATATTCGAGGCCACCCCATCAACCATGCATTGAAAAAAGCTTCGCTTCCCCGCCATCCGGTGCCGCAATAAAAAGCATTATGCTTATCAGGACTAATACCGGCTTGTGCCCACATTTTTTCGATCTCGTGATACTCACGGGTTGTATGATCCAGATTGCGATAATTCTCCATGTGATAAGCATCACTGCCGCAATTGGCAAATACCGACCCGGGAATCCGTCCTTTTTTCTTAATGTAGTTATACCCACTCACTTCACCGATAAATTCACTCCAACTTCGTACGCAGACAAGGTTCTTGTCGCTGGCCCGCAGAATTTCTTTTGCTTGGGGAATATCTACAGCGAATTCCGGATGAACAGGAATTGCAGCCCCAAAATCAACCGGTGGTATTTTGCGATTTTCATCTGTTACTACTTTAAATCCAGCATCAGCCCATGACTGTAATCCACCATTAAGCACCCGCACATCACTGACGCCTGCGTACATCATAATGAAGGCGCATCGAATAGCTCCCAGCTGACCGGCATCCACAGCAAACCACCGCCGATTTTCCAGGAGTCCTTGTACTTTTCTTTTTCCGCTTTTTCCCGGGCCAGTTCGCGCCAGGTCGTTCCCTGCCCCCATGCGGTTTTCTCTACAAATTCTCCCCACCATCCATCCGGGGCCACAGGGTCGGAACCGTCCGGATCTGGAATCGAATACCAGCGCCATATCTGTTCACCGCTCTTCTGGTCGAAGGCGGTGAGATGATGCCGGGTAGGCGACTCGCCGCCGGTGCTGCCGATCACGACCATATTGCCGATCGCCATCGGGGCCGAGTTGTAGCCGTAGATGCCGCCCGGGTTGTCCTCCGGCCACACGCCTCAAGCCTCCCATTTCTTCTTACCGGTTTCAGCGTTTATCGCTACAAGCTTTGCATCCAAGGTTGCCAGGTAAATGACTCCGTCAGCATAGGCCACACCCCGACTGGTATTTGAGCAACAGGCAGGACCAGAAGTTCCGTAAACAGGGCTCACTTTATCGCCCAACTTCATTTTATGTTGGAAGCTCCACTTCTTCATGCCGGTTCGCAGGTCGAACGCCTGAAACATACCGTCAAAACCGGACACGTAAAGGATCCCGTTAACGACCAGCGGGCTCGCCGACAGGGAGTAAGGCACCTTGCCCAACTACAACACCCGACGCGGAACCAACTGTGCGACGCTATTCTTGTTGATTTTGGTAAACGTCGCGTGGCGCTCGTGCCACTGGGTACCACCGTAGTAAGGCCACCCATCTTCAGCAGACGCACTGGTGCCGACCAGCAGCCCGCATAATAAGACTAACGATATTGTCGTGCTCGGAACTATGTTACGTATGTTCATTTTTCTTTCCTTTCTTATTTAATAGTTATTTAGTGCGATTTATTTTTTTTGTACTTTTCCAGTTGGCGCATTGCTAATGGATAAGGTTTCCCCCCTCCTTTTCATATCAGGGGATTGTCTGGTATCGAAATAAATACTGTGATTTTCAGGTATAAAAGCAGTGGATGCTGGATTGTTCATAATTTGTTACTCAACTGCACTCCGTTCCCGTCGGTTACCAAATTTTTCCCGATAAACCTTAATTCTGTAAGCTTTTACCCACACACAAAAAAGTCATAGCAAAAAGCCGGAAACTGCTGCAATTGCTGTTGTATTAACAAAGTTGTCTTTTCTCATTTTCATATCTCATGCTTCTTTAATTCGCTTTTGATTAGGTATTTAGATCTTCTTCAAGACCTTAATTATTTTCACTTTTTAAACCAGGCTTTTCGTCTTCTCCCGACTCTATTGACTTAGTCCATTATCAAGCCATATCACAGGTACCATATTAAAGACGAATAAAAGAGTCTATCAAAGCCCACTCTGTTTTTGACATAGAGAATTTCCGTGTTTCGACATAGGGGATTGCCTAATATCGAAATTGATATTGCGACTTTCAGACATGAAAACGGTAGATCTTTTTTGGGTAATTTGCCACCCAGATCAAGGCCGTGATGCAAAAAAGCATCAGATCACATGACGTTTGGTTCATCGCCGACACACGGAAACTTGTCCGTTGGTTTAACTTGCCCCGATTTTGAGCCTAAAAACACTTGTTGTTATTTGACCATCGGGTTAACTGTCCAATGTACCCTCGGACCATGATTTTGATAAAAAAGTGAGTGTTGCCAGAAGATATCTTACTCCCTTTAATACTATCAAGTACAAATGAAAACACGGACTTTTGTCCCCATTAAGAGGGTTCGACGCTACATCTGTCAAAATAATCCAGAGCACAATATCCACTCTCAAAAGATCGGTATCAAATATATCGGCACAGAGTTGAAAAAATGCGGGGTACCAAGAAAGCCATAGACGAATAATTTTTATTTGATTCGACGCTGGCTCCCGGTTATAAAAAAGATTAAACAAATAAGTTCAGAAAAGGTAGGATTTCCGAACTTTTTTCCTGCCAGAAATCATACGCTCTGGCCAGACTATTAGTTCGCAATCCGTCATGTAATCAGAAGTTGCAATCACTTCGTCTTTTATCCTTCCAATTTTTTACTGAATTTTCGCAACATTTATAAATTCCGCATCAAATATCACCTACCAAAGCTTACATTAATCGGGGAGACAGGATTTGAACCTGCGACCTCTGCGTCCCGAACGCAGCGCTCTAGCCAAGCTGAGCTACTCCCCGGTAAAGCAAAAACGTAAAATAGCACATTAGCTCTTTAATTGCAAGCTACAATAAATTTACAGGATCTATATCTATAGCTATTTTGACCGTCGGCCGAATAGGTCCCGCCGCCCGCAAGACGGCAAACAACTGCTGAATGGTTGCCGCCTGGGGAGCTTGAATAATTATCTGCATCCTGTGAAAACGCTGTATGCGACTTATCACCGCCGGCATCGGCCCACGAACGGTTACTTTTAGCCCCTCGGCCTCGATAATCCGGTCTATTCTTTGACGCATTTGTTTGCAGGCGGCCTCAAGTTTGTCGAAACTTATGTCGCGTAGAACGATGACGGCCAATCGCCAAAACGGCGGCAAATTGCAGGCCTTGCGATGCTTTAATTCCTCATTGACAAAACCGTCAAAGTCTCCGCCGACGGCAAACTGTATCGCCGGCTGATTCGGTAGAAATGTTTGGACAAAAACCATACCTTTTTTCACGGAACGCCCTGTCCGACCGGCAACTTGGGAAATCAATTGGAAGGTTCGTTCGTTCGCTCTAAAATCCGGCAGATAGAGCGATGTATCGGCACTGATAATACCCACTAATGTTACATTCGGAAAATGCAGCCCCTTAGCCAACATCTGTGTGCCGGCCAATATATCGATTCGACCCTCACCGAAGTCTCTCAGCAACCGATAATAATCTCTGCTTGCCATAGAATCACTGTCAATCCTCGATACGCGAGCCAATGGGAACTTTTTAGTCAATTCCTCTTCGAGCCGTTGCGAGCCAAGCCCTATCATTGCAAACCCGCCGCCGCAAAGAGGACATTTTTCAGGCACAAGCGTCTGGGCCAGACAATAATGACAAACAGCATAACCATAATTGATGTGTTTTCCCGTAACCGTTCGCATTCGCTCGTGGCGGCTGGCCTTTGACTTATGAAAGGTCAGCGTTACGTCGCAATTGCGGCAGTGCAGCGTATGTTTGCAAGATGGACAGAACACAAAATTACTGTAACCGCGCCTGTTCAAAAGCAAAATCACCTGCTCCTTTTTCGCAAGTGTCTCTCGCAGACGCTTAGCCAAAGGCTCACTTATCAGATTAATACCCTTCTGAGTTATTTGTCCCTGCCGTAAATCGACGAGCTTCATCTCGGGCATAGGTAAGTCCATCACCCTTTTGGGCAAACGCACCAAGCTAAAATATTTCTTACTTTGACAATTAGACAATGTCTCCAATGATGGCGTGGCACTGCCCAAAATACAATGTGCATTTGCTAACTGTGCCCGTTTTATCGCTACATCCCTGCCGTTATACCGCGGCACCGTATCCTGCTTGTAGCTTGGCTCATGCTCTTCGTCAACAACGATAAGACCCAGTCTGGGCAGCGGCGCAAAAACCGCCGAGCGGGCCCCTATAACAATATTGGCTTGTCCTGATTTTATCTTTCGCCACTGCACATTACGCTGGGCAGCGGTTAAGCCCGAATGCATCACAGCGATTTTTTTGAACCTTACATTGAATCGCTGAACGGTCTGGGCAGTAAGAGCAATCTCAGGCAGCAGCACAATAGCGCCGGCCCCTTTTCGCAAAACCGCCTCGATAGCCCTCATATAAAGCTCTGTTTTGCCGCTGTCGGTAACGCCGTATAAAAGCGTAACGCCGAATTCGCCTGAATCTATCACAGTTTCAAAATGGGCCAATGCCTTTTGCTGGTCATCATTGAGGATTACCTGTTCTGTTTTTATCGACATCCCCTTGGGAATAGCAGGCAAAGACTTCAATATTGTCTTGTAGATTATTTTAACGATTTGTTTTTCCGCTAATCTCTTTATCGGCTCATTACCGCAACCGACTGCTTCTAATAAACCCCGCAGTTCCACAGCATCATTTACACTCGAAGCCCCCCTGCCGTCTAAGAATTTGACAATCTTTTTTTGCTTTTTGCCCCTCAATATCTTGATGTCCTTTTCAATATCAGCAGCGCCGGCTCTCAGATAGACATATCTTTGTGTTTTAACGCCGGCCCCCCTTTTCACCGCCGACGGCACCATCGCAGCCAAAACCTGACCCAGTGGACAAACATAATAACTGCTAATCCACCGTGCCAATTCCATCAGTTCGGTATCCAACAACGGCTCTTTATCGATTACCTTGGTTACTCTTTTTAGCTTCCGTCCGGTACCGCGCGCTATAAAAGACTCTTCAGGCCGAACATCCGATTGGGTACAACATCCAGCTTCGTGTTTGTCCTTTCTACCGAACGGAACTTCGACTCTCTGCCCCACTTGAATCGGCCAGATTTCGTCCGGCACAAAATAATCGAATTCCGCATCCGCAGCCGACTCAAACGCCACACGAATAATGTGACTGCAAGGGATTTTTTCCTCAGCTTCCTCCGTCGCAAATAAACTGTTCGTTTGGTACTTGCTCATAAAAGTGCTATTTGGCTTTAGCTTTTCGAGTGCCTTTTTTGTGTCCCTTGGCTTCAGTATGATAGCCAATCTGTGATTTTGATTTGGGGGTTGGCATTACCATTTCTGACAGCACCTTAAACACGAGCTTGAATTGTTCGTCGTATTGACGCTCCATGGCTTCGATTTTTCGCCTAAGTGCAGAGTTTGTGGTCAAAATTTCACGCAGTTTGACAAATGTCCTCATTATTGCGATATTGACCTCAACAGCCCTTTTGCTGCGCAGGACGCTGGATAACATAGCAACACCCTGTTCGGTGAAAGCGTAAGGCATGTATCGGCGCCCGCCCCGGCCTTTTTTTGAGGTGCCAATTTGGCACCTCAAAAAAATCTCATACTCTGCTTTAGTTAGCTGAAACATAAAATCAGTAGGGAAACGTTCTATGTTACGCTTAACTGCTCTGACCAAAGCCCCTGTCTGAACCCCATATAGTTGTGCTAAGTCACTGTCAAGCATAACCTTATGTTTGCGAACAAGGTAAATACACTGCTGTATTCGCTCGATAGGAATAATTGAGTCTGTGCCTTTAGGCATTCCCGACTACTCCGGAATTTATCAGAATCTTGAGGTCACAATTTATGACCACCTATTGAAGTTCCAGTTAGGAACTTCAAGTTAAAGCTTATCCATAATCCTTTTTGCCGTCAAACTCAAACTCCGAGCATCCTCCGTCGCAAATAAACTGTCCGTTCGATATTTATCCATTTACTAACCACTCATAGTGTACCGGCCTGTTTTGCGCTGCTTTTCAGAGGTCTTATTTATAAAGGTATCCTCGCGCACCTCCAGCCCAAGCTTTCCTATAAGATCCTTTAAATAATCAAGATATGGGCATGGAGAGCTATGGAAATTATCCTTGGTTATACACGAAGACAATTGCACAACTATGCGATCTTTCTCCATTCCTTCCTGCTTTTTGACCCGGCGGATTAAATTGCTCAGTTTACGGTGTACCGCCCTACCGCAGCAGCCCCCACATGTAAGATTGAGCGTGCGATACACTTTTTCTCTGGGATATATGGAAAAGCCGCCTATACGTTCGTTGAACGCCCTCTCACAGTTATAACCGCTGCAGCGCTCTTTCACGATATGGCACTGCACTATCGCAACATATTTCTTGTCCTTCAAATCAGGCATTTTGCCGTCCTTTCCATATTAGTTTGTAAGACCACTGTAATAGTCTGATGATAAAAAAAAGATCCCATGGTTGGTTTTCTCTGCTGCAAACAAACTTCCCGCTTCTTATTTACTCATTTAACCAATTAACTCAGCACTTTCTGATTTCTCAGAGACCTTAACACTGGACAGCAAGGCCCGTGGACTAATTTCGCTCACAGGGCTATCGAGCTGCAGCACTATGATTGTGTCAAGCTCCTTCTGGTAAGCCTTCGGGACAAAGATTTCGATGCCCTGTTCGGTCTGCCTGATAGATGCCGCCCCGCCGGTCATAATAGAGGTTGCAATGATTTTTTTGGGGATTGGCGGCAGCGTAAGGGTATCCTTGTCCCAATTTAGAACGTGGATGTAAATAGTATTGCCTTTGTGTGTGCTGGCGCCCCAGTTGCCCGGCTTAAATGGTCCGCCGCGAGTAGCGTAAATACTCTGGCCATATTCATCCAGCCAATTTCCCATTTCTTTAAGTCGTGTAACCTGTCTCGGCTCGATTAGGCCATCCGGCATAGGCCCAACATTGAACAGGAGATTGCCGTCCCCCCCGACAACACGTACAAGAGTATCGATGCACTGTTTTAGCGACTTCATCTGGTCATTAGGTTTCCAGGCCCACTGCCGACAGATTGTCATACAGGTCTCCCAGGGACGGTCGTTCTGGAATTTTCCGATTCTCTGTTCCGGCGTGTCGTGGTCACTGGGTAAGCCCGCCCTGTTGTTGATGATAACGTGGGGCTGAAGCTGCCGAATCATCCTGAACAGATTCTCCGAATCCCAATCCTCTGCCTTGCCGCCAAGACCGTCAAACCAGATGATATCAATCTTACCGTAGTTGGTGCAAATCTCACGAAGTTGGCCATGCAGAAACTTGATGTAACGCAGATGATTTTCCGTTCGATAGTCCGGATGATACCAGTCGGGTGGAGAATAATAGTAGCCGAGTTTTAATCCGCCCTTGTGACAGGCATCGGCCAATTCTTTTACAACATCGCGTTTAAATGGCGAGTTAGTAATCTTATAGTCCGTCAATTTACTATCGAACATTGAAAAACCATCATGATGTTTGCTCGTGAACACAAGGTACTTCATACCGGCATCTTTGGCGGTTTGTACCCATTCGTCCGCATTGAACTTGACAGGATTGAATTGTTTATAGAGATTATCATAAATCTCTACCGGGATTGAGCCTGTAGATTTGTCCTTTCGTCCCCGCCGTTTACCACCGCGGGACCAGCCGATTTCCGTGCCTTTCAGACTGACCGGCCCCCAGTGGATAAACAGGCCGAATTTCATCTCACGCCACCGTTGTATATCCCCCTCGTCGGCTTTTAAGAAATATGCGGATTGACTATTGGCATTGACCTGCCCGACAGAACAGGCAGTAAGTGAACACACTACCAATCCCAACCAAACTACAAACGACCTTTTAATCCATTCATTTCTTAACATAACTCCAGCCCTTTCCATTTATAAAATACGCGTTTACATAAGGACAATAATATAATGGAAAAGGGCAAAAAACGAAACCTAATGTTTGTTTTTTCAGCAGACTGAGCAAAGCCTTACGTAAAAGAGACTCGTTATTGCTTGATAATAGTGGTATGACCAGCGTCGAACATTCTTACGCCGCCGGTGTCGAGTTGAAGAATAAGGCCCTTTTCAGGGTCAATTCCGATGCAATTGCCGGAAAATTCCCGGCTGTTATAGATAAGCTTTACCCTGTGACCTAATTGAACGCTCAGGTTACGCCATTGGTTTATTACTTCGTCGCTCGTTTGGGCTGCCACTTCGAGCCAGTATTCCATTGAAGTAAGCAGTCTTTTTGCCAGCGAGATACGGTCGGAAGTTGAGTGACTTTCGATGTCGATACTTGTCGCGATTGATTGTAATTCGATGGGAAAAGAATCCTTTCTTTGGTGGCAGTTTATTCCAATGCCAATAATGCACGTATTGCCGCTGTTATCTGTTTTTGATTCGAGCAGGATGCCGGCCACCTTTTTGCCGTTCAGCATTATATCATTCGGCCATTTGATTTTTGCTTCGCCCTTGGCTGATTTGCCGATGGCTTCGGCAACCGCTACTGCACAGGTCAGAGAAAGCAGCTCAGTAGGGGCGGTTCGCGAACCGCCCATTCTTAAAACAATCGAACAAAGAATGCTGTCCGAACAGCTGCTGTACCACTTGTTGTCGGCCCTGCCTCTGCCTGCGGCTTGTTCTTCAGCGAAAATTACAAGGCCGTCGTTTCCTTTGTTCTTGGCGTATTCAGCAGCTATTGTCTGTGTGCTTGATGTGCGATTATAGACGAGGATTTTTCTGCCGATGCGTTTGGTCTTCAGATTCGCCTTTATCTTATCAGGGTCCAGCTCGTCACGGCGAAGGCCCGAGCCGGAGCCGGGCAGGTCGGTTATTGGCATAACTTTAATTACCTGTCGAGTCCAATATCAACGGCTCTTGCAGAATGAGTGATTGCGCCCACGGCGATTCTTTCGATGCCGCACTGAGCAATAGCAGAAACATTGTTTAATGTTATATTGCCTGATGCCTCGAGCAAGGGCTTTTTGTTTTTGCCGCACATCTTATTTCTCATATCCACAGCATGTTTTAACTGCCATTGGCCCATATTATCAAGCAGCACAATGTCAATGCCCGGAATCTCTAATACATAGTTGAGCTGGTCATCGACGTGATCAACCTCTACTGCAATGAATTTGATGCCCTTAAGCTTTCTTGCCTGGCAAATTATTTTCCGCAGTTTCGGCTGAAATTTTCTGCCTAATTGTGCCAGATGGTTATCTTTAATCAGAACACCGTCATACAGTCCGAGCCTATGATTATACCCCCCGCCGCAGCGCACCGCATACTTTTCGAGGATTCGCCAGCCGGGCATTGTTTTTCGAGTATCATAAATCTTCGCTTTCGTGCCCTGAATAGCCCGCACATATTTACGTGTTGTCGTGGCTATTCCGCTGAGTCTCTGGAGAAAATTGAGCATAACCCGCTCGACAGTGAGCATAGAGCGCAAAGGGCCTTCGATAACAGCAAGTTTGCTCCCAACGTGGGCCGACTCACCATCATTTATACGTATTTTCAGCTTGAGTCTTTCGTCATAGCACTTAAGAATCTCCCTGACTACATCCATTCCGCAAATAACAATTTCCTCACGTGAGATGATATTCGCTTTAGCAACAGCGCCTTCTTTGAAGAGAAGCTCGCTCGTTACATCACCGGCTCCGAGGTCCTCTTCAATAGCCATTCGGATAAGAGATTGGACCTTTGAAATGTTAAGTTTTTTCATTCTTTTGCCTTTTACTTAGCTCGTCCGAAGCCGGCTCTTTTTTCGCGCAATCTTCCGGCCACGAATTGGAGTCGGTTTTTGTCTTCGTAATACTCTGCAATTATCGCAGATTAGCTTATTCGGGCAATCCGTGTCGGAACCACAACTCAAACATGGAAATATTTTTTCTTTAACTTCCACTGATTATTACCTCCTGAGGCTGGCAAAGAAAAATCTCACTCAAATTAAGTGCTTTGTTTACCTCGTTCACCGCAACCATAGTTTCAAGACTCACAATGTGTTCAAAATTGTAACTTACCAGTGCATCAGCTTTCCAAATGGTTGCAATGGCAATATGAAGAGCGTCAGCTTTGAAATTAGAAGGTACAATTTTTTTATCACAATACGTTTGTGCAAGTTCGTCTGCCTGCTTTCTCAAACGTACCGTGACTGGCTTTAGTTTAGCTTGCTCGATTTTTTGCCATAGCCTTTTGGCAATATGTTTTGGTGCGGCTTCGACCTCTTGTTCACTGACCCAAGAATAAACACCGGTAAATCTTCCATCAGTAATTTGCTGTAAAAGCAGATTGGCTTCAGCAAAGCGTCCTGGATTACTATGATTTAATGACCAGCCTAATATCGATGAATCAAGATATAACCGTAGTTTTCTCATGAAAAGACCTTGTTCTATGGGTTGGATAATTTATAACCATATTAGCATAAATAGCTAACACCAACAAGTGCATAATTTTCGGCATGAGCATAGGCTCCGAGGTACTCTTCGACTGCCATTTGGATAAGCGGTAGAACCTTTGCAATGTCAAGTTTTCTCATTTTCTTTCTCCTTAGCCACGAAAAAAGACAAACATCGCAAGAGAAGATATATCAGAAAGACTTGCTGTTGTCAATAACTCCGATAAAATAAAAGACGATACGCTCCTATTGTTTATTCCTGTAAGAGTTTATTTGACCAATCCAGAAACTTTTTTCTGTGCTTTGGGTACCACTGGCTGCAAATTAAGTATTTGCCATTTCCGAATTTTTGTGACCAGTATCTGGGTCTACCTTTATGATCTTTGGTTTGTTCTGAAAGTGGGCGGTTATCATTGATTTCTTTAAGAACGGGAAAGCTTAAGCCGAATGTTTTTTTAGAATACGTCAAATCCATTAGTTTGGAAGCTCTTTTTTTACCAATTTTTCGTTTCGAGAAAAGTTCATTAAATGTTGTTTTAACTAACTGGCCTATTTTAATTTCGCCTTGACTTGTTTCTTTATCTTTAAGTGATTTTGTTTTCTTTTTTTTTATTCATGTATTTTTAAAGACGTCTGGGAAAAGACGAAACATCTTTATGCTTCTCATGAACAATTCTGAAGTGTCAGCAACATTCTTGGATAAACGAATAACAGGGGACAAGATATCGTTCTCAAAATCATCGTTGGCAAAGAGTCGAAAGTCGAACTTAAATTCGGTTTTGCTCATTAAAGAGTTAATCTCACTAAATGCTTCTTTTAAGGGGTCATAGGTTGATGGGTTTATCTTTGGCGAAGCAAACATGATGCTACTCTTATTCATACCAAAATATGCCATTATTATCATAGTGCTCCTAATCATTTTCTTGATTACACTTGTAACAGCATCTTCTGGTGTCCTGCCGTAGTGTAGACCATTTTCGTGGAAAGCAACATCCACGGCATAGATAAAACCGATTTTATTTCCAGATAATTTGATTCCAATAACGTCAATCTCTCCCTGTTTCAAAACTTGAGTATAATTTTGGTTTCCTTTTTTTCCAAAAAGCTCCCTATCGTATTTTTTCCTGAAGTATTCTCTATATTTTTTCATGATATTTTCAACTTGTTGTTCATTTGAAATCTCCCAAGAAGAAGATGGTTTCCAATTAAGCTGTACTATTTGGCATCGTTTAACATGACGTAACCAAGACAGAAACAAGGATTCAGCCATTTCGATTTTCATTTCGTTTTCCTTTTTAGCCGCAAAGTAGCTTTGAGGTCACCTTTTTCTTTTTTATGTTTTTTTGTAGCTAAAAAGTCGCTTTTCTTTTTCTTTGAACTGACCAGAACCAGTTCCGGCAGTTCTTTCAGCTCCCGCAGTTGGTCCCGCAGAAAGGCAGCCTTCTCAAAATCCAGCGTCTGGGCCGCCTCAAGCATTTCCTTTTCAATTTGAGAAGCTAATTCGACCTTTTCGTACTCCGAATCGCCGAAGCGCACAGCCTGACGGGCAGTCTGTCTTGCTTTTATCTGCTCGGTCAGACTTTTACGGATTTCCTTTTTTATCGTCTCGGGTGTAATATTATGCTCTTTGTTGTATCTTAGCTGAATTTTACGGCGTCTGCTCGTTTCGTCAATAGCTTTTTGCATCGAGGCGGTAACCTTATCACCGTATAAAAAGACAGTGGCGTTGATATTTCGTGCGGTTCTGCCGATTGTTTGTATCAGCGAGGTCTGACTCCGCAAAAATCCTTCCTTATCGGCATCAAGGATTGCAACGGCTGAAACTTCCGGCAAATCCAGACCTTCCCGCAGCAGATTTACTCCTACCAGCACATCAAATTCGCCCTTGCGCAAAGCCCGCAGTATCTCAATCCTTTCGAGCGTGACGATTTCACTGTGCAGATAACGACATTTGAAACCTTTCTTTGTAATGAAACCGGAAAGGTCCTCGGCCATCCTTTTCGTCAGCGTTGTAACGAGCGTTCGTTCCCCAACTTCGACCCGCTTTTCAATCTCGCCTAAAAGATGCGGAATCTGATTGCCGGCCGGATGCACAAAGATTTTGGGGTCTATAAGTCCGGTCGGCCTGATGACTTGTTCGACAACCTCGTTATCACATTTCTCCAGCTCGAATGGCGCCGGTGTAGCGGAAACAAAAACGACTTTGGCCCAGCTTTCCTGAAATTCCTCGAAGCGCAATGGCCTGTTATCTAATGCGCTCGGCAGTCTGAAGCCGTGCTCTATCAGGGTCTCTTTTCTGTGTCTGTCACCTGCCCACATTGCCCGCACCTGAGGAATGGTAACGTGGGATTCGTCGATAAATAAAAGAAAATCATCCGGGAAATAATC
>SDBS01000299.1_pt1 | contig 45830 bp, 39 predicted proteins | sample 2277091 | NCBI WGS metagenome assembly SDBS01 (sample SAMN10404972, study PRJNA504765) | marine sediment metagenome | isolation source: marine sediment core GS10_PC15, 163 cmbsf | place: Arctic Ocean: Southern Knipovich Ridge | collected 2010 | reverse complement strand
AAATAATCTGATTAAACAGTATTCTCCACCATATAATATTCGATTTAAAGACGATAAATCCTATCCATCATTAAAAATTACACTGCAAAATGATTATCCTGCAATCTATATTACGCGGGAACTAGTAGAAGATGGATCACGATATTTTGGACCATATGTTAGTACTTGGGGAATACGGAGAGTGTCTCGTTACGCTCAAAGGCTTTTTGGGATACGGAATTGCAAGGAAGTTATTTCGGATAAAAAAACGAGGATTCCGTGTTTAAATTATCACATAGAAATGTGTTCTGCTCCCTGTGCAAAAAAAATTGAGAGGAAAGAATATTTAAAGTCAGTGAATCAACTTTGTTTGTTTCTTGAAGGCAAGATAACTACGTTAGAAGGAAAACTTATCGATGAAATGAACCTTCTAGCAAATAACCTTGAGTTCGAGAGGGCGGTGTTAGTAAGAGATAGATTAAATGCAGTTCGGAAAATAAGTCAGAGACAGAGAGTTTCAAGAATTATCACTGGAAATATGGATGTAATCGGTGCTGTATTAAATAAGAAGAGGGCTTGTATTCAGTTAATATTTATAAGAAGTGGAAATTTAATTGGCGGAGAACAATTTCTTGTAACTGTACCAACGGGAGATTCGCTTTCCAAGGTTTTAACTGTCTTTATAGAACAGACATATTTTAAGAGAAAAGATATCCCATCTAAAATACTCGTAAGCCATAAACTGGTTGAGATGAGCTTCATAGATGCTTGGATAAGAAGACGCGGGATACACACCGTGATTGATACTTCAACGAACGATCTTGAAGTGGAACTAACGAATCTCGTTTTGACAAACGCAAAAGAAAAACTTCTTATGGAGATTAATAAAGGAGTCCCGAAGAGACTCATTGAACTAAAGGAGATTCTGGAGTTAGATGAGGTTCCAATAAGAATAGAAGGGATTGATATATCTGACTTTGGGGGAGAAGACGCTGTTGGTGCCTTAGTAACTTTCTTCAATGGTAAAATAGATAAAACGGGATATAGGAGATATAGAATTAGAACGGTCAAGGGAATCGATGACTATGCAATGATAAGGGAAGTCGTTCGAAGAAGATATACACGAATTATGAGTGAGGGAAAGATACGGCCAAATCTACTATTGATTGATGGAGGAATCGGACACTTACGAAGCGCTGTTAAGGAACTAGAATTGTTAGATTTTGATTTGCCAGTTATATCTATTGCGAAGAAAAAAGAAGAATTGTTTGTTCAAGGTAAGATGAATCCACTGGATCTCACCGAGGATTCGAGAGCACTAAAACTCATAAAGAAGATAAGGGATGAAGCTCACCGGTTTGCGATTAGATATCATAAAAATCTTAGAGCAAAGAAGATAAAAAAATCATTATTAACGGAGATTTCAGGAATAGGTAAAATTAGAAGAAAAAAATTGTTGAATAGGTTTGGTAATATAGAAAAACTGAGAGAGGCTTCAGTGGAAGAGATAGCCCAGACAAAATTGGTGAGTCGATCCTTAGCACAAAGAATCCATACATTCCTTAAAAAAAGGGTTAATAAATTAGATTAAACAGTGATGAACTTTCTAGGTAGTATATATAGACGTTTCTTAATCTGTACTTGAAGTTGATTAATGAAACATTCCAATGAAAGAATCAAAAAAATATTTAGAATATCTAAAGATAAACCTGGGTTCTTGCGTGTTTAGTCTTACATTCACATTCCCAACCTGATTGTTAAACTCAGAGGGATAGAAAAGTGAGCTATTAAGGGGTCAACTAAAAGAGAAAAAAGGAGAGACCAACACATCTATTCATTCGTTGTGTTCTACAAGATCGATTCCCGGCTTCATTAATCTAGCATAATAGCTTCCTGTAGTGTAAAGGGCTCCAACCGGATTATGGGCTAGAACTCTATCCTTGACCACTAGTACAGTAGTGAAAGCTTTACTATACTTAAAAAAAAGAGAATCATGTCCGACGCAGAGACCTACTAAGATATTGAAGTCTGTCTTCTCCTTGTTGAGGAGAATAGCTTGTACTATGGGACTGCACATGGTTTCAAACTCACCAACACGTATCTTTTCATCATCTTTAATCCCAATGGTTTCCTTTGGGGTGCACCCCACCTTACAAACTATGGAGACAACATTGAAGCCTTGAACCGTTAAAATATTAGAAAGGGCGCGAGCTTCAGAATAAAGGCCTACACAGAAAGCAACTCCTATCTTTTTATAAGACATTTTTTTCGCAAACTCATATATCTCCTGGACTCTCGGCTTGATAGGATGCAAAACATAAGGCTTTATGTGTCGATTAGTGTAGCATTCAGCTTCTTGAATGGAAGCCATGTTAGCAAATTTTCGTATTTCTGGTTTTTCATATTCCTTTATAGCATTTTTAATAGTTATGTATTCTTTTGTCGGACAAAAAATTGGGCCTTCACCAGTCTTCACAATACACATCCGATTCTTTACGGTACATAATGCACATTGAGGGGTAGACGATTTTTTCATTGATAATCATCTCTACTCTTTCAGAGTAACGTTGAAAGTATTTACGTTTACTGCTAAAGCTTGTACATGAAATGTTTCTTGAGTATAATGGTTTTATCTAATGTTACAAGAAGAAAATTTTTTAAGGTTTTAAACCTATAAAAAAACATTAATCAAACTAAGAGAATTGTTTTACTAACGAAGTACTGTTTAAGTTAAACAGGAAACATCAATCATATGTAAAATATCAAGTGAGGTGATTAAAATTGAGTAAAGGTGCTCCACCGGGGATAAGAATAACTCAAAAAGATCTAATAGAGGGTATTGATGTCGACTTCTCTGAGGAACAAGAATCGTGGAACATATACAAACTTAGTGATGGAACGACAATGAAAGTCAAATTAGTTTTACGAGGAGTAAAACGATTAAAAAGATATAGTCCAGATGGAAATCCAATATATATTATACAAACCCAAAATGTTGTTAGAACACTTGATATACCAAAGGAAATTAAAGCAAAACCAAAAGAGAGAACAATAAAACCAGTGTAATTGAAAGGGTAAATTGGAAAAGATCTTACGTTATTAATTGAAGATGCTGAGGAATAGGTATGTATCTGAAGTTTATAGAATAGATGGTCTCTTTTGAAAAAGAGTTATAGTAAAAGAGTATATCAGCCTTTTTGGTAATAAAAAGATAAATCAAATTTTAGTTTTTATTAAGGTTCATTGTTATCTTAAAATCGTTTTTTTCTCCCTTTTTTCTTCAATGTGATCTTGGTGGACCTGGGATCTATACCAGCCCATTCTATCTTGAAGCCTAATATATCAAGGATGAAAGTAGGGTTCAACCCACCGGTATCGTTAATGATCTGAGATGCTTCTGTAAGGTTGAGTTCTCTTTCTTCTAACTGTGCGTCTAGACGTTTTTTTATCTCTGTAAGTTTCGATTGTCGTATTAGTATGTCTCCTAGACGTACATATCCTGGAATTTGTCTTTCCTTAAGAATTTCTTTAACAGCTGCCTTTAATACATCAAGCTGGTCTGCAAGTTCCTTGATGTCTATGACGGGTTTCTGGATTGAAAAAGGTATCGTACGGAGGAACCTGATCTGTTCTTTCACTAAAAGGTTCTCCTTCTCTTGTAAATATAGCAATATAGGCTTTAGAGGAACCTTTCTTTGATAGTAAATAATGCGTAATTTGGCTCTGAGCTTTTCTAATTTTTGGCAAGCTAAATTTTTATCTACAGCAACAACCAGGTCTATATTATTTATTAGTTCAAGTTTCTTAATTTTATTTTGAAGGTATTGTGGAGTCCAGAAACCGACTATTTCTAAGTAAATTTTTAACTTGTTCTTCTTGAAGAGAAAATCAGGAAGCATTACATGTCTCCCAACAGGAATAGGGCTAGGTTCTCGTGTCAAAGTCCATCCAGTATCTAAAAGATTGAAGCGTTTAGCAAAATCTTGTTCAACAAGACTGTCGTAGACTTCCTTTGCAGGTATCTCAACAGATGCGAAGTATTTGCCTTGTTTATGGCTATCCAACTCAAGGTTTAAGAGACGCCTTTCCCTTTTTTGACGGAAAATTTTTGCTTTTACACTCCAATCTTGACATTGAAGAATTGTAGGTAATAATTTAGCTAGACTTGTTCCGTATCTACGATTGAGCTTAAAGAGGGAAGTAGGACCATCAACTTTTATTTCGTACTCTTCATCCCTTTTCCGAATGATGTATATAAGTCCTAACCATTTGATCTGTCTAAATATTCGTTGCCAGTTTCCAGTGACTGTGAAGGTAAGTTCAGTAGAGTAGAAAAGGAGAGTTTGGGTTAAACTAAGGTTATACCAGCTCAACAATGATTGAGGGGAAATGGACTCGATATCTTTCAGGATAAGTTCATTCTCTAAGTCGCTATAGAGGGTGTTCTCCAAAGTTTCTATTGTTATCCCTAACTCTGTTGCGCTTTGATGAAGAATGTTCTGTCTTGCATTTGGAGTAGTTGGAAAACCGTGTTTATGGGTAATTTTGAAGACGTGTTTTCTGATTTTAAATGGATCCAGGGTTGTTTTTGATTCAAGTAAACATTTTCGATTTAGAAGGATTGAGAGCCCCCTTAGAAAGCGATAATCGTAACCAAGATCTTCTAGACCGCTCAACGCTTCGTTTAATTCGAATTTCTTTTTTCCGAGATGATCAGTGTAAGTTTGAATAATTAAATGTGCAACACTAAGATTTTCTTGATTTAACTCGACATAAACAGGTTTTATCCTGTCACGCCTTCTCCTTGTGATTAATAAACTTGAAGGTAACAAAGTTTACTACCTCGATCGGTGGCGCCTTTGACTTATCTGGGTTTCCATCGTTTCCTGAGCAACAATCTCGATTAGTTTTGCATGTTTCCCTGGTCTTTTTCTTAAAATTCTTCCTAAACGTTGGATGTACTCTCGACTACTTCCTGTACCACTCAAGATGAAGCCTATACTAGCATCGGGAACATCGATTCCTTCATCTAAAACCTGACTGGTAACGATTGCTTTGTATTTTCCAGCTTTAAATTTTTCAAGAATCTCTTTCCTTTCTTCTCTTGAGGTTTGATAAGTTATAGCGGGAATGAAGAAATGTTGACTAATACGGTAAACAAGCTGATTGAAGCGGGTAAATATTAAAATCTTCTCTTTTGTGTAGATGTTTAGAAATTCACCAAGAGCTTTGATTTTAGCTTCCGAATTAAGAACTATTTTCAATGCTTTATTCCGAGCCAATAAAGCCTTTCTAGCTTGCGGATCCCGCCCCGTTCTCATAATAAATCGTCGAAAATCTTCTCTATTCCTCAAAAATATTCTATTTTTTTTCAGATAACTTCTGAAAACAGCGTATTCTCTCAGGTACTCCATCTGTTCACTAGAAGTCAATTTCACCAATATTTTTTCGTGAGTATAGGGGGACAGATACTTTCCAGCTAAATCATCCACCTCAAGCTGATAGACACGACCACCCACTAATCGAGGTAAGTCCAAGTGTAAACCATCTTCTCTTTCATAAGTAGCTGTAAGCCCCATTCGATATGGGGCAATATACATTTCAGCAATTTGGCTGTAGCTTGGAGCTGGAAGATGATGTACTTCATCAAAGACAATGAACATAAATTTATTTCCCAGATACTCTGCTTTGAGATAGGCTGAAGCGTAAGTAGACACAGTTAAAGGTTTAAGTACATTCTCTCCTCCACCGATAATCCCTACTTCCATTCTAAATTGGTCAATAAGAAGTTGTCTCCACTGATATAAGAGGTCTAAAGTAGGAACGACAATTAATGTAGCTACATTCAACTTTTCTATAGCTTTTAACGCTATGAAGGTTTTACCAGCAGCAGTAGGAAGAACAATTACACCTCTTCCACCTACTTCAAACCAAGCGTCTAACGCAGATGTCTGATAAGATCTTAATTCAACCCGAGATGAGAGGAGGGGGATAGGAAGAGGGTCAGCAGCTTCATCCTTATAGAATATACGGCTTCTATCTAGAAAAGATAAAACATCAGGGTAGTAAATAGGCATAACTCGAAAAGCATCAACCCTTGGGTCCCACTGACCATAAGGGGTTCCAATATCACCTCGAAGTAAAAGACTGCCCTTATCATATCTTAGCACTGTCATTTGACGTTCCTTCAATTTGATATGTGAAGATACTCAGTATTATCTAAGCAATTCTATATTCATTTAACATTTACAAAACGCATTACTTAAGAATGTAGAATCGAAGTACGCGGTTATAGAATAAAGTGTAGAGAGAACATATAGATAAGGAAAAGTTCTATTTTATGAGTGGAAAGCGACAGTCGCACCTGTTTATCAAGATATAAAATATGTTATCAAATATATTTCAGTTTACATTAACTTTAAATAGCAATACTATGTTGTTGACGTTCAGCGTACAACAGAGTTTTCAGTTAAGACTGCTGTTTTGATAGATAAGTTCTTTTGTATAGTTAAAAAATAGAGGTGAAAGACACATGGGTTATCAAAGACGCAGTTTTGGTCCAAGGGAAATGAGCAAAGCAACTTGTTCTGATTGTGGAGAAGAATGTGAAGTACCATTCAAGCCTACAGAGGGAAGACCAGTCTACTGTAAGACATGTTGGGAAAAACATAGACCGCCAAGAAGAGAATTTAGGAGATATTAGTAAAAATCTAATGTCTTAAAACCTATATAAAAAAGGCGAGATCTAATTTTCGCCAATACTATTCTTTTTTTAATATTTTCAGATTCCTCAACTCTAAATCGATACTTTGATTTTTAAGGTAAATAGCGCCATTTTTTAATTTTATATTTTAATCGATTCGAATAAAATGTAAAATGGAGAGGGAAAATATCTAAAATTTATTCTCTCTTCTGGAATGATTTAGTACAGTTATACCTGTAGCTAATAAAATTAGAAATAGATCTTTTTTATAAAAAATATTATTTCTGTACATCCAGTTTTCGGTAAGTTAGAAAAAATTAATCGGAGATTTACCTCTCCATTTAAGAACAACCATAACTACAGATAAAGAATACTTTGTTAGAGTAACTTTAGTTTGTGATATTTTGCCTTATGCATTCCTCTGTCCCAAATGCGGTATAGCGCACTCAATTAAGGAATATACTGATAATAATTTTTGCAGAATCTGCGGTAAGTTTCTGTCTTACAGAAACCGTATTGTAGTGAAAAAAAGAAACAGATATGAAAAAAACCTTGAATGGCCTTTATTCCCATACAAGCCATATACCCAACAACTAGAATTCATGAAGGACATAAAGGCAATAGTAGGCAATCAAGGAATATTAATAGCCGAAGCTTGTAACGGATTTGGAAAGACAGTATCAGCTCTCGCAAGCCTCCTACCAATTGGTCGCAAAATTGTCTATGTAACAAGGACACATGAGCAGGTGCGACAAGTACTACTTGAGGTGGAACGTATAAACCACAACTCGGAATCCACATTTTCAGCAGTAAATTTAGCTAGTAGACAACACTTATGTCTGAACGAAAAATGTAGAAACCTATCAGCTTTAGATGCTTCAGAAGCATGTAGATTGCTTAATAAAGCTAAACAATGTCAATATAAAAAAGAAAGCGGATTGTCCAGTTTTATTCCAAATGTGTTATCCATCCAGAAACTTAGGAGCCAAGGAAGAGTAAGGAATGTTTGTCCCTACTTTTTAGCAAGAAGAGTAGCAGAAAACTGTACATTAATTGTGGCACCCTATCAGTATATTTTTAACGAGAAGATTAGATCTTCAATTAAGTTAGAGTTAAATAATAGAATTCTAGTATTCGACGAGGCTCATAACGCCGATAAGATCAGTCAAGACGTTTTAAGTGATACTCTTTCTGAACGAAGTTTAAACATAGCAAAAAAAGAGTTAGAGAAAGTAAGAGTCTCTAACATATTCATTGATGATTTAGAAGCGTATCTCAGACGAAAAGTCTCTAAAAAGATTGTAACAGAGTCAGGTTTCAAGCTACATGAAGAACTCAAAGATGTTCTAAAAGTGAATAAACTAACTTCTTTCACAGATTCCCTTTCAGATGTCGTAGATAAAATAAGAAACTATAAAGTCGACATGGAAGATTATCCAGCGTGTTATCTGAATGGAATACTTAACTTTCTATCACTCGTTGAATCTAGCCCCAGTAATAGCTATGTAGCAATCTTTAAGAGAACATTTTACGGCTTTAACATTGTTGAATATAGATGTCTAGATCCTAGTTTAGCCGTTAAACCAATTATTGAAGAGGCCTACGGTTCACTAATTATGTCCGGAACGCTCTCCCCTATACAATTTTTCACAGAAATCTTGGAATTAGAAAAGGCTCAGACACGAACATACACTGCTATAGCAAATCCAGAAAACATTCATACAATAATCGATACTTCTGTCACCACACGATTCAGCGAAAGAACTGAGAAGATGATTCAACGTTTTGGAGAGCGGCTCTCTCAACTAATCGTCAAGATCCCCAATGGAGTTTTGATCTTCTTTCCGCAGAGAAAATTTATGTTGGATTCTTTGAAGGTTTGGAGAAAAGTAGGAATAATAATTGGATCAGAGGCATATCTTACCCTTAAGGGAAAAAATGTTTTCATTGAAGGTGCTAAGGCGGACGAAAACCGGAGAGTGGTAGAGAAATACAAAAAGTCTACTAAATCTGAAAATGGGGCAGTATTATGTGGTGTTTTCAGAGGGAGAAATGCGGAAGGATCTAATTTTCCATATGAAGAAGCAAGAGGTATCTTCTTGATTGGTGTTCCATATGCGAATTACAGTGATCCTGTGATGCGAGCACAAATACAATATTTGAACGAAAAGAAAAATGGAATGGGAGAAAAATGGTATACGATGGATGCTTTTAGGGCGGCTAACCAAGCGATGGGTAGGGGAATCAGACATAGAGATGACTGGTGTAATTTCATCCTCATGGACAAGCGTTACCAGAAACATAAACATCTCATATCAAAATGGATATTATCGAATAGTCTTCAGAAAATCCCTAATGAATTATCGTAAATAATATCATTCAATTACTAGTCTAAATAATCACACACCAGACCTTTATACGTTAACTTTGTAAGCTTGGGTTCATACAAAAGATAGTTTAAGGAAAAATACACGATGTAACCTCAAATATCTTCTTATTCTGTCTACCGATTTATCTTTTTCAGAATAAATGGAAAAAAGTTTTTACAACAAGATTGATATCAGTAAAAGTTGATTCCGGATCGGAAGTTAATAGATATAAAATGAAAAGGCATTATGGTAATTTGTCAAAATTCCATAATGGTGAAAATAAGGCTTTTAGTTCATGTTAAAGCACTATAACAACTTCAAGCATAATAATAGAAGTTTTGTAAACCTAACACGATACGCCACTAATTCGTTTACTTTTGGAGAAAAAAATTCACATAATAATTAAACAGATCAATAGTTGACACTTTTATGTGGTGGTAAAACTTAATTCTATAAAGTAAAGGGTAAGATTATTTTAAAGGATAGTTACGCCTCAAACTTTAGAAACTTTCGTGGACCAAATTGCATAGCATCTTTATTCATACCTAGATCGATTGCCTCTAACTGTTTATGATAATTCTGTAAATCTTGCCAGTAACGTTCATCAAAACGTTGAATCATACTCTCTATTGCTACTTCGCAATCTTTTCTGAGATGTTCATGAGGCCTTATTTTAATCGATTTGATTTTTGCATCTAACTTAAACTCTACTTCTTCGTAGATATTATAAGGTTCTATTAAGTGACGAAACGAACACAGATCTCCAATAATGGTGCCTAATCGCAGTGGAAAATCAGCAATTTTCAATAGCACAGGTTCTAGCTCATATTTAGCTGAGAATTTCATTTCAGTTGCCTTTGAAAAATAGTAATTTTTTTGGACAAGAAGATCAATGAAATAAGTATAGATCCTAATACCTAAAATGCGAAGACTTGCAGCATTTATTAAGATTGAGTTATCTAAAACCCCGTCTTTTTCGAGTTGATTTAGAGCATTAATAAATTTATTTGAAGCAGGAGTTCTCATAATCACATTCCTTTTATTAAATTAATTTTGTGAATATACTACTTAAAACTTTTTATTTAAATTAACGATCACATTACGTAATGACATCATGATCTAAAATGATTGGTACATATTTAAAATCCTTCCGAGTTTTTCTCTCGATTAGTTTCCAACGTTTTTCAATTAAAGTAAAAAAATTTAAACGCTTTTTAATGTAGTAATGATCAGGGCTTAAAATAATCGGTTTTTACATAGTTAAAGAGGAGAATTGATAGGTTCAGTAGTCATTCAATTTATATGTTTGTTTTCATTATAAATACTAAGTTTTTAATATTAAAATTTGAATTGGTGAATTATGTATTGAGTAATAATTGGATTGTAAGAGATTATATCCGCTGCACTGGCTGTAAGAGATGTGAGATTGCTTGTAGCCTTCGTCATGAGGGACGTATTTGGCCTGAAGCGTCGCGTATACGAATCTTTATGCCTTTTCCAGGTCTTGAGGTTCCCCACTTGTGTGCGCAATGTGATGACTATCCCTGTGTAAAAGCATGTACTGCAGAAGCGCTCTCCATCGATAATCAAACTGGAGCCGTTATTGTTGATCAGGATAACTGTACTTCTTGTGGACTCTGTATCAAAAAGTGTCCGGGAACTGTCCCATTTCTTCACCCTGAGACAAATAAAGCTATAATCTGCGATTTATGCGGTGGAGACCCGGATTGTGTAAAGGTTTGTGCAGAAGCAAGATATAATGCACTAAGACATGTAAAGGAGAATGTTGGGGCTCTAAAGAAGTTACATTCTATCGACCCATACATTATCGCAAAAGATCTTGCAGTAAATCTTTTTGGTGAAAAAGGAGAGAAGGTGATTTAACATGGCAAAAGGATACGCCGGTAAATTCCTTGATATAGATCTTACAAAAGAAAAGATTGAGGAGATTACAATTCCAGAAACAACGCTCTATCAGTACTTTGGTGGACGAGGATTAGCAGTCAAAGTTCTTTGGGATCGATTAGGGAAGACTTGGTCTAAAGTTGACCCCTTAGGTCCTGAGAACATACTAACGCTCTTGACCGGACCGTTAACCGCTATACATCCAGGAACAAGAATCTGTGTATCTGGAAAATCTCCATTAAGTAATGGAACACTTGGGTCTACCGCAAGTTCAGAGTTTCCAATGGAATTGAAGTGTTCAGGTTACGATGGAATATTTATCACTGGAAAAGCAAGCAAGCCAGTATACTTACTTATCACAGATAATAAAGCTGAGATAAGGGATGCCTCAAATATCTGGGGTAAATTGGGAGAAGACACGATAAGGATCTTAAATGCTGAAGTAAGGAAAGAACTTACAAAGCGAAAACCGAATGTAGGGTTATGGAGACAACCCGGAATGCTTTATATCGGTCCAGCGGGTGAAAACATGATGAGGACCGCTGCGGTCATGACAAAACTTGTACATGCTGCAGGATATGGCGGATATGGAGCAGTAATGGGCTCAAAAAACTTGAAGGCTGTTGTAGCTAAAGGTCGAGGTCCACTTCCGGATGTAGTGGCTTCGAAAGCTATGAAAATATTGTTAGATGAATATCATAAAAGACTCATCTCAATGGAACGTATGAGGCGTTGGGGGACAGGATATGCTGGATGGTCATTTGGCGCTGTAACTAGCTCTGAACCTGTAAAGAATTGGCAAGAAGAATGGCATGATAAGAGAAGTATAAGTGGAGTAAGGTACAAAACACGTTTCTGGGTTAAATCTAATTGGGCGGATTTCAATTGCACAAGAAGTTGCATGAAAATTTCGTGTATAAAATCAGGACGTTGGAAAGGAGATATCACAGACATGCCCGATTATGAGCTTGAAGCTTATTGTGGAACCAACTTAGGGATATTCGATCCCGAAGACAATATTCACATAAGTGCTCTCATCGACAATCAAGGTATGTCAGGTATAAATGGACCAAACACTATGGGTTTCGCGGCTGAACTTTACCAACGAGGGATTTTAACAAAAGAAGATTTGGGTTTCGAGTTGAAGTGGGGTGATGCAGAATCATTTACGAAACTTGCATGGTTAATTGTCAATCGTGAGAAGATTGGGGACGTATTAGCAGAAGGAACGTATCGTGCAGCACTTAAAATTAGTGAAATGAAAGGAGTAGACGTGATGCTTTATGCTATTCATGTTAAAGGTGTTGAGATAGGAGCCCATGGTACAAGGAGTAATATGGATTATGCTAAGGACGTAGCATATGCGGCGTCGGTTCAAGGTGGTGATCATACATCGACTGTCAGAGATGGTTATAGTGATATGGTTGGTGTCTTCAATGACTCCGCTGTAGTTTGCATGTTCTGTGTTGTTCAAGATCTAATATGGGACTTTACTAAAGTTATAACTGGATGGGATATTACTATGAATAAATGGTGTACAGAGCAAGGACCTAGAATTATTACACTTCAACGTGCCCAATTACTTTTAGGTGGACCAGACATATTTTGGGATCCTGATAAAGATGACGACAATCCCCCACGCTTCTATGAACCATTGCCTACAGGGCCTTACAAGGGAATGACAACGGATAAGAAAGTAGTAGAACAGAAAAAACAAGAATATTATAACACTCTTGGCTGGGATGATAGAGGAATACCTAAAAAGGAAACATTAGAAAAGCTAGATCTTAAAGTTCTTGAAGGGATAATGAAGAAACTTCGGAAATAATACCTTCTTATCTCTTTTTTATAATATCTGACCTAAGGACTTAGAATGAAACAGGTTTTATCATCAAAAACATGAATTTTTAAAAAGTTTTTAACCAACGTTTCTATCAGCCGTATAATAGACGCTTGAGTAAGAGAAAACTAACAAAGAGATTAATCAAAATTGAGGATAAAAGTAAGAGCATTTGGAGATTTAAAAAATAAATTAGGTAATGAAAAAATTATAGAGATTAGAGATATTGCTACTGTAGAAACTCTTTTTTCAAAACTTGCAATTTTGACGCGTACTTTTAAAAAGGATTATCTAGGAAATCATAAAGTGGGGGCAGATCTTGCTGTGCTAATCAATGGAAAAAACATGAATACATTAGAAAAACCTCTAGTTTTAAAAGATGGTGATATTGTAGAACTTATACCGTTTACTGTTGGCGGTTAACCTATCAAAGAGCTTAAAAGAGTATATAATAATTGAAAGTTTTCAGAAAAAGAGGAAACTTGTCTAATAGAATTATTTAAGTGAATTTAACGGGCAGGCTTTATTTCTAAAAATGAGCCCTTGAAGGGTTCTTTAAGCCATTAAAAAGTTAACTGAATTGGATTATTTAACTTTCGTACAGTATAACAAGATAATTGAAGAAAGTAAAAAGATACGTCTATATCACGCAGAAAAAATTAAGTGATCAAGTTTTAATGTGAGAAGTAATTAGTAAGTATTTTTGATGATGATTTAGTTTCTTAACCTGCTTTTCTCTATTCATAGCCTCTGATCGTGAATTAAACCGTTCAACATAAACAAGTTTCTTTGGTTTATGCATTTTAGTGTATCTAGCTCCTTTTCCTTCCCAATGAAGTTTCATACGTAAAGGGAGATCTTTTGAGAAGCCGGTGTAGTAACTATCATCTTCACATCGGAGGATATACACGTAAAAAGGCACTATAATCAACACTTTTATGAATCGTTATTCTTTATAAAAAAATATCAATATATCTAAAGTTATAGAGAAGTTTACTTAATGATATTAAGATTTGAGAAAAAATAATTTTTTTAAGAAAATTTATTCTCTTATTTTTACTTCAGTAGGAATTATTTTTCGTTGTGTTCTTTTGTCTCTTTTTCTTCTATCCATTTAAGTATTTCAATATTTAATCGAGGGTTCATGAACATCCACCGCCAAATAACATACCAACTAACAAGGATTTTTAGGTATATCTTGAAGGAAAAGTTTCTTTTTTTTAGTTTTTGTAGGCTTCAACTTGGACGCTTGTAATTTGTCCTTTTAACTCTTTGGAGAAGTCTACATCAGATGTGGATTGTGAGACAATCTTAACGTTTTTGAATCCTGCTCTTTGGATAGTGTTTAAGTATTGATTTTTTTCAAGTGCTCCTGCAACGCATCCAGCCCAGGCAGCGAAACTCTTCTGGACTTCTTCAGGTAATTCTTCTTCTGTGACAATATCTGAGATCAATAGTCTTCCGTTAGGTTTAAGCACTCTATAGGCTTCTCGAAACACTTTTTCCTTATCTGAAGATAGGTTAATCACACAATTGCTGATGATGGTATCTATTGATTTGTCTTCGATTGGTAACTTCTCTATTTCGCCTAATCGGAACTCAACGTTCAGGTAACCGTATTTGGTTGCTAATGTTCTTGATTTTTTGATCATTTCCTCAGTCATGTCTACGCCAATTACTTTTCCCGTCACTCCAACTTTCTTAGCTGCCAGAAAGACATCGACCCCACCGCCTGAACCTAAGTCTAAAACTGTTTCACCCTCCTGTAAACCCGCTAAAGCAACTGGATTACCGCATCCCAACCCCATGGTTGAAGCTTCTGGAATATTTTTCAGATCTTCTTCTGAATAACCTATTTGTAAATCAGTGTCTCTTGAAGATGGACCACAGCCACAGCTACATGAACTCTGGTTTTTTGCTATCGCACCATATACTTTTTTTACGTGTTCTTTAACTTCTGTTTCACTCATTTTTATCACGACATATAAGTATAGGACACCCAATACATAAACATATTGGACATCCTATATTACTTACCTTTTATCCTTGAAGTTACAATTTAATCCAAAGTCTCACCACAGTAACCGAGCGCATCTTTGTTAAAATCTAAAGAGTAAAAAAACCTGCATCTAACAAAGACGTTCAGTAATACTTTTTAGAGATGTTAATGTCACAAACAACATAGTAAACAAAACGAAGGCACCCGTTGTCACCATCATCATCAGAGATAATTTAGTGACTTCGGCAATTACAAGTAATATGAAGGTTCCAACCAAAATATACCCCGTTAACCGGATTATCTTACTGGATACCTGAAATTTCTTGATGAAAAAGAGAAGTAATATAATGGGAAGGAAGTAGACGATTCCAATAAGGGAACTTGCCAATATACCCGAAATTACGACACCTAACTCTGGGAATACATGGAAGATTGAGAATGCTGCAGAACTCACGTGAAGTATACCAATTAACGGGTAAAGTATCCCTTTCATGACTGTCCGTAAAGGTGAGTTATTTGCGATAACTGAAGCCACGGTTGGACTGAAAGAATAGTAAAAACTGTTAAAAACATTCATGAAACTACTGCCGGCGAATGTGCTGGTCACAGTATTATCTCGGAAACTTCTAAGGAATTGCACTTGGGGACTCAATTCTGAACCATAAGTTGCAGTAGCAATGAGGCATCCCGACTTCTTAACATTGAAAGATATCGGTGTACTGGCGGCCCCATCATGTGTGGAGTCGCCACTCCATGATGCAATAACACTCCAAGACCCTTCTGCATCAGGAGTGTATTGGTCACTATAGATTCCGTTTGAACTAGTTGTGACCGTTCGTGTAACAGTTAACCCGTCTGGTTTCTGATAGAGTAATGTGACCGTTTTATCTGAGACTCCAGAGTTTATGGTTCCTGATACTGTTACTTTTTCGCCTTCGGTTATTTCAGATGATGAAACTGAACTTGACATCGTTGTAGAGGTCTTAGAGACGGTAACTGATACTTCACTACTTGTAGCTCCACTAAATGAAGTATCACCAGCCCACGTTGATTTAAGTTGATAAGAACCTGTCATTGTAGGGATCCATGTGTGCGAATATCTTCCATCAGAAGTGCTGGTCACTGCTTTCAGTAGAATCCAAACATCATTGTTCTTATAATAAATTGTAATAGGAACCCCGGAACGTGTAGGATTAATAATACCGGATATAGTTACATTATTGGTTATAGTTGTGGAAACTTTGGATAGTTGACAGGTGATCGTGGTAGGATTTTTAACAGTTAATGTCTTAATAGGACTTGTTGCACCATAATGGGCTGAATTTCCAGACCATGTCGCTCTCAAATTATATGTTCCTGCTGAACTTGAGTTCCAAAGGTATGAGTAGGAACCATCAGAAGCTGCTATCACCGTTTCAAGATTATTCCAAGCGACATCTCCGTTTGTGTTAATCTGTATAGTAACTTCTGCAGATATAGCCGGATTGATTGAGCCAAAAATGGTTGCGGAATCATTGGTAGTAATATTGTCTGAAGAAATAGCACTTGAGATGTTACTATAGACGATGGTTCCAACGATATCGATTGTGTGATTAACTAGGGTGTTTTGTGATGGGGGGAAGGTATATGTTGTGTAGATGAAGGAGTGTGTAGCGTTCTCAGTCAATGTAGTAGTGATAAGGGAATTGTCTAAACGTACGGTATATGGTCCTCCAAGAAGTTGTTTAGGGATTGTTACATTGAAAAAGCCTGTAACATTAGCGACGTCGCTTACGTTAAAGTTAATCTTCTTCATTGATTGATTTAAGATGAATCCCGGGATTGTGGAGTTCGTTAATATGGATATTCCGTTATAGTTCAGCACATCCTTATTAAGTCTCACTTCGTCAAATGTATATCCGGTAACATCTTTAGTTTCAAGATGTAGAGTTCCATTTTTATATACATTTATCAAGGTAAAATGGAGGGTATTATTACCAGATGCACTGTATGGTTGTTCAAAAAATGTATAGGATGGAGCGCCCCATCCAGCGGATGTCACATACATCGTTCCTTCATCGTGTGATGATACGGAAGTATTGTTTTTCATGGGTTTAGTTCGGTGATAGAGGTGGCTGTGTCCTTGGAACACAATGTCAACATGGTATTTATCGAAAACAGGTACCCAAGATTGTATAATGTCGGTTGCGTTTTGATGTCCACCGGAATAGTAAACGTTACGGTGAAAAACCACAATTTTCCACATATACCAAGGCGTCGTATCTAAGACCTTTTCTAGCCAATTCACCTGATCAACAGTAATTTGTGATAGAAAGGATTCACTGTTGAGAACGATTATCCGTAGAGAAGGCCCCCAATCATAGTAGTACCATTGTTCATTATTTGGTAAAGCGAATTGTTCGTAATAGTTCGTTGAATTATTTTCATGGTTACCTAAACTAGGAATGATTGGGATGGTGAGACCATTATCACCGATCCAATTGTCGTTTACATCAGTAAACCATGTATCCCAATAACTTTGGAATTCTCCAGAGAGAACCATATCACCGTTATGTAATACAAAGGAAGGGTTTGTAGGACTCATCGCTTGTGAAACAGCAGTGCGATCGTCTGGAAAACTTCTAGAGTCGCCACCAACAACAAATTTAAAGTCTGAAAGAATGTTTGGAGCAGTTTTAAAAGAACGTTCCTCACTGTAGTTTTCTGGTCCACCGCAAATGAAGAAGTATATTGAATCAGGAACTAAACCGGTTAATTCAACATCATGAATGAAACCAGATGCACCGTCATAAGTATGAGTGGAACCTATTTCTTGATTTTGGTAAAGTGAGGAATCTCCACCACGGGAGATTAAATCGTATAATACTACGTCGCCTGTTGTGGAAGCGTCAGTCTGCCAAGTTACCGTTATTGTTGACGAAGGAGAGTTTTGGAATGTTAGATGTATATGTTTAGGTAGATCGTCGGAGTTTATGGCAGTTACCTCGATCCAGTTAGGGGCATAATAGAAGAATGGAGATACTAGGAAGATTAGTAGAATAAGATAAAAATTAAATTTGTTTATCAAGTGAACCACAATTCGCACTAATTTGTTGAAGTTAAGATATAGTTTTGTATAGTCTTAATTAATTTCTTAATCTAAGAATTGAGGTGGAGGCATAACTGTTTCATCTGTTATTATTGCGGATGATGTTTCTTCTATACCTTCTATGTATCTTAATTCCTCAATGAAGGCGGATAATTTCTTAAGACTTTGAAATCTAGCTTTAACGACTAGATCAAAATAAGCCGCTTGTACCTCAATTATTTCTTCAACAGCATTATAACCTTTCAGAGTGTGCAAAACGTCTCTCTTGGGAATGCGCTTCGTACCAGGAATCGTCTCTGCCAGGTTAATTAGTAACAAAGCACCTATGGGCCATTTTGTTTTATCAAAATCTATTAAGGCTTTATATCCCATGATTATTCCATCTCGTTCCAACTGTTTAACACGTCTATGTACCGTAGAAATTGGTATATCAAGCATTTTCGAAAGTGTTCGACTTGATAGGCCTGCTTTTCTTCCAAGAACCCTGATAATTGATTCGTTTTTCTTATCCATACAAGTTCAACTCATATGAGAGAAGATCTTGAGATTAATATCTGTTCCTAGATTTTTTCTCAAAAATTTTCCGATTGCATTAAACAATTAAGTAATTCAAGAAAATGTGATTTATCTTTATTCCATTTACGATGCTTTAAAACATTAAAGTATCTAGTTAAGTTCAGATGAATAGCTTATTATTTCTCAGATTTGTTATTAATTTTAAATAAACACTAATGATTGCTTCTGTAAGGTTTGTCTTCTGCAACTTTTTTTTCACATGTTTGGTTATGATCTCAGAAAGGTTACCATCATCAATTCTTTTCTTTACGATCCAAAGATAGCGTCGCTCCTCAGAGGAGGCGTGTTCGTAGGCAATTTTTAGAAGATAACGACATACACCCCGGGCGGTTGAGGATTGGGGGTGGTTAACTTTAGCATTCAATCCTTTCTTTTTAATTGCATAAAAATCCTTAACAAGAAGAGAATGTGATAAATTCAGTTCTTTGTTTTGAAATAGTCCTCTAAGTAGAGCTCTAATGAAGCAGCTGAAGGCTACATCAGCTTTTATACATTCCTGTTCATCCATTATTCTAATCTCGATTGCCCTTCGATCAAAGCGAAATATTGCACCTCTGGAATTAATCCATTCCTTATTAACAATACAAGCTGGAGCGTTGGCCTTTACGAGATCGAGAGAATACTTCAAAATTGTCTTCTGCTTATACATTGCGAATGAGTCTATGGGTTCCGGAATTATATCCCCAGCAATTGAAGGGATCTGTGCTTGATTTATCTCATAGAAATGTAGACGATTATCTACAAACTTACCGAATGCAGAGTTATAAATGGGAGACGCTGCAGACATAGCGGGCAGATATGGCAAAACGTTTATCAAATTGTTATATAATTTGACAGCTTCCTTTTCATTGAAGTAGGAGATGTTGAGTTGAAAACTTTGAATGTTCAACCATCCATGCTGTCTTAGATTAAAAATTTGATTCAACGCCGTATAGATGTGCCTGTCTCTATGGTCCCAAATCTTCGCTTCATTTATATTCAGAGTAGGATGCATTCCAGTACCAAGTAAATTCGCCCCAAAATGGTCCAATATGTCCGAAAGTTGAAGTATTGCGTTATACATCGTCTCCTCAAAGCATGATGGTGATTGAAAGGGGATGCTTCCTTTGACTTCGGCTACATGTTTTTGAAGCTCTTTTTCAAAGACGAACCCAGAAAAAGTGATGCTGTTCTTTATCCGTCCACATATTTTTTTAATAATTAAGTCTACGATTGGTAATGGTTTAAGATGATCATCTACAATTGAGAATTCATGTTCAGGCCCAAGCATCTCTAAGGTCTTATATTTCTTTGAACGAATAGCATTATGGTCCACTTTAACTGAGATCCCCAAAATAATTTTTTTTATTTTTGAAATTCAATCACACACTATATACCGGAATAGTATACGCTAAACCATATAGAGATTTATTTAAAACTGCATCGAGAATCAATAAAGAATTTTTCTAAAAACGTAAGCTAAAGAGATAGTACTTTAACTTGAAAGGGTTTCATTATTAACATTGAGTGACTTGGCTAGTCTTTGTAAATCTTCATCAGACATCCATTCGGTTCTGAGATAGTTTAAGATTCTTTCGTCGGTTAATCCTAGATTCCGAGCTTCCTTAACTGCATGAGAAAAAGCCTCAATTTCCGTAGGCCTATCAACGTAGTTATAATGTCTATCAAAAAGTTCTTTTCCATCCATAAATTGCTTCACATGAACTAGCTCGTGAATGATATCTAAGTATATATCGACAAGATTACCATTATTCAAGTAAAACGCGCTTATAATTATATGGCCATCAATATTACTAACACCCATATAGCCCCGTCGTCCATGGAATTCAATTTTAAGATTATTAAGTACTTCGTCTGTTTTTTTTCCAAATAATTGCTGGACAGCTTTAACTTTCTCGAATCCCGTGAAGTAATCAGTGAAGGGGTATGCAGATACTTTTACATCTCGCATTATCCTGACATTCAATAATGAGTTCATGGTAATCAATCTCTAAAGAGTTAATGTATTGAAAAAATTAAAAATTGTAAAGATTCTAACAGCAAATAATAAATTTTTTAGTGTCTAAATTTCGGAGAGAAAAACTAGAGCGGATATTACACAGCCATAATTATCCATTGGAACTTCAAGAGTCTCATATTTGTAATTGATCTTACCTATTTCAAGCTCTCTGATTTTCGCCATCTCCTTAATTTTCCATTCAGCTATTTCCAATAAAGCTGCTTTTTTCATATAACCGTGGGTCTCTGCCACTATACCCCATCCGTTATCTTTTTCCACGTTCCAAGAAATAGCAGATCCAATGTTTTCTCCTTCAATGCCATCCATTCGAGCAATCACGGCATAGGTTATAGCTCCTATGGGGATGTGTATGATCTCTTTTTGGACACAGCCCTCAGGAATTATTGATGAGACAAGGACAAGATTACATTGAGAGATTTTAGCATTTTTTAGAGCTTGATCAAACGCGTTCAAATGTGAGATATGGCTGTAAGCCTTTCCACTTGTGACAAAGAATCCGCGAGGTATCATCCAAAATCAACTTTCTTTATGTACAATATAAGCATTATATTAACCTTTTCAAATTCTGCTACAAAGGCATAGGCCGAAAAGATGGGGTATGAGTGGTTATTATTATGAATTATCATAATCCGAATGTTGAAAGACTTCTTTTTCCAAGTTATTGAGTTGATTTAACTTTTAAGGTCTGAACGATTAATTTGAATTTGGGTGTAGCAAACCACTTTTCCTTAAAACTTCGAAGTCCAGCACTTCCACAGGCTGGTCCAACGTCAACCCACTCATAGCCATTATCTCGTGCAAATTTCAAATTAGTATACATGAGGAAGTCGGAAGTTAGTGAAGGCTCTAAATATATTCCTAAAGGTACCACCATTATTTTATTGTCTTCCAAAAAGTCAATGATGTCAAAGCCTACTAATCTATCGCCTCTATAAGCTTCCATTATCATGCCATGGTCATGTTCCCGAAAGAATTTATCTAAAGAGAGCAGTTCTTCATAATCCCATACATCAAACTTGTGCTGTGTCAAATGTCTGGATAGTATATAAATGTGGTTTGAAGTAAACTCTTTTGTCAGTCTTGTATGATAACCCATCTTTTCTGCCTGTCTTAGACGGTAACGTATATTTTTATACAGGCTACCTTTCAAATTAAAGTCAAAGCGATCTACATTAATGTGGAAGTCCCAATCAACATATTTTATTTTCAGATCAGAAAATTCGTGAAGTGGGGTGGGGGACACAATGTTTAGCGTATTAATTGGAAGTTTAATTAATTCCTTTACACATTCTACTTTTTCTACGTTATCCATTCCTAAACCAAATAAGATAACGTCGGCTTCTCCAAAGTTATTTATAAAAACAGGAAAAGTGTCATTGTATAGAAATGTTTGATCGGATACCATTGAGTAAAGACAGAGAAGATGTTCACACATGTATCCATGTCTTTGAAGTTCTTCTTTCTCGTTTTTACTTAGGATTTGAAGCAGAACTGGCCCTCCTCAAAGATAACAGCTCAATTATTGAATACAACATAACATTGCTTATGAATGTTTATTCACATCTACAAGATATAAAAAATTAAGAAAAAACTAGAAGATTATAAAGGGATATAACGAAAGAGCGGTACTAAATTGTCTATATAGGTTAAAACAATTCTTAGTTTGAAAAATAAAACAGAAATTAAATTATTAAAAAGGTTTAATTCATAAAAAGAGGATAGTATCGATTTAAAGAAAATTGGGGGATAAGCATATAAAGCATAATTATTTAAAAGAGACGATCAAACCGGTCGATGTAGAGAAGATAAAGACCGTTTCAGATTTATTAGAAGCCTTTAATTGGACCTCTTTTCAATCACGAACCTTAGCAAAATGTGCTAACATCTTTGTGGAAATGTTGGAGGACTCGAATAGACCTACTATTTTTCTAGGTTTATCTGGTGCTATGGTTCCTGCAGGGATGAAGGGTGTCATATCGACTATGATAAAGAGAAAAATGATAGATGTCATCGTAAGTACAGGAGCCAATATGTATCATGATTTAGTTGAAGGTTTAGGAGGACATCATTATATCGGTTCACCTGATGCTGATGACAGAATTTTACGGGAAGAAAGTATTGATCGAATTTATGATACTTATGCCGATGAATCCGAGTTTAGAAAGGTTGATAACATAGTAATGAGATTAGCGGATAAGCTTGCAGAGAAACATGTTAATCCTATCTCATCACGATTTTTCCTTAACATTCTTGGTGAATTCATTGACGTAAAAAGCTCAATAAAAGACAAAAAAGAGTGTATAATATGGAATGGATGGAAAAAAGGTGTACCAATATTCGTACCAGCTCTAAACGATAGTTCATTGGGATTGGCTCTAACTCAGCACCATATTAAATTTGTAGAAAATAATATGAACCCGCTCGTAGTTGATGAGATTAAGGATAACTATGAGATACTGCAAATTAAGAGAGCTGCATCGAAGACGGGAGTAATATATGTAGGTGGAGGAGTTCCTAAGAACTACATCCAGCAAACAGCTTACCTTCAAGACTTGTTTGGAATACCAGACGCGGGGCATGACTATGGTTTTCAAATTACCACGGATAGTCCACAGTGGGGGGGACTTTCTGGATGTACATTTAAAGAGGGGCTCAGTTGGGGGAAGGAGAAGCCTGAAGGAGATTATGTAACGTGTTATTGTGACGCTACAATAGCTTTGCCGTTAATTGTAAAGGCAACGCTTGAACGGTGTAAGACGCTAGAGAAGCGGGAGAGATTACGACTAAAGTTTTAATACATAATAATTATTCATTGATCGAAATGGAACAATCGAGAGCGGATAAATGGGTTGGCTGAGAATGTTTCAGATCAAAAAAATTTTATTGGACGACTTGAAATTTGCAGTTAATCTTACAAACACAATGAAATGGGATCTAGTAGAAGAAGATTTTGAGTATATGATGAAGCTGGAACCAGATGGATGCTTCATCACTTTTGATGATCTAAAAAGGATTGGGGTAGCTACAACCGTCAGTTTTGATAAACTTGGTTGGTTGGGAAATGTGATAGTCAGCAAGAATGTTAGAGGAAGAGGCGTCGGGTCGCTCTTGGTTAAACACGCACTTGAGTACTTAGTAAATAAACGTGTAGAGACCGTTGGTTTGTATGCATACATTCCTAAAGTTCCGTTTTATAAAAAGCTAGGATTTAAATACGATTCGGAATTCGTATATTTAAAAGGTACAGTTTTTTCTTTACCGATTAAAAAGTTTACAAGAGAAGCAGTGGAAGATGACTGGGGGAATATTATTAATCTCGATCAACTGGGTTTCGGTGCTTCTCGAAAAAAATTACTAAAACCTATCTTACTAGATAAAGAGAATTTATGTCAAATCGCTGTAGATGATGATAAAATATTAGGGTTTATCATCGCAAGAAGATACGGAAAGGTAGCGGAGGTAGGACCGTTAGTATGTCAAGAAAACTGTAAGGATATAGCAGTAGATCTTTTAAAAAACATCCTGAACAAACTAAAAGGGTGCAAAGTTTCTATGTGTATTCCCAAAAAGGAGACGGTAATACTAAAAAAATTGGTAAAATGGGGATTAAGCGAATTTTTTCCCTTAGCTAGAATGTTTTACGGAGAATACATTGAAAATAATTATATTTATATGGCGGAATCTTTGGAAAGGGGTTGATTTCATTGTCTTCAAATTTAAATCGAAGAATACTTGAAGGTTTTCTTGAAACGTCAATGGTAGTAGTTGAAAAAATCGTTGATGAACTTGATAAGTTCAAGAGAGAAAAAGGTAGAAAAATTAGACTCTTCTACTTTAAAGATAACAAAATGAGGAAAATAGAGTTTCATGGCGAACATTTCTTCTTGAGATCCTCAGTTGAATATTCAAATCCACAGTTAACGGTAGAAGAGGTTCAAGGAATCATCGCCGCTAGGTTGATTGAAGTATGTGGCAATTACTTTGATGTTTATGGAAGCAAAAAAGTTACTAAAGGGGATGTCAAAGAGCTCTGTGAGCGGTTAAGGAAGCCTCCTTCAGGAAAGATCGTTTCTTTCTTACTTAACACCGATGATGTAGAACCTGATAGGTATTCGATGAATCCGCTTAAAGAGTCCATAGTAAAAAGTGGACAAAGCGCTTTTCCATCTGCATCAGTAAAAACTGAAGAGTTGAAGATAGATCAGAAGTTTATGCAGAAATATGAAGGGTCCCTAATCTGTAAAAGTGAAGCTGAATTAATAAATCGGCATCTTATAACATGTAACAACAGTTACGTGGATATGGTAGATGCTGTAAAATATGAACAGATAGAAAGTTTATCAGAGTCCTTCGGAATTGACCTTGCTCTTCCTTCACTGCGAATGCCGTTGTCTGTTTTAGAGAAAGAGACAACGGATAGTATATTACACTACATTATAGGTGAAAGCCATAAAGACCACAAGTCGATTGAAGAGTTATACCGATGTATGGGAAGAAGCTTGAAGAAACGGACAACGCTTCTAACAGTTCCACATTCAAAGAAGGGATATGGTTCTAAACGCTCCGCAAGAGGGAAAATATACTTTGACGGTACAAAACTTAAAAGGGTTAGGGTAACCTATCGAACAACCCTTCTTTATCCAAATGCAATCGATCCGGAAGATGTAAGCGTTGCAAAGGCTGATGACCGGTTTAATGTTGAAGGAGATAAATTAGTACATTACAACTTTGAAGAAACCCCATCGTCTCCACAGTTTATACTATACTCCTTAGGCGTTTTTGAGGACGCAGTAATATGGCATGGTATTGGAGCCTTCGGTGCATCTCAGTTGCTAAAAAGTTACACTACTACGCATTTAGCGTGTGTTCAAAATCGAATGTTTAACGATTTGAATGAAAAATATGGACACCAAGTGAAAGTTCCTCTACAATTGAATCTTATCCCAAAAAATATTTGGGTTAATCCGGTACATAACAACATAGATGCTAGTATAGGCTGTGTTGAAAATTTGGAAGATCTAGTCAAAATTGATGTGAAATTAGAATGCCTCTCAACAAAAGAATATACGCGAGAATAAATTGAGAAGTACTTAGATGAATAATTTTTATTGACACCGTACATAGGTTTAGAGGAACCAATAATGTTTTTCAAACAAATAAAGCGAGTTGGTGACAACTTTTCATATATTATAGCGGAAGAAGAGTCTGGGGCGGCTTGCGTTATTGACTCCAGCTTTAATAGCCAACAAATTATCGAAGTAGTAAAAGAGAAGAAGTTGACTATAAAATATGTCATCAACACACATGGCCATAGAGATCATACGGCGGGTAATCGAGATATAAAATTAAGATATGACGCTAAAATCGTTGCGCATAAATTATCTAAAGTCGACAAAGACGTAGAGGTGATAGATGGAGACGTTCTAAGATTGGATGGAATCGTCTTGAAAATAATCCATACACCGGGGCATAGCTCTGATAGTATATGCTTACTTGTGAATAATAAACTCTTTTCAGGGGATACCCTCTTTGTAGGGGAATGTGGTAGAACAGATCTATCCGGGGGAAACGTAAAGGAGATGTATAACAGCTTGTTTAATAAGTTGATGACGTTAAATGATAATGTTGAACTCTATCCTGGCCATGATTATGGAACTAAACCACATTCTACGATTGGAGTGGAGAGGAGAACAAATTACACATTGGAAAAGAGAACTCTTAAAGAGTTCATTGACTTCATGAAAGACCCTTAAAGATTGTGTTAAGTCTATTCAGTGTATTCAAGTAATGTATCTAGTTTTTTTTCAGTTTTTGAATTGCTTTTAAAACCCAAGCTGGATCTTTAAGAAGACTCCGTCCGATAGAAACTAGATCAACTAGTCCGTCCTGTATCACTTTGTTTGCGTATTCAGGTTCGGTTATTCCGCCAACACCGATAACAGGAATGTTGACAACTTTGTTGATTTGATGAGCTTGATGTATGAAGAAGCCTTGTTCACTTTGGAGCTGATCTGGTCGACTTCCACATATCCCACCTGATACGTCAATTATATCCACTCCAGCTTCTTTTATCTTTAAAGCGAATTTCTGCGAGGTTTCAATCTTGATTCCGCGTGGATCTAAATCGTCCGCTCCTAAACGATAAAGAAGAAGTCTTCTTCCAATTTGTTTCTTAACCCTTTTAATAACTTCTAAAGGAAACCGCATCCGATTCTCAAAGGAACCACCATACCTGTCACGACGTCGATTGGTTAGAGGAGAATAAAATTGATTTAAGAGGAACCCATGTGCACCGTGAATTTCTACACCATCGAAGCCCGCGCCTATAGCTCTTTGAGCTGCCATCGCAAAGGATTCAGTTAATGATTCAATTTCGTCAATTTGAAGTGCTCGACAACCATGACTTGATGATGGAGCAACTGGTTGAGTGCCAGTAATTTTCTCGTCTGCGTAGCTTCCTGCGTGATTGAGTTGAATAACAACAGGAGTCTCCTTTGCATGAATACTGCTTGATAGTTTTTTCAATCCAAAGATTGAATTATCATCACATATACTTACCTGTCTCTTATTTAGTAATCCACTAAAAGCTATGTAACTATGTTCAATTATTAAAAAACCAAGTTCATTAGAACGTTCCAAATAATGGTTAATAAGATGTTCTGTTACTGCGCCCTCAGGAGTTGCTAAACCGGTTTGCATGGGAGGCATAACAATTCTATTCTTAAGCGTTAATCCTTTAACTTCTAAGGAGTCAAATAGACCGACCAATAGGATGTCCTCTGCTATATTATGCAACCCTTTGTGAACTTAAAAAACCTATAGTAATAAGATGTGATAATAAAAGCCAAATATAGATAAAAATTTAATTTTGTAAACATAAAAATGATAAAATATTTTTATTGAATTAAATAATTGATTAAAAACTGCCTTTTGGAAAGACGTTAATAAATAACAGTTAAAACACATGACTCTTTTTTTTATTTCATAATATAGATTTTGATTGCGGGATATATTAACAATAACATGACAGTTACTGACGAGATAGTTTCTGGTACAGCGATTCCTGCAGTGTATATTTCTAAGCCATATAGTATCCACGAACTAAACCATATTATGAATACTATTACAGCGAATACTGATTTTTTCTCATAAGCATACAATATGGAAGTTACACCTAAAGAGATAAAGAACAATATGGATACAGTAAAATGTAGAAAACCATACACTTCATCAAATGTCGCTATTAATTGAAGGAAAAAAGAGGAGATGACAAATCCAGTGGCGGTATACTTGGCATACTTTCGAAAAGTTGTAAAAATGTAGATCATAATAAGAAAGCCGGCTAAAGATAAACCAAAATTGAATACTGGTGCAACACTACTGTCAACGGAGTGCCCAAGATCACTTAAAGCACTTCTTTCCCAGCTAAACCAAGGAGATTGAAATATCGCGATGCCGATTGATAGATATGCTACTAATGGTCCAATAATGCCAAGTAATGCGTAGAACTTTTCGTTCACATAATCACCTTACATATAGTATCTTAATCTTTAAGAAGTAAATAAATTCATAATTTTTTTATACTCTGAACGTTGCATAAATGTTAGCTTATAGAATGTTAGGTGAATAAATATGGGTAAAATTGTAGCTACTTTTAAGATTTTTCCGGAAGATATCGTTATCAGTCTCGATGAAATAAAAGAAAAAATAAAAAAGGCGCTCCCTGAACAGGTTTCGATCCATCGAATTGATGAGGATCCCATAGCCTTTGGACTAGTTGCGTTACTTGTTCACATAATAATGCCTGATGCAGGTGGGGTTATTAATGAAGTGGAAGAGATCATCAAGAATATAAAAGGTGTAAGTCAAGTGGAATCTCAGCTTGTTAGACGAATCTAAGAATGAGAAAATTGAGGTTTTACTTTAAGTTTTTATACGTAAAAGAGTGTTTAAAAATAATTATTGGGATTGACCCATTTTACTTCTTGGCATTATTTTATTGAAGACTCATCGTTTTTTGGTTGTATTCTATTAACTCTTGAATGGTATGAATCTCGATGATATTGCTTGAATGTTTTTGATACGTCCTGAAGCCAGCTGTAAAAAGAACAATGTCGTCTTCTTCGAGAACTCCACGATCACAAAGTGTTTTGGCGACTGATAAAATTTTATCCTTTTCTTCCTCATACTCAAAGAGAAGAGGAAAGACACCATACACTAAGGCAAGTTGGTTTTTCACAACTCGGTTAGCTGTTACAGCTATAATGGGTTGTTTAAGTTTAAATCTCGCAATCATTCTCGCGGTATATCCCGTCTTTGTCATCGTTACAACTTTATTTAGAGGCATCGTCTCAGATATTTGCCAGACAGATCGACTTATAGTGCGAGAGATATCGTAAAATTTACGCTCTTTCACCTTATTAACAAGTAAAGATTCAGCTTGTTTCGCTATTTTTGCCATAACAGATACGGCCTTGATGGGGTATTTTCCAATGGAGGTTTCTCCAGATAACATTACAACGTCTGTGCCGTCAATGATCGCATTTGCAACATCACTGACCTCAGCTCTTGTCGGAGTACTTTTACTGATCATCGAGTCTAACATATCAGTTGCTGTGATAACGAGTTTTCCATGTTGATTACACATTGAGATTAATCGTTTTTGTATTAGGGGAACCTTCTCTAATGCAATTTCAACACCGAGGTCTCCTCGCGCAATCATAATTCCTTGAGCTTCAGTCAAGATTTCTTCAAAGTTATTTACACCCTGTATATTTTCAATCTTGGCAATTATGCTAACGTTTTTATTGCCAAGTCTTTTTCTGAGATTCAGAATATCATCTCGACTTCTCGTAAAAGAGAGACCTAAAAACTCAATATTATGTTTGTTTGCAAAATCTATTACTTTCAGATCTTCGTCTGAAAAAATGGGAACTTTGAGGTTTTTATTAGGAACATTAACCCCTTTTCGATCTTCAAGGATGCCGTCGTTCTTCATTATAAGATGAATCTGTTTATCTTCCTTTTTTATGACTTCCATTTGGATTCGTCCATCATCAATAAAGATGGGGTCACCAACATCCAATTGATCTATAATGTCATAATTGAATCCAAAAGATTTCCCCTCAAATTCTGAAGTAATCACGTCGCCTTTTTTTACTTGCCATTTTCCCACCATTCGAGTTCTTATACCGACGCCACGTAAGTCGAGTAGGATTGGTAAATCAGATACAGTTCGAATGTTCTCAATTTTCTCCTTGAATTCTTGAAGATCACCAAAGACGGTATTTATGCGGGCACCATCCATACCAGCTTCAAACATTTTTCGTAAAGTTTTGATGGGTGAACTAGAAGGTCCAATTGTACATAGTATCTTTGTTTTCTTCGGATTATCTCTGTTCAAAATTAATATACACCAATATACAGTTATTATTTTTAACAAATAAGATATAATTAAAAAAATAGTTTGCACTAAACTATAATCTTATCTATGTTCTCGTAACTTTTTTTAGTAAATTTAGATTATTATATCATCTTATCAATTAAGAAGATTACAATTTCACGGAAGTTTTTTATCGGATTTCAGAGGGGGTGGGGAAATGTATAGAAACAAACTGTGTGAATTAACTCCTAACCGATTAGCTGAGACCAATCAGATAATTGTAATAGGTGATATTCATGGTGATTATGAGAGTTTTAAAAAAGCGCGAAATCTATTCAATTCTACGCAAGATTACATAATATTTCTTGGGGATTATGCGGATAGAGGAGAAAACGGAATTGAAGTTATAGAGAGCTTAAAAAGACTTATCAAAAAATTTCCGATGAGAGTTATTGCTTTAAAAGGGAACCATGAGGACTACACTCAAAGGGGAAAACCAGAGTTTAAACCATGTAGCCTGATCTATGAGGCAAATCGGAAGCGAGGGGGATGGACAAAATTTTTTGTGGATGAATTTAAGTCTTTCGCATTTAATTTGTATTTGGCTGTGGTAATACCGGAGAAAGTCCTGTTTGTTCATGGGGGGGTATCAAGAAGAGTGGGAAGTATTGAAGATTTAAAATATCCATCTCGACTTATTGAAAAAGATATTCTTTGGAGTGACCCCTATGACGGAGAAGGAGAATATACAAACATGAGAGGTGTTGGGGTAATATTTGGAAAAGATGTGAGTAAAGAAATTTGTGATAAAATAGGTGTTAAAAGAATTGTGAGAAGCCATCAACCGAGAAAGGCTTCGAAAAAACCTTGTATGGAGCATGATGGTAGGGTAATAACGATAAGTTCAACACGTGTTTATGGTGACAGAGCATTTGCTTTAAAGTTACCAGTGAATAATTTGAATGATGCTTTCAAAAATTTAGAAAAATATGTAGAATATCTTTAACATATTCTACTCTTGAAAGAGATAAAAACTATTCACTATCGTTTCAAATAAGGATAAAAATGGTAATATAGAAAAAGTTTCGTTTACTGAAATTATCTACCGATTAATAAAATCAAATTCCTATTAGTTTGTTATACTCTGAAGCTGAACCTATCTTTACAAAAATGCGTTTGTTTGTTGATCGATAAATAAAAAAGTTGCATTATCAACCTTTTTACTAAAATTGAGGGGGAAAGATTCGATAATGTCTACAGTTATAAAGAAATGGTGTTCTTGAAACAAACTGCAAGTGGGTTTCGAGCAAACAAAGTCTAGTTATAAAAATGTTTAATCTATTTTTGGTTTGAATTACTCCTTTAGATGTTGTATGGAATATTTTAATAATTTATAGATTCTAATTTACCTGATTGGAAAATGAGAGTGGTAAAAAGTAGTGATTTAAAGGCGTTTCCTATTTTTAATGAAATTTCAGGTAAGATAGTTTTTAAGAGCGATACAGTAATGTTTCTTCTCGTGGAAATACCTCCACGAGGAATAATACCAGAGCATAGTCACACTCATGAACAAATGGGACTCTGTCTCAAAGGTAGAGCTGAATTTATCTCTGGAAAAAAAAAGATGCGGATTGATGAGGGTATGTTCTATTGGATAAAGCCTGAAGAAAATCATGGAGTCATGTCTCTAACAGATGAAACTAGTCTTTTTTTGGACGTGTTCAACCCTCCAAGAGAAGACTACGTAGAACGATCTGATAGACTTCATCCTAAATAAACAAGGATTTATTTCTTAGTTAAAAACACAACATATTGTTCAGTTTTTATGCTTTCACAGAACATAGGAATAAAATTAAGAAATCTAATAATAGACCTAATTCTTAAAAAAAAACTCAATTCAAAGTTCTACTCAATATAAAGATGATTCTTGGTGGGGCAGTCCGGATTTGAACCGGAGTCGCGAGCACCCGAGGCTCGAAGCCTAGACCAAACTAGCCGACAGCCCCACATATGCTAGTTCTTTATATAATGGTCTTATTCAGGGACAATAGTTCAAAACACATAATCATTTAAAATAATTTTCGTTTGACAGTTGAATAGTTAAAGACTTGTCTAAAAAGAGGAACAGGTTAATCATTAGGAGACCATGTTTTTAAGAATAGATTGCATATTTTCAACTAATAACTTATTTTGAGGAATAAAAATGAGAAACGTGCGGGTTGCTGGGGTTCAGATGGATCCAAAAATTTTGGAAAAGGAGAAAAATCTGTCGAAGTGCTTAGAGTTTCTAGAAACAGCGGCGAAAAAAAAAGCGGAAATTATAGTCTTCCCTGAATGTGCACTTACAGGTTACTGCTTTTCTAGTCTGGAGGAAAGTTTTTCTGTCGCTGAACCTGTTTTTGGTCCTTCATCAAGAGCTATTGCAACTTTATGTAGAGAACTTAATGTGTATACAATAATTGGTTTGATTGAAAAAGATGGGGAGAAGTACTACAATACTGTAGTCCTCATCGGCCCTAAAGGGTTAATAGGTAAATATCGAAAGCTTCACCTACCTTTTCTTGGAATTGACCGTTTTGTTGATCCGGGGGATCAACCATTGAAAGTTTTTGAGACGGGGGTGGGTAGAATAGGGATGAATATATGTTTTGATATAAGGATGCCGGAGAGTGCTAGAGTACTTACTCTACTTGGAGCTGAAAGTATAATGTTACCTACAAACTGGCCAAAAGGGGCTGATTTGGTACCAAAGTATGTAATCAATACCAGAGCTTACGAAAATAGGGTTAATGTTATCGCTGTAAATAGAGTGGGAAAGGAGCGGGGTTTTGAATTTATAGGCCAAAGTAAGATTGTGGATTATTCGGGTAAAACATTAGTGGAAGCTAACTCTTTGGAAGAAGAGATAATTTTCGCTACAATTGATCTAGATGGGGCTAGAAAGAAACATATAGTTTTGGTTCCAGGTGAATTTGAACTTCCACTCTTTAAAAGACGGAGACCTGAGTTTTATGGACTTTTAGTAAAAGCTATAAATACGTATTAATGAAAAGAAGTGTATTGTGAAGGTTAACGAGATGGGAGAAAAAAACGAAAAAGAAACTGGTTCTAAAGGTCTTGATATCTCTTCCCTTGATGTCTATCCGATTCTAATGTTCTTTTTAAACATTCTTAATGTTAAAGCTTGGCAGTATATGGGTTTACGAGTTGACCCAAAAACACAGAAGATTCAAAAAGATTTCAAGAAAGCGATAATAACGATTGATTGCGTGGCTTTCATCACAGATAAACTCGCGCCTCAGTTAGAGGATAATGAAAGAGACAAGCTACGATCATTACTCACTGATCTACAAATCAACTATGTCAGACAGAAAAAAGCTGCTGAACAATAAGTACACGTTTCATGTTCTAAACCGTCAACAGAGATGGATAATCATAATAGTTTTACATGTTTGATAAATTAAGATTCAATAAACAGTTTAAGTTTTTTTCTAAACAAGTAACGTTTTAGACTCAAAATGAGGTTATATTGTGGGTACTCTATGTTTTTGAGGGAAATGTCTCGGAGATAGTCTTACTCAAACTTTGTTTTTTTTAGCAAGGTAATTACATCCTTATCAGGTACCTGTGAAAAGTCTACATAGAACTGTCCAATGGCAAAGAAGGGTTCATATGAGACTAAGTAAATCAATTTATCAACCTCCTGCTTTAATTCTTTAAGCGTATCAGGTGGGCCAACAGGGATAGCAACGACAATGAATGAGGGGCTACCTTTTAGAAGTGAATGAATCGCCGCTCTAACCGTGGCTCCAGTGGCTATACCATCATCAACAAGAATAACAATCTTTCCCTCAAAATCCTTGGGAAGATGTTCTCCTCTGTAAGTTTTTACGCGTCTCTTAATTTCCTCAATCTGTTTTGTTTTTTCGGACTCGATATAGGCGTCTGATATGCCAAGCATAGTAACTAAACGCGTATTAAGGATTGTAGTTCCATCCTCTGTAACAGCACCTATGGCTAATTCTTGATTCCCCGGTGCTCCTATCTTCCGAGGGATAATAATATCTAAGGGTGCATCTAACGTTTTTGCAATCTCATAAGCCGTAACCACTCCACCCCTAGGGATTGCAAAGACAATAGTGGTTTTTCCTCGGTATTCTAAAAGTTTCTTAGCCAGCCTTTTACCCGCTTCTTTCCGATTCTTAAACTTTCTTTCAAACATTAAGATCTCATTATAAAACCAGATGAAGAACCATATTAAATAGTTTGGATAATTACATCGACTTCCTCAATACATCCTTCCGTTGATGTTTAATTGTGAATGGATTGATAAGGGGAGGTAGGATTGGAATGGTTGCATCTAGAGTTTAATTGTAGATTATCCTTAGAGTGTGTAATTCACTTATACCCATCTGGTTTATCAGGACAGAGAAATCTATCGTTCCTTCTGCTTTATTTTCTCTGCGGAAAATGGTCTTTAAATTATTAGGCGTAACCCATTCGTCAATAAAGGACACTATCCTTGATTGAGTTTGAGGCCAATCTGTATCTGAAAGGTAAGTAACATTTTCTGGTTTAAATTCTACATCTGGATTAATCAAGGCTGGGACTTCAACAGAAAAACTTCTTTCCTGTCCTTTTTCATCAAATGTATCTATCACTAACTGTCTACGGATTTCTGCTGTTTGTTCTATCTGAACACCTACAAGGTCTGAATATGCAGCAGTAGCAGAAAAACCGACTTCTGAAGCGTCTTGCGGGTTTGTTATAACGTAGTAACCTATTTTTTGAGAAAGGGCGTCAACTGTAACCATCATGGCAGGGGAAAGAGTGCCTGTGGATTGAGCATAGTACGGTATGTAATAATATGGCGTGTTGTTAATGACGTACAGGAGGATGTTTCCATGTACCCAGTTAGGGTTAAGGGTTAAGAGTTCGTTTGTTGCGCCGAAGTTCTTGATGGTCTCCAAAGCCACTTGAGGACCGATAACAGCCGCGTCTTCACCCCTAAGTAGGAAGACTTCTCCCAAATCTTTCCCATTAAGAGCTAAATATACACCGGCAAGATTCTTCCCTGGGCTCTGTAATTTTTCTACTAACCTAACACTTGTCCAACTTAGCGTCTTATTTAACGAGAAGACAATGTATCTAACATCTTCGATTGGTTCTCCAAGAGCACCGGTTGTCAAGTCATAGAACTTACTTTGTTCTTGCCAATAGAGGGGGTCATCAACATGGTACATGTTATAAGAAGCGATCTGTTTTTCAAAGAGGTATTCAGGGTAACGTAATTGTTTTTCGAGCCATTCTGGAATGGAATTATTCCATTGTGGATACATACTACGATAGAAATCTAGGATGTAGTTTTGTTCGTCTTGACCAACGATATATCCTTGAATGTCACCATCGTAAGTATTGATGAGAACTGTTGCGAAGACTCTCCAGAATTTATTTTGGTTGTTGGGATAGTCCAAGTATTCGGTGGGCATGTCTCTTTCAATGTAGATGTAAAGGGACCAATACAAGTTTTCACCATCAGAAACTAGGTAGGGATCTTCATCTATGGTCATGCCGGGGAGAAGAATGTTGGAGAGACGTTCATTAATATCTCGGAAATACAGCATATTTATGTCTCCCCACGATCCACTTCCAAAATCCCAGCGTAGTTGCTCTTTACCGAAGATTCCAGAGAAAAACCATAGACGTTCAAATCCAGTTAAAACATAGTCGAACGCACCATCATATGTGACGGGTCCGTCATAGTCTGGAAGATGTCGTTCAGTAAATTCAGGAATACCAATATAGACCATGTCAGACGATTCAAAAAGTCCACCTTCACCATAATACATAGAAACGGGTTTTGTTAGATTAAAAACTGACTGAATCGGTACGATTTCCCCATTCGCTGCATCTATAGCTAAGACTCGTTCTGAGTGTGTTATGAGCATACGTGATGAACGCCATTCTTCTTCACCAGTTGAAGGGGATGTTATCGTCAATGGTGCTATCCAATATTCTCTATTATTCGACCAGACAATGTCGCCTTCTCTGAGGTCCATCCATGTTTCACCAATGTAGGGCTTCAATCTGAGTTTAGCAGCGGCTTCATTGAAGACTCGAACTTTAGAGAGAATTTCGATGTTTTCTCCTGTATCCATTACAGCGTTCATCTCATTCTCATGTATCTGATTTAAACCCGTACTCCATCTAGTGTATTCAATAGTTGGAAGGTACGTTGGTTTCCAAACCCAGTCTATCCAATTACCTTGCATAGATGGAGCGTACTGTAAAGCGACCACTGCGGGACCATATAGTAAGCTGCCTGAAAGTATTACTGCTATGATGATAAGGATTATTCTTTGTTGAAAAATTTTGTTAATCATATCTTGAACCCAGACATCTTTTAAACTTAGAAAGATGCTCAGTACAAGGAGGATAATAGCGCCTATAACCATGGAGTGGATGTAGAAGGGGGTCGTTATGTCAAAGATTTGGGTTGGAACATTGATAAGAAGGGGTAAAATAATGATCAAGCCGATCAATGTAACCGCTCTTATAACTTTGCTGATTCTTCCTTCTTGAAGTTCTAAGATGAAAGATACAACAAGACGCACTACCCAGATCCCTCCAAATATAAGCAAGGGAATCTTAAGAAAAGTTAAAAACTCTAAAACAATGGAGTTTTCTATAAGTGATGTTCCAGTTGGCATCTCAGAAGTGAAGAGTCTGGTGTAAAGTAAAGAGAGGCTTCGATTTACAAGTTCTAACCAAGAGGATTGTTGAGTTTCAATCCATTTGGCAATGAGGAGATATTTTAAAGCTAATTCTTTAGCAAAGATGGGTCCTACTATTAGAGTTCCACCTAGAAATTCAATTATCCGCCATAAGAGTCCCTGCTTTATCGAAATTTTATCCCCATAAGTTTGTCCAGCCAACCCTCTAGAAGTGGAGGGGAATTGTCCCATAAGGTTATAGATCTGGTCTCTGAGGTTGTATAGGCCTCCCCAAATCTTACTATGAAGAAAGAAAGTTCTTTTTCCAGAAGCATTCTTTTTAATTATTATTCGAGGATCGCTAAGCGCAATTAGAAGGCCGATGGCTATACAAGCATAAAAGTAATAATTATCAAGGAAGGTTAGGTTCCACCAATCCACTCCGTTGGCCTTATTAAGGTATAAATATTCGAGGATATTAACGTTGAGCCACCAATTTTCGAAGAGAACAATTCCTAAAACTACTACTGGAACGATTATGAGGAGAACCCATTTTCCTATCTTAAAATTGATTTTAAAATCAATTTTTGGTTGAAATGGAGAACTTTGGTATATTGGTGGAAATTCTTGTGGTTCAATGGGAGTTTGGGTTTGCTTTTTTTTATAATTATTATAATACAAGTAAGCAATAATAACGATAATTAAAATAGCTACTAGAAATATGGGCGGTAGATTAAACATACTGAGTGAGCTCATTAAAAAGATAATGAAAAAAATGATAGATATAATCCCACTTCTCGGATCTCTTTTCTCCATTTACAACACAGAACAGATATTTAACTATTAAAGCATAATTTAAACTTCACGGAAATAGATATGAACAGTTAATAATGTTTTGTGTGAGTTAAAAAAAAGTGTCATTTTCCAAATGTTTTATCAAGATCTATCTCAAAACCAATAACGGGATTTTCCAGCTTCCACGCTTCAAGAACCTTCGGATGTATTTCGCCAATAAAGCCAACATTTACATTATCTACAAGAATTGCTCCAGCTCGACCGTTTATGAAGCTGTCAAAGATGTCTTCTTTGAGTTTACACATCTTCCCCATATTTAAAAAGAATGCTTCTAAAATAGTCTTCATCTCACTGAAATTCGCTTTTGAGTGAATACATAAACAGGCAAGAGTGGTTCTCTCTCTCACACCCGTTGGTTTATTTTTATCAATGAAATAACATTTATCAAGTTCAAATATTCTCTGGGGATATTCAACTGAAGAGTTTTTACTTAAAAACTCCATCAAGCTTGGAATAAGCCAATTCCGTAGACAGTTATAATTTAAAGTCATCGGATTGGAGATTTCAACAATATTTCTATCTTCAAGATTCATCTTCTTGAAGAGGTTAGATTTATTACTCATGGAAAAGGTTAGTACTTCTTGAAATCCAAGACCAACCATAATGTCCCTTGCAAGGTTAGACTCCACGTTAAGATTACTCAAGCTACCAAAAGTGTTCAATTGGGGCCATTGTGGCTCAATGTTATTGTAGCCATATTTGATTGCAATATCTTCAACAAGGTCGATGGGGTGCATAACATCAATACGGTAACATGGAATCGTTAAAGTGATGGTGTCTCGATCAGTTTGATGAGCGTCATATCGAGATTTTTTTAAGAGGTCAATAATGCTTTGTATATTAAGATTTAAACCAAGGATTTGATTTACGTAGCTGACTTTCAACAGCATATTATTGGTTTTAAGTTTCGGTGTTTCATCATTTGTTATATCATTGTATGAATAATGAATTTTTGTTGAGAGAATTTTTTCTCCTCTATCCGCAAGGGATAAAGTAACGATCATTAATGTGTTCAGAACGGTCTGATACCCCATCCCGGTCACTTCAACAAAAATGTCTTTTACTCCTTCAGTGATTCTTCCTAAATCGTTAGAATTAATAATGGGGGGAAAAGAAAGAATTTTATTTTTAGCATCGAGTAAAATGGGCCAATGTTTTTTTTCTCTCAAAATGTGACCATATTCTAAACCTTTGGGATGTGTATTGATAATCTCCTTTAAGCTTAACTCTTTAACACTACCTAGAGGTACAAAACTAATTTCAAGAGGTTTTGCAACACTATAACGAATAGGTGGAGTAATCAAATCGTAATTATAAAGCCCGATAGACGTACGTGTTCTCTTCCTTCCGTATGTTAAATCAAGTTTATCTTGGAGGTGCATAAGTTCTCGTACGGATTCGGAATTAAGTTGAACATTCGTAATAATAGAACACGCAATGTATGGTCGGATATCTTTCAATCTAGAATCAACTAAAATCTCCACTCCAGAATAATTCTCGACAGCATATTCTTTTAAACCATTTTCAATCCCTAAAGCTCCCCTTAACTCTCTAGCTAAACCTTCAACAGTCCATAAATCGGGTCGATTCCCATCTTTTATTTCTATGGAGAGCTCATCACCGTCAATAGATTCAACTTCTCCTTTAACGAAGAAAAAGACTTCATTTAAATCGTCTATGTTATGAGGAAGTTGAGCGCCTACTAAACGTTGCAGATCATTAAAGAGAACAATTATAGTTGGCAGTTTAAATCACCTTTTGACTCCTGAGCCAATTAAGATTATGGGAAAATATGTCCCGTATGTCGCTTATTCCAGTCTTCATCATAAAGATTCTGTCAATCCCCAATCCCCATGCGATTACAGGAACTTTTATCCCTAAAGGTAGGGTCACTTCTGGTCTGAACATCCCCGCTCCACCGAACTCGAGCCATCCAGAGTCGACAGTATATGCTGAAAGTTCAACACTGGGTTCAGTAAAGGGAAAGTAATCTGGTGTAAATCTAACTTTATCGGCACCGGCTGTTTCGATAGCAAACATCTTGAGAATGCCAAGTAAATCTTTAAAGGTTAAATCAGCCCCCAATACTATTCCTTCAACGTGATTAAATTCTGTAAGATGTGTTCTATCAATAACATCTGGACGATAACATCGTGCTATAGAAAAATATTTCCCAGGAATCTCTAATTTCGAATCTACGAGCATTCTTGCACTTAGAGCTGTTCCCTGACTTCTGAGAATAAGACGTTTAGTTGCTTCTAATGAAAAAGGATACCGCCATCCCTTAGAATTCGTCTCCCAACCGTTTTCATGAGTTGCTTTAACATTATTAATTAGGGTGGTATAGTCAGAGAGGTCCCCATAGGATGGTGATTTTATGTAGTAGATGTCATGAATCTCCCTAGCGGGATGATCTTGAGGCATGTAGAGCGCGTCACAATTGAAGAACATGAACTCAACTATAGATCCCACCATTTCTTTGAAACCGAGTGAAACCAGTTTCTGTTTCATATCATCTAAAAACCTAAGATATGGCTGTTTCTTTCCTGCCCAAATTTTGGCGACTGGTGCTTTGATATCATATTTTCTAAACTGTATGTCACGCCATTTACCTGATTTAATCAATTCGGGAGTGAGTTGACTTATCTCTTCACCAACTTCTTTAACCTGTTTCGCGATAGTGTGTCCGACTTTAGTTAAAGTTATAAAACGATCAACCTCTTCATTTTGGGAAATAAGTTTGGGTCGTTTCACCAAAACGTTGAAGCTTAAAAGTTGTTTAGAGGTTAAACTGTCAAGAGTAATTGGTCCTTTGAAGAGCTGCTCAATTAATTGTTCATCTATTCCTTTCTCAGGTTTTTCTTTGACGATGATAAACATCTTGCCCTTTTTACGAGAGAAAGTTAGCCAGCCCTTCCTTCGCCCCCAACCTAAGGCGACGTTTATCTCATCCTTACGCAGCTTCGTTAGAGTTGAAACAGTGTCGATAAGAGTGCAGCCACCATTTTCAAGAACTGCTTCTGCTAAAATTCTTTCAGGTAATCCCTTTTTACGAGTTTTTTTTCCTTCAGAGTCAAGCTGGATGAATGATCTTTTAATATCCTCGATTTTAGCGTAACCTTTAGAGGAGAGCCATACAGAGGCTCTAGCTACAGACGCGTAAGGTAACTTTGTCTTCTTTAAAAGTTTGCTTAGTCTAATTTTTTTTCCATCCTTAAGAGCGAGGAGTAAACTTTTCTCCAATTGATGTAATTCAGCCAAAGTACTTCTTCCCTCGTTTTATTTCTTTTATCATCAAACATATTTCTAATATAGGTTTTATCCCGAAAAATGTTTTGAATTTACTATGAATTTAGAAGTGATAAACCGGTATTTCTTCAACTATCGTATAATTATTTTCGGATTATAGAATGGACGCGTATATATTGAAAGTTATTTAAAACTTCAGTATTATTTCATGGAATAAGATAAACTATAAGATACATAAACTTATGAAGTGAAAAACGGAATTTTTCAGCTAGAACTATCCATTATTTAGGTTTTGTGGATAAAAGTACTCGGCCTTCTCGATCTATCTCTCCTCGCTTAATTCTAGTTGTTGAAATAGGAACAGCATCCTCAGAGAGAACCATTTCAATTACGATTAGTATTAAAGGTTTTAATCCACGCTCTCCTCGAAGAGTGTTGATCTCATTTGCTCTATTACTGGTTTCATCGCTAACCACAAGAGCTTCTATTTCTTCATCAATTAAAGTAATCCCGAAGGGGCTATCGAGAGGAATTATCTGATAGGCATTCTTATAGCCTTCATTTTTCAAGTATTTTATTAATTCTTTTTTTCGAGTACTATAACGTGTTATAGAAAAAAGTTTAGTTTGACTCTTGAGCATTTTATCGGTAGTTAAACCTATTAGAACAAGTTCCCCAAGCTCGAAGGCTTTATCAATGAGTTTCTCATGGCCTTTATGTAGTTTATCGAAGGTACCTCCAACAGCTAATGTCCTATACTTCTTTCGATTCACAGAGTTTACATCCAAACCTTTTATTAAATATGTAATAACTCAATAATAGGAAATAAAATGTGAGAGATAAGAGTATTGTTACCGAAAGATGTCTTAAAATGCTACATAAAAGCAGGGCGAATAGCATCAGAAGTACGAGAGAAGGTAAAGGGTCTAGTAAAGGAAGATGTGTCCATACTCGAAATATGTAACTTTGTTGAGAATAAAATTGAAGAAAAAGGGGGAAAACTTGCGTTTCCATGTAACATATGCGTAAACGATGTAGCAGCACACTACTCTTCATCAATCAACGATGAGACCGTGATACCCTGGAATGCTGTAGTGAAAATTGATTTAGGGGTTCACGTAGACGGGTATATAGCGGATACTGCTACAACAGTCTGCTTAAACCATCAGTACGATGGAATGGTCTATGCAATAAATGAAGCGTTAAAACAGGCAATTAAAGCCGTTAAACCTGGAATAAAAAATAATCATATAGGAAGTATCATTCAAAAGACAATAGAACGATATGGGTTTAAACCAATTTGGAATCTGAGCGGACATCAAATGACGAGATATGTTCTCCACACCGGTAAATCTATTCCGAATGTATCTAGATTCGGTCTTTCAAAGATTAAAGAGGGGGAGGTTTTCGCAATAGAACCTTTCCTAACGATGAGATCCGGTGCGGGAGAAGTCACAGGTTTGAATAGAACCTACATATATCGATTCCATAAAACTCACCGCAATTTGAATAAAGATGCAGATAAACTCCAAAAGTTAATAAAGAAACGGTTTAATTCTTTGCCCTTCTCAAAAAGGTGGTTAAATGAATCAAGTGAAAAGATGGAGAAAGCTTTCTCTGTAATATTAGCTAAAAAAAGCATTACGGGTTATCCTGTACTAGCAGAGAGAAGCGGAAACATTGTCGCCCAAGCTGAACATACAGTTATCGTAACGAAAAAGGGTTGCCTTGTAACTACTTTATGATTTAACAAGCTTCTCAGTGTATATGCCCGTTATTAACATAGGCTCATCACATTTTACACAGTTTTCAATGTTCTTTAGCACGTAATCCCCCGTCATAAAGGGCCTAATCTTCTTTAAACTACATTTTTTACATTCGATGGTTGTCACGACTTTTTTAGGGATTTTTTTAGTTGAAATACGCTTTCTTAACATAGTTAACATATAGATTGACATCCCAATGCCAATTATTCCCAATATAGAAGAGAAACCTGCATCTTCAACATTACCTGCATTGTAGGATAGTGTAGCATCATAAAGAAAATATACGCCAATAATAAACATTCCAGCAAGGAATATGTAATAAAGTAACGTTGAAGAAACTATGTTCTTGGATGTTTTTGTTTTTTGATTATTGTCCAATCCCAACGGTATTCCCAACTCCAACGAGGATAACAAGATCACCCTCTTTTGTTTCCTCGTGAATAATTCGTTTCACTCTCGCAAGAGCCACACCTACTCCATCAAAGATGGCTTTGGTCATGGGAGCTACACTCTCTTCCATGGATTGTTTAATGGCCACCCCATTCACTGGAATTTGATATTTTGATGATACTTCTTCAATAATAAAAGCGTCAACACCGAGTCCACCGATAACTGAACCTGTACCCTCTGCCGTTGAGCCACTTATCTCTCCTTCTAGTTTACCAGCAGCATCTACCATAATAACCATCGCAACTTTTCCATCGTTATCCTCAATAATCTGTCTAATAGCGACACCGTATTTACCGATGTTAGCACCTGGACCGTTGGCTTTTATCACAAATATGTCTCTTCCCTCAATCTCTATCTGTGAAGCAAGAATGTTTTTTGCGACCTCTTTATTCTCGTGTCCATACATCAGCCTCGCTGCAACTAACGCTCCGGCACCATCGCCTATAGGTTGACCCTCAGCAAAGGCTTTTCCAGCAAGAGAATAAGCTTCCGCTGTTCGAACAATCATAGAAAGTTGCATCTGAACCTGCATTATTACATATAAATTCATGGTCTTCTTGCCAAGTAAGTAGAAATGATTAACAATCTTGTATATACTATTCAAACCTAAAGCTACTTCTAAAACCCCTTCAATATTACTAGTTTGAATCTTATCTGCTTCAGGAGCAATTATTTTAATCTCTTTTTTGAAACGAAGATCCCTAACATCGATTAAATGTTCAAGCTTAGGAACAAAACCCAAAGGATCAAGACTTTTTGGCATAACGGAAAAGTATTCAAGTAAATGGTCAATTCTAGGAGTTGGATCCCCATCTTTTTTCCCTACCTCAGTAATAGTATCTATAGCCAATTGTCGAGAATCATCTTTAAGCGTCTTTAATTTCCTAACTGCGTTTCCAACTTCTCTTAACATGGTCAACATCTGTATCTTTTGTCCATAAAACATGAAGAGAAAAAAAGAGAGCAAGTACACAATTTGAAAAATAGAGCTTAGTATATCTCCCTCTTGACCGAATAAAGAAGCAATCAATCTTTTAAATCTCCTGATTATCAAATGACTCTAATAAGTTGGTTATAAACATTAAGTTATTCTAATCCACAGTTTTATATAATAAGAATCTTTTTCTTTTCGAAAAATATACGTTGTTTTATTTTAAGTATTACGTTAAAAAATAGAATATCCCTATCAAACGGGTTTGGAAAGTAAATATTTAAGGAGAATCTGAATACTCTAAACTAACAACGGAAGAACAAGATAGGATAGGATACATGTAACGTGATAAGATCTTTAGGTGTAATTTTCATTTGAGATATCTAAGATTAAATAAGAAAGAAGATGGCTTACCAGAATTCTAGCTTCGCACAGGCTCTCGCTCTGTACTAACACTTGAACGTAGGGCAGCTTAACTTCCGTGTTCGGAAAGGGTACGGGTGTCTCCCGCCTTACTATGACCGGTAAGCCAAGTTATTTGATTTAATAAGATGAGGATAAACGTTTCGGTTTCAAGTAAAGATTAATGTAAGATATGTCATAAAAAGTAAGAAGAAACATTAGTTACTTTCCTTAAAGTAGAATGAATAAGAAGTTATTAATCAAAAACTTTTATGAAAAAAGTAATTTAACTATCTAAAATAATATTACGTGAATTTAAGGCTAAAAAGAGAGAAAATATATAAAAATCGCGGGAAGTTTTTTCTTTGATTAAAATTAATTTAGAATTTACCGCAAAAGATGCAGAAAAAGCCGTTAAAAGAAAAGATGTAATAATCGTTATAGATGTTTTGAGGTGTACGTCCACCATTATTACTGCCTTAGCTAATGGTGCAAAAGGGGTAATTCCCGTAAAAACAGTTGAGGAAGCACGAAAAATTCATCAGCAGTATCCTTATACTGTATTAGCTGGGGAGCGAAAAGGGATAAAACCTAGAGGTTTCTATTTTGGGAATTCGCCGCTAGAATTTCACCCCACAGAAGTAGATGGAAAAAATATTATTCTAACAACTACAAATGGTACAAAAACATTATGTAATAGCAAAGGAGCAAAGTTTGTATTTATAGGAGCGTTTCTAAATATTAATGCTGTGACCGACACGGCTTTAAAAAGTGCTAAGAGAGAAAATTGTGGACTATCTTTAGTATTATCAGGGAAACAAGGAAAGTTTTCTCTGGAGGACTACCTTTGTGCAGGAGCTATGCTTGAACGATTTACTTTACATAAAATTGACGCATCAGATGCAGCGTTTGCTTCATTACTAACTTTTCAACAGGTTTATGATTCATTGATCAACAGTATATTTCAAGGACACCATGCGCAATATCTTAAGAGCATAGGATTAGAAGAAGACGTCCGATTTTGTTGTAAACAGAACAAGTATAAATTAGTTCCATATCTTAAAGGAGAGATTATTACTCCGTTTAAAAAAGTAAGATAGAAGATGTTTCGAGTTCTCACAGTTCTTTAATATACATCAGTTCTAACTCATATAACTGCTTAGAATGTCAATAAAGAGGGTTGTTCCCGTCGTCCCCAATCCAAGTCTCCTCATAGAAACTAAGACTGAACGCATCTTATAGTAGGAGACCTTCATATAGGTTGGGAGATAAGTTTAATGGAAAAAGGCATCCATATCCCATCTCAAGCTTGGAGAATAAGTAATGAATTGCTTAAGATAGTTAATAAGTGTGATCCAAATCGGATAATCTTTCTGGGGGACGTAAAGCATGCGATTTCAAGGATAAGTCTTGAAGAGTGGGGGGCTGTCCCCGATTTTTTTGAGAATATTCAAAATATGGTAAAGGATCTCTCGGTGGTTGCTGGATAACATAAAGAGAATTTAGAGGCTTTAATTGCGTCTTCAGAAAAAAATATCCGATCTACAGGACTGGTTGTCGGAAAAATGCGTAAGCTTGGACACTATCACGGTGAGGATGGGGC
>SDBS01000298.1_pt1 | contig 46012 bp, 45 predicted proteins | sample 2277091 | NCBI WGS metagenome assembly SDBS01 (sample SAMN10404972, study PRJNA504765) | marine sediment metagenome | isolation source: marine sediment core GS10_PC15, 163 cmbsf | place: Arctic Ocean: Southern Knipovich Ridge | collected 2010 | reverse complement strand
GTCACCAGGCTTGGACTCACTCCGCAAAAGCGAGGCTCTGTCCACTCCCAGCTCCCTTGATGTGACGGGCGGATTACGATAGTGAGGCACCACTTCATATTCCCACGTAGCGAGCGGATTTCCCGCACTACGCGAACCCAATGGTTCGTTGATTCATCAATGCTTTCAGAGCGCGAATTTTTTTCACTCCTCGTTTAGTTAGATGGGTCTTGTTTTTAACAAGATCTGCTATCTCACAAAACAGGGTAAAATTTCTTTGTTTTGAAGCACTGTGCAAAGAATATGTTTTAAAGAATGGGATGATAATGTTAATAATATCCCTATGAGAACCAACAGTGTAACGATAGCATTGAGCATGGTTGCGTCGTTTTTCCTTTTGGAAATACACCGCGCCACATCCAAGTTGCTGTTTTACCTGTTCTAGTAGCTCCCTATCTTGCTCTTGCATTTTGATATAGAAGCTCAGTTCTACCTTCGCTCCGGCACGATACCGGGACGAGGTTGGGACATTTACATAAAAACATCCTTCTCCGTCGGTAAGACCGACTACATATTCTGCAGAAACCATTGGTTTTGTCCTTCCCCGATTATACGATCGGGTACTATGACGCAGCTGACTTCTCGTGACTGTATTCATTGCCTTTCAGTATATCACGAGATCTCCCGGGGTCACATTCTATACGATTCCCGACATCCCCCCTGTGTTTGTCTTGTAACCTTCTCCCTAACTCACCGTAAGGATCGGCTACCACAGTTCGCGTGAGGGCTGTCATTTGCCACATCGGACCCTTCAGTCCACGGATCACTCCAGAGGACCTGTCCTTCGGCTATTGTGCTTTCGCGCAAGAAGGATTTTAACCTTCTAGCATAGAGCGCTGCCCGGCGCATTTAATTTTGAGTACAAGACTTGAGAACGTATTCACCGCGGCGTTCTGATCCGCGATTACTAGCGATTCCAACTTCACGGAGTCGAATTGCAGACTCCGATCCGAACTGGGACCGGTTTTTTGGGATTAGCTCCGCCTCGCGGCTTGGCAACCCTTTGTACCGGCCATTGTAGCATGAGTGTCGCCCAGGACATCAGAAGGCCACGCTGATTTGACGTCGTCCCCTCCTTCCTCCACAAAATGGGCAGTCCGCTGTGACACTTATAACACAGCGTAGGGGTTGCGCTCGTTAACCCACTTAAGGGTACAACTCAAGCCACGAGCTGACGACAACCGTGCAGCACCTGTTCTTATGTTCAAAGTAAACCTTGAAAAGTATACCTTTCGGTATGCGATCATAAAAATGTCAAGTCCTGGTGAGGTGTTTCGCTTATCGTCGAATTAAACCTCATGCTCCACCGCTTGTGCAAGTCCCCGTCTATTCCTTTGAGTTTTAAGCTTGCGCTCGTACTTCCCAGGCGGTTCACTTAATGCGTTAGCTTCGCCACTGAGAGGGTCGATACTCCCAATAGCTAGTGAACATCGTTTACGGCGTGGACTACCGGGGTATCTAATCCCGTTCGCTACCCACGCTTTCGCACCTCAGGGTCAGGAAACGCCCCAGTAGGCCGCCTTCGCCTCTGGTGTTCCGCACGATATCAACGGATTTCACCCCTACACCGTGCGTTCCGCCTACCTCTGACGTCCTCTAGTTCTGCCGTATCTTGTGCGGCCTTGCCGTTGAGCAGCAAGATTTAACACAAGACGCGCAAAACCCCCTACGTGCCCTTTACGCCCAATAAATCCGGATAACGCTTGGGGCCTCTGTATTACCGCTGCTGCTGGCTACTGGTTTTTAAACCAATGGACTATATCTTCACCCCATAAATGGGGGTTTGGCGTGTTATGATGACTAAAAAGCCACCATCTGCTCATATGAGCAAGTCTCTGAAGGGTTATACTACACTTGGGGGTAATTTGTGACGAAAACAATCTGTTACCACAAACTTTTTTATAAGCCGTGTAAACACATCGCGTCCATCTTTACCTATGTAGAGTTGCGGATATCGCTTTCCTCTACATAATGGAGTTTGTATTGAAGCAGAAATGTCAAAGTTAGACTTTAACATTTTAACCAACGCATCACACTCTTCAACAGAAAAAGAATTTGTGCTGATAGTGAACGCATAGTGGCTCTTAGGTCGAAAATCCAAACTTCCATCATCCATATACCACACTGCTAGTGCGAGCGGAGATGCAAGAAGTTCTGAAATGTTGCTGGGAACAATTTTTCGACGATCTTTATAAAATGTGTTATGTAACACACTCAAATCATCGATGGCCGAGGTAACAAATCTCCATTGTTTATTGTCTGCCCTTTGCTTTGGGCATCCAGGACACAAAGATTCAAGCTTATTAAAAAGCCACGTTACATACAGCCTCTGCTCCTGAGAATGTTTAATTTCAAGGCGACAACCTCCATATCTGTCACGATGAATATATCCATCTCCAAGGAGTGTACCAACAACTATTTGTTTTTGAACCAAAGAAAGCTTCACTGTTTTAAGTGTAGCAAACTTCCCTGCTGATTGCTTTGTTGCGCGTCCCATATGGGAATATTTCAGCGGACGCAACAAAGTGTCCCAGCATATAAGCCAAATTTTCTCCTTCTTGATTACTCAAGAAGCTCTGCGCCGACTCTTCATGAGTCCACAGAGTTAGCAGCCCCTTATTCCTGTGGTACCGTCAACCATAAAATGGCTTCTTCCCACAGAAAAGAAGTTTACAATACGAATACCTTCATCCTTCACGCGGCGTCGCTCCATCAGGCTTTCGCCCATTGTGGAATATTCTCGACTGCTGCCACCCGTAGGTGTACGGCCCGTGTCTCAGTGCCGTCGTCGGGGGTCAGCCTCTCAGCTCCCCTACCGGTCATAGCCTTGGTGAGCCATTACCTCACCAACAAGCTGATCGGGCCTAGGCCCATCCTAAAGCGCATAAATGCTTTACCTTTGCAGGACTATGGGGGATTAGCTCCGATTTCTCGAAGTTATACCCCACTTTAGGGTAGGTACCAAGGTGTTACTGACTCGTTCGCCACTCCTTGTTATCCGAAGATAACAAAGCGTTTGACTTGCATGCCTTATCCACGCCGCCAGCGTTCATCCTGAGCTAGGATCAAACTCTCTTAATAAACAAATAATACCGACAAATACACAGACCAACACCGAATAAATTCCGTATCGATCCGTGTATGGCCCATATTATTCGTAATAATTGGGACAACCAAAAAAATCTTTTGGTGGAACTATTCTACTGTTAAAGTGCGCCCCTCTAAGGGGTAGAGACAGTATAGATGGTATAAAAACAATGTCAAGACACTATAACGGGTATATTTATTGACGTATGCTCTATTTTGGCACACAATACCTACAGACAACTTAACAAAGAAAGGAGTAAGAGGTGCATAAGATCCTTCCATGGTTTTTTGGGATATTGGTTGGGGTGTTCGTTGGTTTTGGAGTTAGTAGTCTCACAGGTAATTATGAAGCCGCAACCAGGTTTGGAATAGCGGCATATGCACTCACAGCGGGAATATTGTATGTTTTAGTGGAAATCCTGGAGAAACTAGACAAAATGTCTAAGTAAGGAAGTTCAAGTAATTATGGCCAGTTTTATAAAAGCTGGCTTTTCTTTTTATAGTCTTATTAACCATTGACGAACCTTGATACATCCCCTATTATTGAATTTGTATGAAAAAAGATACACATCCTGAATATTTCCCAAAGGCAAAGGTAACTTGTGCCTGCGGAAATACTTTTAATGTTGGATCCACTAAAAAAGAAATTGAGGTGGAGATTTGTTATACATGTCACCCATTTTATACAGGTAAAGAAAAACTTATTGACACAGCAGGACGGGTAGAGAAATTCAAGGCAAAGAGAGAGAAGGCACAGCCCAAAACACGAACCAAGAAAGAAAAACGAGCTACAAAAGCAAAGAAAAAAGAAGCAAAGAAATAAATAATGGCAGCAACCAACACAATCATCTTAGAAGTGCGGGCCGGGACCGGTGGGGATGAAGCAGCAATCTTTGCTGCAGATTTGGTTTCGATGTATCAAAAATATGCCCAAGCTAAAGGGTGGAAGTTTGTGGAACTCGATTCAAATGCTACTTCGTTAGGAGGATTTAAATCCTTTACAGGAAAAGTTTCCGGAGAGGATATTTATGAATCACTCAAACACGAATCTGGAGTACACAGAGTTCAACGTATCCCTGCCACAGAAAAAGGAGGGCGTGTACACACCTCAACTGCTTCTGTCGCTATTCTGCCGATGGTAGAGCCAAAAGAGATTGAAATAACACCTTCTGATCTTGATATCACATTTTTCCGCTCCTCAGGACCTGGAGGTCAAAACGTAAACAAGGTAGAGACAGCTGTCCGCATTACACACATCCCAACAGGTGTAGTTGTCTCATCTCAAAGCGAACGTTCACAGGCAGCAAACAGAGAGAGCGCTATGAATGTTCTGCGTGCCAAGCTATATGAAGCCATGCAGCAACAGCAGGCAGAATCACTAGGTGCGATACGAAAAGAACAGATTGGTTCTGCTGAACGTTCAGAAAAAATCAGGACATACAATTTCCCACAAGATCGCATTACAGACCACCGAATCAAAAAAAAGTTCCACAATTTGGAACGTATTCTGGCAGGAGATTTTGGATCGATAGTTAAAGCATTCAAAAAAGCAGAAGCTGACGAATAACAGGCATTAAATGTCGGTTATGCCTTCTCTGCCCTCTCACTATATTCTCCAGTCTGGGTATTGATACGGATAATATCTCCTTGGTTTATAAACAGCGGTGTTGAAATTTTCACACCAGTCTCAACAACAACTGTCTTAGAGCCTCCAGATGAGGTATCCCCTTTTATGGAAGGGGGTGCTTCAATCACTTCTAGATCAACTTTTATAGGCAATAAAATATCCACCACCTCGCCCTCGTGCATTAGTGCCACGCATTCAAGGTCTGCCTTGAGATAATCAGCTCGTGATCCCATCTGTTGAGCGGAAAATAAAAAACGATTGGAAGGATTGTCTTTTTCATTAAACCAATACTCTCCCTTACTTTCATAGATAAAGCGGGTATTCATTCGCTCAAGATCAGCCTCAGCGATAGTATCGCTAGGCTGGAATGAACGCTCCTGAACTTTGCCTGAAATAATATGTTTGAGTTTTGTGCGCATCACCGGCTTTCTCTTCTGCATGCGCAAAAAATCAGCCTCAACGACTTCCCATAACTCCCCCTCCCACACAATACGCATGCCGGAACGTAACTCGCTATATAACATATTAGTTTTTGCCCTTTAGAGCGTCGCGGATCACATCCTTCACTTCTTTCACATTGACCTTACCTGATGGTTTATAGGTTTTTTTCTTATCAGGTGCTGTTCTTTTAAAATTATTTTGTCGAGGACGACGCTCATCTTTACGAGGCGTAAACTCCTTTTTCTCTGGTTGTGGCGGATAGTATTCAGAAGCAATCTTTTGTTCTACATCGTGTTTTGGTACAGCATACCTTTCTCGAGAGGCCGCCAAGATGTTGTGTGCGAACGAATCGGCGGGTACGGGCCGGGGCAGTAACGAATGTGCCGAGAAGGGTCGTGACACAACACCATCGATCATAAGTTTTATGTAGTATTGAAAGTTTGGCAGATTAACAAAATCATTAACAAGAAATTCAGGTTCAAATTCTTTTTCCAAATACTCTGCATCGGCTGCACCGATTCGAAACACCACTATAGTACCCACATTTCCAAAAATTGCAGCACGAACACCTTCTTCAAGCTGCTCAATATACTGGTGAGCAAGTATTAAATTCAATCTATATTTACGCGCCTCTGAAAGAATTGTAGCAAAAGATTCTGTTGCGAAGTTTTGAAACTCATCCACAATCAGATAAAAATCACGTCGTTTTTCAATAGACATGCCAACTCGAGACATCGCTGCTAACTGCAGTTTGGTAATAACCATGGCTCCAAGTAATGCAGAGTTGTCTTCTCCCATCTTTCCTTTTGAAAGGTTTGCGATAAAGATCTTTCCTTCATCCATAATGGTTCGGAAATCAAAGGAAGAACGTGCCTGACCTATAATGTTTCGAATAAGAGGGTTGGCAACAAACTGACCAACCTTGTTCTGAATAGCAGAAACCGCTTCTGTCTCCAATCTCTGAGTGTATTTAGCAAACTCATCGGTCCAAAATGACTTAACCACCGGATCTTTCAGACCATCAACAATTTCTTTCCTATACTCCTTGTTAGAAAACATCTTCATAATCCCCAACAAAGTAGTATTAGGATATTCTAAAAGAGCCAGAAGTGTGTTGTTCAGGATGTATTCCATACGTGCAGACCAAACATCTGGCCATATCTTCTTAAATACTGACATCAATCCAGAAGCAACCAGATGACGCATATCAAAATCAACATTCTCTAGAGGATTGAAAGCGATAGGAAATGCAGTATCGGAAGGATCAAAATATACCACATCGTCCATGCGTGATTCTGGAATAAAAGACAGGATCTCTTCTGCAAATTCTCCGTGCGGATCTACAACACACACACCCTTACCTTCCACAATATCGGCGATAGCCATGTTTGACAAAAATGTCGTCTTCCCAGTACCTGATTTTCCAAGTATGTACGTGTGGCGACGCCGATCGTCGTCTTTAATTCCAAACTTTTTTAATTCATTACGAAAGTTTGTTTTTCCTAAATATAACATGGATTATTCAGTTGGTAGGTTGGGTGGAGGACCTTGACGTCGTGAATATGCTCCCCGTAATTTGGGCGCTTTTATAAACGTTCTTGGAAAATGAAACAGCGTTGCCAGCTCTTCAATATTGAACACCGGCAACTTTTCTTTTCCCATGCGGTTGGAGTATCCAAAACGACGGGAGGCATAGTAATCAAATAAACGCCTCTTCTTTCTAGCAACCTTCATTTCTTTATACTTAGGGAAGATGGTTGCTCTCCATCCGCCGAACTTAGTGGCGAGACGATCTGGTTTGGTAGCATTCATGTTTTGAGTATTAAATTGCTGAAAGCTTCCCATCACCGCAGCAATATTAGGGGTAGTGAAGTCGTCTTTGCGATCTACATACAGAAACCTGATTGTTGTCTGAAATTTCAGTTGCGAGCCCTTACGCTCAATTGCTTTCACTACATCCTGTAGTCCTGGAGTGAGTGAGAACATACTGTTGGCAAGTTCTTCCTTGCCCTCCTTATCTTTTCTCTTCATCCCCTTCTCTTCAATGAGTTTTTTAATCTCTTTTTCCGCATCTTTAATAATATCATTGTTGGTTTTCGCACCAACAGGACTTATTATGAACTGAATGCCTATCATTTCATCGTCTTTGAGTCTGGACATTGCTTCAAAAATACCAGCAAGAGGGTCGACTGTTTTTTCTTCTTTCACTTCCTCAAACTCAAGGTGAGTTCTGATCGGATATACAGAATTTTTAACCAACTCAAATCCCGTACCCCATATATCATAGGTAGAATTTGGGAGCGAGCGTCCAAAGTCGTAGATGTAGTCATCAGCATCCATAATCTCCACATCGGGATATTGTGAATAGAGTGCTGATTCCACTAAGTTTCTAAACTGAGACGGGGTACGTACAAAAAACTGAGTACCTCCAGCACGTCCAACCATTTCAAAAGAGATCCAGAGATCCACCTTTCCATCTTTATGTTTCCCTAGCCATGAAATCCCGAACGAATAAATTCCATATAGACTTGCAAACACCTGCTCCATAGCCTTTGGTGTTCTAAAATTCTCCTCAGGAATCCGAATTTCCAAAAAGTCCCACTCCTGTTTTTCCAAGAACTGGGCACGTTTATACAGCAATCGAAATTGCCAAAAGATTGCAATTAAAAAGATGGGTACCGCAACCCATGCTACTCCAATAAGTATGTCCAACAAACCCTGTAGCGGCGTGCTCAGTGACAGCATATGTTACACAATGTGGTATTTCCCGTCTTCAAGCTTTTTGAAGTGTTTTTTGTTTTGGAGGTTGAGAACAATGGTGTTGCGCTTTAAAATTCTCTGCTCAGACACCAGTTTAACAACTTTGTCAGCCGGCAATGGGCCATGCTTTTTAAGAATACCTGAAATCACTTGGTGAGTAGTCCCAGACTCCACTCCAAGTTCACGAAGTGAATAAAGTCCTCGTCCAACCAATACGAACCGATCATCTTTAATAAGTTCGTTGTGGACTGTTTGAGGATGTGCCTGTTTTACATCAAAAGCAATCCGGTTAATTTCATCAGCAATTTCTTTAAAGTGAAGAGCTTCCCCACGTTTTTTCAAAACCAGATATGATTTATCTCTAACTGTTTTTGGAGAAATCTCAGGCCAGTGTGATAGTCCGAAGTCACCGTATGAATTAACAGCAAATTTCTTTGAATTCAGAACAAGGTTAAGTGCTACAAAATCTTCAAGGTCGTGATTTTTTACAACCCCTGCAAACAAACTATCAAATTCTTTATACTTCAGAACTGCTTCTTTTTTATTCTTCAAAAGGGTAGCAACTTTATCAACAAACTTCTTATTCATATCAAGTGCATCCTTTGAGACATACCAAAAAGCAAAGAGTGAGTCTGTCTCCTGGTGAAGTTTCGGTGATTTCAAAATTGAAAACAACAGCTCTATATATGGTGCAGATACGTCTTTATCTTTAAGAACAAGTTTCAGATCGTCGATCAACACGTCGTGACGTCGAACACCCCCCATGCGTTCAATGTGTTTGATGCACTTATCGTGCAATTCAGTCAGTGCTGAGTTCTTTCGTGCAACATCGCGCAACATCTTAAGACCAGCAGCCTCAATCTGGCGCACACGCTCACGGGTAATATTATATTTCTCTCCCAATTTTGCCAATGTGGTAGGGGAGGTCTTTTTAATACCAAAGCGACGGATCACAATATCTTTCTGCCGCTTGTTGAGTGAATCGACGAGCTCGTTTAGAAGTGTCGTTGTAGTAATATTCATATCTATTTATTTGTACCAAACTTGTGCCAGAAAGTCAATAGAGGTGCCGCCAAAAAGATTGAGGAATACGTTCCTACCACCGTCCCAATTAAAACGGTAAGAACAAAGAATTGCAGCGAGGAAGCTCCGATAATAAGCATCGCAGCCAAGATCACTATTAATGTCAATGAGGTGTTAATTGATCGTGTAATGGTCTGATTTACAGACACATTTACAACATCATCAAACGACACTCCTTCTTCCCGTCGCAACAAACCTTCACGAATCCGATCAAAAACAACAATAGTGTCATGAACAGAAAACCCCATAATTACCAAAAGAGCCACCACAAAATTAGTATTCATCTCTACTCCCACAACTTGCCCAAGTACCGCTAAAACACCGGTCGGGATAATAACGTCGTGAAAAAGCGTGATAAGAACAACCACCCCATACTTCCAAGACTTTACAGGATAAGAAACCTTACGGAATGAAATGGCAATATATAAAGATATTGCAAGCAAGACAAAAATTGCCGCTCGCATAGAACGATTGCGTAACTGTACACCGATTGTAGGACCAATTGACTCAAAACGTAGTTCTTCGATGCTTCCAAACTCTTCAATCAAAATTGATCGTGCGTATTGGTGTTGTTCCTCAGAAAGCTGTTTGGTTTTAATAATCAGAGAATCATCGGTTGTGGAACGATAGACATCAACCTTGTCTTCTAATACACCCAACGCCTCAGTTACTGCTGCAGGCTCTGCTGTATCCTCAAACTTAACCTGCCACAATGTTCCTCCAACAAAATCTATACCAGGAACAAATCCAAAGACAACAATCACAGCAACGCTTGCTGCAACCAAAACTGTTGAGAGGGTTAGAAATATCTTCCTATTTCCTATGATGTTGAATCGTGATTTCATGAATCTTTTTTATTACGTATTGTTATAACCATCAATCCTCTAGTTACCACAATTGCTGTGAACATGCTGATAATCACACCGATCAACAAGGTCAAAGCAAGCCCTTTTACAAAACTGGCAGTGAAATAGAACAGAATAAGGGTTGTAATGATGGTTGTAATATTTGAATCCCTAATAGAAGGCCATGCGCGTACAAACCCCTCTCTCACAGCCGCAACACGCATTACACCCTTCTTCAGCTCTTCCTTAGTACGCTCAAAGATCAAAATGTTTGCATCGACTGCCATACCAACAGACAGCAAGAATCCTGCAATTCCAGCCAGTGACATCGTCACAAGCAGCTTAAAGATTGAAAGTGAGAGGATGATGTATGTAAGTAGGGCAATACCAGCCAGAATACCAAACAGCCCATAATAAAGCGCCATAAAGACGATAACCAAGCCTGTTCCGATAGCACCGGCAACCAATGATTTTTGTAAAGCATCACGACCAAGACTTGCTCCCACCGTTTGCTGATTAACAAGCTCAATAGGCGCAGGAAGGGCACCTATGTTCAAATTCCGTACCAATCCTCGTATTTCTTCTATAGTAAAGTCACCGCTAATCTGAGCACTGCCTCCAGAGATACGATTTTGGACAACTGGAGCGCTCAACAGTCGCCCATCCAGGAAGATCGCTAGTTGCTTCCCTATATTGCGCGCAGTCAGATCTTCAAAGATATCTATACCCTCTCCTTTTAGCTCCATGGCAACATATGGACGACCAGTATTTGGGTCGTAATCGATAGCGGCACTTTTTATGTATCGGCCTGTTAGATCTGTAGCAATATATTCAATCCCTTCTTCAGTCTCCCGAACTTCTCTAAATTCCAAGAATGGGGTTAGACCAATCTGTTCAATAGCTTGAGAAATATCTGAAATACCGGCAAGTTCAACATTCAAAAAATATTCATCACTAGATTGAGAAACCGTTACTCGTGGTTCACTAACTCCAAATGCATTAACACGATTTTCAATCACGTCCCGCAACCCTGCTGCTACCTCTTTTGTGTCGGCATCCTCAATTTGAGTAAGATCTATGTGGTATATAAGGTAGCTTCCCCCAACCAAATCAAGCCCAAGCTTCCAGGGAGATGCATTATAAAATGAAGGTAGGATGCTGTTGGGGACAACAAAAAAACCACCCAGTACAGAAAGGATGAGTACACCACCTACCAATAGCCCAGCGGTACGCTTTTTCATTGCGTTCTACTATACCAGAAATAACAGAATTCGCAAGATGTAGCTGTTTTTGTGGCCATTATTTAAACCCACGAAATACAAATACGATATACCCAATAACAGTCACAATTAGGAATGAGATGAGACAATATAGACACAGAGCACTCAATACAATCACCTGAAGATACAGAAAATACAGAGAGAAAAAGAATCCTATTGCTACCAACCATATAATCAGTTCTTTAATCCAACGCAAACCTGCAATATATCCAAGCGTAGCCAAAACAAGGACACCATAAAATGCCATCCCCCACCACGAGAGAGATATACCAAAAAGATGATTATATTGAGAGAAAATCACACGCTCACAGTCGAGCTGCAAACCACACGATCCCTCACCAGCAATAATTTTTTGATGTACCAATAAAGAATCGATGAATCCACCAACCGCTAACAATAATACAACAAACGGAGCAAACTTCTTCACGTTATAAATTACATAACTTACAGTGTACTGGACCACCAAGTTCCAGGTCGTCATCTTTTTCTTCTGAATCCGGTTCGTGTACCAGAGACTCAGAAACCGGTGTTATTTCAAGGTCAGCATCGTTAGACACCGACGCCTCTTTATAAACAGCGAGTCCTTTTGCTTTCTCGTCTTTCAGTGATACCAGGTTTCCATCATCGTCTTTGCTTGATTTTTTCTTTTTGTCTTTGACCGTAACTAACACCTGGTCAGTAATGGACCCATCCCTAAACACCGTCACATCCTTACAACCCAACTTGTGTGCAAGAAGATATGCTTCTTTAACATGTTCGGTTGTTGCATTAGCAGGGAAGTTGTTTGTCTTGGAGATGGAGGAGTCGGTCCATTTCTGGAAAGCAGCCAGAGCACGAATATGTTCTTTGGGAGCAATGTCATATGCGGTCACAAAAGCTTTTTTAATATCCTCTGGAATGTATGAGAGGTTTGCAACGCTTCCGTTGTGTGCCGACACATCCCGAATCAACTCATCATCCATGAGCCCCTCTTTCTGCATCCTATCCTCAAAAACAGGATCGACATAATAGAAGCTTCCAACAGATACATTCTTCTCAAAGACCAAGCTGTATACAGGTTCTATGCCAGAAGATGTCCCAGCAATCATTGAGATAGAGCCCGTAGGGGCAATTACGGTCGTATACCCATTACGTATGCCATATTTTTTAATATCGCGTGCCAGAGCAGCCCAATCAAAGTTCCAGCTACTTTTATCTTTAAAACCTGCAAAAGGAAGCTTTCCTTTAGCATAAAATGACTGCTTAAACATCGGCATAGGTCCTCGCTCTTTGGCTAAATCAAGAGACTCAACTTTAGAGTGATAATTAACAAGCTCCATCAACTTCTCCATAAAGTTAAGGCCTCGTTTAGAATTGTATGGAAGCGAAAGCTCAAAGAGCGTGTCCCCCACTCCCATCACACCCAATCCGAGTTTGCGGGTTAAGAGTGTCATATCTTCAATTTCCTGAAGTGGGTACCGATTGACGTCAACAACGTTATCTAAGAATCGCGTTGCCACCTGCGCAACCCTCCCTAATTCTTTCCAGTTAACTTTAGGCTTCCCTCCATTTGGCTTATCCACAAACGCCCACACATTAAGCGATCCCAAGTTGCAGGACTCGTATGGATACAACAACACTTCACCACACGGATTGGTTGTTTCAATTGGGCCAAGTGCTTCCAAAAACGGATTGAATTCATTAACCCGATCCCCAAAGATAACGCCCGGTTCGGCTGATTCCCATGCCTGATGTGCAATCAAATCAAAGAGTTGCTGTGGATCAACGTGGTTAACAACCTCTCCTGTGCGCGGATTGAGCAACGGATAAGGTTCTTTACTTTCATAATACTTCCAAAAATCATCCATCAAAAACACCGAGATGTTAAAGTTACGCAATGCCTTATTTCCTTCTTTGGCGTGGATGAATTTAATAATGTCGGGATGATTGGAATTCAAAATTCCCATATTCGCACCCCGGCGAATACCTCCTTGTTTGATAACCTCCGTCATATTGTCATACATCGTCATAAAACTGACCGGACCGGAAGCAACCCCTCCAGTACTTTTGACGTAGTCCCCCTCAGGACGAAGATGAGAAAAATTGTATCCAACTCCACCTCCCGACTTAAAGATAATAGCTGCTGCTTTCAGCTTGCTCATAATATCTTCGATGTCATCGTCAATTCCCAAAACAAAACAAGCGCTGCCCATTCCTAACACATTGCCGAAATTGGCAATAGCTGGAGTGTTGGGCATAAACTTGCGCTCAACCATAATTGTGTAGTATTCACGAATTTCGTCTTCATATTTGTCGAAGTATCCGTTCTTAAATAACCTCAACACCCCCTTCCATGTCATCTTCATTTGTCCCTCACACGCAAACCGATCATACGTGCGTTTGAACGCACTAAGATGATGGCGGTTAAGTGGATACTCACCAATCGAAATCTTTCCTTCTTGCTTGATTGAATCAAACTCTTCGCTCGCCCAATCTTCTTTGGGTTTTCGTGTCTTTTTGAAAACTCTCTTGTCATAAAGGAGCGACGGAAGGGTCCCGTGCACCGCAACTCTCTTAAAAAGCTCTTTTGGAGATTCAATAACCTTCCCCCTATCATCTTTACGAAGATAACGGGCCACTAATACTCTCAGAGCATTGACATCAAACTTTTTATCCACCTGATCAGTCTGCTCTTTGTTGAGCAGCTGAGCTTTTTCTTGCCTAATCTCCGAACGGTGCTTGCGATATAGGATGTATGCCTTAGCAACTTTCGCAAGTCCGTTATCAATCAAAACTTTTTCCACAACATCCTGAACTTCTTCAACCGTCGGCAATGATTTAGAGCGACGTTTGGAGAGTTGCAGCACTACCTGTTCGGAAAGTTCCTGAGAACGCTTCCAATCAGATTCTCCAACCGCAGAAGACGCGCGGAAAATAGCGTTTGTAATTTTTTCTGGGTGAAACGGCACTTTTTGGTCGTTTCTTTTGAGGATATATTTGAACACAATACCGTATTTATTATTTATAACTAGCAAGGCGGCTGCTCACGCATCCGCCGAAGTTCTAAAGGGTCGATCGGAGCGTTATTATTTTTTCCGTCCCTTCTTTCGCAAAAAGGCAGGGACATCCCACATCGATTCTTCTTCGGATTCTTCCACTTCAGAAATCGGTTCTGGCTTTTTTTCTTCAGGTTTGGGATTAGAGGATTCTTTGTAGTCCTCTTCATCTATAATACCATCCCTGGTAAACGTATCAAAGTCTGTAAAGAGTGTATGGTTTTTAGAATATGAAGATCCGAAGCCAGTTGCTATTAATGTCACCTTTATAGTTCCCTTGGAAACCTTGCGATCATAATAAGTTCCAAAAATAATCCGTGCCGTACTGTCGGCATTCTCCGCAATCACTTTGGCAATTTCATTTATTTCGTTCATCCGAACATCTTTACGACCAGATACACTAAAAAGAATTCCTTTTGCACCATCAATTGAAGTTTCCAGAAGAGGCGAATTGAGCGCAGCGTTAGCTGCCATCAAAGCCCTCTCTTTTCCTTTGCCTATACCTGCACCAATGATGGCTGGACCAGAATGTTGCATGATATATTTGATATCAGCAAAGTCCACGTTAATAATACCTGGAGACAAAATAAGTTCTGCAACCCCAACCACCGCATTTTTCAAAATACCATCAATAATAGAGAATGCTTTTGCAAGAGGAGTTTGGGCATCTATCAAAGAAAATATATTGTCGTTTGTAATTATGATAAATGTATCTACACGATCCCTCAGACGTCCTAGTGCATCTTCAGCAATCTGAGATCGCTGCTCTCCCTCAAAGGAAAATGGACGCGTCACCACTGCAACGGTTAAAATTCCCATCTCTTTTGCAATCTCGGCAACAATAGGAGCGGCACCGCTTCCAGTTCCGCCGCCAAACCCTGCCGTCACAAAGACCATATCAGACCCAACCAGAGCCTGGGTAATTTCTTCACGATTCTCTTCTGCAGAACGACTCCCTAATTCAGGATCCATTCCTGCTCCCAATCCTCTCGTGGTCTGTTTTCCTATATATAGTTTTTTGTGAGCTCTGGTGTGAGCCAAGTCTTGCAAATCGGTGTTGATTACCACCACTTCAACACCACGCGGAAATTCATCATATAGCCGGGTCGCTACGTTCCCACCACATCCACCGACACCAACAACTTTAATCTTGGTGATGCTGCCTCTTGAAGCAGATGACTTTCTTGTTGTTCGTTTTTTGGTAGAAGAAGACTTTTTAGCGACGGGCTTCTTTTTTGCAATTACTTTCTTTTTAACAATTACCTTTTTCTTTGCTGTTGGTTTCTTTTTTGCCGCTAGCTTTTTCTTTGCTGCTACCTTTTTTACAACCACCTTCTTTTTTACAACCCGTTTTTTAGCTGGAGTTTTTAAAGACCGACGTTTTTTAGATGTCTTTGAAATACGTACTGATTTCTTTGGAGATGATTTCGGCTTTTGCTTTGCTATAACTTTCTTTTTGGGCACGGCTTTCTTTCTTGTCACCTTTAATATTCGTTTTTTAGTTTTTGGTTTTGCTTTTGCCATAACTTCTATAATACCCGCTCTAGTACCGTTAGTCCATCGCCATCAGGGCCTTAATAGTTCTAATGATACGCGACTCATTGATTCCTCCACCAACATCACCCGCTATGCTGTGACGTTTGTGCATCATACCGATCCGATGTAGCACCATACCAACAGCCACCGCCATCTCAGGATCATCGAGCTGTTGAGAAAGTTGACCATTTGAGGCCTCAAACCGATTCATGATCGGTAGTCCGATGTGTGCAGGAAGACGCAGTTCTTGGCGTGTAATATCTAACAACCCAGCTATTTTGGCTCCACCTCCGGTTAATACCACGCCCCCCGGAAGCTGCCCCTCCAATGGAATCTGTTTGATCTCATCAGCAACCATGCTCAACAATTCTCGCACACGCACCTCAATAATCTCAGCAATATATTTACGTGTCACATTCCCCTCCTGATCTTTTTCATACTGTGCTAAAGATACTTTTTCTTTGGGAGAGATTCCCTTTGAAGATGCGGCACCAAACTCAAGCTTTATCTTTTCTGCCGCCTCAACACTGCACTTGAGTCCAATAGCCAAATCATTAGTGATGTTTGCAGATCCAACCGGCAAGACCTTGGCATGCACCATTTTCCCATCCTGATAGACAACAATCCCAGTTGTTTGAGCACCAATATCAACACAGACCACTCCGAGTTCCCTCTGCTTACCTGAAAGCACAGCGCGTTCAGCAGCAATAGGCGCAAAAAACACACTTCCTCCAAAATCTCCTTTTTTGCCCAATACCAGCTTGGCAACTTTTAAGAAATTGTTATAGACAGAAGCAAACAACGAAATAAGAACTACGTTTGCTTCCAGACGTCGGCCCGAAAGCCCCACTATGCTTTGATCGTCTACCTCAATATCATCGACAATATATTCTCTAGGAAACGAGTGGATAACTTTCCATCCAGGAGGAATATTTACTGCCATCGATTCTTTGATAACCCGCTCAATATCTTCATCCAAGATTTCATGATCCGGACGTTGAATTGAAATAGTTCCACGAGAAATATGAAACCGACTCTTTGTGCTTGAAATACTAAAAGCTAAATTCTTCAAACATCGCTTATCAAAATGACGGACTTCTTTAAGAAAGCTGAATAGTGGTCGGATCACTTCTTCGGGATGATTTATCTCTCCCCGCTTCATGCCCGCAGATGGCCGCTTTAGTGTTTTGAGCACAAATAACGAGCCGTCTTTTTTAAGTTCTGCAACGACTCCTTTTATGCGGGTAGTACCGATGTCAATGGCAGTAATATACACAGTTAAAAGTTACGTTAATTAGAGATGAGTTAAAAGTTCATCTTCTTTTCGTTCCATTCTCATTCTATCAGGTTTGGTTGGGTGATGAAACCCGCACAAATGCAGAATGCCGTGGATAACTATATGTGCCAAGTCTTGATTATGTGAGGAAACATATGCTGGGCTGATATAAATTTCTCCAAGATATTTTTTATCAGGAGGAGCAACAAAAGAAGCGGGTTCAGGAAAGCTCAACACATTGGTTGATTTATTTTTTTTACGAAACCTTCTATTAAGATCACGCATAAACTCCTGGGAGCATAGTGTAATATCCAAAGCAACGTTGTTTTTTTTAAGTTGTGAGAGCGTCTGCTCAGCGACACGCTTAACAAACGGAGAGGCGCCTCCGACACGTTTGTCCTGAATTCCAATATCAATACGATTCTTCATATAAAAAATACTAACCAGTTGGTTAGCATTGTACTACACACCCCAAATCTAAACAATTTATCCAAGCTGTTTTTTAACAAGCTCAGAAACAACTTTACCATCAGCCCGGCCATCAGTTTTTTCCATAACCTTCTTCATCACCACACCAAAATTTTTCTCTTCATCGGACAAGGAGCCGACAACCTCAGAGACAATAGCTTCTACCTCCTGTTCAGACAATCCAGCTGGAAGAAACTGTTCAATAAACTCGGCTTCTTTTTCTTCCTGCTCAGCACGTTCTTTATCATCAGCATCTTTATACAGTTGTGCTGCTTCTTTGCGTTTCTTAAGCTCTTTACGAAACACATTCATAATCTCCTGCTCATCTAATTCCTTTTCTTCAGTACGCAATTCAATCTCACGGTTGTGCATTGCTGAAGAAAGAGAGCGCAATACAGAAAGCGCCTGTTCGTCTTTAGCAATCATTGCCTCTTTAATACGTTTCTGGAGATCTTCTTTGTTCATATTATTTAATACCCAGCTTCTTTTCTCGCTCAATCTCTTTCTGTCTCTTCAGACGGTATAGAGTTGATTCTTTACGTGCTCTCTTATTAGTATTTGGTTCAAAAAACCGGCGTCGTTTAGCCTCTTTAAAAATCCCAGAGCGTCGTACACGCTTTGAGAACCGATATAAAAATGAATTTACCGATTCACCTTCTTTTCGTTTAAGAAAAATCATGTTTGTTGTATTAGGCGTTTGTGAATCTCTTCAACACTCTCTTGAGGAGGATTGAATACCACATCGTGCACAGAGCCCCCCTTATCATCAGAAAAACGCGGGAAGATATGAATATGGAGATGATCCACCGCTTGTCCGCTGACTTTACCATGGTTAATTCCTATTGTAAAGCCGTCAGGAGAGAGTGTTTTATCGAGAATATTGAGTGTTTCCTGCACCGCCTCAAACAATGGCCCCAACGATTCCTTGTCCAGATCGAGCATATTTGCCGCATGCTGTTTCGGAATAACAAGACTGTGACCAGGCACACGAGGCTGCATATCCAAAAACGCTACAGCTTTATCAGTTTTGTAAAAGATTGTGTCACCAATCTCCCCTTTTGCGATAGAACAAAAAATACAATCCACATTATTTAAGCCTTCGCCTTACTTCTTTAACAACCCGAGCCAAAGGAATAGTTTCCTGTATGCCACTGGAAAGATCTCTAATAATTACAACCTCCTCAAACACCTCCCGCTGTCCCAAGATCAATACGATCTTTGCACCTTCCTTGCGTGCGGATGTAAGTTGGGCGTTAAGAGATGTTTTGGAAAACAACTCACGAACTGGGATATGAGTATCGTGTAACTCTTTAATCAATGAGAGTGCACGACGTTTTGCCTCTTCACCCATGTGCAGCAAAAAGACTAAATCGGAGGAATTCTTCTTCGCATTCTTTTTCATCTGTTCAACAAGAACATCACCAAAAAATTCAAATCCAACACTCGGCATTCTTGGACCGGTTAGAAGTGGAGAGAGTGCGTCGTGCCGTCCCCCTTTCCCAATCAATACCTCTCCGTCATTTCCATAAAGTTCAAAAATCGTTCTGGAAGAAATAGATGAGTCACGAACCAGATACGGATCTACCAAATACGGAGTCTCCATCTCATCCAGATATTCCAACACTCGTTTAAAGTGCGCCCTACACAACGGACAGAGATGATCTAAAAATACAGGTGCGGATTCTTTTTTCTCTTGGCAGCCATTCTTTTGGCACGCCAAAAGCTTCATAGATCCCTTCCTATACGCCGACACACATCCAGAACACAGCGTTCCAGTATTGCCGCGATAATATGCTTTGAGTTTTTTAATATATGTCTTGCGACAGATATTACATCCAGATGAATGAATCTTGAGAGTTAGAGGGTTTAGTTTCAATTTTTGAGCGAAGAGGAATGCGGTTGTAACAACCTGAGCGTCGTAAACCGGATCTGGAGCATTAAGCACCTCCAGTCCTCCAAGAGATATCTGGCCTGAATCTTTTTTGGTGCGCTTGCGACCCCACACCCAACCCATATAATAGAATTTTCCAGGGTTGTATGTACGTGCAAGACGATACTGATTATACGCACGCATAATACCGGGCAGCATCAGAGGACGCAGACCCAATACAACCTTTTTTTGTGGAAGTACTGAATAGATGTGGTTGCGGATCTGTCCCTGATACAGCCTTTCATACAGACGCGCCTCTTCAACCATTGAGGGACGGACTGGTATGAATCCAAAACAGGAAGAGACACTTTTGAGGGTGTTCCATAGAGTGTCGTAACGCTCAACTTCTTCTCCAATCAAATCACGCATTCCAGAAGGAAGCTGGGTTGTCATTTTTTTTATACGCTTCCGAGGAGCAATTGTTTTCTTTTTTGGAGCTTTTGGAATACTTATTGGCATAGGATGTGTTGTTAGGATGATGGAGCTTCAATTTGTTGTGTGTCAAAAAGTCTAAAAGAAGAGATTGGCCACAGACGCATCTTCACAACCCCAATAATGTCACCGTCAGTCAGAGGCCCCCAATAACGGGAGTCCAGACTGTTGAGGCGATTATCCCCCATCACAAAATATTGCTCTTCCTGCAAACTAACGGATACATTACCAGACCAGGTTCTTTTGATGCCGTCAGAAAGATAGACCTCCTGCAATGTAAGGCCGTCTGAATAGTTGTCGTTGTATACCGTCACCTGATCATCGATGATCTCAATAGTTTCTCCCGGCAAACCGATAATGCGTTTAATATAGAAGCTGGAAGATTGCTGGGGAGAACGGAACACTACAACATCTCCACGCCCCGGATCACGAAATCGGTAACTTAGCTCATCAACCAGCAAATAGTCTCCATCAAAAAAACTCGGCTCCATACTGGCTCCGTTAACAATGAAAGGTTGGATAAGAAAGTATTTGATTGCAACGACCGCGATCAAAGCAATTACAAAGACTTCAACAATTTCCCAGATAGCATATAGTAGTTTTCCCATAGCGTTGTTTTTGTGTATATAGTACACTGAGCCTATGCAGAAATCAAACGCCATTAAGGCAATCATAGGATTAGGAAACCCAGGAGAACAGTATGAACTTACCTATCATAATGTAGGGAAGATGGCAGTAGAATACATGGCCTCACAGCAAGGACGTGTTTTAAAAACTCCTTCTCACAAATCCTTTTCCGCAACTTCATCTTCTCCGATCCTGGCATATGCAGAAACATTCATGAATGGGTCTGGTAGAGCAGTTAAAGAATTATCTGAATATTTTTCTTTGACTCCAGATCAAATTGTAGTTGCTCATGACGATTCAGACATGACCATCGGAACATGGAAGCTCGCCTCAGAACAAAGCGATGCAGGACATCATGGAATTGAGTCGGTCATTAACCATCTTGGAACTAACAAATTTCAGCGTATCAAAATCGGTATCCGACCATCTCAAGAGAATGTTCGCAAAAAAGCAGAAGAGTTTGTTTTGAAGAGAATCTCAAAAAAAGACCGAGGAGCTCTAGAAGATGTATTTGAAGAAATACGCCAAAAAGTTGCCAAACTCTAAAGAATAATTATCCCTGTCAGCCCTTTTTCTGCGACTTTGACATTTTACGCATTACTTTTTTGTATTCCTCCAGAGATTGGAGGCCAACCTTCTTCCGTCTTGCGTCAACATTTTTGGGATCCTGAATAGGACGATGGGCCATACTTCCATCTTTTTTTCGATAGAACTGGGTGCCGTATATTTGTTTTTTTCCTTCATTGATTCTTACCCGATCTGTGAGGTACGCTTTGTTTTTCGATGAAAAATCACAGTGTTCTAAACATGCTTTTTGCAACTCTAGATCAAAATCCTGATGTTGTATGAGCAACCAAAACTTTTCCATTGCTCTCTTGCCAATTGTTGTGGAGGTGGGATACCCATGTGTCTTGATGATATCCTTAATCTTTAACCTGTGTGCGTGGTCAACAAGATACACAACAATGTTAGCCTGTTTGTCATCTGTGAGTTGGTGGCGTGCCATCTGATCTATCTCGGCAAGCTTTATAATCGTCTTAGCTAATGACTTTACTGTGTTGCTCATGTATATAAAATAAAAATAGAATAGCTACTAAGGTTTGTGATCCTTTTCACTATTCTATTATGAGCAGAGTAGTTTCGCAATAAATTTTACAATTTAGAGCTACTTATTCGATTATGGGATATGTTCTTTTTGGAGGAGAAGAAAGAACATCAGCAATAGCTTGTGTAATCTGCATACCTGTTAGTTCTTCAATCCAACCCCATTGACCAGCCTGATTCACCTCCAAAAAAACGTATTCCCCCAGAGGAGTAAGAATCATATCAATAGCGGCATATGCAAGCCCTGTCTCCCTCATGAATCGTAGGAGTTTGTGTTTAATTTCCAACGGAAGATCGTATTGATCATGTCTTACATTTTCTAAGTCGTATCGCCGCCAATCGTCTTTCGTTTTTTCACTATCTTGAGAGTGAATTGCACAACAAAAAATGCTTTCCCAGACAATAGTAACACGCAATTCTATAGCCTTAGGAATATATTCCTGTACAATGATCGGCGCTTTATGAATTGCACTCCATCTTTCTAGGATGTCGGACTCCGATATGCGTTGAGTATATACAACTTCAAGATCTTCTGATCCACTATGAAGAAATATGTGACCACTTACAAGCTTACAAGCCACAACACCACCGTGTTTACGACAAAATTCAATGATCTCATCGGGGTGGTTAGACACTAGAGTATCTGGAACTATTAATCCTGCTTTATGTGCTTTTGTAGTTTGGTACGGCTTGTTGTTTTCCAATAGCCGAATTGCTATTGTTGGATTGTTCACCCAAAACATTGGGACGTTGGTGTATAATGAGTGTAGAGAGGCTCTTCCTTCTTCTTTAGAGAATTGGTTAAAGTTACTCTCAATGGAACTTGCGGTCCCGTGTAATGAACGACACCAACAACTCTTAAAGCTAGAAAGTGGTGTAAGTGTTCCGTTAGCAATTACACTGCCACACCACACACCGTCAGAAAGACGAAGTGTTAGAAAGTTGTCCCCGGGATATTGGTCTATATTGAACCTAACTATATTCTCTTCCTGGTGTCTTAACGCATCAATTACACCATCAACGCTTTTGTCATCACTCCTACACAAGATAAGAATGTGATCTTTCATGATGATACCCCTTTTCAACGTACTAAAAAAATGATACAATAACGACATAGATTAGTCAATATGAAGAAGCTGACAAAACACGCAAAAAAAGAGCTGAATAACGAGTGTGACATTGCCGATGCAAGAAGATCTTATCGGCAGGCTATTGATACATTTGAGCGATATAGGAAAGAATACGAATTTGATGAACAATATTTGTATAAACTAGGGGTTCTTTATGATCATCTTTATCTTTTCAAAACATCCAAAATAAAGAACCACCAAAAAAGAAATCGTCTTGCCAAGCTATATCTTAATAAGGCCAAACAATTGTATCGAGAGGTTGTTTCTCAAAATCCTCATAATTTATTTGGATATCGCGGACTTGCTCGCGTCGCTGAGGCGCGCAACAAACACCAAGAAGCGATACGATATGCAAAAAAAGCATTCTCGATTTGGAAAACAATTCCAAGAAAACAAAAGGGGGCTCTGGGAATCGGGACGTTCTTTGAGTCAGCTGGGCAAATAAAAGATGCAGAAAAATGGTATCGAAGAGAGTTATCTGTATTGGGAGAGAAAGACATAGGAGCTGTTGCAAATCTCATGCGATTTTATCAAAGAACAAAAAAAATTGATGAAGCTCTCCCTCTTGCCAATAAATTAGAAAGAATTCTTTTTGATATGTTTGGAGTTTCCGGACCAGAGGAATTGAAACCGATCGCTCGTAACAACAAAACGATCAGAGTTCTTCTTGATTCAATTGCAGACATAAGAAAACCCATCCGGTAAGTGGATGGGTCGAAGAAATTAATCTTCATCGTAATCGAGAATGTCATTTGCAGATGTGCTACGAACGTTGGAAGTATACGAATCTGGTAGAGGGGGTTTCTCTGTAAACTGCAACATGAAAGGTGCTACCTCCTCTTTATCAGAGGGAATCTCGATCAATAACTCTTCACAAAATCGCCTTTTTCCATTTGACATTTTGACCTCCTTGAACATATTGTTCGTGTGCTCTTGATCAAGTAGACCTATGATCAGATCTACTCCGAATCATCTTCACCTTAACCATTTGGGAATGTATTGTCAACAGCATTATAAAAACACCCCCGAGGGGGTGTTTTTAGTTCTCATTCTCTATCGAGGTATAATCTCTCGAATCACTGGCAGGAATCCAACATTCACAGACGCATCATCATCAAGCACACCAGTACACGAGAGAGTGTACGTAGTGGAGTCTGAAGGAGATACAACTGTACTTCCTCCACTTGAGTCCACCTCTCCGATGCCTTGGCTGATGGAACACGTTTTATCGTCCGGTACAGTACAGCTCCATGTCAGAGTTGAAGACTGTCCAGAAAGAATAGGGCTTGGTGATGCGGTAAGGGAACATTCATCAGAGTCAACAATACGAACTACAGCAGGATTTGTTGAACAAGAAGCCGTTCCATCGCTTGCATCCTTAACTTCTCCTGTTGGTTGATAGAAAAGACTTGGGGTGTCGTAAGAGTGCATGATTGAGCTAGGAGAAGAATAGTCAGGAAATCCAGAACTCTGACCATCATTAAAATTATACTGGTATCCATATGGAGGACTTCCCCCACTTGCATTTACCGAAAACGCAAGTGACTCTCCTACTTCCCCTATTCCAGGAACAACATCCATAGTACAGGAAAGATCATCTCCTTCAGGCTCCTCTACTGTCCTGAAATGGAAGGTCACGGTTTCACTATCACCAGGCTCCAAGGTTACAGTCACCGATCCTCCAGCAGCCTGCACCTGAATAAGATTAAATAACCATGCAAAGATATTGGATGAAGGTACATACGATAGAGTAACGTGGCTTAACTCAAACCCATCAGGCTTTTCAAAATCATTAAATGGTCCCAAAATCACATTCCCAGAAGATACATCATACTGATACGAGCCAAGCTTTCGTGTGACGTAATCCCCATACTCGCTGTATCTGATTTTTACCTTTGCAGCTTCTGAGGATGTAAGGAATTCTTTGGCCCCTCCGTCTCGGCTCACCTTAGCATCAAGATTCAGCTGTGCCGTTATACTACTATTGAGATTAACATCACAGGGTACACTAGTCCCGGAACTATCTCTTACTTCAGCCTCAGCGGTATATGGTCTTACTGCGGAATACTGACATTCAAAATCATTGTCTGAACTATAACTGCTCCAAGATGAATCCTCATCATCGCAGTTAAATCGGTATTCATAAGATCCCACACCACCGAACGCCGATGTTTCAAGCACAACGTCGGCGGGGGCACTAGACCATTGATTAGGGTTCCCCGACACATTACACGACAGAGCATCACCGGGAACTGTAACAGTAGCATCATCAGTATCAATCCCAGAATAATTGGAACATTTGAGTGTGTATTTTATGCTTTCACTAGGCTCCACTTCTTTATTCCCAGACTGATCATCTATCGTGCCCTCATTCATGACGGTCCCCACACTAGGGCTAATAAGCCCCTTCAATGAATTTTGACACTGCCATAGAAGATCGGCTGATTCTCCACTTTTAATTGACGAAGGATTAGCACTAAGCGAAGCTACTGGCATTATCGTGTTTTTTATTTCAATATCAGCACTACAGGTGTGAGAAACACTTCCATCATCCACCTTCACTTCAAATGTTGAGCGTCCCAACAATGCAGAAGAGGGAACGTTGATATTGAGAATAGTGTTTTCTGTACCGCCATTCAGATAAAGTGATGAATCATCGAAACTACCTGAGAGCGGTGCAATAAGATTATTTAGCGGAGGCAAGGAAAGATTAATAGATCCAGAATATCCATTTAGTGCCCTTACCTCAACGGTATACTCCGTTATGGTATCTCCACCTATTATATCGACAACGTCCAGAGAAGGATCGAGAAAACATGAAAAGTCTGGTCCAAAGGTGACAGATAAGGTGGCGTTTGCAGTCTTATAGTACGTCGCCTGTACTCCTGTTGATCCGACACCTTGCCCAGTTACACTTCCGGTTTGAGTAATACTGGCAATACTGTCATTGGTAATCGTCCAGGACGCTAATGAACTGACATTCTGACTACTAAAATCTGAACCCTCTGATCCATCTGCATCAAACCATGCCCAGAATTGTCCTTGTCCTCCTACAGCAACAGATTGACTGGGTGGAGAAATTGTAAGGGTGCTCTGTGCATTAAATATCGGAGTAACATCAATTGACGCACTACATGTTTGCTGTCTCCCAAATTGGTCCTCAACAATAGCCGTACATGTTTGGTCGTCAGTTGGTTCAAGGTTTTTCAATGTTCCACTTGTATCGTCTAATATCCCATCCCCCAGATCCCCTACACACGAGTATGGCAGTTCACCATCAGCATCACGATTTGAACTCCAGTTCAAATCTACCGACCCGCCTTCCCATATAGGAGAACTACTAAAACCCAGAGAGCAGGTAGGATCAGGAATGTCGTCTATGCGTACAAATTTGGCGGTTAATGTGCCATCATTTCCACCAAACAAAAGATCTACTCCGTCTTCAGGTGTGGAACCACAGTAGGTATATCCAGATGGGGGGGTTGCATTAGTTATTCGGTATTTAACATCATCCTGGGTGTCATGTTGAACCACATAAATACCTGGTACTCCTCCACTAAATGCCTCTAATTGCGACCCAGAAACATCAATAAAAACCTGATCCGCATCGGATGGTGGGAGCGGGTCCCGTGAAGCGGAACTACATGATCCGTCTGATGAAACTGCGGCATCCAGGCGTAGGTATGGAAGCGGAGCGTATATGATCTGTGCTATCGGACTGGTATCTTCATCGTCTATTGTAACAGTTCCTCTATAATTTGGATCTGACGAGTCTTTTTTACAAGGACGCCCGTCAGCAGTACATGAGCTCTGTTCTACCGGATCAACTGCCGCAGTATACGTACCATAATCAACTTCACTAAATGCGGCACTATTCCCAGTTGTGCTGGTAGAATCCTGAGACGCTGCTCCCTGCATAATCTGAACTGTCTTGTTGTCAGTGGATTTGGTAAATGCCCCGTTTGACAGTTTCATCTCCACCGTAATATTTCCTGTTGGTGCCTCTCCTATAATCGTAAACTCTGCTGACATTAAATCAGTGTTTGCAGGCTGCTGATTATGCCGGGAAACCAACCTTACTACATATGTACCAGCAGGAAGCGAGCTAACATCGAGAGTGCGACTCACGCCAATAGAAGCACCATTTTGATTAGACTCTTGAAGATGTTCAGTCATAAGAAGTGGAGGATAATCGGAATCAGGTAGAGGAGGAATGGGAAAATCCGGATTACGTACAGCAATCCATACTCGTGCCATATATTTTATACTCCCTCCTCCTATCCATGTCCCTTTTTTTTCGCTCCATGAAGCACCACCCGAACAATGTGATCCTGGTGTAACATTTCCCGACACGGTCAACACCGTCTGGTCATCATTAAGCGAAACATTGATACTATTCACCGATGACACAGATCCAGGGAAATCGACTGGACATGGAGGATCACCTCGGCCTGCTTCGGTTACGGAAGATAATCCTACAATCCCAACAATAAATATAAAAAATAAAAGATAACCTCGTTTCATAATATAGATTTAGTGATACACAGAAAGTATACCATATAGCACCTTGTTTTTGCATAACAAGACATAAAAAAAGAGCCCCCCATCATGCACGTATGCATGACGAGAGGCGTTATAGCGTTCTACTCCGCCAAAGGATCAGGATTTCCCAGCTCATTCAAGTGAGGCAACCCATCCCCCATAGAGTTCGTAGTCAAGTCCCTGTCCGATACACTTAGCCCAGACACCAGTTGTATCTGATCTGATTCCGTACGTGAAACGTCCACGTATCAGACCATTCGCCGAGATCCAGAACGTTGTGTCGGTGTAGTACTCTACAAAGTCACCATTAAAAAGTTGAGTTCTTCCAAACGGGCCCCCCATGTGTTTGTAGTCACCACCATGTGGTGCACCACCATCAGGTTCAATGCCAAGGTGGAACGGAACCCTCAATGTGTGTATCGTCTCATATTTTTCACACTTGAGAGGAAACAGATAGTACCACTCCGAGAGATAATGCTCTGTCTCAGGGAATGGATGCTCTCCAGGACTTGGATTGTTGCGTAACACGAACACAAAAGACCCAACGGGCTCACCAGATTGCTCAACGATCTGCGTCTGATAGACACCCTCGAGCGGTCTCCATGAGTCAAAACTCATCTCGACTACCGAACCATCGTTGGTGACTTTATCAACCACCGTTCCCATGGCCAGTAGGCGGCCTCCGTATTCGACACCATGGCGATTGGGCCACGGAGCCTCGATTTTCACTCGCAACATTTTGTCGTTCGGGGCGTTGGGGAAGAAACCCAAGATGTTTCTCTGAGACGCCCCATAAGGTTCAAGAGTCAGTTCCCGAATTCCTATCTCGTTGCCCTCTTCGTCGTAGAGGAAGAGTCGCGTGTAGAGGGGAAGGCCCAGAACGTTAACAAATGCGAGGTTGGTACGGAAGCTTGCGTCCTCCTGAAGTCCAATTAGATGGGCCTCGAAGAATCGGCTCGCCTCGATGGAAATACCGTTGACCCCCACCCCAACTGTTCCAGTTTCGCCACTTGCGATAACCGTGTTAACGTTATAGGTCCGTGAAGTTGCGATAACGGGGAACTGGGAGATGATTCGGAAGGCACCGAATCCCCTATCGAAGCCAAACCCCTTCAGTATCACATCTTCAAGTGTCAGCTGCTCATGAGACCCAAGTATATATATTTCCTCAGACGGTTCAAGGTTGCGTTGGTTCCGCTCCAAGAACAGGATGCGAACCTCGTTGGGGTTGGAACTGGTATTAAGAACATCCACCTTGGTCACCCAGAGCGAATGGAACTGGCCTTGTCCACGACCAACGGAGATCAAGAACTGATCCGTTGCGGGAATTCCCGCGTTAACGATTGATGCTGTCAACAGCATCGCGACACATGCCAAAGAATTAAACCATCTCATTTCGCTCCTCCTTTCGGTTGGTGTCTACGCAGAAGCATAGACAATGTTAATGTTCCGGATGTGATTGTACCATAATTCACAAAGAAAGCAATAGTTTAAAGTGTTGTCAATCTTAAGTAGTAACGCCGACTCCACGGTCCTCTCGGCTTGTGACAACTCAAGCGGTGGCTGCGACAGCAGTGGCTGCGATATTTGTCAATCAGGTTGCGAGGGTGGAACTGATGGTTGTGACGGAACGTAGTGGTCCAACCAAAACCATGCCCCGAATAATTATTTTATCCATTCGGGGCTTTTTTTTGGATTTTCTTTTATATAGTCACACGCTTTCTCGAGCGTTGTTTTAAAATCTCTAGAATCTAAAAACCACTGTATTATGTTTTTGCGAAGCTGGGTATGCTCTTTATATCCCCAGTCAGTATGAATGATTTGATTTTTAAACCAGAGATTCAAAAGTACCGTTACTGCTTCTTTAACATCCCATATATTTTTATCAGTAACACCTCTTTCACTACAAAACACCCACCATTGTTTATGAAAAAAGATATGCATAATCTCATGCATCGCTGTTAGAGTGTTTTGTAACGTGCCATTATTAGCAACTACTCCAAACCATGCCTCTTTGTGATCATATCCTGCGCCGCAACGTGTGCTCAAGAAACCATTTAAGGTTTCGATTTCAAAAAATGAATCCAACTGCATACGATCAGCAAGGTGGGTAAAGAATTTTCCTTCAATACTATCCCAGTATTCTTGAAGTTGATTCACCACAACATCTCTTATCTGCTCTTTTCCTTCCCAATATTTTTTGACATACAAAACAAGCTCCTCTTGAGAAGGATTCTCCCCATATTCTTTGATTACCAATTCGAGCTCTTGGTCGGGCTTTCTCCCATTGCGAATAGTTTCTAGCCCAATCTCAACGTTGCGCACATCCTTTTCAATGTCGTATTTAAATATAACGTTGGGAATAGTTTTTTTCATATTTCAGCTACTTTCTATGAAACCACACCAGAAAAGAGTATGCAAGATGGTGTGACTAGAAAAAACCCCGATCAGAGACCGGAGCTAGAAGGGGGTTTCCCCCGCTTCTCGTTACGAGCGGATGAGCATCACCATCGAATTCAGCGTCGAAGATCTCGTTACCATCTGCTCCTGAAAGGTCGGGTGTTTCATCAGGAGAAGTTGCGTGTAGAAGGATCCTCTGCGTCCATTCAGGCTCATTGTGTCGTCGGTGAGCGGAACAAAATTTCGCTGGTCGACATAGGTCGGATGCTCGCCAGACTCGTTACCAAGAGTGCGCAGTTCCTGTGCCTCTGCACAGATGATTAATCCAGAGATGTCGGTCTGTCCGAGGTCGATGATACCTTCGAACGAGACGACTATCTCTACGACGTCGTTCTGTTGGACTTGTTCGGCCGCCAGATCTTCAGAGAGGCTCATCTGCCAGGGCTCAACGATACCGTTGTCGGCCACAGCATTGGTCACGCCAAAGATTAACGCCACTACCATAAACAACAAAATGAAACGTTTCATACACTTTCTCCTTTCGTTCGCTGCTGTTGATGCTCGAACACTCCAGACGCTGAGAGTGTTGTATCATAATTCACAAAAAAAAGCAACAAATTATGGCTATATGTACACACATACGGCAGTTTTTACCGATAGTTTAAGAATATGGCAATAATAAAAAATTAGTATAAAAATACCAAGAAGAAACACCATGAATTAAAAATTGGCTCCAATCAGAGACTGGAGCCAAGAAGGGGGATTCCCCACTTCTCTAGTGGGAGGATCGATCATTGACCGATGACATCTGGTCTAGATCGAAACTGCCCATCTGTTCCGTTCCCGATCCGGGGAAAAAACAGAATCCTCGGAAAAAGACCACGAAGAAAGTGCTCGTTGGGTCGCCTTCGTCTGGGTGTTAAGCCGCGATGATGGGTGTTGCGGTCTCTGCACCTCCACTTGGATCCCCATGGCTTGGACGTCGATAGGATTTGAGACGTCAACCTGTTCGGCAGCGACAGCCGTGTCGGTGACCGAGGCGACGAGCTCGACATTTTGGAGCTGCTGGGATCGCGCGTCCAGAACCCCAAAGGTGCCCGACTGTACAATGCCGTCATCGGCTACAGCTACAGCTATCCCGACGACCAGCAATGCCACCACGAACAATGCTACAAGGAAACGCTTCATCTTTCTTCTCCTTTCGTTCGCTGCTGTTGATGTTCGAACACTTCAGACGCCAAAGATAGTGTACAATATTTGAGTTGATAGGACAACGTAAAAACTCCACACAAATAGACACACAGAGATGAATTGACAAGCATAAGAAGGGGCGTACAATAAACCTAAAGAAGGTAAATTATTTCATTACATATAGTACAACAAAAGTGAATTTGTTTGAGTTCGGAAAATACTTTTGATATTGTTTTAAAGTTAGGCATATTATTGATTATTTAAAGTGTTCGACAAAACCAATATTAGCGAATCTCTTGAGAGAATAATCGAAAACAGCTTTATTTTTATAATAGGAATTTGGAAACAACTTGACACATTTTCCAAGTAATGTGGCACCTATAGCTATATGCAATCTGTCAGTATTTATTTGTTCATATTTTTGCAATATATCGATTAACTCATTGAGTGGTTTTGTGGCATACCCGTCGTAGGATAGGTCCAGGTTCGATTCTGGCAACTTAGGTAATATCGATTCTTTGTCCGAACGAAAAGCATTAAAAATGCCCTTGCCTGGGGATGTTGAAGAAAAGCTGTTATAAAAAGCACAATCATGCCATAAGTATACTTCACCATCAATAAGTCTATTTTGCAAAAATTCCGCAGAAACTTTTTCGCGACAAAAGACCGTTAATTTACTTGAAACATTATTGAGGACTTTAACCTGTTCTTCACCAAATATTGTATGTGGAAGAATAATTATCTCGTCATATAGAGATGACTTCTTTATTAAGAATTCTTTAACATCAGAATAATAGTCAACAAAATTTCCTCCGCCATCTATAAATAAGACGTCGTTGTATTTTTGGGAAGAAATATCCACATATTGTTCTGAAATATTAAGCAACGACAGCAGTATTTTTGTTCCATGCCAGATAAGAGAATCCCCATAATTACCTGGAAACCGAAAAAAATCAACGGATCGGTTTTTATAAATTACTAGAAAGTCTTTTGGATTAAGTTCTTTCATGTTTTTACTCGAGAGAGCGAAGGGAACTCTTAATAAAACGAGCCACAGCCTCTGGACTTAGCTTGCTATCCCAATACTCAATACTCTTTTTCGATATTTCTTTAAGCAAATTACCATCATGAACGAGATTGCTTAACAACGGCGGTAGCTCATCCCACTGTTGGATAATCTGTATTGGAGAATTTTTAAAATACCATGCATCAGATAGCGGTGTACTTATTACTACACACCCGTGACGCAGACTTTCAAAATGTCTATATGTCTCCGTCGAAGCACCTCTTGGGCACAGGGAAATTTTTGAATCCCCCAACTGTTTAAGGTATTGATAAATATTCCAGCCCGAGAAGAATTTCCGTGTTTTCTGAAATATGATTTTCAAATCTTTTTTTCGACTCTTTAGGTCTAAGATTATTTTTGATAGTTCGTTTCTTTCCGGATACACTGCTTGACCGACAAAAAGGACATCTATTTTCCGATCTAGAATAGGTATGATTGAAATATCGTTGATCTTCCCAAGATATGGTAATGGTAAGAAAAAGATATTTTTGTCATGAGAATATTTTTTATCAAAATAATTCCTGAAAACAGCTTTTATACGAGTGGAATATTCAATATCCGATGCAAATTCATCGCTTTTCAAAAAGACTATTACTTTATCTCCGTATCTTGGGAGATGCTTTGTATTTTCAGTGACAATAATCTGGTATGAAGAGGGAATGCTTTCCAAAACCGCCGTCCAGTAAGATTTTTCTATTGATTCACAAGCACTCCATTGAACACAACGATTATCTCTGCCAAAGTAAAAGACATGATTAAGATTATTTTTCGTTAATGCTCTACTATTCATGTTTTTAATCTGCATAAAAAAATCTTTGGACGGAGATATGCATTGACTGAAGTGAGAAATTTTAAATTTAATGTTTTAATAATCTTAAGTTTTGATTTTACTATAATCCTTTTCAACATTTCATGCTCGCTCGTGTAAACGGCAAGTTTACCTTCATGATTTAATGTTTCTTGACAGTATTCAATAAAGCTCTGATAAAGTTTTTCCAAATCTTCACCTTTTGAGATAGACATACCAAATGGTAAATTAGATGTTATTACATCAAACTTACCCAAGTCCGGCTTGTCGAAAATGTCTTTTTCTTTTAACTGTATTTCTCTTATTAACCCCGCTTTCTTTATATTTTGTATAGCTAAAGAAGTGATTTTCTTATCGTTGTCAAAACCAACTAATCGCTTTATATCAGGAAAACACTGACCAGCTTCGATGAGTAGTGTTGCGCTTCCTGAAAAAATGTTTAAATACGAATCCACGCTCTCTAAGTTGCATAAAGAATTCATCGCATACGCAATAGTTGGGTCCATCGCGCCACTCATGTGTTTTGTTACCTTATAACCTCTTAAAGATAGTGGTCTTGGCGTAATTTGGGCGCCGATTTCCCAAGTTCTGTCAGTTTTGATAATATGTATTTTCATATCGGCTTCTTTCTTCTCCGTTAGTTTGTATGTTCCTTGAATATAATCGGCAATGCTGCGGATGTTTGGAGAATCTGATCCAGCGCAGGTTATTTTAAAAGTCTTGAATTTATTTTTCTTACCTTCAATAACCATAGCAACAAGCTCACTTAATATTGATTTATGGTTTGAAACATAGCGGGGGTTATATTTGGGGTTTTGCATTATAATATATGCTCGCGAAACACTTCTAAGACATGCAAGTTCGGTAAAATCTCGCGTGAAATTCAAATAAATAAAATCTCCGTGAATCAAGTCTCTCCCTTCTTTAATAACATGAAGATTTGGATATTGGCTTATTTCATTTAAAACAACTTTTTTTAAGCCAGTTATAAAAACTAATTTAATTTCTAATTTTGGTTTATTCATATATGCAATTTGATTTGGTTGAGAACTTCACTAACAGTTATTCTCTCCATACAAAATTCCTCACAACAATCTATTTCCTCTTTCCTTGTGCTGTGTTTGCAAAGTTTGTGTCTATTCTTATCATAAATGGGGACAGCATTTTCTGACATATGGATATATTTAGGATGAATTGCTCCAAAAATGATAAACGACTTTTTTCTAAAGCTCTGAGCAATTATTCCTGGACCTGAGTCATTTCCGACAAAAAACTTGCAATGTCTTATCAGAGATACCATGTCGCTAAAAGAATAGTCTTTCTCAAGTATTACACATTTGGTATTGTATGCCGTCTCTAGTAGTTTTGATAACTCTACAAATTTTTTATACCCCCAATTTCTTTTCCCCTCCTCCCACCAACTCGTAAAAGGGGCGATAAGAATGTATTCATCATTAATAATATTTTTACAATCGCTGTTTAATATCGGAATGTCCTTAATAGCCACTTCGCCAAATCCGATTGATTCCATGTAGCCCTGTATATATGTTTTTTGATTGTCGCTAAGTTCGTAAACCAATTTTATCATTATATCACAGTCAATTTCTCCCGAGTTAACTTGGTTATATCTATATACTTTGCTATAGGTATCGAACATCGATTCAACGCCTTCTATTTCTGTGGCTAAATAAATCTGATCAACATAATTTGACAAAAATCTTGCGACTGGTTCAGTTATTATCACATCTCCTAGATTGCCACTACGGACGAGACAAACTGATTTAATTTGCCCGTTCTCTATCTTTCTTCTAAAATATTTCCTATACCAAAGCTGTAATGTGGGGTCATAAACAATCCTATCTTCAGGCACAATTGTTCCCCAAAATGTTCTGTGTTCAGAGAACCATTTTTTGTTAATTTCATCAGTATCATCCTTAAAATCTTCAACATATTTCCTAATAGTCCTAATTCTTTCTAACCAAGGAGCATTACTATCGGAGGTTGAGTCGTTTTCAAATACTGCCAATTTTTCCCACTTCTCATATAGCGCATCTGGACTATCTCTAAGCTCAAAATGCAGTAGTTTAGCCTCGTCCTTCGGCACAATAAACGGATTGCGGTTATAGTCTCCAAAAAATCCTGAATTATTTTCTGTTTTTACATAGTGCCCGCCTACGACAATTTCTATATCTTTATGATTTTTTACTACGGCCTTCCTAAAATGACCGTACTCCTGCCATTCCTTTTCCGGCCACGGATAATAGTACTTCATCGTATCTATGGCATTCACAGGAGAACATGTGTAATCAGAAAGCGTAAGATCAAATAACGCATTCGCCCAACCAATGGTTGCATAAGGAATATCATTATCTTCTAGGCGAGCTATAAAATCATGAATAGTTCTGTCTCTTATTGAAAGAAATTCATCGGCATCTAAAAAAATAAACCAGTCAATTTTGTAGTTTGAGTTAACATAATTGAGCAATTTATTGACAATTTTTGCATGATCAAAAATAGGATCTTTTTCTTCGATTATAACAACCCTTGGATCGTCTTTGTATAAATCCAACACCTTGTTTGTGTTATCTGTTGAGCGATGATTTATAATAAATATATAATCAAAACCAAGATCAAGATGGTACGAAATATTCAAATCAATATATAATTTTTCATCTCTAACAGACATGAGAATAGCTACAACATTATTTGTTTTGACATGTTTGTTTGACATTTTAAAAATTTGGTTTTAACTGCTCATATAAAATTTCATCTAATACATATTTAAACTTATAAAATGCGGGGTGCGTTGGATAAGTAGCATGAAACAACGTTACGTTGTCTAGGTTTTCTATGCTGGCGTTCGAGGTTTCACTAATTTGCATGTATTTCTCTTTTTGCAAAATAAATAATCCACCATCCACCAAATATTTTGTAAGTGCGAGTGCTAACGCCCCTTGTTCGTCATGATGAGTCTGTTCATCATCTTTTATATTTTCTCGCCACCAATCGAACTCTTTAATTAAATCGTCTGAAATATCATATCCCGCTTTTTGTACAAAAAACCCGGCATTTATAAAGGGTGTGCCTGAAGTGGCTTTTTTATGCATCGCGCCATGCTGGTAAGGTTTGCCCAAAAATTCATCTAGGATGGCAAATTTCATCTTGGGGTTTGACAGAAATGAATCAATCTCCTTGGGATATTTCAACAAAAATACATCAGAATCTATATAAAATTCATCCTGACTAACACTCAACCTCGGTGAAGGGCACCACTTTAACCACGTTGTATTAGTGACAGCACAAAACAATGAGTTTTTATACGAAGGAAATTCTCTAACATCTATTTCGTCATTTAGTTGTCTTAAAACAAAACCGGGGTCATCCGTATATACAACATACTGATGATTACCTCCAAACTGTTTCTTGAAAGATAAAATACTGTAACGAAGCAACTCAATATTTTTTGATATATGTTCTCCCCAAATTGACCATCGAAAAATCATATGAAGTTAATTCTTCTAAGAAAGTCCTTAATAGTTTTTGCATAGTCACTCATAGAAAGACTTTTCCTGTTAGATTCACTCATACTGCGTCTTTCTTTTACGTTCAGTCTGGCCGCTCTTAAAATTCCGTCTATAAAGTTATTTTTATCGTACGGATTGACCCATATACATTCAGCATCCGTATAAATATCCTTTACGCCATCGACATTACTACCGACGATGACATATTCCATGTCCACAGAAAATAACTTGGCTTCAATGGCAGTATGTGGGATAGGATCCATAACAGATGGAACGCAAACAATGTCAGTATTTTGGGTACGAAGTATAGTTTGCCATATCTCTGGATTGAACTTGTCTATTATGATTGTCCTCGGAATCTCCTTCTCATACTTTTTTAGAAGTTGAAAATAATCATCTTCTCCAGAATTATTTGGGGCCTGTATAATCATGTAATGGTCGGGTAGTAGCTCAACAATCTCTTGCCACGCTTCCAGCAGCTCTTTTAATCCTTTGGCAATAGAAGCTCTACCCCAGCTAAAAATAATTTTAGATTTTGGGTCAATGTTTATACCAAACTTGTTAAGTTCAGATATGTCGAATTTTTGGTCAAGAAACTTTTTATAGCGCCCAAAATAAAGACCATTTACTAGATAATCATTTTCGGTAAAAGAGAGCCCGTAACCATTCGCTAAATGTCGAGCAAAATTTCTACCTATTGCAAGTGTGGAGGATGTTGGGTCATTTTGAATTGCCTGAAAAGCTTCTTTTTCAAGTTCTATCCTTTTTTGTCGCCACTCCTCATCCCCAAACTCATGGTTTAAACCGGCACTACGAGGCATGTAGAAACACCTCAGCCTCTTGCCGAAGATTTGTTGTTTGAATTTATGAAAGAGCAGAAATGGGGTATCATGCAGCATTAAAACGTTATCATCCTCATTTTTGAGAATTACATTCAAAGCCGTAGCTAAAGAAGCGCATGCATATCCCCATTGGGGGAAACTCTGCCACATATCAAATTCATTAAAACCAGTGGTGCCATTGCAAAGAGGAATAATATAGCCCCCAGTCTTTTCCACGAGTTCGAGGCTATCTTGGAAACGCTTTTTATGAAACACTTCTCCATCCGGATCTGCAGAAATATAAGCCAAGCTAATTTTGACTCTCTCAGAATCTGCCAATTCACCCAAAGAAGCGATAGTATCTTGCATGGTTGTACCAATGCCACAATAGTATGTACTGATACCATCATATGATGCAATGATTAAATGTTTTCCCATGCTATTACTCAACAGTTATAAGGTCTCCAACTTCTATCCTGAGAATTTCTTCAGCAGATGCAAGATTGGCAGCAATTTCAAGAGTATTATTACTTCCTTTGTAACAAAGCAGTTCCCCTCTCACAACATCACTGAATGTATTAGAGACCTTTATTAAGTGGGGGCTATTATTAACATTCACCTTTAAGACGTCTTTCTTTTTGAAATCACTACTGAAAGGAATATTCGTCTTGATATTGCCGAAGCCATCTATATAAGTAACGACTGGCGTTCCACTGTTAAGAAGAGGAATAAAAACAAGTTCTTCTCTATCAATCGGCTTAACTATATCAAAATTACCTCTGGCAATTTCTATAGCAGCGGGTGTAAACAAATCCCTCCCGTGAAAAGTAGTTGATTTTGAAGATACAAATTCTTCTTTTATCATATATGATTTATAAGAAACTTTTGGATCATTTAAGAGATAATGAAACAAACCGTTATTTGGGCCTATAAATTTGTAGCTTCCTGTATCTATCAAAATTGGCTCTCGCTTACTCCCAACGCCTGGATCAACTACACAGATAAAAATGGTTTTGTCGGGAAAATAATCGTAAATTTTATCTATCACAAAAGCCCCACTCAATATTGAAAATTGTTTGATACTATGATCGACATCAATGATTTGTGCATCGGGAAAGTTTTTCAAGATCAAGGCTTTCATTGAAGCAACCGAAAAATCAAAGCCGAAATCTGTTATCATTGCAAATACCCAACGATTAGTTTTTTCGTTTCGTTTCATGGGTTTTCATTATTTTTTCATACTCTGAGATGTTTGTAAACCATTTAAATATAAGAAGCCCCAACCGAAGGTTGGGACTGAGAAGGAGGTGTTTATCTTTTCTCAATGGAGTGGCTATTTATTAATCCACTCCTCCCTAAACGTGAAAAACTTCTCTTTGAGTTCATCAAAGTTGTGAATACCAATATCCCAAGAATCTTTCCCTTTCGCAAAAATAACATATCGTTTCCCATACCATGCTTTGATGCAGGCATTTTGAGGATCAATAATATATGGTTTTTCATCGATAACAACTTCAGCAAAGATGTGCCCTAATACAGGATCCCCTCCTTCTTGAAGCCATTTTCCCTCAATAGCTTCTACATAGGTGGCATCGTATCCACTTGCACGCATAAGTGCTAAAAAGACTAGTGCATAATCTGTACACCCAGTACATGTTTTGCTAGTTATAATTTCATCGGCAGTACGGGTACGAAAATGTAACTGTTTGTATTCTTTATCGTCTTTTAGCTTGCAATTCTTGTGGGTCCACTCAAGCACTTCAAAAATGCGGTCAATGCCACTCTTGGTAAATGTTTGAGTAATAGATTTTATGTTGGGGGTTATGTTTGTTTGTTTCATATACATCTAATATTAAAACATGATTACAGAAAAAGAAAAGGTAACTGGAAATATCCGCCCTATAATACAAAACCAACAGCCATAGACGCACAAAGATAAATTGACAAGCGTAATGGTGGGTGTACAATAGACTTAACGGATATCAGAAAACTGTTTCTGGTCCGTAGCACACTACCAACACATGAAGTCGGGTGGAACTTCCCCAGAAGGAGGTGATGATTATGGGTAAGAAATCTGGAGGATCCGACAAGTCCAAATCAACGGATAAAGGCAAGCCTGGAAAGGGAAACCCGAAGGCGCCGCGATCCGGTGGAAAAAAGGGTAAGTAGATCCATATGTGGGAGACAAATCATTTGTCTCCTTTTTTATTTTGTATGATAATAAGGTATATGGGTAAAAAATCTACAACAGTTGTTAATAAATCAAAGAAAGGAAAAATTAATATATCCTTTGCCGAATTACCAAAAAGTGAACATCGGGATAGATGGGGGTTTTTAGATGAAATTACAAACAGTTTAGCCAATCAAGATTGTTCAAAATTCAAAAACAATATAAAAAACAAAGAGATTGTAGAACCATATATTTTTGATGAAACAATCAACATCTCAGAAATAATTAAAATAAGCAAAAAAAATAAAATCCCACGCAGTCAAATAAATAAAGTAGTTAACGATGTTTCAAAACAATGTTTCGAGTACCTAAACTTTTCTAAGCCAATCAATATTGTTGTTTTCCCAACATTGAGTAGCTTCATCAAGAGAAAACTAAGCGGTGTCAGTGCCTATACCCCAACATCGCAACACATTTTTTATCTTTTTGTTTACCCCAACTCAATTCAAAAAATAAACGAAAATAAATTAAAACAAGTTGTTGGTCATGAATTTAACCACCTTGTTTTTGATAGATACCATCAGCAGTGGAACGGGATTTTGGATAATATAATAGCTGAAGGGTTGGCACAAAATTTTTCTTTTAAAATTACTGGGCGGACAGAAAAACAAGCAGTGGCTTTAACAAAAAAAGAGAGCCTGAAACAGTGGGCTAAAATTAAAAAAATAGCGTCATCTAAAAACCTGAGGGTCTTTGAAGATTTATTTTATAACGGTGAACAATATCCACTTTGGACTGGCTACTCTGTTGGTTATTGGATGGTTAAAGATTTTTTAAAAATCCACAAAACAATGAAATGGAATGAAATAATGAAACTGTCACCATCTATTATCTTAAAAAAATCTGGTTGGGAGTAGAGCGGGATTAAAACAATCTCTAATATCACCGATACTGGGAGTTAATTGAATAGAGTAATATTTTTCTTGTTGCGGGGGCCGGATTCGAACCGGCGACCTCGAGGTTATGGGCCTCGCGAGCTACCGCTGCTCCACCCCGCGATGTGGAAGATACTATAACAAACAAACAGCGATGCGGCAAGTATTGCACTATCCCCCGTCTTTCTCTATACTTCTTTTCAATGCAAACACAAACAGATATTATCGCTCTAGCCAAATCACTGGTTGGAACACCGTATAAATACGGTGCAACAATGCAAGAAGCACCAGACGTCTTTGATTGTTCTGGGTTTGTAAAATATCTTTATCAGCAGATTGGACATGATATTCCCCGCAGCACGATAGAACAAGCAGAGTTTACTGGGGAAAAAGTAAAATCTATTGAGGATATTAAACCAGGAGACCTACTCTATCTACACCGTAAATATGGTCACTACAACCCGACCTTCCCAGAAGGCATCGGGCATGTAGTTATGTACCTTGGAGACGACGAAGTAGTCCATGCGGTATCAAAACGTACTCAACGTGAACCGAATATCGTAGAAGAAGGAAAGGTGAAAATTGATAAGTTAGATTATGTACTTAAAGATTCGGGCCCTCTTGTTATTATCAAGCGTATAGAGAATTGATTTTTTTGTAAAAATCAGTATAGTATATACGCGATGCGGGCGTAGCTTAGATGGATAAAGCATCACTCTGTCACAGTGGGGATCGCCGGTTCAAGTCCGGTCGCCCGCGCATAACATTGCCGGCGTAGCTCAGGTGGTTAGAGCGAGGGAATCATAACCCCTAGGTCACAGGTTCGAGTCCTGTCGCCGGCACCAGACAGGAGATAAGATTTTTTTCGCACTGGTTTTCTTTGTTCACCCCAAAAAAAGCTAGAGCGGTTTGAGCATGCTGTGCGTTCAATTGCGCAGACAGGTTCTACCGTCCGGCTCAAGAGTAAATTGGTACTCCCGCATCTGAATTATCTCGTCGGTAATTTCTAGCAAGACGGCAAGACCTTTTGTTACCTCCGAATTCCAGTATTGGTCAAAGATGAAGTTCCCGAGTGAATAATATATCGGCACGCCATCAATGATTTTGCGTGGAATAACTACGTGTGGATGAGAACCAAAGATCGCATCGGCGCCGTTTTGTACAAACAATTTTGCTATCTCGTGAATGTCCGCGACTGATTGTGAGTACTCTTGTCCCCAATGCGCATAGACAATAACTAACTGCCCGCGGGCTTTTTCTGCAGCGATAGCGGACGCAACTTTTTCTGAAGACTGACCTCCAAATTGATTGAATGATACGAAAGAAATTCCCTTCATTCTGTATAGCAGCTCGTCTCCCCTGATGCCACCGAAATAGTGTACTCTCGCTTCGGTCAAATAGTTTTTCGTGCTCTCAATGCCATCAATGCCTAAATCGCCTATATGGTTATTGCCGAGATTCACAACCTCTACGTTGTGCCGCGCAAGTACTTCCGCTGTTGTGGTTGGGGAAGTAAATACATAGTTCTCTGGACTTCCCATTGTGCTTCCAATACTTATTGACTCGTGATCGGTAATCGGGCCTTCTAGGTTTCCGACAACAAAGTCTGCGGATTGTAAAAGTGTATCGACGCAGGAGAATGGGTAATCTTCTCCGCGATTTGTACTTATCTGGCGTATGTAGCGATCAAAAGACATGTCGCCGACAAATAGAATTTTTACCACCCGCTCCTCAATCGGATATTCACACTGTCTGCCGGAAGATAAGTCGCCTAAAATAAAAATGAAGTGGCTCGTCGTTTCTTCTACGGAAGTATTGTTAAGTAGTTCCGCCGAGTTACTGTGCCAAACTGCAACCGGATTCCAAAAGCCGTTTTTCTTGGCAAGCTGCCCTGCGATCCATAAACAAAGCGGGCAATCGCTCTGACTTGGATTGTCTAGGTTCAGCATCTCCTCACTATTCCCCGAGCAAAATGCTGCTTGTGTGACTCTGTCGTTCTCATTCGCCTCTGCAAGCGGAAGATAATGTGAAAAATCGCTGCTAATCACAAACGCCACGTCATTCCGTTCTGCGAGCTTGTCTAGCGCTGCAATAACATTGGTACGGCTTTGTTTATTACCTATGCCTCGTTGAGACACAACAATCGGCACAATAGAGACATCCGGCAGATAGTGTTTTATAAAAGGCGCAATGCTGTATATACCGTGCTCGTCAGTAAAGAGATCGGACTCCGCCACGATATTTTCGTGGGACAAAAGTTGTTTTACATCGTTTTCAGAAATGGCAACATCTCCAAAAAATGTCCTGTAGCTTCCATGAGAAGTACATAAAAGTTCCCCACACTGTCCGAAGTGATCTGGTGAGATGACAACGACGACTCGCGGAGACGAGGAAGCAATCGCTTTGACGCCGAGCGCTACCGCTTCAGAGGCAACGAGGTGGTGCGGTACGACTGTGGCGCGATACACTCCGTTTGGGAGAACGTGATTTTTGTCTGCTTTTGTTATGCCGTCAACGACAGCTAAATCAAGATCATTGCTGGTGGCAGAATAAATCGGGTATGCGTTATTTTGCTGAATAACAACCAAAAACACCCCCGTAAGAACGATCGCTCTAAAGACGGAGACTATTTTATACCTAGCAATTCTTGATACCACGCGGGAGGAGTAGGCCATGAGTTTTTAGACTTGTAGGTTATTTGATAATCTCCCCCCTCGTTTGTATAGAATCTATCTTGCCACTCTTCATCCGTCAGGCGCGTGCCGGATAAGAATTCATAATGAGCATATGTGAAGCCGACCGTGAGCCGCGCACCGTTCGCGTCCTTGACGGCCACGAATATCACGTGGGGTACGCCCGTGCCTTCTTCAAGAACACCCTGGTCACTCGTATGCACATCCGCAACGACAGCCGCTCGCTTGTCTTTAATCGGGAGAATTGGACCCTCGACTGGAAAAGGTAAGATGCTTCTCATTCGCGCTACGATACCAACTCGCAACTCCTCCGAACGGCTTAGTGCAGCAACCCATTCACCGTCTGCGTTATATGCAAATCGATCATCGCCGCGCTTTACAGAGACCTCGGGAGAAATGAAGTTTTGTACACAACCTGGATTGTTATAGGCGGGAACATTCTTTGTGATAGTTGGCTCGTCAAACGCCGTGTTTTCCAGCTGGAGATTGGTGTATTCACGGACGATATCCACAAGCTCGATATATTTCTGCAGCTTCTCAAAATTTTTAAGCTCCAATCCGCTAACTTTTTTATATCCCTCGTTCAACAGTCGCGCGGTATAATATAACCGGTCATACGCCTCTGGTTGAGGCTCAACATAACTTTGAGCCGGAGGTGGAATTTGGCGCACATCGCATCCAAGGTCTCCTCCGTAGCCCTTTTCCGCAAATGATTGCTTCGCATAAAGTATGTTTGTATGTCGAAGCTCTGTCCAAAAAGCAGACCCCGTCATAAGCATTTTGGCGTCCCAAAGTGGCGACTGCATGAATTGTGGCGCGGAGGAACGATTCTTTTGGAACCAGTCAAAAAGCCCCGAGATAGTCCACAAAATACTCGTCACTTGATTGCTCTGCCAGTATGAACCGCCCCACCCAATCGCTTCGGATTTGAGTTCCGCAAGGCGCGTATCAATAGCTTGCTTGTGTTCGGGATAGAAAGAGAGCTTGGGAAGCTGTGACTGCGCATACGCGGAGCCGAGTATCGTCATCACTTCAAGCGACGAGGCACTGGGTGGAAGTTTAAGCCCGTCCACGGCCGGTTTCTCGTCCCCCTGCGTGAGTTGTCCTGTCCAGTAGGAATCCGGAATGAATTTTTGGCTAAAGAAGCGCATGCCGCGAGTAGCTTCTATCACATCCTCCAACAAAACTTCGCCGATAGTAGAATACGAGGCGGGTATTGATTTTATCCTTGACTGTGGTTTATGGTCATCGAGAAATGCATTGAGTCTTTTGCTGTCACGAGCGTTTGTCCCAAGACCCGCTACGGCTTTCGCGTAGTCGCTCACATCCAAGTCGTCGTCGTCTCCGATAAGCGTACCCAAAAGTGATGACATGGAATCATACTGCTCTAGAAGGTCGGGGTTGTTGTTCATCAACTCTCCGATGTCCACGGCATAATTTGTGAGGTCGCGGCTACTCGTGAAGAATAGGATCTGCTGATACCACTGTACCGCCCTGAAATATTGGCGGCGTAATGAACTTGAGGTGTAAGAACCACGAACTTTAAAGAGTGAGTATGGTATTTGAAATTGAATGTCGCCGGAAATACTGCGGTACTCCTCCTCAAAAATTTTTGGCAGTCCTTCGTCTGGCGTATCATAAATCATCTTTATGTCGGGGAGTATCCTTAGCTCGCTGTCTGGATCAAGCTGCAGATTCTTGACGAATGCAGCAGTATTTTCGTAACTATCTGCCGTTAAGTCTTTTTGCTGATATTGCGCCAGCATCTCATCAAGACTCATGTTCCTGTCCGAGTTCCAGTAGTCTTCCGCCGTAATTGGCTGTACCACCGTGGAGAGAAGCGCGTATGGAATGGCAAAGTAGTTTCTGACCTTTGTCCATTCTCGACGTTCCTCATCGGTGCGTGCATTTTGGAGTCTCTGCGAGGCGTCGTTGTAAAGCTTCTGCGTCGTAGAGAGGATTTGCGGATAGAGGTATATATTTTCTGTTTCTTTTAGCAAATCAACCGAGAGTATTGAAAACAGATTCATGAGCACGTCAGAGGAAATAAAGACAGCGTTTGCCTCCGTCCTTTCTTTGTAGTCGGAAGGACCCGCTACTTTCGAGTACAGCGATACGAACTCACGGTCATTATCGCCAACGTGCACAGGTGTGAGGTTTGTGTCAAGCAGATTTTTAACGACGAACTTGTTTTGCTCCAGTTGAGTCAGGTCGCTCGGTGTAAAGGTGACCCCATACGTTTTCTCCATCTCGTCCAAGTTTTGGATTTCTGAAATGGAGAAATTTTGTGCTACCGCAGGAGCAATATGTATAGACTGTTGCTCGAACGGCACGCTGGCAGTGCCGCTAAAGCCTGGCAAACCCCCCCAATCAAAAATGGGTTGCGGAGCCGTGTCCGTAAGAAATTGATCCTTGAAAACGTATGCCCCCGCTCCGACTGCAAGAAGCACAAGAACAATCAGCCCGACCCAGACAAATTTTTTGATCGGTGAGCGTTGTTTTACTTGTTGTTGCAGATTATCTTGCTCCACAGGTGTGGGGGAATTAGGTGTGTTATCCATATATAAAATGCATGAAATAAGCCCAACATTTTTAGTATAGCAATATTTTACTGAAATAGCTCTTACACTGCCTACACAGGTTTTAATCTCATCCTGCTTTCTGCCCATTCAATTTCAAAAGAATCCCTACGCGAAAAAAGAAGAAGTGTGGAGAGCGGAAAGCAGGGCGAGGACGGACGCGCCGACCAGCGGGAGACACGAGGCGCGGCGTTCAGAGTCACCACGGACGCGAATGCGTACGTGGAAGGTTGGCGGTCACCACGCGCGCGGGGCATGGCAGATCAATCGCTTTGCGATTGGAAATATGTTCTAGCGGAGTATAATAGAGACACAAAACACCTCCTATGAGAGGTATCCTATTCAACAGCTCCAAACCCTTGAAGTACTTTCCGAGATATACGCAATGCGGGCGTAGCTCAGGTGGTTAGAGCGAGGGAATCATAACCCCTAGGTCACAGGTTCGAGTCCTGTCGCCGGCACAGCAACACCCCTTTTACGGGGTGTTAAATTATTTATCAATTGACATCTGCTATTGCGTATCTTAGTATGTGGGTAGCACACTTCTAGACAAGGAGAAAAACAATGCTAGATGACTTAGAGA
>SDBS01000297.1_pt1 | contig 46059 bp, 46 predicted proteins | sample 2277091 | NCBI WGS metagenome assembly SDBS01 (sample SAMN10404972, study PRJNA504765) | marine sediment metagenome | isolation source: marine sediment core GS10_PC15, 163 cmbsf | place: Arctic Ocean: Southern Knipovich Ridge | collected 2010 | reverse complement strand
TAATAGCAATGGGTGGCGACGGGACACTACTTAGGGCAGCAAGGTATATAAAAGAAAGTGGAATTCCTCTCATCGGCGTTAATCTGGGAAGCCTTGGTTTTCTGACAGAAATAATTATGGATGAACTAAAACCGACTCTTAAGAGAATTATAGACGGTGACTTTAGGATTGAAAAAAGAATTATCCTGAAAGCAACATTGGTTGATTCAAGAACCTTTTTTGCCCTTAATGACGTTGTTCTCCATATGGGTCATTCAGGAAGGATTATTGGAATTGAGATTTCTGTTGGAGGGTGTCCGCTTGCTGAATTCTCGGCTGACGGTCTCATTATCGCAACTCCAACAGGTTCTACTGCATACTCCCTTGCTGCTGGTGGACCAATTCTTCAACCCAAAGTGGAAGCTCAAATTATCACTCCCATATGTCCACATACACTTGGTTTGAGATCTATGGTCTTTCCTTCCACAGAAGAAATTTCTGTTACGCTGAAAAAGGGGAAAGGAATCTTTGTGGTTGATGGCCAAATTGTAATAGAAGCAGAAGAAAATTTCTCTTATACTGTGACAAGAGCAGACTATGAAATAAACCTTGTACGGGCAACCAAAAGAGACTTTTATCAAATTCTCAGAAAAAAACTAAGCTGGGGAGGGATTTAGTGCTTCGAGAACTCCATATTACAAACTACGCTTTAATAAAGAACCTTACTCTCCCATTTGGTGAAAAACTAAATGTTCTCACTGGTGAAACAGGTGCTGGCAAATCCATAATAATTGGTGCACTCAACCTGGTTCTTGGTGGAAGAGCTAATATGAGTGATATTAGGACAGGAACTCAGAGTGCAAGTGTTGAAGCTGTTTTTGATATAAAGAAAAACGGAAAACTAAAGAAGACACTTTCCGGACTCGGAGTGGAATCTGAAAACAATGTTTTAATACTAAGAAGAATGGTAAATCAGAAGCTAAGCGGTAGAAATTATATTAATGATAAGCCAGTCACACTAAAAGCTATGAAACAGGTGGGCGATGAACTCGTTGATATACATGGACAGCATGAACATCAGAACTTATTGAGGATTGATAAACACATCGACTATCTTGATAACTTTCTTAAACTAAAGAAAAAGAGAGAAGAAATGAGTAGGTTATTCGTCAGTTTTTTGAAAAAAGAAAGAGAATTGGGAGCCAGAAAGAAACGGATAAAAGAATTAAAGGAAAAGGAAGAACTACTAAGGTTTCAAATAAAAGAAATAGATAACGCTCAATTGAAGCCTGGTGAAGATGATGAACTTGAACAAAGGCAACGTATTCTTGAAAATGCTGAAAGACTAATACGAACTGTAAAGGATTCATTTGAAGAACTGTACCAAAAGGAAGGATCAGTCTTTGAAATTATCAACAGGATAAAAGCAAACATAGAACCTCTCTGTAGAATTGACAACAGTCTTGAAAAGGGAAAAGAACAACTGGACGATATCCTTTTTGGTGTAGAAGAGATTTCACAAACTTTCTCTTCATATCTCAATAGAATTGAATTCGATCCAGATGAACTTGAGATAGTCACGAAGCGACTTGATTCAATTAACAGATTAAAAATGAAATATGGAAAAACCATTAATGAGATAAAGGAATATGGAAATTCAAAAGAAAAAGAAATTAAGGAACTCGAGGATGTCTCATTGGAAACTGAAGAAATTGAAAAAAATATTAAGAGAATAAAAGAAATGCTCATCGTCTCCTCATATGCTCTTTCTGAGGAAAGAATAAAAGGCAAGCAAAAGTTAGAAAGAAAAGTGAAAAAAGAATTGAACGAATTGGGTATGGATACAAGCGAATTTTGTACTGAGGTTACAAGGTTAGAAGACAAGGATGGTTTAGTCTTTCCTGATGAGAAAAGATATATAATCACAGATAAAGGTATCGACAGGGTATCATTTCTTATCTCCACTAATCCTGGTGAACCAGTTATGCCACTGCGGAAGGTAGTATCCGGTGGTGAACTTTCAAGAATAATGCTTGCACTTAAGTCTATTCTTGCCTCACTTGATGAGGTTTATTGTATGATTTTCGATGAAGTGGATGCCGGGATAGGAGGAACTATTGCAGAAACAGTCGGAGATAAGATGAAAAAGATTAGCAGGGAGAGGCAGGTAATTACAATTACACACCTTCATCAAATTGCATCAAAAGGTGACTCTCATATAAAGGTACGGAAAGAGGAAAAGAACGGAAGAACTTACACATATGCAAAACCTCTTAAAGAAGAAGAAAAAATTGAAGAAGTTGCAAGACTGATAAGCGGAGAAAAACTTTCAAAAACTGCATTAGAACATGCACGGACAATACTAAAAAAAGGAAACAAAAAGAATCAATGAAAACAATAATCATTTTACTCTGCCTTCTATCTCTTATTCTTTTGACTAACTGCTGGAACCCATTTGCTCCACAGGAAGGACAGTATCAAGAGATGAGCCCAATATCACTAAAAGAACCACTGAATGTTCTCAACAGAATTGTCCTTTCTTATCAAAACAGGGATATAGACCTTTATAAATCAACCATGGATTCCACGGATTTTATTTTCGTTTTTGACCCCAAGGATGAAGGACTCGCTGAATATCTTGAACAATTAGGTATAACGGACTATTCCTGGGGTTACACGGAAGAATACCTATCAACGAAATTTTTCTTCGAGAATATGGAAAAAAAGAATATCGTTATCATCCCTGTTTTTAGCGGTGGTTATGAACAGAGTTACAGCGATACCCTTCTTGTTATCATCAGATCCTACAATTTCGAACCACCTGTAATAGAGGGTGAAATCATCGAAGGAACGGTCCATTTCTGGGTTAAGAAATGTAGTGATAAATTATGGAGGATTACTCGTTGGTATGATTATGTTAGATAAAATACTGCATTAGCTTCTTCTAAAAAAACCTCTTTTCTTCTTTTTTGCCTTTTTTTCTTTCTTAGCATCTACTATCTTTTCCTCCTTCTTGGATGGCTCCTTCAATTTTATCAAGCCTGAGGAAATAAGTCCATAGAAGAGCTTTGAAGTATTAAACTCAGTATACTTAGCAAGTTGCGCGATTTCCCTTATGGATTTTTCTCCTGTTATTAGGGCTAATACTCTCCATTCATCTGGTTGGAGGTTTATCTCTTCAGTAGTAACATCTGGGTCTTCAACAAACTCTACGATCATCTCAACATTCGGTATAAGTTTCTCAAGCCTTTTCCATTCATCTATCTGTTTAGCAGAATCAAGTATAAGATTTTGAATGGGAACATTCATCTTTCTCTCAGGCGCTATTTTATCAGCGGTAAATGAAAATTCTCCTTCTGACCATCTAAGAATATACTGTATTGCATCTTCGCTTGTAGTCTCATTGGTCTTCGCATAAATCACTCTTCCATCCTCAAAATAGATTTCTCCTTTGTTTTCTTCTGTTTCTATCTCAAGAGAACCATTCTTTTTGCCAAGATGAATTAATTGTAATACATCAATTAGATCAAAATCCTTTAAGCTTCCCTGAAGACTCAATAATACCTCCATTTCTCATTTTCGTCTGTTTTTCAAACTTCTCTTGTTATCTACACTAAAACATTCTAACCCGTGTTAAACACTCCAATTTCATAAAACTTGTTTAACCTCTTTGCTATCAGTTTTTCAGCATCAAAGTCTTCTGTTTCCGTTAGGAATTTGTCTATCTCTTCTGCGATAAATGAAGCTGCACCTTCTCTATCTCTATGAGCTCCGCCTGCAGGTTCTGGGATAATACCATCAACAACCTTTAGATTAAGAAGGTCCTTCGCAGTCAGTTTTAATGATTCAGCTGCTCGTGGAGATTTAGTGGCATCTCTCCATAGGATCGATGCGCATCCTTCAGGAGAAATAACAGAATAGACTGCATTTTCCATAATGAGAACCTTGTCTGCTACTGCAATTGCCAAAGCTCCCCCACTTCCCCCCTCACCTATAATTATTGTGAGGATAGGAACAGGCAGATCTGCAATCTCTTTTATGTTTCTCGCAATTGCTTCTGCCTGACCTCTCTCTTCAGCACCTATTCCTGGATATGCACCAGGTGTATCAACAAATGTTACTATTGGAATACCAAACTTTGCACCCATTTTCATTATTCTTAAAGCTTTCCTGTACCCTTCAGGGTGAGGACTCCCAAAATTCCTCTTTATTTTTTCCTTTATTGTTCTTCCTTTTTGATGACCTACGATAATAATTGACCTGTTACGAAATTTTCCTATCCCTGTAACTATTGAAGGGTCATCAGCAAAAAGCCTATCTCCATGTAGTTCAATAAAATCAGTAAACAAGTACTTAATATAATTTAGTGTGTAAGACCTGTCAGGATGTCGGGCAAGTTGCACCCTCTGCCACCTCGATAATCTTGAATATATATTCTTTCTCAGTCGTTCAGCTTTCTTTTCCAATCTTTCGATCTCATTTTGTATCTCAAGATTCTCTTTATCTGCACCCAGTTTTAATTCTTCTATCCTTTTCTCTAATTCAACAATAGGACGTTCAAAATCTAAAACAAAACCAAACAAAACTCCTCCTCTTGTAGAAGTTTACATTTAGAGATCCAAATTCAAGGAGACACACTGGTTTATTCCTATATCCATGAGGTATGGTGAAAAGGAATAATCAATAGAGAGAAATTTATATTTTATTCCAAGTCCCGTAGCCCATCTAACTACACTCTTATTATTAAAACTGTATCCAAACCTAAGACTGAGATAGGAAAAATCAGCTTCGACACCCAAAGCACTGGTTAAAGGAGCATCTACAGATTTTGAGATTTCCCCTGCTATTGTTACATTACTTTTCCATATATCTGTTGCATACGAACAACCAAGTTTTGTAGTTAATGGAAGTTTGAAAGATTCATCAATATACTTAACCATTGGTCCAAGGTTATTGATATTCGCTGAAATCACAACCGATTTAATCATGGAGGGAGAATATCTTAGTCCAAAGTCAAACGTGTATGTATCAGTTGAGTAAATATATATTCTCTCAAGGATACCGCCCATTGATATACCAACAGCAAAATCACTTCCCAATCTGTGTCCATAGCTGAGTTTAACAAGAAAACTGTAGGCGTTAAAAGTACCTATTGGCTCTTCAGATGGCTTATCATCCCTTAATTCCATACTTCCATAAAAAACACCTCCAATCCCAATCCCTATTCCCTGGTTATTATCTCCTGTTGACAAAGCAAAGCATTCATATTTGATATCCTCCATAAGCGTCAAATGACTGAAGCTCATATCCAAACCTTCTGCATATATTACTGCACTTGGATTCCAGAAAACTGCTGTAGGGTCCTTAACTACTGAAGAATATGCTCCACCAAGAGCAACTGCTCTTGCACCAATTCCGAGCTTCAAGAAACTCATACCTACAGACGGTGAGGTATCACTAAAATAATGACTAAAATTATCAAACCAGCTACAAGCTAACTCAACTGAAAGTAAAAGTACTATAGTTATCGTAAGTGTTATAAGTTTTCTCAAGTTTCCTCCTGTTTACAACCTAAAAATACCCAAAATAAAACAAAATGTCAAGATGTTTTTCAAGATTATTGAAAAAAACCAAAATTAAGATGACATGAATTTATCCCCACACCATCGTTCTGATGTTTGTATGTAGTTTTGCTCAGAATATATCGCTTACAAAAAGTATCCATAATTAATTTCTCAATCTTCAGCATTTAAACCACTCTCTTGATTTTTGTCTTCTCTCCAACTATTAGCATATAGATCTCACTATCCTCTGTTTCTACAAGAAACATCCTTTTCCTTTTTTTAGTTCCTGAATTCTCAATTAGTTTTGACTCAATCAATTTATCTACTTTCTTCTCTAATCCATTGTATAAGAAAGAACAGGGATGCTCCTCACCTTTGTATCCACTGTACCATGAAAGAATTATACCAGACATCTATCCCTTTAATCCACTCTTTGCAAAACTTGAGCTTATCTTCTTTTCAAGAATGATAAAAAGCAAAACAATAGGAGCTATACTGAATACTGCGGCTGCAGTCAAAAGTGTATAATTCGTACTTTGTTCTTGAATGAAGTAGGCTAACCCAACCTGGATCGGTCTCAGTGCGTCTCTTGAAGTGACTACAAGGGGCCAGATAAAAGAATTCCAGCTACCTATTATAGAGAATAGAGAAACTGTAACAAGGACAGCTTTCGAGAGAGGAAGCACAACTCTTATTAGAAATCCTAATCTGCTACATCCATCCATAACTGCAGCATCATACAGGTCTTTTGGTATTGTTTTAAAATGCTGTCGCAGGAGAAAAATGGAAAAAACATTAGCAAGCCATGGTACTGTCAGGGCAAAGTAAGTATCTACCCAGTGAAGTTTCGTAAGGATTAAATAACCCGGAACTATGTAAACAGGAATTGGTATCATCATCATTGCAAGAAAACTGAGAAAAATAAAGTTTCTTCCTCTGTAGTGCATGCTTGCAAAGGAGTAAGCGGCAAGAGATGAAGTGATAAGAACTCCAATAAGAGTTGTTAAAGTAATGATAATTGTATTCAGAAAATATCGCGGAAATGGTACCTGTTTCCATGCTTCAATATAGTTACGAAATTTAAAATGATGTGGAAACCATGAAGGAGGAAACTGAACAGCTTCAAGGGGTGTTTTTAGGGAAGTAATTATCATCCAGTAGAATGGGAGAACCATAATAATGCCCATAAGAGAAAGAAGAACAATTATTGTAATCCTGCTTGATAATTTCTTAACCATAGAAGACACCCTTTTCAATAAATCTTCGCTGTATTAACGTAAGGATTAAGATTATAATAAAAAGTATAAAAGCTGCTGCCGTTCCATATCCATACTTTGAAAAATTGAATGCGTAATCGTAGAGGTAATAGACAAGGACATTTGTGGTTCCAAGAGGACCACCTGCAGGTGGTCCTGTCATCATCCAGACATAAGCAAACATCTGAAACGAAACAATGGTTGTAATTATAAGAACATAGAATGTTGTTGGTGATAGTAATGGCCATGTAATGTATCAAAAAGTATACCATCGAGTTGCTCCATCTACCTTTGCTGCTTCATAGTACTGCTCTGGAATGTTCTTAAGTCCTGCCATGAAGAGTATAATATTGTAACCGAGTCTCCTTTCCATATACTGACGATAATCAGCGAACAGAGAGCAAAACTAGGACCCTTTATCGGTAAACTTATTCTTAAAGAGGAAAATAACATCTGGAAAATTCCTCTCCATTCGGACAACCAGTTAAATCCCTGAATACCGAATAAACTTAGTATGCCATTTGCGAGACCGACCTGAGGATGGTAAATCCATTTCCAGACAATCGATACTGCAATGACCGATGTAATAACAGGAAGAAAATATGCAGTTCTAAAAAACCTTGAACATCTTATCTTCTGGTGTAGAAGAATGGCAATAAAAAGGGAGAGGATAAGAGATGTTGGGACAACACCGAGAGCAAAATATATTGTATTACCAAATGCCTGCCAGAAGTTACTGTCCTTAAGAATTTCAACATAGTTTCTAAATGCAACAAATCTTTCAGCACCACCAATGCCTCACTTGTAAAAACTCACCCTGAAAGCATATAGCATAGGAAGAAACCTGAAAAGAAATATTATTGCAAAAGCTGGCAGTAAGTAAAAATAGGGAACTAAGAAGCGGAAAACCTTTTTCATAATCTTACTACTAACATTAACATTCCATATTTTAGGTGCTCTATTTTTCAGTTTCTATGTTCTTGTATGACTCAATAGCCCTTGTGAAAAACTCAATCGCCTCCTCATTCGCATAAACACTCATTGAGGTAACACCTGAAATATCAACAAAAAAAAGGGGAGGATGATACGTTTACTTCTATACCCTCTTCTCTTTTCACTCATTCTAACCCTTTCACACTTTTTCAAGGTCAGTTAATCGTTTGTTCTGCGACCTCAAGTTCTCCCCTCGCAAGTTTAGCTTCCACTGACTCAGGGTATTCAAAAATAACCTTTCTCAGTAACTCCTTTGCTTTAGATGGGTTTTTCAACTCTTCCCTGCACAAAATTGCAGCCTTATAAAGCCCCTTTGCTGATAGGGGGCTATCCTTAAATTCGCCAATAATACTCGTATAAGAGGATACAGCATCATTTGCTCGCCCCATAAGGGAATAAATTTTCCCCTTATAGAACAGAAGGATTGCTCTCTCTTCTTTTTTTATGAAGTTTCCAAAAGAACTGTCAATTATTCCTATTGCTTTATCGTATTTCTCCTCCCACAACACTTTTTCTATGTCACTCACCAGAGAAAGAAGAGATGGTTTTTCCATGTATATTTCCATTATCATTACCCTTTCCAGTGCATTATTTGCAAAATTCTTATCAATACCTCTCGATACTGCTTTCAGGAATTCCTCCTTTGACTTTCCGTACAAGCCCTTAAGTAACAACACTTCTCCAAGAAGATAGCATGAGAGCGCTGAGTTGTCCCTTTCCAGCAAATCCTCTGCTTTCTCGAAATTCCCTAACTTAATATACCCTATTGTAACAATTTCAAGAGTATTGTCACTGTTTAATACTCCCCCCTTATTAAGTAACGACTCCATTAAACGAACACCCTCTTCAAATTCCTGCATATTATAAATTAATATCCTTGCTTTCTCAACAATTGCAGAATCCCTCAGAACTTTGCTCTGGTCTATTAGACTATTAAGAACCCTTATCGCATCATCAAACCTTAACATCCCTTTGTACGCTAAGGATAGAAGATACAGTGCTTTCTCTTCTTCAATTGTTTTTGTATTAATCTCCAATACCCTTCGCAATGATTGCTCAGCCTCCTGATAGTATCCCTCATCTATGCAAATGGAAGCAAAGTACAACAGAGATGAGGGGTCGTCTGCTTTAAGGAGATGTTTTTTGGCTGTGCTTATTTCTCCAATTTCCAGGAGAATTTCACCAGCAAGAATCCGATATTCCCTGTTTCCACTTGCCACTTTCTCTAATTCCTTAATTAAAGATGCTTCCTTTTTTATGACCTTTTTTGTCTCCACCTTTACCCATTCCCTATTAACCCTTTTCTCGCAGTAGGAATTAAAGATCTCCCTGATTACCCTTTTATAATCATTCTCTTTCAAATAACAAAAATATAGTTCCCTTGAAAAACTTGTCTCCCCCCACTTTTCTCTACCTTCAAGAAAGGTTTTCTTTGCATCTTCAATCAAACCTATAGACATAAATTGATTCCCAACATAGAAGTAACTCCTCTTTGCTCCACCCTCATCTGAAATAATCCTTTTTAAGGCTCGAACCGCATCATTCTTTCTATTAAGAAGCAAGTATGTTCTTCCAAGTATTTCTTGTATTCCCCTCTTTGTCTTCATTCCTTCATCGAGATTATAATAGACGGCAATAATCTCCTCGTATCTTTTTTCTCTGAATAACAGGTTCATTAATCTCTTTGTTATAGAGAGATCTCCTGGGTGCTCTTCCAGATATTCTCTGTAGTAATTAATTGCTTCTTCAATTTTGCCCTCTTTTTCTTTAATTAGTCCCTCATTCATCGGAGCACTAACTTTCTGAGCATCGAGACTCTGGGTAATTAAAAGAAACAGAACAACAAAAAGAAATGTCAACCTATTCATTATGTACTTGTATCCCCACCTTACACATATCTTCTTATGATCCTATCAGCAACCATTTTAACATATTTCTCCAAGGTTCTTGTCAGCTCCCTATATACTTTTATATCTCCACCAATAGGGTCATCTATCTCTCCTCCCCTTCTACAAAACTCAGTTAGGAGAAAACCCTTATCTTTACTTCCGGGTACCAAATTAAAGATCTCTTTCTTCTGGAATTCTTCCATACAGAGAATAAGATCTGAAGCCTCCACCAACTCTTTACTAATTGACCTTGAACGATGTGCACCTATATCAAAACCATGTTCATTCACTGCCATAATTGCATTTTTTGTTGGAGGAAAACCACCTACTGCAAGAATACCACATGAAGAAACATTTACATTTTTCAACCACTTCCCCCCTAGAAGTTTCTTCAATATTCCTTCTGCAATGGGACTCCTGCAGCTATTACCAGTGCAGACAAATAACACATTGAAAACAATCGATTTATCAAACCTAATTTTTGATGGTAGGTCTCGCTCAATAGTGAATAAACAGGTTTTACCCTTTCTTTTGAGAACAAAAGGATAAAGAGAAATATCAAGAATTGATGAAGGAATGCCACTAGGAATATGGTCATTCCTTAATATTATGTCGACATCAAGATTGATATCCTTAAAACTTCTTGCAGGAATTTCTCCTGAAAAATTCGCACTTGTGGTCGCAAGTGGTTTTCTAAACCGAGTTAGTAATTTCTTCAGAAAGCTACAATCAGGAACTCTGATACTAATAGTGTTCTTCCTGGTTAACATCCTCTGAGGGGCATTCCTTTTTGCGTGCATGATAAATGTTATTTCACCAGGGATAAAATGCTTACAAAGCTTCTTCCTTGTGTTACTCTGCTTTACCACAAAATCACTTATTTGTTTCCTATGAGAAAGAAACATAACGAGAGGCTTTCCTTTCGCTCTTTTTTTTATCTTATAAATCCTTTCAATTGCGCTATTATTTTCAGCATCACACCCAATTCCATATACAGTATCAGTTGGGAATGCAATGATACCACCTTTCCTTAAGGTAGAAATTGCTTCTTTCAATCCTTTATTATCAGTGTTGTGGATTAGTTGCTTCATAATTTATCTATAACATAAAAATGTAAAGAAAACAAGCATGATTTTAATGAAAAGCCATAAAACCAATATGATTTAGGATACTACCCAAATTTCATGAAGCTTCTCTTCTTTTTTTCTTGACAAGGGATTTATCTTAATATAGAATGAATTACTTCTTTAGTAAAGCATAAAAAAACGACAATTATCAATATATGATGCAATAGTAAGGAGGGAAAGATGTATTTCAAGGTAAATAAAGATGCACTTTTGGAGAAACTACAATTAGTCGCAAGTATTCTCCCGCAAAGAACTACATTACTTGTGCTTGGTAATATCAAAATCGATGCCTCAAAGAAAAGGGTTTGCCTTAGCGCAACAGACCTTGATATTTCTCTTGACAGCACCTTCAAGGCCGAAGTAAAAGATGAAGGTAGTATAACTGTTCCCGGAAGAAGATTCCTTGAGACGGTAAGAGATCTTCCACCCTGCGAAATAGAAATTAAGGTTGTAGATGACTTTCTTGAATTACGGTATGATAAAGGCGTATATAAGATGCCCGCTATACCAACCGATGAATATCCCGAAATTCCCCGACTATCGGGGAAAAAGCATTTCCCTTTTCCCTCACTCCTTTTAAGGAATTCAGTTATAAGAACTGCATTTGCTGCCTCAAAAGAACCCGGAAGAAGAGCCCTCTCTGGAATTCACTGGCACATTACTAACAAAGAAGCCAATATGGTTGCTACAGATGGACGAAAACTTGCTTTCTATAAGTGTTACCTGAAAAAGGAACAAAATCTAAAGGTCAATATTCCTCCAAAGGCTTTAAAAACTCTAATAGCCTACATAGGTGAAGAAGAGACTGACGTAGATATCAGATTTGATGAAAGAATGATATGTTTCTGTCATAAAGATACGACGATCATCGCAAGATTAATAGAAGAGCTCTTTCCTGATTACAACCAGGTTATTCCAAAAGATAATGAGAAAGTATTAAAGGTCTCAAGAGAAGAGCTCCTAAGCGCAATCAAAAGGGTCGCGATTTATGCAGATAGCACTAGCCATCTTGTAAGTCTCGATATAGAGCCTAAAACTATTCGTGTCTATACAGCTACAGAACTGGGATCAGCAGATGAACATTTATCGTGTGACTTTAACAAAAAGTCTATTACGATAAATTTCAATGCATCTTATCTTTCTGAGATATTGAGAAATCTCAATGAGAACATGATAGAATTCTATATTGGTACACCAAAAACAGCTGTCATAATTACACAGAAAAAAAAGAAGAACGAAGAACTTACCTATCTCATAATGCCCATAATTACATCATAAGTTTAAATCAATAACAAAGCTCGAAACCCACATTCCCTCCTCCAAATATTGGTATTTTGGATTTTAGTATTCACTTGTAATTTGGATTTTGAAATTCGGATTTTCTGAGGTTACTTCTTACCTGCTATTGTATCTCTTTCTTGCATCTTCAAGTATTCTTCTTTCATAAGGTGTTAAGCCATTAAGACCAACTTTTGAAAGTTTCCTGAGAACATCATTTACCTTATCCTCAAAATCAGTATCATCAATTTCTACATCGATATCTTTATCTTTCCTCTCGACAAGAATCACCTTTTTCCATATCCGACCTTTTCCTTTCAATAATTTCAAATAAAGAAAACCAACAAGGAGCCCTCCAAGATGAGCGAAGTGTGCAATATTATCTCTGGAGCCACTGAAGGCTGAAAAAAACTCAATGCAACCAAATATAAGGACAAGAAACTTTGCCTTTATAGGAAGAAAGAAATATAGATAAACATATCTATTGGGAAATGTTAACCCAAATGCAAGAAGAAGCCCATATACAGCGCCAGAAGCACCTATCGTAGGAATAACAGAGTTATGTTTCACAATAACATAGACTATGCCCGCACCAACCCCAGTAATGAAATAATACTTGAGGAATTCATTCCTTCCCCATATGGATTCAATCTCCGAACCAAACATCCACAAAACAAACATATTGAAAAAGAGATGAAAAAAACCACCATGAAGAAACATATAAGTGAAGAGTTGCCAGATAAAATATTTTTTGACAACGAGAACAGGCACTAAACCCAATATTGAGTTCATCTCTGGGAACAGAAGTTGGATGAAAAAGACTGCTATGTTGGCAATAATCAATCCTCGAACAGCACCAGAGAAGTGGGGTCTCAGAAAATGTCTTGTGGTTCTAAACTCATTATAGTTCATATATCTTTCTTCTCTCCAGTTCTATCTTTGCATTACAATACTATTATACTGGAAAAAGGGAGTTTTTCAAGAAAAATCTGCAAAATCTCATTAAAAAGACTTGACATTGGTAAGCTTTATATTTATATTATTCTCACAAAAGACTTTAATGTAACACATTGAGAAAGGAGAAAAATATCTCACTTATTAACAGAGATAATGCAAGACAGTTAGAGAACCATTTCAGCAGCTTTACGAATCCCGTCAATATTTATTATTTTAGTTCCAAAAAGTCCAATCCTAATTATTGCATCTCTACAAAATTAATTTTAGACGAACTTGACAATCTTTCTCAAAATATTAATCTAAAAGTCTTTGATTTTGAGAAAGACAAAAATATAGTCCAAAGGTATTCTATTGTGATGCCGCCTGCAATAGTAATTCAATCGGAAACTGATATTGGAATTAGGTACTATGGTATTCCAAGCGGTTATGAATTCAGCACTCTAATCAACTCATTAACAATAGTCGGAAGAGGAAAACCTGATATTTCAAAAGAAGTCAAAGAGAAATCATCCCTTGTAAATAAGAGAATTGAAATGATGGTTTTTGTCACTCCATCTTGTCCTCACTGCCCACGAGCAGCAACGGTTGCTCACAAACTGGCTTATATAAATAAAAATATCATTGGAACTGTAATTGAGGCAAACGAATTTCCCAAACTCTCAAGAGAATTCAATGTTATGACAGTTCCCAAAACAGTAATAAATAATAACATTTCCTTTGAAGGAACTTACAGAGAAGAAACAGTTCTTGAAAAGTTGATAGAAGAAATGCATTAAGGGGGAGTCTATGCTCGACTTTAAGTTTCAGGGTATAGAACACGATAAGAAAGTAGAGGATACAGACTACGACCTTATTATTTTAGGTGCAGGACCATCAGGTTTAACCTCAGGAATCTATGCTGGTCGTTCATTACTTAAAACACTCATAATTGAAGAGCGCATCATTGGTGGAGAGGCAGCATCAACAGAACTCATAGAGAATTATCCTGGATTTCCAGATGGCATATCTGGGATGGATCTTACCAGAAAGATTAAAGAACAGACAGAGAAATTCGGAGCAGAGGTAATATTAAGTCATACTAAGGAAATAAACCTAAAGGGAGATAGAAAGGTTGTTAAAACAGATAATGGCACATTTTCTTCTAAGACGATAATAATTGCCACAGGTTCATTACCCAGAATCTTGAATATACCAGGAGAAAAGGAATTCAAGGGAAGGGGAGTTTCGTACTGCGCTACCTGTGATGCCCCTTTTTTCAGGGATAAGGATATAGCTGTTATTGGAGCTGGAAGTTCAGGTGTTCAGGAGGGCTTATTCCTCCTGAAATATGTGAAATCTATTAAGCTTGTGGAATTCCTTCCCAATATGACTGCAGAAAAAATCCTTCAAGAAAGGATAAAGAAGCACAATAACGTTGAGTCTTTCTTAAATCACAAACTTCTTTCAATTAATGGAAAAGAAATGGTTGTGAGTATTACAGTTGAAGATAGAAAAACAGGGGAGACCAAAGTTCTTTCTGTTTCCGGTGTCTTTGTTTACGTTGGTCTAAAACCCAATACCGAGATTTTCAAAGAGTCACTTAAACTTGATAAGTATGGATTTATTATTACCGACAAAGATTTGAAAACTTCGGAGGCGGGTGTTTTTGCAGCAGGTGATGTCAGAGAAAAAACGCTCAGACAGATTGCAACTGCAGTGGGAGATGGAGCAATTGCAGCCTTTTCTGCAAAAACATATATTGAAGAAGAATCTTCGACAGATTGATGTTTGACAAAAAATAAGAAACATAATCTAAGGGAATGAGAAAAGGGAAGGTTTTGAAATGATTAATGGAAAGAAACACAGGGTTATTGTTTTTTCAACATCTTCCTGTCCATGGTGTACAAGGACAAAACAGTATCTAAGGCAAAATCATATTTCGTTTAAGGATATTGATATTTCAAAAAACAAACAAGCAGCAATGGATATGGTTCGAAGAACAGGGCAAACCGGTGTCCCTGTTGTTCTTATTGACAATAAGGCTGTTGTAGGATTTAATAAATCAGTAATAGACAGGCTTTTAGGAATAAAATCGAAGCAGACGGAGTAACTGTGTTAATAAAACACAGAGGTCACAAAGTAACTCATAAAGAATTAGTGTTATAAATATCTCATTATATAATAACAAAAGAAAAGAGTTTTTATGAAAAAAATCATCACAATTTCCATTATTTTCGTTCTCTCATCTATCTTAATCTCCAATTGCAAGAAGCCTGAACCACAGGAGGAAATAGCACATGATTTCACACTTATGGGACTTGACGGCATAGAAAGAACCTTGAGCGAACAAAAAGGAAATGTAGTACTAGTTGATTTCTGGGCTACCTGGTGCCCACCATGTAAAGTTGAGATTCCATATCTAAAAGAAATTTATGCAACATATAAGGATGAGGGATTAGTCCTCTGGGGTATTGGTCTTGACGACGAGGAAAAATTAAGAGCATTTGTTCAGGAGCACGGTATTGAATATCCCATACTTATTGGAGATAAAACCCTATCAGAGAAATACAGTATCCAGGGCATTCCAACAACTATTATATTTGATAAAGAGATGAAAATCGCACACAGACATGTTGGATTTTCTCCAGGGATGGAAAAAGATTTTGAAAATGAAATCATTCTATTACTGAAAGAATAAACAGAGAAGTGTTTTGTAAAATAAGATTTCTTCTTATAATCGGTTTTATTATAATTTCTCACATATCTCTAAGGGGAGGAACCTTTATTGAGCTTTCTCCAGCTTACAACATTCCTATTGGTGAATGGAATGATGCTTTTGGAAAAGGATTCTGCTTTGGTGGGTCAATAGGATTCTCTTTCTCAGAATACATGAATCCAGAAATCGGTGGATTTCTCATCTTTCCCCAAACAGGGGATATTGTTGAAAACGAATATAAAATAATTCACAGTACTGAATCTGTTTCACTCTTCACTGCAACTGCATATATATATTTGGGGAACAGAATAGATTTGGCACTCTCAGAGAAAACTATCCTTTCATTTGAGGTCGGATACGGTATCCATTCGCAGAGAGATTACGCATCGGTTCCCGGTTACAGTTATGAAAGCATAGATAATTTCTCTGGTCATGGACCTTTTATCGGATTTGGGCTCAAAAAGAAAATAGAACTTTCAGTTTTCGATTATATCCAACCATTTCTGAAACTATACTATTCACAAAACAATGCCTACTATCTTATTGTAGATACGAATTCATCAGTTGATAACTTCAACATTGCTGATAAAAGGATTGGACTGTTCGTAGGAATAACACTAACAAGTGTTTTAGATGATTAGTTGAATGGATAGAAAAAATGAGAGTAGATGAAAAAGTCCTAATACTTAAGAAATTCCTGATCCTCAATTCTCCATTCTTCATTAAATATATGTGGTCTCCCTTCATTGTTTTTCTTCTGATTGGTTGCAGTTCGGCACGTTTTACTTCAAAACAATCAAGCTTTTATCTCACAAATAATGAAAAGCAATTGAGAACCGATCTGGTAGTTGATGCTTTAAAATATAGGGGAGTAAAATATGTTTATGGAGGTAGTTCACCCTTCGGGTTTGATTGTTCTGGTTTCGTGCAGTACATGTATAACAAGTTTGGAATAAAACTCCCAAGAACAGTTAAGGCTATGGAGGAAGAGGGTAAGTGGGTTAGTAGAAATAACCTGATTGCTGGAGACCTTGTACTATTTCATAATCCAAGACATGTTGGCATTTATACTAGTCAAGGAAAATTTGTTCATGCTTCATCATCAAGAGGCGTTGTGTCAGATAAACTGGATAAGGAATATTATAGGAAACGATTTACAGGAGGAAAGAACATCATCTCAAACCTCTCCTTCTAATTCAGTACTATTTTCCGAGAGATAATAAGAAATTGGGAAGTTGACTTGATATTTAGTTCTCAATCCACATTTTCTAAATAAAAGTGAACGAAAGGGTTCAGACCCCTGGTTACGTGCATACACGCAGGGGTCTGAACCCAGATTCTTTGGAAACTTGATAATTTAAGCAGATAGGCGCAAAATTTTTAATCTAAGTGGTTCTTCTGTGCCCTGGGATGTGCCTTCATATAAACCTTTTTTAGTCTATTTACAGTTATATGTGTGTATATCTGAGTTGTTGAAAGGGAAGAATGACCAAGTAACTCCTGCACAGACCTTATATCTGCACCCCTCTCCAGAAGATGTGTGGCAAAAGTATGTCTTAAGGTATGTGGACTTGATCTCGTAAGGTTAGCAACTTGCTTTATGTAACTATTGACTATCCTCTGAAGGCTCCGCGTGGAAAGTCTTCCACCGTTTTTATTCAGGAAAAGAGCTTTCTCTTCTCTATCCTTGTTCAGTTTTTTCCTTGCTTTCATGTAGGTTTCAAGTGCTAATAGGACCATTTCTCCTAAAGGCAATATCCTCTCCTTTCCTCCTTTACCTTTCACAATTACTGTTCCTCTGGGAATATTAATGCTACCTACATCTAATTGACAGAGTTCGCTTGCCCTGATACCAGTTCCATAAAGAAGTTCCAGAATTGCCTTATTTCTGATATATATAGGTTTATCTCCAGAAGGTAAATCCATTAAACCTTCAGCCTCTGATTGGGAAAGAAACGAAGGTACCTTTTTCTCTTTTCTTGGTGATTTCACCAATTTTGCAGGGTTATTCTTTATATAGCTCCTCTTGGTGAGAAATGAAAAAAATGACTTTATTGCAGCTAATTTTCTTTCAGTTGATGACTTCTTAAAACCTCCCCTCATTAATGAACCAATAAAAATCCTTATATGACCGAAATTAACATTCTCTATATCAAAAACACTACACTTTGTTTCAAGAAAATCAATAAACTGTATGAGATCGCTTCTATAAGAACGAAATGTACAATTAGAAAAATGCTTTTCTACCTTGAGATACTCAAGAAATTGTTGAAATCCTTCCTTTATTTGCATACTGTTTTTGTCTTGTGTAAAACATCAAAACCATTGTACATCTGCTTACTTTACAAATATATCTTTTTCCCCAACAAGCTGTCTCATCACTCTTTTCTTAACCTTGCGGGGAGAATAGAAAGTTTTGTTCTGTATTTTGCAACTGTTCTTCTTGCTATGTGAATACCTTCTTTGGCAAGGATTTCAACTATTTTTTTATCCTGCAAAGGATGTTTCTTATTCTCATTCTCTATCATTTTTCTTATCTTTTCTTTTACACTCCTTGTTGATATATCTAATTCGTTTTCCTGCGCGATTCCCCCACTGAAGAAGTATTTCAATTCCAGCAACCCTCTTGGTGTTTCAATATACTTCCCCTGTACAATCCTGCTTACTGTTGATTCGTGAAGTCCTACGTTCTCGGCTACATTCTGCATTGTCATAGGAACAAGTTTTAAAACACCCTCTTCAAAAAATCCTTTCTGTTTCTCAACGATAAACCGTGCAACCTTAAGGATTGAGCGTCTTCTCTCCTCAAGCCCTCTCATCAGATTGAGAGCAGAGTTTAATTTCTGCTTAATAAATTCCTTCTCTTCTTTCAATAAACTTTCTTTCTCATTTAGTATCTCTCTATAATAAGAATTTATCCTTAAACTGGGGAGTGTGGATTCATTTATTATAACTTCATATCCCTCATCTTTCTCATTAACTACAAGGTCTGGAATGATGTATCTTGTATTGCCACCCCCTATTCCTCTAAACGGTTTTGGGTTAAGAGAAGAGATTATTTCAATTGCTTCCTTCACTCTTATTTCTGAAACCCCGAGTTTCTTCTTTATATCATAGAACTTTCTTTCGCCTACCTCTTTAAGGAAATTATTCACAATATTTACTTCAACAGAGTCTTCTTCATACCCATTTTGAAATAGCTGTATTGTGAGACATTCCTCAACAGTACGTGAACCAACTCCAGGAGGGTCGAAGGTTTGAACAAGATTCAGTGTCTCAAGTATCTTTGATTCCGGGACATTTAGAATTTCTTCCAACTCTTTAACATCCGTATCAAGAAATCCATCATCATCAAGAGAGTCTACGATATATTCACCTATAGTCCTTATTTGGTTATCTCTTGTATTTAAGTGAAGTTGTTCAAATAAACGGTCTCTTATTGAGGGCAGGACAACTGGGACTCGCTCAGGTATGTCATCACGTACATATTGAACAGGTCGGTAATAATAATCATGTTCTCCCTGAAAAAATTCTGACCAGTCAATTTCTCTAACTTCTTTCTTTATTTCCTTTTCCAAACGAGGAGGTGATTCCTGTTCTTCTTCAGTCTCCTGCTGTTCTTCAAGAAGTGGATTTTTAGCAAGCTCATTCCTGACAGTCTGTTCAAGCTCAAGATATGGCATCTGAAGCAACTTGAGAAGCTGGTAGAGTTGTGGTGTGAGTGTTTGTTTTAATGCTACACGGAGTTCAAGCCTTATATCTTTCATAGTCTAAATTTCTCTCCTAAGTAAACCTCTCGTGCTTTTTTATTCTCTGTCAACTCTTCAGGGGTTCCTTGAAAAAGTATTTCACCTTCATACATTATGTATGCCCTATCTGTTATCTCAAGAGTCTCTCTTACATTATGATCTGTAATTAGAACACCAATACCTCTCTCTTTTAATTGCTGTATAACATTCTGGATGTCCTGCCTTACAATAGGATCGATTCCTGTAAAGGGTTCATCCAGAAGGATAAAAGCTGGATCAGTAACAAGTGCTCTTGCTACCTCTGCCCTTCTTCTTTCACCACCAGAAAGGGTATATGCTCTCTGTTTTGCTACCTTTTTGAGTTTTAGTTCACGAAGAAGTTTTTCTAATTTTTCCCTTCTCTCTCTTTTTGTTAATGGGAGCATTTCCAAAATGGCAAGGATATTTTCCTCTACTGTTAGCTTCCTGAATATAGATGCTTCTTGAGGAAGATATGAAATACCTAACCTTGCCCTCTTAAACATCGGGAAGAGAGTAATCTTTTTTTCATTAAAATAAACGGCCCCTTTCTCAGGTTGGATAACACCAATAACCATATAGAAGGTCGTTGTCTTGCCAGCTCCATTGGGTCCGAGGAGTCCCACAATCTCTCCCTGATGAACCTCAAGATTTATTTCATTTACCACTCTTTTCCCTCGATAACTCTTGACGAGATTCTCGATCTTCAAAGTGTTAGTCACCCTGCTTCTCCTCATCCTTTACCTTACTAAAAACACCTTTAGCATTCCCAATTACAACAATCCTTTCAGTCCTTCCTTCTTTAAAAAAAATTGTAATTGTATCCCCTGTTACATCATTAGTGCCCCCATCTGATAAGGCATAACTTCCTCTTGCATTGTTTACTGCAACTGTCCTCACAATTTCCCTTTTCTTAAGAAAAACCTCTATTGAAATCCCTGAGAGGGACAATTTACCTTCCTGTTCAACAACTGGATTCTCTTTGAGATATATATGCTCCTTTAGAGAGAAATATTCAAGGTAACCTGCCGTTGCCATAATACTATCTCCATAAACTTTCACATTACCCTTGCAAGACATGAAGTTTTCTTTCCTTCTGATATTTAGAGTATCCCCTGTGATTGTTATCTTCCTGTCTTTTTCTAAAAGTATCAACTCTGGATTATCAGTCATAAAACCCACTTCATTTACAAAATCATATTCACCGTAACCACCTGTCACTGTAGTATTCTGTTCTTCATCAATAAGGACAACATCTCCCCATGCCTTCGAGACCTTCTTCTCCTTAAAATAGATGAGTGAATCTGTTTTTAATATCTGTTTTCCTTCCCGTAAATCAACACTATCAACAAGAACTAACATCTTTTCTTCTTTAAAATATTTCGCAACTCTTGCAGTAATAATCGTTCCTTCATCATCAATCTGAACATTCTTTATTATTTCTGCCATCTGCTGGTTCTCATATACATATCCTTCATCGCCGGTTATGATGGTCTTGCCGTGGATGATCTTTACATTTCCTATAAGGTGGCTCACCCTTCCCTCACCTGTCTCGTCAAGATAAACCCTCTCCGCAGTTACAATATACGGCTCCATATCACTTTTAGTAAAAAGCTCATCTGGATCCTTAATTAGAAAAATCGAGTTTATTAACAGTAAAAAAATCGGAAAGTTCATATTTGATTTATTTTAATCTATCTTTAAATTTCCCACTCTCGTATTCTCGTCAACAAATCCCTGTTCTGTGGCTTCCATCTGTAGTTATCTTGCATTATCCATCCCAATTTCCTCTCCCTACAGAATAGACGAGGCATCTTGCCTCGTAACAAATAACCTTACATTGTGAGCCAAGATGGCCCTCCTGCGTTAAAACTTCGGTGGGCTGTTGTCCACCGAAGCCTTGGCGTAAGCGGGCTCCCCTCTTGTTTGAATCTTTTATTCTCATTTTTGTCTGTTAAAAACATTTTTTATTTCTCGTCTACAAATCAGCGGTCTGCGGTCATTGGTCATCGGTCAGTCCAATTCTCCATTTCCATCCCTCACTCATTCTCCCTAACATCTTTCGAGGTCGCATTAAAATCTTCCTTTATCTCTATATGTTCAAGATTAGGGTCGCTCTCCATCCCCTTTCCTGTAATAATGGTGTGTTCCCTGGTTATCTCCACAAAATCTTCTGTCACAATCTTCTGCTTTTTGTTATCCCAATCCAGAGAATTGGTTTTCAAAACTGTACTATCCTTCGAAACCACCTGAACCTCCCCCGAAGCGGTCATATTGCCGCTAACTGAGTAGACAACACCACTATCAGATGTCAATGTTGAATTGTATTTTCCATTTGAATCATAGAATTCTACAGTTACACCAAAGATCTTAACAGAATCGCCATAGCTATCTCCTCGTTCTGCTTTTAGAACCCAGTTCCTTTTATCACCCTTTAAATCTACAAGGATGAAATTCTCTACACCTTCCGTTGATACTGGTGTTATCTCATTCTTCTGCTTTGACTCTTTACCATTATGACAATAAATCATAGGAAACAGAAAAATGATGAGAAAAAAGATTCTTTTCAATAGTTACCCCCACCTTTTATGAAACCAGACCCATTCTTGCGGATAGCTCATAATAAAGCTTTCAATAGCTTTCGAACATCTCTTTGTATTTTCTAATATATCTCTTGTCTGATTACTACTCTTCTTAAGCAACACCTCTTCACCTACCTCAAGCAAATGACTATTATCCTTGAGCCTGTGAATAGCAACAGGTACAACAGCCGCGCCAGTTCTCATCGCAAGATACGCAGGTCCAATAGGAGTATTCGCTTTGCGTCCAAGAAAATCAATAGATACACAATTCCGTTCTGTGTTTTGATCCATCAAAACACCTATCGCTTCACCATGAAGGAGCCTTTTAAGTGCAACAATAGGCGAACGGTTCTTGTCTATTATTCTAACACCAAAAGCTTTCCTGATGTTGTTTATCACTCCATCCACATTCTTATCGTAAACCTCTCTCGCAATAACATTTACAGTAAAACCTTTCTGCGAGAAATATGCAGGGATTAGTTCCCAACATCCAAGATGTGCAGTAATAACAATCAACCCTTTTCCTCTATCAAGCAATTTATTAATATTACTTCCGTTTCTAATCTTGACAATTCTATCAAGCCTTCCATTTTTGAATTTGCCAAGCCTAAGAGTTTCGGCAAGGTTTTTACCAGTCTTCATAAAATTTTGGACAACAAGAGACTTTTTGTGTCCATTATTCTTTATTCCAGGAAAAATAAGTTCAACATTCTCACAGGAAATTCTTCGTGCTTCCTTTGAAAGATTGTAAACAGCTATTCCAATAATATTTCCTAAAAAGAGAGCAAAACCTCTTGGAATAATTCGAAAAAAGAAAACAAGGAATCTCAGAATATTGTAGATATATAAGTGTCTAATTTTCTTCATACTTGTAAAATAGCACATAACAAGGCACTTGTCAAGCCTATTTGACCACGGATAAGTCAAATTATTATTCACCGCAAAGAGATTCCGTAGCTTTGTAATTGGTAGCCGCAGGCTTTTCCCTGCGCAAGTGATTGCAGGAGTAGACACTCGTAGGAGTTTGCTCATATGGGTCTGCCGTGGTCATTGCGAATATACTTTCATATTCACCCCGTTAGAAGATCCTTCGGATCGTTAAACTTCTAACGGGGCTCACTGTTGAAGCAATCTCATCCCCTCTTGAGAGGGGTGTCATATACCGTGCGGTATATGACGGGGTGTGTAATCAATCTGAGATTGCTACCCTTCACTTTCGCTCAGGACAAGCTCTGCGGAGTTTATCCTGAGCCTGTCGAAGGGCTCCTCGCAATGACAGTAATGTTGGTGAACCAAGATGGTTCACCTGTTGATATTTCTTTCAACAGACGCGCGTCTTGCTTTGTGAACGAAAGAGATCAGAACCCTGGTTCCTAGCATAAACGCAGGGGTCTGACCCCAATACACTGCTGTAGCCTTTCAATCTGTGTAATCTAAATTATAATCTAAATAATCGTAGATTTTTTTTCAGAACCTTTTCACTTCAACTTTGTCTATTAATAATGAAGGAGGTGAAAGACATGAAAAAGGGTATTGAAGTATTTGACTTAAAGAAGTCGGTTGTAATATACATACGAGTTGCTCTTCTTCTAGCCTTGGTTTTCTTTATACTGGCATTCTATCTTTTTCCGAACTACATCCCACATCCTTATGAAATGAGAACTGTAATAGGACCAACAAGGGTTATTCCAACAGACCCAATTGTCAATCCTGTAACTCCTAAACCTTTGCCAAAACCAAGAATCCCTGTAGCTGCAGATGACCCAAACGAAATTGAGAACGTAATTATTCCAAAAGATAGTACCCTCTTTGCACGATTTGGCGAAAAAGATCCCTATGAGATTCCATCACCTGGAACTTTTATACCTTGCGAGAAATACCCGAAAATTATCTATGCTCCCGCTCCGGAATATCCCCCTATTGCAAAGGCTGTTGGTATAGAGGGAAAGGTTTTTCTCCAGATATTTGTAGGTAAGGATGGGAAACCCAAAAAGGTATTTGTAGCAAAATCGTATGTTACTTCTGACTGTGATAGCGTTGCAGTAAAGACAGCATGGAATTTCAGATTTTCTCCAGCTATGCAGAGGGATAAGCCAGTTGGTGTATGGGTTTCAATGCCAATTGTGTTTAAACTGCGATAGGATAAGAATAGTTAATCGTTATTAGTCAATTGTCAATGGAAAAGCCGATACTCGGAAGTATTGGCTTTTTTGTTTTGTTGATGACAAATATGGTGTCATTGTGAGTGCATCAAGTCCCCTCTAATAAAGGGGGGTATTAGGGGTGTGTTACTGCGAAGCAATCTCATCCTCTCCTGTCATTGCGAATATACTTTCATATTCACTGTTGAAGCAATCTCGTTTTCATAAACAACAGGCGAGGCTTCCAGCCTCGTAAAGAAAAATATCAAAATATTTTTCACACTACCTTCCTGAACTTAGAGAGGAAAGATGAAAAGGATGTGGAAACTACACTAGTTTTTTCCTTGACGAAATAGTAATAGAATGCTATATTACACTTGATCAAAGGAGGTAATATGATTAGCTTAAAAGAGGCGAAGAGGAAATACAAAGGTAAATGGATAGCCTTTTTTATAGAGAAAGAAAAAGATAGTAACCCTTTAGGAAAAGTGCTTGACTACGATGAAGATAAACATTTACTCCATGAGCGTCTCCGTAAAAAAAAGGTGAAACGCGCCTATATTACCTATGCTGGTCCATATATCAAACCTGGGTATGAAGTAATGTTCTAATGAAAACCAAACTTACCATACCGATCATCATAGAAAAGGTTAGAGTAGAGGGACCTGAAGCAATACGAGAAATAGATTTAATCCTTGATACAGGTGCTCGATTTACCTCTTTAAGCTGGGAAACATTGAAAGATATTGGATATGACCCTGCTATAATAGAGGACAGAGTGAAGATACTAACTGCAAATGGAGTAATTGAAGCACCCCTTATTAAGATCAAGAAACTATGTATTGGGAAATTGTGTGTCAAGGACAATGAAGTGATTGCACTTACGATTACACAATTAGCAGAAGTAGACGGTCTACTTGGATTGAGTTTTCTTTCACACTTCAAGACTATTATAGATTATAAAAAACAGATACTAGAAATCATATAGGACTCAGATCAGTTTGTAGCAGAGGACTTCCACCTACGCTAAGGCTACGGTGGGCAGGAGCTTCGGAGGACAGGTCAGCCTGCGTATATAACTGTTTACCCCTTTAGAGGTATGAAAAGAATCCTTTGTCTTCTCCGCAATCTCTAATGGGTCATTGCGAATATACTTTCATATTCACCCCGTTAGAAGATCCTTCGGATCGTTAAACTTCTAACGGGGCTCACTGTTGAAGCAATCTCGTTTTCATAAACAACAGGCGAGGCATCTTGCCTCGCTCAGTTTCTAAGGAGTAACAGAGCTTTCCATGAACCATACGGTTCAGGGCTTGCTCTACGATTATTTTGAACCATATATTAAGGGAATAAGATTGTAACTAAATCTTATTTCTTATCCTGACCCCAGATTCTTCCTTCACCAATTTTGACAGGATAACAGGATGTTCAGGATTTCCGGCACAAAAATTGCAACAATTATCTTGCAGAGTTATTGCAAGAAGAATGAGATAGTAAATTCTTGACATTGTTAGAGGAATGTGATAAAAAATAACCGATACGAAATTAAAAAATAATCTTGGAGGGCATGATGGGATGTGATCAGTCACGACAAAGGAAGAATCTTCTATTTTCTCAAAATCTTAAATGGTTTGTTTATTTAATAGTCCTGGTTTTGTTAGCTGCTTTTTTAGCATTCTTTTCTGCTTGCTCAGACAATAAGGTTACAAAAGGAATTACGGAAGAAATCAAAATAAGAGACAATTATGACCAATAACACAAATGCAGTGGGACAAACCCATTAAGGTTACCAGTCTTTTATAAAACTTTTCGACATAACACAGTAGTTACTTGCATTTCAAGAGGAGATAAGAACTATCCCTATGATTCAGGCTCACTTGAAAGTGATATACATTTAGTTGAAGTAGATACAACCGTTACAGATAGTTATTATTTTGACCTGGAGACTTTTATTTCAGAACCACCTCAGGGTTATGGAGAATATTATTTTATCGCTGAGGCAGGACCAGTTAATCCTCCATACGTTGTTTCTGACTGGGTTAAAATATATTTATTGCCCGAATCCTGGAGTGGACCAATAAGGGCTATTAAGATTTGGGCAGGTGATAATGAACTTGTGAGTGGGACATTAAAACGTATAGGATGGGACTACACTTATCCTGTGATTTTGCAGGTTACTGACGGAGATAGCGCAATAAATGGAGAAACTATTCACGTTGAGTATAAGTCTAATCCAGACATATGGATTACTTTTCCAAACAATGATAGCATAACACACTGGATTTCAGATATCAGGAATTATGCTGGTACACAATCCGAATTTTTCAAGGGTATGGTTGTTGCATTAGTTACGTTACCTGAAGCACAGGGTAATTATGAGGTTGAGTTTTCTGTGTATGATTCCGCGGGAATTGAGAAAATCAGTGATACGCTAACATTTTATAACAAAGGAGATGATGAGGCTTCTGGTCTATTCCTACCATATAGCCATGCTTTGAACGTGTATGGTGATGAAATATTAGGAGACGGATTATATGGTAGTAATGATACCAGTTCAACTAAGAAGGATGTTTTTATAGAAATCGATTACCTAAGTCAGTTCACTGTGACGATTGCCGATACCCCAGTGGTTGTGAATATAAATTCAAGTGATATTACTTCAATAAAAAATGAGATTAAAAGTTGTCTTATGGGTGCTAAGTACTCAGGTCAGATAGGTATATACCCGTGCGGGACAGATATTTATTTTGAAAATAGCACAACTTTCCCTTCTATGTCTAATAGTTTGAATAGGAAAGACAGGCTGGAGTTGTATAGGTTGACAAGGAATTCAACAAGAGCTATTCATTTAATTCTCGGGACCGCAACAGATCCAAATGATTATCCAAAAAAACAACCGAATCGTGTTACTCTTGGCTTTACTGATGATTATGGCGGATATTTTAGAGGTAATCCTGATACGGTTGGTGGACTTGGGATGGATAGTGATAGTGCTGATATTCTATGTGCTAAGTATGCGACTGTAGGAGATAGTATGAAAAATGCACAGTATTATCTGAATTCTACAGGGTGCTTCGTTAGCATGAAGACACTAATCCATAATCATCCTTCACTTTTGGACAGTACCGAGATAAGAAATAAAGCAATAGCAATTTGTGCGGCACACGAGATAGGACACGCACTCGGCTTGAACCATTGGAACTATCAATACGCAGATTCAAACAAAGAGGAAAAAAATCTTATGTTCTGGGAATTTGAAGAAGATTCGTTAGGAAAACATGACTTCTTAATCTTTGAGCATCTTCGAGGATATGCTGAGAGGGATTCACTAGGCCAATCCTTAGAAGAAAACGGAAGATATGGACTAAACACTTTCAGTATACTGGGAAGAAATACAGTTGATACTTATTATTAAGGTACTGAAAAAAATAATATGAAAGAATATGAAAATTTACAATTCCTTAGTACGAAAAGACTTATTCCGTGTCAAAGAGTAAAAATAGTGAAATATTAAAATATTTTTCCCAGTACTATTATTAAAAGAAGGAGGTAGAATGAAATTAAATACTTTTATAAGAATAATCATTGCTTTATTTATCATCTTGTTATCAAATAACCTTTTTGCCATTTCCGAAAATACACTAAGGATATTGAAAAAGCCTCAGGGGATAAAGGTAGTTGACACTAAAGGAAACATACATATTGTAACAATGGAGACTGAAAAATATTATGGTAAGAAAATAGTTGGTATTGATGAAGAAAAAGATGGATGGGATCAATATATCATCAAGGTGGCGCATATACCAGAGAAGGATAAAGAATTTTACACTTATGAGTTAATTGATAGTATTGGAAATGTGCTAGTTCCAAAACGAAGACTATGCAAAGCAAAGCAAGGTGGTCATTTTTTAAGAGGTGAGTGGGGGAAAGGTCTTTTCCCGGAACTGAAACCATCTGGACCTATAATAGTCGGCGGTTCTGAATCTGGGTTTGACTCAAGGGGGATGCTGCGTATAATAGAGTTGGATAAGATGGGGAATGTAAAAAAGATGCATCGTCCGAACACAGATTGTCCTTCCTTCAACCTGCTCTGGAATGGGAAGGAACTGTTTTATCTTAATTCAAATGGTGAAATGTTCATGATATACAAACAGGTTGGAAATGATTTTGAGTGGTTAAAGATTGAATTAGAGGACTTAGGGATCAAAAAGAGAGGTAGGTACAATTACCGCATTTCAAAAGATTTCGGTTCATTCCTAACGGAAGATGGGAACATAGTTGTCTTAATAAGGAGTACAGACCCTGATGACTTTGATAAGGAAGTGCATGAAAAATATGCTGTAAGTGGTTATGACATAATTGGTGTCTTTATTATATCTCAAGATGGAGAGATAGTATCGCCGATGAAAAAGTATAATATGAAGGAGATTGCATTTAAGAAATTTACATCTGGTGAAGAAAAGGGTCTTAATTTTTCTGATTGGCATGAACAAGGGCTGCGAGGGATAGGTACAAGGATTGCACAAAAGGACACAATTGTCTATGCGTACTTCAGGGGATATGCCCCAGAGACAAAAAAGTTAGAAATTTATCAATTGAGATTAACTCCCGAAGGAGAGGTTATAAAATCAAAGTCATTAGAGACAGAAAAAATAAAGCCATTAGAGGAACTCCCATCTGGATTTCCCATTTATCATTCTCATTTTGCTCATTACGCTTATGATAGCAATGGAGATATGTATTTACTGATACAATGAAATCAAATGTTATTATCAGGATAATCACATTTACTTATGACGCCAGAGGAAAAATACATTTATTATAAGTAAGGGAGTATAAAATGAATAAAAAAACTATCTTTTTCTTTCTATTATTCTTTACCTCCATTGTTTTCTTATTACAAGGGTTCAATTTCAAAAAGATGTTTAGAAAAGAGGAGTTTCCAAGACCGCATCCAATAAAGTTCACTGAGAAAGACTTTGTTGAACTGACAATAACAAGTTTCTTCAAATATCTAAACCAGAAGCAAATTCTTCCAGCACTTGAGTTTGTCTCAGTAGCTTACATGGATAACTCGGGTATGAACTTTAGTGAATGCAAAAAAGAGATGAAAACGTTCGTCGAAGTGAAGAGATTTCAGAGAGTTGATGTAGACTACAGTAATTTTGAGGTTTCCGTTAATGGCAATACTTCATCTGTGAAATTTAGACTAAAAAAGCAGAGTCCTAATAATGAATGGGAAGAAATAATATTTGATTTAGAAAAAATACAGGGAATATGGAAGATTATTTCTTTCTCATGTTTTTTTGAAATTCTGAACGAAAGTGAACATGAGAGCACGCTTAAGAAAATCGGGTTGCAAGGGGGTAGGAAATGAGAATAAAAATGTCATGCATAATTACTCTTTTTCTCATTACCACCTCTGTTATGAATGCAAATCTTGTGCCTCATTTCTATGAGGAGAACTATAAAGTAACAAGGCAATTAACAAAGGATGCTTGGGGTCGTACTCTATTCAACAGTCCCTGGGATTTGCATTTCTTGAATGGTAGATATTTATTTGCAGTAGACAGAACCTGGTCGAGGATAGTTTACACAGATATGAATCAATTTTATGATTATCCTGAAGAACCCTGGGTTTATTCTCACGGTAAATTTGGTCCAGAATTGGGTTCTTTTAAAGGTCCCCGTGGAATATGTTATGGATCAGCAGATACTTTGTATGTTGCAGATGTGGGAAATAACAGAATTGTTAAATTATTTTTTCACCCCTCGGGAGATGAAAGTTATCTCCATTCGATCAGCTCCTTTGGTAGTGATTGCTTACTTCATCCATGGGATGTGAAATACCATGGTGGGAAGATTTATGTAGTGGATACAGAGAATAACAGAATTGTGAGATTTTCCCGTAACGGGACATTTGAAGCTTCATATGGTAGTTATGGTAGCGAGGCTGGTCAGTTCAACAAGCCAACTTCGATAGATAAATATGGTAATTTTGTTTATGTTCTAGATAAGGGGAATAAAAGAGTTGTAATACTATATGAAGACCCTCAGCAAGGTAATTTCGAATTATATTCAATTGAGGAGATTGTGGGAAACGAGTATATGAATCTTGCAGATTTGTCGATAGATACTTATGGCAACCTATTTATAACTGATATAAACAACTGCAACATCTTGAAATTTAATCCCTTCCTGGAAGAAACATTATGGGTATATGGTTCTGAGGGATACGGGATGAATGCATTGTTCTGGCCTAAAGGATTGACAACACCTTATGGTTATGGAGATATAGGAGTAGTTGAACACTGGTCTGACAATTCGGGAATAAGATTATTCTATGGTGTCATCAGTATCCTTTCTTTCACCGCAACCAAGAATGTTTTTGATGCATCAATGGATACAGGCTACACTGATATTTCATTTAAGACTGATGATGTGGCTAATATAAATATATTTATCCGTGATAGTAGTGACTCAACTGTAAGAACACTCATTGAAGACATCACATTTCCTGCAGGTACGAGCAATGATGTCTGCACCTGGGATGGAAAAGATGAAGAGGGTAGATTGGTTCTACCTGGGGAATATACTCTCCGCATGACTGCACAGGATGGGTATGGACATCATACTTCAGCAGAGATTCCCGTAACAATAAAAGGAACAATAATCGAGAGTTACGATATTTCTGGAGAATGGGAAAAGGAAAACTCACCATATGTAATATATGGAACACAAGCGGTAAGAAACATAGGCTTCGACGACACACTACAGATTAACCCTGGTGTGCGAGTAATGTTCTGGCCTCATGATGAGAAGTATAAAGTATTAGTTCAAGGAGTAATTGAAGCAAGGGGAGTAGAAGAAGATAGTATTCTTATATCTTCATACAGAAAATCGTGGGAGCGAGAGAACGGTGATTGGGGGTATATTAGAACTGTTTGGTCGAGATCTAAAGTGGTTTTCAAATACTCTACTATTGAATTCGGTGGAGATACGCTACAAGGCACCCCAGCACCTGTCTGGATAGAATCATCCGGAGCAGACACAGTAAGACACTGCACGATAAGAAATAGTGCTGGGCATGGTGTCTATTCGGGTAATGACTTGTGTGTAATTGATTCGAATACATTTTCTCAAAATGACTCATTCCCTCTGGTAATTGGTCCTCCAAATGGTGTTGGAAAAGCATACGAGAATATTTTTATAGATAATGGAATTCAGGCAATAAATGTAAAAGCGGGCGGAACTGTATCAGATGATGCTATCTGGACAAATCAGGGCGTTCCATATTTGATTAGCGATTTTGTTGAAATTAAAGGAAGTGACTGGAATGCTTGCACTTTAATCATCGAACCAGGAGATACACTTCAATTCAAAAATTACGGCATAAGACAGATAGGATATGGAACTGATAAAGAAGGTGTGTTAATTGCGGAGGGAACGAAAAACGAGAAAATAACCTTTTGCGGTGTTTCTGATACCTCTTATTGGTGGGCTATTAGACTTCGGTATGGCAGCGTAATCCTAAAAAACTGTATAATTAAGAACGCGGGTCTTGGTTGGGGAGCAAGTATATATATCCCTGGTCATGGTAACGATGCAGAAGCAATTATTGATTCCTGTGAGATAATAAGAAGTAAGGGACATGGAGTCCTGGCACGCGATAATGCAGAGGTTCAAATAAGTAACACCAAAATCAGTGAATGTGACTCATTTCCTATTGTTGTTGAAGCATCGGAAGTTAAGAATATTATTAATAATATCTATGAAGATAACGCAGTTGAAGAAATATGTATAAGAGGAGAAGGGCATGTGAAAGAGAATGCAATCTGGCAAAATCCAGGTATTCCATATAGGATTCAGACAGATCTTAAAGTATATAATAATCTAACAGACACTTGCACGTTAACAATCGAAGAAGGTAATATCCTAAGATTCAGTCAGAACACAGGATTAAATATTGGAAGTGATTACGGATATGGGATGCTTAATGCTCAAGGAACAAAGGATGAACCAATAATATTTACAGCAGTCGACTCTTCCGAGTATTGGTATCAGATATACTTTGCCCCACAAGCATCTGACTCTTCGATTTTGAGGAATTGTGAAATAAGTTTTGCAATTAAAAACATTCGCTGCCGAGGTTCGTCCCCAAGGATAGATTCCTGTTTTATCCAAAACGCTGAATATACAGGCATATCCCTCTGGAATTGTTCTCCAAAGATTACGAACAGTACTATAAGTGAGAATACAATTGGGATAGATTGTGGTTCATATTATGATTTTAGTGATCCCATAATTCACAACTGTAACATAGTCGGAAACACAGAGTATGGTGTAAAAAACAACAGCACTACATACACAATAGATGCAGACAGCTGCTGGTGGGGAAGTTCGACAGGGCCATATGATCCAAGTTCTGGTCCACCTGATTATAACCCAGATGGGCTTGGAGATAAGGTGTCTGATTATGTTGATTACCGTCCCTGGTTGCAAAGTGGTCCCTATCCTCTAATCGTCACCGGGTTTGTTTTTACAGGCGACAGCGTTTCTTTAGTAGTTAATCCTGAGGTTGCTATTACAAATCTAAACACTGGTACAGAATGGACAGCCACAGTAGCACCAGACACTAACGAGTACTTTCTCAGGTTGAGCGGACCAGGTCTACCAAATGTGAATGACACACTTAGGATCACAGCGAAGAAAACCTTAGACGATTGTGGAACATACGACCCATATGGTTATACATATACCCTCAGTATCACAGACCGAATGGTTATGCAAAGCGATATTGATACTATGAGAATAGACTTAGACATCTACCTGAATCACTACTGCATCAACTACTATCCAGACTATCCATATCACACCCAAAATAACTGGAATTACAGTGGTGCTGCTGTTATGCAGATGTGGACAGATTTCAAAGACGTTGAACCTCCATATTCGTAGGAGGAACTTCATACTATGGGCATTGCAAACAATACAGAAGAAGACGAAACCGCAGGTCTTGAACACATCGATCCACAGGGTATGGCTGAAACACTCAAGGATATCATCACTGGCCTTCCTCCAGGTCACACTTTCACAGTTGGTGTTATGCCAGGAAATGCTGATGGTCTCAACTGGGCAATGCACCGAATCTGTTGGTGGCAGTACACAGGTCCAGGTGCACTTCCAACGGATGGAGACTACTCACACTGGATGTCAGTCAGAGGTATACACACAGACAAGAGACCTCAGGATGGTCGATATGGTGGATATCAAGGTGTCTGGGAATATGATGTCTATGGTTTCTGGATAAATGATCCCGATAACTCACCAGCAAGTCTTGGTGCAAACAGCTACAAAACTGCATCTGAATGGACATCTACCTATTATACAATTATTACAGACCCATATAACGAAAGCTGGAACGGTAAGTATATCACAGTGCTTGAACCACCAGAGTATGATGCAATGATAAACATCGTGTCTCCAAAACAAAGATTCAACAACCAGCAGATCACCGAGCTCAGAAGAATTGTGGAACATGATGAAATACCAAAACATGTAGAAAAATGGATAGTTCAGGCAGCTATTGACGGTGTAACTGATGAGCTGATACCATTTGATGAAGGCTTTAAAACACTATTTAGGACAACTATTCCAGGAACTCCGGTATTTGTAAAAAACACATATGGTAATGACTATTTTGCAGTTCCTTTTAATTCTACCGCAAAAACAAAAGATATTTCAGAAGCTAACCCTATTTCGGAAGCCAAACCTATTTCAAGAACTAAACCGATTACAACATTCACTTCTTTTCTAAAACCTGAGCCAATCCTACAGGATAACTCAATTTCAGACACAATTATTACCTCAAGACCCAAACCCATTGAGAAGTACAAGACTATTTTAAAGCACGTTTCAAGTGTCGCAAAAGCACAGACGGTAATAGTCGTGCTTCTAAACGCAGAAGATGGAAGTTTCAAAGAGGTGTCATGGACAGACACACCTGTTAAATACCTACCAATATCAAGGAAAGCAGCTCAACTTATAGCCTTTGAGTTTGCTCGAGAATTGGGGCTTCCAGTAGGTGATGCAAATGATTTACATCCTGAACTAATTCACAAAAATTCAACACTATACTATCCATACTGGCGAGTAGTGATTGAAGATCATGAAATCTACATCAGTCAGGACGGCGAAGTATGGGAAGGAGAAGGAGATAGAGGAGCAGGTGGGACAATGTCATCAGGGGATGTACCAACACAACTGATTTACTCCCTTAAGACCGCTTCACCAAACCCCTTTATAAATAACACAACGATTAACTACTCCATTGCAAAACCAGGTGAGGTTTCACTCAAGATTTATGATATAAGTGGAAGACTTGTTAAAACCATTATCCATGAGAAAAAAGATGCTGGTGTTTACACAGCTCGGTGGAATGGCTACAACAATAGTGATAGAAAAGTCGCAACAGGTGTCTACTTCACACGGCTGACTTCTGGTGATTTTACCTCTGTGAAGAAAGTCATCCTGGTAAGATAACAGCATTAAAAGAATACTATATTGATATGGTGTTGCAGTTCAGATGTGTTTCAGCCAAATCTATATAACAACGTGTCATTGCAAGTGCATCAAGTCCCCTCTATCAAATTCCCCTCAGTCCCCCTTTTTCAAAGGGGGAAAACAGGGGGATTTAGGGGTGTGTTACTGCGAAGCAATCTCATCCTCTCCTGTCATTGCGAATATACTTCCATATTCACTGTTGAAGCAATCTCGTTTTCATAAGGAATAGACGAGGCATCTTGCCTCGTTAGAGATTTATCCCGTAGGCTTGTCGTATGGGATAGGAAATGCTTGAACATTCAACTCCGTATTATAAATTTTCATATGGTAGCCGCAACCTTTAGGTTGCGCAAGTTATTGTATAATATGGGGTTAAATTCGCAGGCTAAAGCCTGCGCCTACCTTAAAACGGTATTTTTGCATAGTCTCTTTAGCCTACGCAAGTGATTGCAGGAGTAGTTCTAAACGACAATATCGCTGTTAACGAACTAAACGTTATTATCTAAAGAGTGAAAGGTATTTTTCTATAAGGAAAGTCCCCCAGAAATAGGAAATCACAGCGGCAACATTTATAAATGGTCCAAATGGAACCACAGTATCCTTCTTCTTCTTTCGTGCAACAATAATCCCACCGATGATGCTTCCGAGAAGACTTGCAAGTATCAGAGTTAAAAGAACCTTCTGCCAACCCAGAAACGCTCCAATCATCATAAAAAGCATTACATCACCCATCCCCATCGCCTCTTTCTTAAAAACCCATTTTCCAGCAACCGCTGTTATAAGGATTACACCCCCACCAACTACAATCCCAATCAAAGAACCCAACCAATTAATATCCTTCAAAAAAAATGAAAATGCAAAACCTGCAACAATACCTGGAATACTGATTTTATCGGGGATAACCTGGTGCTTCATGTCAATAAAGAATATTGGAAGTAACAAATATAGAAACAACACTGTTACGAAAAATCTGAGTTCAAACCCATATAGAAAAAATGAAAGCGGAAGGATTATGCCCGAAATCATCTCCACTAAAGGGTACTGTAATGAAATCCTCTTTTTACAATACCTGCACCTTCCTCTTAAGATAACAAAACTTAACAGAGGAATGTTATCATAAAATGCGATTTTTCGTTTGCAGTAGAGACAGTGTGAAGATGGAAATATTATGGATTCCTTCTTTGGGAGCCTGAATATAATAACATTCATAAAACTCCCAATTAGAAGACCAAGAACAACAAGTGTAATGATAAAGGATATCACTTTATTACATTTCCCTCTCTATAATAATAACTTCGCCCTAATGGATGTTTGGGGATTTCTCTAAGTAGACCTCTTGCAACAAGTTCATCAAGTCTTTCAGGATAATAACCAAATCTCTGTTTAAAATCATTGAGCTTCAAATTAAGAAAAGAGACAATATGTTCAAGATTGTAGTAGATTGTTGAAATACAACTGTCTGCTTTTGCATTGTATCTATACTCTCCTCCAAAGGGCTCCTCTGGTATTGACTTAATATACTCGGGAATAAGTTCCCGAATCGAGTAGGGCTTATGTCCTTTGTCCTTCTCAAATTCTCCCACTCTAAGATTCAATAATTCCAAATGTTCTTCAACAATCAGGTATTTTATGTTCCTGAGAGCTGCTTCTTTCAGGTTCTGATTTTCAGTTGCTTCATAGAGTCTTGACCAAGCAAGTACGGACCCTTTTCTTATCTCAGCCTTTTTAAATGCAAGGGCAGCAAGACGGTAAGAACACTCAGGAGCATCTGGATAACGTGATGCCCATTCAAAAAATTTCCCTGCTTTAGCAAACCTCTTTAGGTGAACATAGTTTATAAATCCAATATAGAATGGAGGAATCCAGGAGGATGGATTTTTAATGCATCCTCTTTTCAATATCTTTATCGCTAGAGCCGGGTTCATCCCCTCCTCGGCAATAACAATAGAACCAAACTGATAGGCGTGATCAAACCTGGAATCAATTCTGGTCAGAACATCAAAGACATCATATAGGAATTCGAAAGTTCCACCAGTTAATTTTTCTTCTCCGTAGTACTGGATTGCTGCAAGCCAGATGATATCGGGTCCAATGGGACCTAACAAAGCAGTTGTTACATCAACCACTGGACTCAAGGGTAAATACTTAAGTTGTTCAGAGTGATGGTATATGGGAGGGATTTGCTGCTGGAAGAAGAATGTAAGAAAAGCAAATAAGATAATTAGAACAATAATTCTCACAAATCTTTCCTCTCAAAAATCAGAGCAGCAATCAGCACAAGGACGATGCTGTATGAAATTGCATAGGGAAAGGCAAATAGTATCCTATTAATAGGGATCTGGCTATGGTAAATCACAATTTCTCTAAAATCAAAATATGTAAAATCTGGTAAAATCCTATGGATAATCCTCAGGATTATGCTAAGACCAATCTGCTGATGGTACAAGGCAAGTGGAATTGCTTTAGGGATCGTTTGCCCAAGAATGTAAACAAAGATGATAAATATCGAACCAATAAAAGGATTAAGGAATGTCGATGCAAGGATGGTGAATCCTGTTAGAATAAGCAATTGAAAGATAATACCAAGTATTGCGAGAATTATCTCAGGTTGAAATTTCCCACTAAGGATTGTAATATGGACTAAATATATAACTCCAAGAATAGAAGTAGAAACGAGAATTGTTAAGAATAGTCCCAATGCCTTACCGACAATAAACTGGAATCTTGTTATCGGTCTCGAAAGTGTTAAATAACAGGTTTTTTCATTAAGTTCTCGATATATTGAACGATTTCCAATGAATAGAATAATCAAAAGACCGAAAAGACTGATTACCATTAGCCCTATATCTGTGGCAATCCTCACATCTTCGCCTAAGCTTAAAGGTCCAACAATAGTAGAAACAAATATCATAATAATTCCAAAGATGAGAACTACGATCAATACCCTATCCCTGACTGCTTCTAAGAAACTGTTAAATATAATACTTTTCATTGGAGTATCTCCATTAGATAATCCTCGATGTTATCAAGTTCATCAATCCTTGATGACTCAACTATCTTCCCCTTGTTAAGGACAAGAATTCGATCTGCGAGAGGTTTAACATCCGGAAGAATATGGGTGGAGAAGAAAATTGTCTTTCCTTTTCCCTTCATTGTGAGTAATAGATCCCGAACATCTTTCCGACCAATTGGATCAAGTCCTGAAAGCGGTTCATCCAGAATTAGTAGTTCTGGATTATGGACAACTGCTTGTGCGATGCCAAGCCGCTGAACCATACCTCTTGAATATCCAACAATCCTTCTATTTTTGGCTTCTGACAATCCAACCTTCTCAAGGATTTTTTCAATCTCAGAATCTGTGATATTTCTATCTGTCATTTTCGTCAGGAACTTGAGGTTTTCCTTTCCTGTGAGAAAACGATAAAATGATGGGTTTTCTGGAAGATAACCCACTCTGGCTTTAAGTTTACACTCCTTTGAGGGTCTTCCAAAGATATTAATCTTTCCTGACTCAGGTCTGATTAATCCAAGAATTAACTTTATCGTAGTTGTCTTCCCTGCACCGTTTGGTCCTAAGAACGCAACCACTTCACCTTTATCAATGGAAAATGTCACATCATCAATCGCATTAACCTTCTGTTGAAAAAGCTGATGATATGATTTCTTAAGTCCTGTAACATCAAGAACTGCCATAGTAATTATCTATTTTTTACGGGTAAATAAGCACGATAGTCTGAGATTTCTTCGCTATTAGGTCAGATCCCTTTCGTTCCATAAAAATGGATATGAAAAAGTCAATCTTGTGTCATTGCTTGCCCCGTTAAATATTTCCATCTATCTTTCGTCATTTATTTAACGGGGCGAGTGTCTCTTCTCACCTCAATCAAATCCCCCTCAGTCCTCCACCTACGCTAGAGCTTCGGTGGACAAGTTTATCTGCCGAAGCCTTGGCGAAGGCAGACCCTTTTTCAAAGGGGGAGAACAGGGGGATTTAGGGGTGTGTTACTGCTGAAGCAATCTCATCCCCTCCTGTCATTGCGAATAAACTTTCATAGTCACTCCTGAAGCAATCTCGGTTTCTCACACTATGAGATTGCCACGTCGCGGAGTTTATCCTGAGCCTCTCGAAGGGCTCCTCGCAATGACAGCAATGACTGCGTCCCGCTACTTCCAACTCTCTTATTATGATATCTTTTTTTCTTAGAATTAAGCCGATAAATACTTATATTAAGCCTCCCGAACTTGATACTTCTAGGTAGTTGAATAACATCATTATAATTTTGAATCAGGAGGAAGGTAGACTTTTTGCAATGAACACTCTGTTAACTAAAAATGATTGTTCTAATAATCGGAACTAAAAATTCTTCAATATTGAAGCAAGGTTTCTTACATTACCGTCTGTTCCATCACCACCATGGATTGCATACCTTTGAGCAATGGGAGTACCATCACTATCATATTCAAGTACTCCTCTTGGAAGATCGTTGTCATTGGGTATATCAGGGGTGATATTACCTGAGTTGTAAAGAACAATCATCGGATTACCAGTAAATGGATTCTCCGGCCACTTTGTAAGGATCATTGGTAATGTCTCCCCAGTATCAGTTGTGACATCATCCCCATCACTTGGATACATTGCTCCATTAAGGATTGCAAACTCCTCGATTGCTAACTGAAATGTATGCATGTTAGCTTTTAAAGAACTTTCCTTGGCACGGTTCTCCACACTCATAAAGTTCGGAATAGCAATGGCTGCAAGGATACCAATTATTACCACAACAATCATTAGTTCAATTAAAGTAAAACCTTTATTTATCTTCATACTAATTTGGTTTTTAAAAAGGAGGTCCTGAATGGACCCCCTTTTTAAAGTATCCTTCTTGCATTGCATTAATAGTTCGAGAGGATAATCGCCAGGTTACCACCATCTGTATCGTCAGCATTTCCACCATGAATTGCATACATCTGGGAATCACCAGTCGCTACTGTTCCATCTGCGTCATACTCTATCTCACCTGCGCCAAGATCACCATCCACAGGAGTTTTTGGAGCCGCTTGTGCAGCGTTAAAGGTCACAACCGTTGCTGCGCCTGTAAACGGATTATCTGGCCATACACCACTTGGCATTAAATCCACAAGCACCTCAGTCGTCTCAGATGTTGTGGCAGTTCCATCTGATGCATAAGCACCGCTGTTTAATGTAGCAAAATCCTCAGCCGTTAACTGCATCGTGTGCATATTAGCCTTGACTGAAGACTCCTTTGCTCTCTGCGTCATTCTCATGAAGTTAGGGATAGCGATAGCTGCGAGGATACCTATAATGACCACTACGATCATCAGCTCAATCAAAGTAAATCCTTTTTTCATTTTCTACACCTCCTTTCACATTAGTTTTTTTATTCACCTATGATATAGTGCAAATTCCGTGCCATTCATACAAAAATTCCTAAGATTAAAAATAACACAAACTTACTATTTTCTAAAGGTGCATTCCCAGGACAGAGTTTTCGCACTTTACAATACCTTTTCGCATACTGCGAAAATATATTAAGATACTCTGTTACTTTAACATATAAAAAAACTTATGTCAAGAAAAAAGAGATTATTCAAGTTATCCATTTTTTCAATTCCTCTTCCTTCAGTTCAATAGGTCTTGGGTCAAATCCCTTTCATTCACAAAGGGCTGTCATTGCTTGCCCCGTTAGATATTTCCATCTGTCTTTCGTTATTTATTTAACGGGGCGAGTGCACCCTGTGACCGAGTGCTACAACATGCAAAACTAAACAACACGAGGCTTAAATAGACGAGGCATCTTGCCTCGTTACAGATAGAAAATGTTTGAACATACAATTCCGTTAATTATTTTCAGCTCTAACGGGGCTTGCCTCTCATACATTTTAATTTCCTCTCCTATAACGGAAGATTATCCTCCTAAATTTTCTTCTCCCTTGAAGCCTGCTTACGCCAAGGCTTCAGCAGGTTTCAGTCCACCGAAGCTTTAGCGCAGGTGGAGAAGAAGACTAAGATGAGGGTGAGTATTAGTTCCTTTCTCCCATACCGGAGGAGAGAACCAAGGTGAGGGTGAATCAACCTCAACACCCCCTCTTTTATTCTCCCCCATCAAGGGGGAGAAGATAAAGGAAGTTAGATGGTTTTTCATCTAATTAGGATAAACACAAATATCCTTTGAGCTTCTAATGCGACTCACCTGTTTTTCGTAATTTGTAGATGTAGGAGAGACTTCCTAGTCTCGACCTGTCTGCTGCAGTTCATCCTTCGCAGTAGTACTGCTACGTAGAATGGACCTTGTCGTAGGCAGATCATCGCGGTTGGGAAACCGCTCCTACACTTTCTATATGAATGTGTTGTTTTCGTAGTTTCTGTTTTTCTCTGTCATCTGTCATCTGACTTCTTGCCTCTCCTGTTTTTTTCTTGACTTTGGTGCCAATTTATCATAAATTTTAGATATGAAGATATTAGTTGTACGGACTGACAGGATTGGCGATGTTGTTTTATCCCTTCCACTTGCAGAGGTTCTTAAAAACGAATTTCCTGAGTCTGAAATTAATTATCTTATTTCAGAATCAACCAAAGATCTATTGAAATATAATCCTTACATTGATAAGGTTATTACGATCAGTAATCAAGGCTTCTTAGAAATCTTAAAAGCAATTAGAAAAGAAAGATTCGACGTTGCTTTACTTCTCTTTCCCACATTTTCCCTTTCAGTTATCCTTTATCTTGCTCGCATTCCGAAAAGAATAGGAACAGGTTTTAGATGGTACAGTTTTCTTATGAATAAAAGACTATATGAACACAGACATACTTCAGAAAAGCATGAACTGGAGTATAATCTGGGGTTATTAAGGAAGCTGGGGATCATTGAACCTGTTAGAAAACCGAAACTCTATGTGGACAGAGAGGAGAACAAGAAAGCAACTTCATTCCTGAAAAATATTGGATTTGACAGTAAACAGTTCATAGTTGTGCACCCGGGTTCAGGTGGTTCAACACTTGCATGGCCAGAGGAAAACTTTAAGAGTCTTGTTAAACTATTAAGCAAAGAATCAGGGTATCAAATTCTTCTCACAGGAACCAAAAAGGAACATTCAAAAGCAGAGCGAATTAGAGAGGGTTGCAATGGGAATGTTGTAAATATAGCAGGAAAAACCAATCTGCGTGAATCAATGGCAATTATTTCAGTTGCACAGCTGTTTATTAGTAATAGCACAGGTCCGATGCATATCGCATCAGCAGTTGATACAAAAGTAATTGCTTTTTTCCCTCCCTCTCGCGCAAACAGAAAAAAAAGATGGGGACCACTCTCTCATGCCCTTGTTTTTGAACCGCCAGTTCCCTATTGTGAACGGTGTATTAAGGATAGATGCAAGTATTACAACTGTCTTTCTCTTATTTCACCTGAAGAGGTAATGCACAAACTACAAAATAAACGAAAGGGGTCAAACCCCAATACTACAACAGAGAGCACAGAGCTACAACCGCAGAGAACGCTCCATACGAGCAAGCTCTTACGGGGCAGGCAAAGAACGAAGGGAAAAAAATGAAATTATTAATATGTATCTTTTTATTTACTTCAATAAGCACTCTGTATGCAGAACCAAAGTTAGTCTTTGAAAAGAAAGTCTTTAATTTCGGTGAGATTATTGAGGGAGAAAAAGCAACCTGCATTTTTAATTTCAAGAATACAGGTAATTCAGTGGTTAAAATATTGGATGTTCGACCAACATGTGGTTGTACCGTAACTGATATAAATAAAAAGTCATTAAATCCAGGTGAGGCGGGAACAATCGAAGCTGTTTTTTATTCTATAGGTAGAAAAGGAAAAATATCAAAGTATATCTATGTCACAACAAATGAGAAAGAAAACAACACAATAAGATTAAGTATAGTAGGTATAGTAAGAAAAACCTGGAGTATAGATCCTGACAAGGTAGATTTTGGAGAGATAAAAAACTGGTATACTCTTATTGATACAGTTGTTATTAGTTCCACTTTGGTGGATTCAATTCAGATTGATTCTGTAACAACCGAACCTGATGGTTTAACTGCAAAGATTATCTCGCACAGAGGAGACTCAGTCAGTATCGAGGTTTCCGTCGATGCATCAGAAATTACCTGGAAGTTCATTGGTGTGATCAGATTCTACTCAAATGTTGCTAAAAAAAGAAAGATTATCATACCCGTATATGCGAGGATAAAAGAAGAAAAGAAAAAGGAAGAATAGAACAAGTTTAACCACAGAGACACGGAGAATTCTATTTTCTTTAATAAAGAATTAACAGATAGTATTATTGCGTCTGCCATTGAAGTTCATCGTCATCTTGGTCCAGGACTGTTAGAATCCGCTTATGAAGAATGTTTTTGTTATGAATTAAATATGAGAACAATTCCTTTCGAAAGACAAAAGCCACTCCCTTTGAGATATAAAGGAATTAAGCTCGATTGCGGGTATCGAATCGATATAGTTGTAGAAAACAAAGTCATAATAGAACTAAAATGTGTAGCTAAAATTACGCCTGTTCACGAAGCACAATTGTTGACATATCTAAGACTATCAAATATTAAAGTAGGATTGATTATTAACTTTTATACTGCGGTATTAAAAAATGGAATAAAAAGACTTGTCTTATAAATCCTTAATCAGGTTAGAACACCTGAGTATATATGGCAGAAGGGCTGGGGCAATTATAATAAACTCTGTGCCTCTGTGGTTTTTCTCAGAAATGATGTAGAAGGGAGCGGGGACAATTAAGATAAACTCTGTGTCTCTGTGCCTCTGTGGTTCATCAGAAAATGATAAACTCTTACAGTTTTGGAAGAATTGTTATTGACGGAAAAAACTTTGATTCTGATTGCATAGTCTCTCGTGACTCTGTCAATGCATCGTGGTGGCGGAAAAGTGGGCATGAACTCTCTATTGAGGACATAAGGGAAATAATAGAGAAAGAAAAACCGGAGGCTATTGTGGTTGGCAAAGGCAAATATGGTCTTATGAAGATTCTGAAAGAAACGGAGGATTATCTAAAAGAACATGGCATAGAAATACATTCAGGTAAAACAGATGAAGCAGTTAAAACCTATAACGATGTATCTCAAGATAAAAAAGTTGTTGGTTTTTTCCATCTCACCTGCTGACCGCAAGCAACCTTCCTATTACTCTCTTCCATAAGAATAATTATATTCATTATATCAATACCAAAAATCAATCACATTAACCACAGCAAGAAGGTTTCTTTGACTGATCACCACAACAATCACAGGTTGGCTCTGTACCTCTTACTGCTCCGACTATGACCGCTGCAGCACATCCAACACCAGAGTTCACTTCTATCGCTTCAACAGGACAGTTACCAGCACATGCCCCGCATTCCATACATAAATCCCTATTAACGATATGCGCCTTATTATCAGTAATCACAAAAACACCGTGGGGACAGACTGTTGCACATAAGCCGCATCCTGTACATTTGCTTTCATCTAATTTCAAAGTAACTACATTCTTCAGATAAACCTGTCCATTCATCCTATTTGCTCCCTTAAATAAACTTGTTTACAATCCATAACGATAATCCAATTACAAAAGCTGTGATTTGCATTGGCACTGCAATTCGCATCTCTTTCTTTACACCAGATAGAGACGTGTATGTCGAAGAACCTGTGAAGTTCATAAGTATAAACGAAGATATTGCAGTAAACAACAGTACCCAACCTATTATCTCAAATGAATCTATACCGGACAACCTGGCAAAAAAAGCAACTGAAAACAAAATTAACCCAGAGAACAATCCTTTTAGTGAAAAACTCCGACCTGGTAACCAGGGCAGCAGAAAAGGACCGAGAACAGTTCCAGCCAGGTATGCAAGCACCAGGTTTACGGACGAATAAAAACCAGTAGAAAGTAACATTTCGCTCGAATATCCACCCCTGTTCAAACCTGATAGAAGAAAGAAAACTACAATGGCGGCAACCAGATACTTTAATCCGCCCATAACTTCTGTAGGCACTAAAATAAGACGATCATATGTTGAAAACCTAACAAGTCTCATTTTCTTTGTTGCATTCATTCCGTTTTCAAGAAAAGCCGGGATATCGTGAGCTCGAACGGGACCATAAATTACTATGAAACCCGAATGTCTCGTAACTAAGTGTGCAGCCACTCCTGGTGCGCCAAGCTGAGGTACAATTAGCTTCCGATGACTTACTATTTCAGTTAGTCCTGTTTGTTTAATTCGATTTACTATCTCCTGAGTTCCAAATGTCCCCTTTCCTGCAGAACACCATACATTAATACCTTTTGTATCCAACACTATTATCCATGCATCGATGCCCTTCAATTCCCGTCGAAGAATATCAAAGCTCAGCTTATAATTTGCTGAAACAAAAACAAGGGAGTCTTGATTTGGATTGCCAACTGCATAAATTCCAGGTTCTACTTTATAGTTCATACGGTTTATTGCACACCTTACCCTAATAGTTCCCCATTTATCCGTTCTGCTGAGTTCAGTAGATACTCTTGGTATCTTTCCTGCCTTTGTATCAATCCAATCTATTATGTATTGTTTTTTCATCCAATCTCTACTTAAAACATCAGCCAAATATATTGAATTACCTGATGAGAATAATCTTATCGGTTAAAATAAAATTAGGGCTCGCAAGACGTATGAAGTAGATTCCTGATGGAAGTGTTGAACCTGATTCATCATCTCCGTACCAGATCATGTGGGAAACCTCAGCGTTCTCGTTACTTAAGTTCTCAAATTGCTTCACCATTCCACCATATGAATTGTAAATCCTTAGACTTAGGGCTTCGCCCTCATATCTCAGACCACTAACATGAAAAGTAATATCAGTTAAGCCAGTAAATGGATTGGGATATACCTGTAATACTGGTTTTTTACCTGCAGCTATAGGATATTCTTTAATTGCAGCGTTCGAAATAACATAGATATTTATAGAATCACTCAGGGCAGGATTGGTCATAGACTGAACATGTAGATTTAACTTCTCAGTGCCCGGACCCGTAGACGGATCTACCCTGACATAAATCGCTGTATCTGCTCCCCAGATGCCAAGATACTCTGACAAAATCGTACCTGGGTTAGCCCACTCACCATCAACAAAAAAGGATTCAATCCAACCTGGAACGCTGTCTACAACCCGTAAATCAAAAGCATATGTGTCTGGTGAAGTTCCCGTATTTTCAAGACGGAATTGGAATTCAACCAGCATTGTATCTGTGATAATAG
>SDBS01000296.1_pt1 | contig 46088 bp, 45 predicted proteins | sample 2277091 | NCBI WGS metagenome assembly SDBS01 (sample SAMN10404972, study PRJNA504765) | marine sediment metagenome | isolation source: marine sediment core GS10_PC15, 163 cmbsf | place: Arctic Ocean: Southern Knipovich Ridge | collected 2010 | reverse complement strand
GTTTCATATAACAAATGAAGAAGATATAAAAAAGGGGAGATCAACTGATATATACTTTGAAAGGACAAAAAAGATCCTTAAGTCAAAGGGCCAAAACCCTGTTGTAAAAGCAGAGATAATCCTTAAAGGATTTCCATGCGGTTACTCATGGGGGATCCTGGCCGGAGTCGAGGAGACCATAAAACTGCTGTCAGGGGCAGGCAGCATCTCGGTAAGATGTATGCCGGAAGGCCTGGTGTTTAAAGATATTGAACCAGTAATGGTAATAGAAGGAAGATACCTGGATTTTGGTATTTATGAGACAGCTATTCTTGGTTTTCTCTACCAGGCAAGCGGTATTGCCACAAAGGCTGCCAGGTGCAAAATAGCTGCAGGAGATAAACTCATATATAACTTTGGAGCAAGGAGGATGCATCCGGCTATAGGGCCGATGATCGAGAGAAGCGCCTATATAGGTGGGGCCGATGGCATTTCCACGGGCCCCGGAGCAAAGATCACAGGCCAGCCGCCAGTAGGGACCATTCCCCATGCCCTTGTCTTAATAATGGGAGGCACAGTTGAAGCCATCCGGGCCTTCCACGAAATAATTGAGCCGAAAATTAAAAGAATAGCATTGATCGATACTTTTAGTGATGAGAAATTTGAAGCCATAAGGGTAGCAGAAAGCCTGGGGAGATCACTATATGGGGTAAGGCTTGATACCCCTTCTTCAAGGAGGGGAGACTTTAAAAAGATCCTGGAAGAGGTCAGGTGGGAACTGGATATAAGAGGCTACAGCGGGGTCAGGCTCATAGTCAGTGGAGGTTTGGATGAAGAGGAGATATCCGGGCTTAAGGGTATCGCAGATGCATTTGGAGTGGGAACCGCAATAAGCGGGGCACAGGTCCTGGATCTTTCCCTAGATATTGTGGAAATCGAGGGTAGGAAGATCGCCAAGAGGGGAAAAAGATCAGGGGCAAAAAAGGTTCTCAGGTGTGAAAAATGTTTACAGGACCTGGTAGTCCTGGAAGGTGAAAAGGCAGGGGACCATAAATGCAGCCAGTGTGGAGGCAGATATGAGAGCATCTTTGTTGAAGCATTAAAGAATGGAGAGGTTTTATATGATTTTCCTGATGCATCTGTAATAAGGAGCAAGGTAATGAGCCAATTTGGCCACTTAGAATTATAATCAACTGGAAAGGGTGATATGGGGGTAAAGTTATTTTTAATGAGGCATGGACAGACGATCTGGAATGAAGAGGGGAGGTATCAGGGAAGCAGGGATATTGAACTGACCAGGGCAGGGATCAGGCAGGCAAAGCTGGCAGCTAAATATCTTTCAAAAGTTAATTTTTCTAAAATATACAGCAGTCCACTCAAGCGGGCCCTGGATACTGCAAAAATCCTAAATAAAAAAAGCGGTCCGGGAGTCATTATAAGGGATGACCTGGTTGAAGTAGATTTTGGCAAGTGGGAGGGCCTTAAATTCCACCAGATAAGCAAAAAATATCATGATGATTACTTTAACTGGCTGGATGATCCGTATACCAATTCCCCTACAGATGGAGAGAGCTTTGCCCGGCTCACCAAAAGGGTCACTTCTGAAATAGAAAAAATAATAAATGAAAATAAGGATGGTACAAATATTGCAGTAATATCTCATGGAGGAACGATATTATCACTTCTTATCCATTGGTTAAGGATCCCTCTTTCCAGGTGGAAATCTATAATCCAGCGGCAGGGAGCGATTAATATTGTGGTGGTAGATAAGGGATTTCCCTATATTTCAGCTATTAATTATACAGGCCACTTAAAGCCTGTATATGATGATAGTGAAGATAGGGTCATTGAGATCTATAGTAGTTTGAAAGAGAAAAAGAATTTAAATTGATCTATATATTTAATGCTTTTACGGGAGCGGTGAGGGCAGGTTTTATTAATTTTAAGCCTTTTAAAAATATTGGAGGTATAAGATGGAAGAAAGTGCGGAAGTCAGCAATATAAACACAAGCCTGATGCTGGCAAATCTAAAAGCTAGCTGGATAAATATTGCCATAATAGTTGTGGTGCTGGTAGTGGTAATAATTATTGTCAGGATCATTGCTCACAGGATGAGGCGGATAGTTGAAAGAAGAATCAGTGACGACAGGATCATGATGAAGAAAAGGACATTTACTTTTACCAGCGTGATATCTAATTTGATAGTAGTAGTGGCATTTATTGCGGCAGCCCTTATTATCGCAGATGAGATCGGCATAAGCATCACTCCTCTCCTTGCAGGAGCTGGAGTAGCCGGCATTGTATTTGGTTTTGGAGCCCAGAGCTTTATAAAAGACCTGATCAACGGTATCTTCATATTGATGGAACAGTGGTTTCAGGTAGATGATATCATAACTATCGGTGATATCACGGGAACGGTAGAAAGGTTTAATTTAAGGACCACAGTGATGAGGGATATAGAAGGGACGGTACACTATATTCCCAATGGGGAAATAACAAGGCTATCCAACCGCAGCCAGCTGTGGTCCAGGGCCGTTGTGGAAGTAGGAGTGCATTATGAACATAAGACCGATAGAGTGGTAGAGGTACTTGAAGAAGTGTTTGATGAGCTCATGGCTGATGAGAATTACAAAAAGATCATTTTGAAACGGCCGTCCATACTGGGTAACGGGGGAGTGACCGAGCTGGGTGATTCAGCTGTAGTATTCAAGATGATATGCAAGGTAAAGGCAGGAGAGCAGTGGACCATCGCAAGGCAGCTGCGTAAAAGAATAAAGGATAAGTTTGATGAGGTGGGAATCGAGATACCGTATCCCTGCACTAATATGTATATGAGGGGAGAAAGTAAATAATTTATTGATTAAAAGTTTTAAATGTTATAATATCCCTAATGGTTAAGGTGAAAATTTAATATTGGAGTAGTCATCTTTCTGTTCTGCCTATAAGAGCAGGACCTAATTTCAAAAATTAGTCCAAAGGAGGATTGAGAAATTGAAAAATTATGAATTAATGGTTATTTTTGTCCCTTCTCTCGAAGAGGATGAGATCGATAAGGAAATATCCAAACTTACTTCACTGCTAGAAAAAGAAAAATGCCAGATTTCCAAAATAGACAAATGGGGGATAAGAAAACTTGCATATCCTATCCAGAAACAGGAAAATGGATTTTACAGCCTGGTCTATTTTAATGGGGACAGCAAAGTCATTCCCGAGCTAGATAGGGTAAATAAGATAAATGATAAGATACTCCGGCACCTGGTTGTGAAAGGTGAAGAGTCTTAAGAAATAATTATTAACTTTATCGAAGTAGGTGGTAACACTATGGCTTTTGGAGTAAACAATATAACTTGTCTCGGCAATCTGACCAGGGATCCTGAACTCAGGTTTACTCCCAGTGGAGCTGCAGTTGCAGGTTTTGGAATCGCAGTCAACCGGAGCATACAGAATAAAACTTCCGGGGAGTGGGAGACTCAGGCAGATTTTTTTAATGTGACTGCCTGGCATAAACTGGCAGAGAATTGTGCCGAAAGCCTCAGCAAGGGAGATAGGGTCCTGGTGGCAGGGCGCCTTTCACAGGACAGCTGGGAAGATAAAGATGGACAGAAAAGATCAGCGGTCAAGATCATTGCCAATGTTATCGGCCCGAGCCTTGAATTTGCTTCCTGCAAGATCGAGAAGAATCCAAAAGTAGATAATGGGATGACCAATAAAACAGGCGGCACTGGTACCACCGATACAAAAGAAGAAGCCGATTTCACTGATGAGGATATACCATTTTAAATTTAATCTTTTATTTTAAAAAGGAGAGATAGTAATTTGGGTAGGAAAAAAAATAATAAAGGCAGCAAAAGTAACAGGAATGGAAGAGACGGAAGAGACGGAAGAGACGGAAGAGACGGAAAAAATGCAAGAGACGGTAGGAATGCATCCGGGGGAATGCTAAATCTCAGGCAGAGAAAAAAATACTGTTTTTTCTGTAAAGAAAATATTGACTATATTGATTATAAGAATGCCGGCATGCTTGAAAGATTTATCTCTGATAAGGGCAAGATCAGGCCAAAAAGATCAACCGGAAATTGTGTGCAGCATCAGAGAAAAATAGCCATGGCAATAAAAAGGTCACGAGTTTTAGCTCTTATCCCCTACTACAAAAGGTAAATATTCTTTTTAAGTCATTATGCCCTTTGAAAATTTAAACAAAGTTAAAATCAAAAAATTAAATCTGGCCCTTCTAATCCTATTTACTGCTGTAGCTCTGGCCCTAAACATATTTTTCCCTTTTCCGGGGCTTATAGGGTTTGCATTTCTGCCAATTCCTGCAGCTCTCCTTATACTTGCTGACAGGGTAAGGGATGGGGTGATCTGTGCAGTGGTAGGCTGTTTGCTACTCTTTCTTGTAAATTACCTGTTTGTGCCGGTAGCAATATTATTGATTATTTCTGTTGCATTTGTTTTTAAGACAGCGGTCCAGAAAGAAAAAAGCCTGAAGTGGATAGTGGGCAGTAATTTTATGATTTTTTGGGGTGCGGTAATTTTATATGTCCTCCTGGTATCCATGGTCGACAGGGTGAATTTCTTTTCCCAGTCCCTGGGCACTTATAATTCTTATATTGACCAGCTGGGCAGCGATCCTTCAATATCGAGTTATTATTCTTCCATTTTGGCTGAAGGAGCTCAATTTGATGCAATACTGCAGCAAACACTGGATACCCTCAGGTTTATTCCTTATGTAGTGCCGGGCACTTTAGTTGTTTTTTTTGCTCTTGCAGCTCTACTGAATTATTGGGGTTCTTACACTTTTTTCAGAAGGTACGGTATTGAACTTAAGGCTCTTGCCCCATTCAGGGAATGGGATCTTTCCTGGTATTATGTGTGGGGGATCATAGCAGGGCTGTTAGCGGTACTGATTCCCTGGGGCGGCAGCACTTTTGGCAGGATATTAGATATAATCGGGTATAATCTGATAATAATTTTTGGGGTCCTATATTTTGTTCTTGGGATCTCAGTATTATGGGGGATCTTTGAAAGATTTAAAGTCTCATTTTTTTGGAGGATAGCTTTTTTGCTTTTTATGGGGTTTTCCCTGGTATTTATGGTTTTTCTATTACCCCTTCTGGGGCTGATTGATATCTGGGCAAATCTTAGAAAATTAAAAAGGGCTTAAAGTGATTATTAATAAATTAAAGTATTCGATAGATCAGATAGGAGGAAAAATTTGAAAGTAATACTTGTGGAATATAATGAAAAATTAGGAAACACCGGAGATATTGTCGATGTTAAAGCTGGGTATGCCAATAATTATTTATTTCCTAATGGGCTGGCTATGCTTGCCAGCAAGGGTAATATAAACCAGATGGAACTGGTCAAGAAGGCAGAACAAAAGGTAGAAGCAAAAAATATTGAAGAGGCCCAGAAAAAGGCCGGGGAGATAGGAGAGATCATCCTGACTTTTGTGGTTAAGACCGGAGGAGAAGGAAAACTCTATGGGTCCATTACCAATAAAGATATTGCTGAAAAAATACAGGAAGAGAAAAATATTGAAGTAGACAGAAAGAAAATAGTACTGAAAGAGAACCTTAAAGAAATAGGCGAATATGATGTGGACCTGAAATTATATAAGGAAGTCAAGGTCCCGGTAAAGATAACCGTGGAACCTGACCAGGAATCAAAAGAATTGGTAGAGGCTTACAATAAAGAAAAAGAGAAGGAAGAAGCAGAAGAAAAAGAAAGGCTGAAAGTCGAGGAAAAGATAAAGAAGGGTAAGAAAAAAGAAGAGGAAAAAGCTGAAAAAAAGGCAAGAAAAGCTGATAAAAAATCAGGAAAAGCTGAAAAAGCAGCAGAAGACGGCCAGCCTGAAAAACCTGAGAAGGATAAGCTAAAAGACAAAAATAAATAGGATATGCAAGATAGGATCAAAAAAGAGAGCAGGATCTCTCCGCTGGATACCAGCAAGCTTGAACGCATACCTCCATATAATCTGGAAGCTGAAGAGTCCCTGCTGGGTTCGATGCTGATCTCGAGGGAAGCTATTTCCTCTATTATTGAAATAGCAGCAGCCGAGGATTTTTACAGGAAGTCAAATCAGGAAGTATTTAGTGCAATACTTGAGCTATTTGCCAAGGGTGAGCCCGTTGATCCCATTACAGTGGCAGATCATATGAAGAAAAAAGGGCTTCTTGAAGAGGTAGGCGGAAAGACTTTTATTCATTCCCTGATCAGCAATATTCCGCTTGCAGCTAATGCAGAGTATTACGCTAATATTGTAAGGAATCATTCAATACTGCGAAAACTCATCTATGCAGCAACAGAAATAGCTACCATGGGTTATGAAGTCCCGGAGGATTTATCTGCTACTGTAGATAAGTCCCAGGAACTCATTTTTTCAATTTACCAGGACCTGAATGAAGGGAGCAGCAGAAGCCAGATCTCAACGATCAAGGATATTGTCACTGAAGCTTATGAACGGGTCGAGCATTTACATGAATCAGGACAGGATATCTCGGGCACCCCTACAGGGTTTATTGATTTTGACCGCCTGACTTCCGGGCTTCAAAAATCAGATATGATCGTGATCGCTGCAAGGCCGGGTATGGGTAAGACAGCCTTTGTCCTGGGAATTGCCAGGCATGTGGCTATTAAGGAAAAGATTCCTGTGGCTATTTTTTCCCTGGAGATGTCCAAACAGCAGCTGGCCCAGAGGCTTATGTCTGCAGAGGCAAGAATAGACCTGCAAAAGCTCAGGGACGGGCGCATAAGAGAGAATGAATGGACAAGGCTGGGCAGGGCGATAGAGAAACTGTCTGAAAGTAAGATATATGTCGATGATACAGCATTTCTTACTGTAATGGACCTCCGGTCCAGGGCAAGGATGATGGTGAGTAATTATGGGATAAAGCTTTTAATAGTGGATTACCTCCAGCTTATGTCGTCGACTTCTAATTACAGGGGGAATAAAGTCCAGGAGATCACCGAGATATCACAAAATCTTAAAGGCATTGCCAAAGAATTAGATATTCCCGTGATCGCGGTTTCCCAGCTGTCAAGAGAAGTTGAGAGAAGAGAATCAAAAAGGCCGGTTCTCGCTGATCTAAGAGAATCAGGCTCAATAGAGCAGGATGCGGATCTGGTCGCTTTTATTTACAGGGATGAATATTATGAAAAGGAAAACACTAAAGTACCAGGAGAGGCAGAGCTGATCATCGGAAAACACAGGAACGGCCCAATAGGAAAAGTTAATTTACAATTCAATCAGAGATTTGCTTTATTTTCAAATTTAGCCAGATCTTCTAAAGTGGAAGAATCCAATATTGACAAACAGCCGCCTGATGATGAACATGTAAAAGATCTTCAGGCTAATGACCGAGGTGAAAAAAATGTCTAGTATTGCTGTAATAGGCACACAGTGGGGAGACGAAGGAAAAGGCAGGATAGTCGACCTGTTGTCCAGCCAGGCTGATATGGTGGTAAGATTCCAGGGTGGGAACAATGCCGGCCATACTGTGGTAAAAGGAAATGATAAGTTTAAGCTTCATTTGATCCCTTCCGGGATCCTGTACCCGGATGTATTATGTATCATCGGTGATGCGGTCGTGCTTGATCCTGAAGTCTTGATCCAGGAATTTGACAGCTTAAAGAAAAAAGGGATCAAGACTGATAATTTAAGGATCAGCTGCAAGGCACATATGGTCATGCCGTACCATATTGTACTGGATAAAGCAGGGGAACACCGTCTGGGTAAGTCCAGTATCGGCACCACCCATAAAGGGATCGGCCCTGTTTATTCAGATAAGGCAGCAAGGTCAGGGATCAGGACCCAGGATTTACAGGATCTAAAGATCTTTAAGATCAAGTTGGAGGAATCTTTAAAGTTCAAAAATGCAGTAATTGAAAAAATATACGGGCTGAAGCCATTAAATGCAGAAGAGATCTTCAATAAGTATAAAGAATACAGCAAGAGGATCAATAAATATATAATCGATACGACTTTTTTAATAAACAAATACCTGGATAAAAACAAAAAAGTGATGTTTGAAGGGGCGCAGGGCACCATGCTCGACATAGACCACGGCACCTATCCTTATGTCACCTCTTCATCTGTTACGTCTGGTGGAGCCTGTATCGGTTCGGGTGTTGGGCCCAGCAGGTTGGATGAGATCCTGGGCATAGTAAAAGCTTATTCGACCAGGGTAGGTTCCGGGCCTTTTACAACAGAAGAAAATGGGAAAATTGGAGATTATTTGAGGGAAAAAGGGCAAGAATACGGCACGACTACCGGCAGGGCCAGAAGATGCGGCTGGCTGGATGTGGTAGTACTCCGTTATTCAGCCATGATCAATTCCCTGGACAGCATGGCCGTAACAAAGCTTGATATTCTTTCAGGGCTAAAAAAAATAAAGATCTGCACAAAATACAGGCATCAGGGCAAAATATATACTGACCTGCCCTGCCATCAGACTGTGATGCACAAGTGTAAACCTGTCTACGAAGAGCTTAAAGGCTGGGAAGCTGATATCAGCCAGGTAAAAAGTTTTGAAAATTTACCCGAGGAGGCCCGGAACTATATAAAAAGGATAGAATCATTGATAAAGATCCCGGTTTCCATGATAAGTGTGGGTCCTGAGAGAAGCCAGATCATTATAAGGGACCAAAACCTGAAGAGAAGGCTGTTTGACCAGAACAGAAGGTCCACTTTGATCGTTTAGCTTTGTTGAGCATATATATCATTTTAATATATCTATAAAGGTGTAGCAGTGAATGTACTTGTGATCGGGGGAGGGGGCAGGGAACACTGCCTGGCCTGGAAGATATCAAAAAGTGATCTTGTAGATAAGATCTATGCAATTCCTGGAAATGCCGGGATCTCAGAGATCGCTGAATGTGTGGATATGGGAATTTCAGCAGGTGATTTTGGATCACTTAAAAATTTTGTTAGAGAAAAAAATATAGGCCTGACTGTAGTGGGCCCGGAAGCTCCGCTGGTCGAAGGGATAGTCGATGATTTTAACAGCAGCGGGCATATGATCTTTGGCCCCAATAGCCATGCGGCCATGCTGGAAGGCAGCAAAGTATTCGCAAAAAGGCTTTTTCAAAAATATCGTATTCCTACCCCGGATGGGATTATTTTTGAGAAAAAGGATTATCAGGAAGCCATAAAACACATAGAGTGCAGGAAGGATTTTCCGGTAGTTGTAAAAGCTGACGGCCTTGCAGCAGGAAAAGGCGTGGTCATCGCCGGTGACAGGAAAGGGGCCGTAGAAGCTGTTGATGATTGTTTTATAAATTCCAGGTTTGGAGATTCCGGGAACCGGATAATAATAGAGGATTTTTTGGTTGGATATGAAGTGTCCATAATATGCTTATCGGACGGCCGGAAGGTAGTCCCGATGACCCTGGCACAGGATTATAAGAGGATCTTTGATGGTGACAAAGGAAAAAATACAGGGGGTATGGGAAGCTATAGCCCGGTTCCGCTTATCAGTGAAGAGATCAGGAACAGGGCAATGGAAGAGAGCATTTATCCGACGATCGAGGCTTTGAAAAAAGAGGGTATCTCATACAGGGGTGTTCTTTATGCCGGCATACTTGTAAGCGGAGGGGTTCCATACCTGCTGGAATATAACTGCCGGTTTGGGGACCCTGAGACACAGGCGGTCCTGCCGAGGCTTGAGGATGACCTGATGCCCCTTCTTATAGGATGTGCAGAGGGGAAGCTCTCACAGGATTCACTCAAGTGGGACGACCAGAAATGTATTTGTGTTATAGCTGCTTCAGGAGGATATCCCCAGAGCTCTTCAAGTGGGGATATTATTAGCGGCCTGCAGCATTTTAATGATGGGGATGACCTTGTTTTTCATGCTGGGACCAAGAGAGTCGGGGGAAATACCGTCACTGACGGCGGAAGGGTCCTGGGAGTGGTTTCCACCGCTTCCAGCTTTAAGGATGTAAGGGGAAAAGCCTATTCTGCAATGGACAGGATAAGCTTTAAAGATATGCAATACAGAAAAGACATTGCTTTAAAAGTGGAGGAGAAGGACTGATGGCAACAAACGGCAGTAAAGTAGCTATAGTCATGGGGAGCAGCTCTGATGGAGCAGTAATGGAAGAGGCTTCAAAAGTGCTCAAGGAGTTTGGGATCAAACATGAGGTCCATATTCTTTCGGCCCACCGGATGCCGAATAAGACCAGGAAATTTGTAGAGGGGATCGGTAAAAGTGAAATAGAAGTAGTAATTGCAGGCGCCGGGAAAGCGGCCCACCTTCCGGGTGTTATTGCCTCCTATACCGTAAAACCGGTAATAGGGGTCCCGATCAAGACTTCTGACCTGGGAGGGCTCGATTCACTTCTTTCCATAGTGCAGATGCCTTCAGGGGTCCCTGTAGCGACTGTGGCCATAAATGGGGCCAAAAACGCAGCACTTCTTGCTGTTCAGATGTTGTCGCTTGGAAATAAGGATATTGGAGAAAAATTTGCAAAATATAAGGCCAGCCTTGAAAAATAATGGATTAGAGATATGGAAATAGAAGCAAAGATCACAGTCAGGGATTATGGTTTTTGTTACGGTCGGACCAGGGTATTAGAAAATATAAACCTAGATATTGCAGGTAATGCCATAACTGCTTTCATCGGCCCGTCGGGTTGTGGGAAATCGACATTCCTCCGGACTTTTAACCGCATGAACGACCTTTTACCGAATACCAGCGTAGAGGGTGAGATCAAAATCGATGGAGCTGATATATACAGGGATGGTGTCGATGTAGTCGAGCTCAGGAAAAAGATCGGTATGGTCTTTCAGAGGCCAAATCCTTTTCCGAAAACAATTTATGAAAATATAGTATATGGCCCAAAACTCCACAGGAGGCACACAAAAAATGAGCTTGATGATATAGTAGAGTCAAGCCTGAAAAAAGCGGCCCTGTGGAATGAAGTAAAAAACAAGCTTCGCTCCAGTGCCCTTGACCTGTCAGGAGGGCAGCAGCAGAGATTGTGTATTGCCAGGGTTCTTGCGGTTGATTCAGAGATCATACTGATGGACGAGCCGGCTTCCGCCCTGGACCCGATATCCACCCAGAAAATCGAGGACCTTATTGATGAATTAAGGCAAAATTATACCATAATCATCGTAACACACAATATGCAGCAGGCTGCACGTGTTTCACAGAGGACTGCATTTCTACTGACCCAGAACGTGGGTGAAGCTGCCACTTTAATAGAATATGATGATACAAATAAGTTATTTACAAATCCCAGGGACAAAAGGACTGAAGATTATATTACTGGCAGATTTGGCTAGTAAGATCAATTAATTTTGACATCTAATATCTCATACAATATAATACCCCAATAAAATAGAAATATATAGCAGTATTGCAGCAATTAATTATTGTAATAAAATACATTAAGAACCAAGCGAGTCAGGAGATTTACCTTAATGAAACCGATTCAATTAACAAAAGAAGGATATGAGAAGCTTCTGGATGAAAAAGAAGATCTGATACACAATAAGCGTAAAGAGATAGCAGAGAGGCTCAAAGAAGCAAAAGAGACTTCCGGAGATCTGGCAGAAAACAAGGAATATGAATATGCAAAGAATGAACAGGCATTCATCGAGGGCAGGATAGAACAGATCAATGAGATCCTGAGCAATCATGTCATAGTTAAAGAGAATACAAGTAAAGGTATAGCAGATATAGGATCGACAGTAGTGGTAAGGGATATAGATAAAAAAGTAAATAGTGAATACAAAATAGTAAGTTCAGTAGAATCTGATCCTGATAAAAACAAGATTTCTAATGAATCTCCCATTGGGAAGGCAATTTTGCATAAAAAAGTTGGAGATGAAGTAGTCGTTAAGACCCCTGAAGCCACCAGAAGATTAAAGATAGTCAAATTAAATTAATGATCCAGTATATAGCTTATACCATCAGAAAGAACCATTGACCATGGAAAATAATACATCTCCCGATAAACGCATTCAAAAAAATAAGATTAAAAAGGAGCATGAATATTATATTGAATCCGAGGCTCCCCTGGGCGAAGCTTTGAGCCAGAAACTCCAGAAAATAAAAGCATTGAGGGAGAAAGGAGTAGATCTTTACAGGAGCAGATTTGAAAAAAATACGAGTATTGCAGATATAAGGCAAAAATATTCAACCCTTAAAGCAGGGGAACATCCTGGTGAAATATTCCGGCTGGCCGGAAGAATGCTGATTTTTAGAAAACACGGCAAAGCAACTTTTTGTGACATAAAAGACTCATCAGGAAAAATACAGCTGTATATTAATTTAAAAAAAGTGGGCGAAGACGCCTATAATGAATTTTTGAACCTGGATATCGGTGACTGGGCCGGTATAGAAGGAGCAGTGTTTATTACCAGGGCAGGCGAGCTTTCAGTGGAAATCTTTAAATTTGAACTTTTAAGCAAAGCAATCCGGATACTTCCTGAAAAGTGGCACGGACTTACAGATAAGGAGTTAAGATACAGGCAAAGATATCTGGATCTTATGGTTAATCCGGAAATAAGGGATGTTTTCCTGGCTAGGATCAGGGTCATGAGTTCACTCAGGAAATTCCTTACAGATAAAGGATTTCTAGAAGTGGAGACCCCGATGTTGCACCCCATTCCAGGAGGAGCTGCGGCCAGGCCGTTTATAACTCACCATAATGCTCTTGATATTGATCTTTATTTAAGGATCGCCCCTGAGCTATATTTAAAAAGGCTCATCATAGGAGGGTTTGAAAAAGTATTTGAGCTGAACAGGAATTTTAGGAATGAGGGGATATCCTATAAGCATAATCCTGAGTTTACCATGTTAGAGTTTTACCAGGCTTTTGTGGATTATAATGACCTGATGGATCTAACTGAAGAGCTTATAAAATTTGTGGCCTTGGAAGTGACCGGTAGGTTAGACCTGGAATACAGGGGAGAGAAAATAGATCTCGGCAAGGGATGGAATAGGTATACGATGTTGGAGGCGATCGAGGAGGTCGGGAAAATAAAGGTGGACCTTGATACCAGCATGGAAGAACTTGTAAAAATAGCTGGCGGCCTGGATATAGGTATTGCCGATGACCTGAGCAAGGGGAAAATAATCAACAAGATCTTTGAAGCAACTGTAGAGCATAAATTAATACAACCCACCTTTATTAAGGATTATCCCATAGATATCTCACCGCTGGCTAAAAAACACCCTGACAATGAAAATTTGACTGAAAGATTTGAATTATTTATCGGTGGAGAGGAAATAGCTAATGCATTTTCAGAGCTTATAGATCCCTGTGACCAGTTAGAAAGGTTTAAAAAACAGGCAGAGAGCAAGGATGAAGAAGAGAGAAAAACTGGAAAAATAGACAGGGATTTTCTCAGAGCCCTGGAATATGGGATGCCCCCTACAGGAGGAGAAGGAATCGGGATCGACAGATTAGTGATGATACTTACCAATAGTGACTCGATCAGGGATGTGATCCTCTTCCCGCTACTCAGGCCTGAGTAAGCTGGGACCTGGAAGTTTTAATAGTGCCCCTGTTAATATTTAAAATAAAAAGTGATATAATCTTATTTCAAGTTGAACTATAACCAAGTTTTCAAATCCAAGAATGGTGATGAATATGATTTGTGATTTTTGTAAAAAAAATAAAGCCAGTGTACATTTGATGAGTGTCTTTGATCATGAGGTAGAGAAGATCAATATTTGCCAGGAATGTGCAAAGGATTTTTCTTTTCTATCAGAAGAGGATTTCTATAATGACCTCACAAAAATACTTTATAAAATATTCCAGGCAAATGCCTCAAAGAAGAAAACTGTCAGGGTAAAAAAAGTCTTTAAGGGCTTTAGTTTTGGCAAAAACAAGAAATGCCCTTATTGCAGCATAGACCTGAAGACTATAAAAAAACTTGGAAGAATGGGATGCCCGAATTGCTATAGCGAGTTCAGGGATGTCCTCTTGCCTATCATCCGGTCGATCCATGGGGACCAGGAGCACAGGGGCAAGATCCCGGAGAATACTTCAAACGGGATAAAACTGGAAAAAAGTATCAGGGAACTTCGAAGAAGGCTGAATACCGAGATAGTGGTGGAAAACTTCGAGGAGGCAGCAAAGATCAGGGACAGAATAAAGGAAATGGAGAAGAATGTCTATGAATGATCCAGATTTCTTTTTGCTGGACATGAAGCCGGATAAGAATAAATCAGAAGGGAATAGTGAAGTGATCCTGAATACCCGGGTCAGGTTGGCCAGGAATTTCAGCAGCATCAAGTTTATTACTGTAGCATCCCCATCTGAGAAGTATGATATTTTAAAAAGATTTAAAAAGCTTACTTTAAAATCAAAAGAATTTGGAGATTTCAGGTTTTATGAGCTAAAAAATCTGACAAAAGCACAGAGGGAGCTGCTATTTGAAGATTATTTGATCAGTCCGGAAATGGGTAAAAAACTAATGGGAAAAGGCGTGCTGGTAAAGACAAATCCTGCCTATATGGGAAAATCTATTTCTATCCTTATAAATCATGAGGACCATTTAAGGATCCAGTGTGTATATCCGGGTGTCAATATATTGAAGGCCTATAATGAAGTCATTGCAATAGAAAGACAATTTGAAAAGGATATAAATTTTGCTTTTGACAAGGAGCTGGGATATCTTACAACAAATCCGGCAAATCTGGGCACCGGCCTTAAAATAGCGATCACCGCCCATCTGCCTGCTTTATCCATTAATCCCGGTATTGCAGATTTTATAAAAAATCTTACAAGGGTGGGATGTTCAATAAACGGGTATTTTGGAGGAAATACAGATATTATCGGTAATCTATTTAAGATTTTCAGCATAAAGGCGCTGGGGAAGCGTGAAGAAGAGATAGTTGAAGAAATGCAGGCAATTTGTTTAAATATAATAGATGAAGAACGCAATGCAAGGAATGACTTACTGGCAAATGATCTGCTGGGAGTAAAAGATAATGTTTACCGTTCCTATGGTTTGCTTAAATATGCTAAAATATTGTCATATGAGGAATCATTGGAGTTATTGTCCATACTGAAGATGGGCCTAGACATGGAGATCATTAATGAGGTCAGGGATTTTGATTTTTTTGAACTTATAAATATTGTCAGTGATTCTCATATAATTTTAAATTATGAGATAAATGAGGATATCACCGATGATAAGCTAGATGCTATTAGAGCAGATTTAATAAGAAAAAGAGTTTTAAGGGGAAAAGATATAGATGTTTGAAAGATTTACAGAAAGAGCCAGAAAGGTAGTAGTAAAGGCCCAGGATGAAGCCAGGTTTTTAAAACAGAATTATATTGGGACCGAACATTTACTGCTCGGCCTTATTGATGAAAAAGAAGGAGTTGCTGCGAGAGTGTTTATTGAGCTTGGCAACGCATTTGAAGATATACGGTCCGCTATAAAAGAGATAGTCACTGAGGGGTCCTCTGAATCATACGAGCATATCCCGTTTACACCCAGAGCCAAAAAGGTACTGGAGTTATCACTGCGGGAAGCACTTCAAATGGGACATAATTATATTGGTACCGAACATATACTCCTGGGACTGCTCAGGGAGGGAGAAGGAGTTGCTGCCAGGGTACTCAACAGCCTGGGGATAACACTGGATAGTGTAAAGGAAAAGGTAAAGGAATTGATCAATAAGCAATCTTACCTAGCGCAGCCAGAGGGAAGCCCGGACAGCAGGGCCCAGAAGAGCGGCAGTCTTAAGATGCTTAATCAATACGGCAAGGACCTGACCCAGATGGCCGGCCAGGGCAAACTGGATCCGGTAATCGGCAGGAAAAAGGAAATTGAAAGGATCATACAGATACTTTCCAGGAGGACTAAAAATAATCCCATCCTGATCGGTGAATCAGGGGTAGGTAAAACAGCGATCGTAGAGGGCCTTGCCCAGTGTATTATATCCAAAAAGATCCCTTCAAATCTTGCCAATAAAAAAATATTCACTCTTGACCTGGGTGCGCTGGTCGCAGGTTCAAGATACAGGGGTGATTTTGAAGAGAGGCTAAAAAAAGTGCTGGCTGAGATCAAGGATAATGGGGAGATCATATTGTTTATTGATGAGGTCCATACCCTGGTAGGTGCCGGGGCAGCTGAAGGTGCTATAGATGCAGCTAGTATCCTGAAGCCTTTACTTGCAAGGGGTACGATCCAGACAATCGGAGCTACTACCATAAATGAATATAGAAAGCATATAGAAAAGGACAAGGCTCTTGAAAGGAGATTCCAGCCTATTTTTGTAGAAGAACCCACATTGTATGAGACCATTGAGATCCTGAAGGGATTAAAAGATAGATATGAGTCATTTCATGGTTTGATCATTACAGAAGAAGCCATAAATACAGCGGCTAAACTATCCGAGAGATATATAAGTGACCGGTTTCTTCCAGACAAGGCGATCGACCTGATCGATGAGGCTGCCTCCAGGGTAAGGGTCAGGACTCTTACTGCTCCACCGGATTTAAAGGAGATCGAATCCAATGTGACTAAAATATTAAATGAAAAGATGGCAGCAATAAAGAACCAGGATTTTGAAAAGGCAGCCGGACTCCGGGATAAAGAAAAACAATTGATAAAGGAAAAAAGGGAAATAGAAGAAATAAAGATCAGGACCAAAAAAACTGACAGGGAAGTCGTCGACGAAAACGAGATCGCCGAGGTCCTTTCCAGCTGGACTGGAGTGCCTGTCTATAAGCTTACTGCCACGGAATCTTCAAAACTCCTCAATATGGAAGAAGAACTCCATAGGAGGATAGTAGGACAGGACGAGGCAATAAAAACTGTTTCCAAAGCAATCAGGAGATCGCGATCCGGCCTCAAGGATCCTAAAAGGCCCATTGGTTCATTCATGTTCCTGGGCCCTTCTGGTGTCGGTAAGACAGAGCTGGCCAGGACAATAGCAGAATTCCTGTTCGACAGGGAAGAAGCTTTGATCCAGATCGATATGTCTGAATATATGGAGAAACATTCTGTTTCCAAATTGGTGGGGTCCCCTCCAGGTTATGTGGGTTATGATGAGGGCGGCCAGCTTACAGAATTGATAAGGAGAAAACCTTATAGCGTTATTCTCCTGGATGAAATCGAAAAGGCACATCCTGATGTTTTTAATATATTATTGCAGATATTTGAAGACGGCCGCCTGACTGATTCACAGGGAAAGAGGGTAGACTTTAAAAATGCTGTAGTCATCATGACTTCAAATCTTGGAGCCAGGGAAATACAAAAAAATAATCCTTTGGGATTTAAGAAAATCGATACAAAAAATCTTTCCTATGAAGAGATAAAAGAAAAAGTCATGAATGAATTAAAACAGGCATTCAGGCCAGAATTTTTAAACAGAGTGGACGAAGTCATTGTATTCCATAAATTAATGAAGGACCAGGTTTACAGCATTATGGACCTGATGATGTCCCGGGTGCAGCAGCAGCTAGAGCTCCAGGGCATAATGATCGAATTGAAAAAAAGTGCCAAAGACCTGCTGTTGAAGAAAGGATATGATAATACTATGGGCGCAAGACCCATGAGAAGAGCTATCCAGAACCAGGTTGAAGACCCCATATCTGAGATGATCATTGGCGGTGAGATCAAATCAGGCCAGAAGATAATAGTTTCTGCAAAAGAAGGCAAGATGTGGTTCGATATAAGAAAATTAAGCAGCAGCAGCATGCTAAAAGTCTGATTCTTCTTTTGCCGATTGATTGGATGTAATAATGGATGACAGGACCAAAGAGCTATTATTAGATTGCCTCAAGATAATTGCTCCAGGAACTGAATTAAGGCTTGGTATTGAGTATATTCTCCAGGGTAAAACCGGTGGGTTGGCCGTGATCGGGAATTCAGAAGAAGTCTTAAAACTGGTAAATGGAGGATTTTATATCGGATGCAGCTTTTCTCCTGCAAAATTTTATGAACTTGCCAAGATGGATGGAGCGATTATCTTAAGTTCTGATGGCAGGAGAATACTTTATGCCAATACACATCTTTTTCCCAATCCCGAAATAAATACTTCTGAAACCGGTACCAGGCACAGGACTGCAGAAAGAGTGGCAAAACAGACCAATACCCTGGTAATATCTATTTCACAGAAAAGAGATATCATAACTATTTATAAAGGTGATATCAGGTATATGCTGGATGAGCCGAGAGTAGTATTCTCCAAGGCCAACCAGGCTCTTCAAACGATGGAAAAATATAAAGAAGGATTGGATGAACTGACATTTAACCTTACCATCAGGGAACTTGAAGATATGGCGACTCTTTTTGATGTGGCAAGCGTGATCCAGAGATCCAGTATAGTACAGAGGACTGAAAAGGAAGTAAGTAAATATATCCATGAACTTGGAATCGACGGAAGGCTGCTCAGCATGCAGGTCGAAGAACTTATGGCCAATGTTATCAATTACTCCTTAAACATTATAAGTGATTATACCCACCCGGATAAAAAAACAGAATCTTCGGAGTTAAGGGAAAGTATTAACCAGCTGGGGGCAGAGGAATTCCTGGATCTCGGCAGTATAACCAGGATTTTAGGATATGAGGTCGAAGGCAGCTTGAAGGAGTTTAGCGTGCATCCCAGGGGATTCAGGATCGTATCTGAAGTCAGAAGACTTCCCCAGTCTGTTATCGTAAATTTAATAGATAAATTCGGTAATTTAAGGAATATCCTTGATGCCAACATAGAAGAATTATCTGAAGTTGCAGGAATGGGCAAGATCAGGGCCAAGTCATTATATGACAAGCTGAAGAAATATACTGAATATTATTTATATAGTGAGCCGTATAATAGGGGTGTAATTCCAAAGATCAAGATTTAGCGGTGGAATAAATATTTAAGGTTTTTCTGATCATCAAATTAATTTCTTTTGTTAATAAATAGATTTTAAAGAATAACGGTAATAATATTTTATGAATGTTGCAATAATTACTGCTGCTGGTAAGGGCACCAGGCTGAAAGGTAATGTCAGTAAGCAGTTTTTAAATATATATGGAAAACCGATACTGGCCCATACCATAAATATCTTTCAAAAATCCCCAAAAATAAGCCAGATATATATTTCAGTTCCTGAAGATTATGAGGAAGTCTGCAGGAAGGATATTATTGAAAAATTCTCCCTTACCAAAGTGAAAAAACTGGTGATCGGTGGAAAACACAGGCAGGAGTCAGTATATAATGCACTTAAAGCTGTACCTTCCACAAGTAGGATCGTTTTGATCCATGATGGTGTCAGGCCCCTGGTCACGACCAGTGAAATTGAAATGACGATCACCAGGCTTGTGAGCGGGAACAAAAAAGATCCGAAGGTCAAAGGGACGGTTCTTGCTGCACCGGCAAGAGAGACTATAAAAAGGATCAGTGACAGCAGGGAAGAGACTATTGAGGCTACTATTCCCCGTGAAAAAGTATGGCATGCCCAGACCCCCCAGACTTTTTTTTATAAAGAGATCCTGAAAGCGCATAATAAAGCAAGGGAAGAAGATTTCCTCGGTACGGATGATTCCAGCCTGGTGGAAAGAATGGGCTGGAGAGTCAATATTGTCAGGGGAAGGCATGAGAACATAAAGATCACTACTCCCCTGGATTTATTTCTGGCAGAACTTATAATGTCCAAAAATGGAAAAGAATAATATAAGTATTTTTTTCCGGCCTGGATCCCATGTAAAAAATTTCTAAAAATCTTACTAAAAAACATAAAATACTGTTAAATAATGCTAAAATAATGGAATAAAAAGCTATTAGACCTTATTAAATCGATGCAGACCAGGAGGCAAGTTTTATATGAGGATCGGGACAGGATACGATGTCCATCAGTTTGAAGCCGGAAGGAAGTTGATCCTGGGCGGAGTAGAGATCGACCATTCCATGGGGCTTGCGGGACATTCAGATGCTGATGTACTGGTACATGCCGTAATGGATGCGATCCTTGGAGCTTTAGGCCTCGGGGATATCGGCATACATTTTCCGGATAGTGATGAGAGGTATAGGGATATCTCCAGCATGAAGCTTCTTTCTGAGGTGCGGGAAAAAATGGAGATGGAAGGCTATCAAATGATAAACATAGACTCGACACTGATATTACAGGAACCCAGGATAGCTGAATATGCAGGCCGGATGAGAGAGAATATTTCGGGAGCTCTCGGTATAGAAAAGAATATGGTCAATATAAAAGCCACCACTACCGAGGGTCTGGGGTTTTGCGGCAGGGGAGAAGGAGTTGCTGCACAGAGTATTGTTCTTCTTGACCGGCTTATTTAGGGCCCCCTGGTTTATTTAGCATTTGGCCGCAAAACTTTAAAAATGGGCCAAAGCTTTTGACAATAATATTGATTTGGATTTTAATGAGAAAAATGCCAAAGCAAGTAAGTATTATTAATGTGAGAATAGATTTTTAAATGTGACCATGGGACTTATCAGCGAATTAAAAGATCTGGTTGCCTCTGCAAAGGAAAGGGACCCGGCAGCGGTCAATACTGGCGAGATTATTTTTACCTATTCAGGGGTACATGCCATTATTAACCACCGTTTTGCGCACTGGCTCTACAAGCATAGAGCCTTCTTCCTATCCCGCTGGAGTTCCCAGATAAGCCGGTTTTTTACCGGAATCGAGATCCATCCCGGGGCAATAATCGGGAAGGGACTCTTTATTGACCACGGGATGGGAGTGGTGATAGGGGAGACTTCTGAGATCGGTGATGATGTTACTATTTTTCAGGGGGTCACCCTTGGAGGATCAGGAAAACAAAAGGGCAAGCGGCACCCTACTGTTGGCAATAAAGTAGTCATTTCAGCAGGTGCCAAGGTGCTGGGGTCAATTGAAATCGGAGACAATGTGATAATCGGTGCGGGAGCAGTGGTCATAAAAGCAGTGCCTGATAATTGTACTGTTGTAGGTATTCCGGGAAGGATCGTTAAAGTAGGGGGCGAAAAAGTGCTGTCAGATGAATTTCACAGGATGCATCTACCTGACCCGGTCAATGAGATACTGAGTGATTGCTGTGCCCGGATAGAGTTTCTGGAAAAGGAACTGGAAAAATTGAAAAAGAAGAAAAAACCAAAGAAATGACAATATGTAAAAGAGCAGGAGAAATCGATGGCCCTGAAGCTTTATAATACCTTGAGCCGGAAAAAAGAGGAATTTGAGCCCGTGACGGAAGGCAGGGCCAGCATGTATGTATGCGGCCCTACGGTCTATAACTATATATCTGTTGGTAATGCCAGGCCCGTGATCGTTTTTAATATGATAAGGAATTATCTTGAGTATCGGGGGTATAAGGTAAAATATGTACAAAATATCACAGATATTGAAGATAAGATAATAAATAAAGCCAATGAAGAAAAAGTCGATACCGGGGTCATAACAGGCCGTTATATAAAAGCATTCCTGGAGGATGTTAAAAACCTTGAACTGGGAGGTTTTGATGAGATGCCCCTGGCCACCGAAATGGTAGGAGAAATAATAAATATCATAGGCAGGATAATCGAAAACGGGTATGGATACGAAGCAGGAGGGAATGTTTATTTCGATGTCTCTAAGTTTTCAGGATATGGAAGACTATCGGGTCAGAAAATAGATGAAATGAAAGATTCAGAAGAAAGTGATTTTGGGAAGAAGGATAAAATTGATTTTGCCCTGTGGAAGGCGGCCAGGGAAGGGGAACCATCCTGGGACAGCCCATGGGGAAAGGGTAGGCCTGGATGGCATATTGAGTGTACGGCCATGTCGACCAGGCTTTTAGGGAAAAAAATTGATATCCATGGCGGCGGGATCGATTTGATCTTTCCCCATCATGAGAATGAGATCGCCCAGTCGATGGCGGCATTTCCGGGAGATGGAGATTTTGTAAACTACTGGATGCATAATGGAATGATCGAGGTAAAGGCCAGTAAAATGTCAAAATCCGCCGGACTTAAGGATAACTGGATCTTAAAAAATTTGCTTAGAGCCTATTCCCCTGATGTCATAAAGATATATATGCTTTCCACTCATTACAGAAGTCCGCTGGAGTTCAGCATGAAAAGATTGGAAGAGGCTAAAAAATCACTGGAAAGGATCACTAACACTTTTGAGAATATAAAGTTTTTGGTAAAAAAGTCAGAAAATTTAAGCCGTGGAAAGACCCCGGACGCTGGAAGGGAAGACCTGGCCGTGAGATTTAATAAGTTATCTGAAGATTTTGAAAAAGGATTTACTGTGTCCATGGATGATGATTTTAATTCAGCAAGGGCAATAGCTTTTATATTTGATTATATAAGGGAATTAAATATTGATATTGGAAGTCCCGGGTTTAGTATTGGTCCGGAGGCAGCAAGGAGTCTTGAATCAGCGTATCAAAAGATAAATAAAATGGGACTGATCCTGGGATTGGATTTTAAAAAAGAGCTTCTAAGATCTTCAAAGGATCTATTTGAGGGAGACGAAATAAGCAAGGAGGAGATCCTAAGGCTGATAAAACAGAGGGAAACGGACCGGGAAAACAAAGACTTCAGCTCAGCAGACAGGATAAGAGATAGCCTCCTGGAGAAAGGCATAATCCTGGAAGACAGAAAAGAAGGAACTGTTTGGAAGAAGAAAGACTGAAAGCCTGCACCCCGGTAAATCCCTGCTGTTTAAAGATGATCAAGCATTTTTTAAATTCTTTAATTAAAATTTTTTTTAACTCGATCTATTATTTTAAGCGGGGCGGTCAATAATAGAAATGAATGAAAACAAAAATTATGAATATTTATTTGGGATCAATCCGGTCTATTCTGTGATAATGAAAAATTCCGGCAGGAGGAAGATATATGAGATCAATATCACGGGAAATATAAAAGACCTGCGCATGCAGAAAATAATCTCAGAAGCCCGGAAAAAGAAAATAAAGGTCAAAGAGATCGGCCGGGATGAATTTATAAAGAAATATTCCTCAAAAGAAGATACCTTTAAATCCCAGGGTGTATGTGCTGTTGTCTCTTCATACAATTATTATGACCTGGGCGAGTATCTGGAACATATAGATATGGATGCCAGAAGAAGCCTGGTGATCCTGGATGGAGTCACCGATATTGGAAATTTTGGTTCTATAGCCAGAAATTGCAGCGCATTTGGATTTGAAGGCATCATCATACCTAAAAGAAGAAGTGTATCCCTGAACAATAAAGTAAGTAAAATTTCTGCGGGCGCTCTTGAAGAGGTAAAAATATTCAGGGTGGTCAATGTCGTAAATTCGATCAGGGAGTTGAAAAAATACCGATTCTGGATTTATGGGACGACTCTGGATGCGGGGCCCGGGATAAAATATATAAATGATGCCGATTTCGAATTGCCCCTGGCAGTGGTTCTTGGCAGTGAGGACAAAGGTATTGGCAGGCTTGTGGAAAAAAATTGTGATCTTATGGTCTCAATAAAACAAACCGGCAAGATGCAGTCATTAAATGTTTCGGTAGCAAGCGGGATCATATTCCATGCAATCCAGGAAAAGACCAGGGGAGGACATTAAGTTGAAAGACCTGGCCATCATAGACGGATATAATTTTATTTTCAAATATATAGATAAAAGCGGGGTCGACAAAGAAAGGCTCATGTATTTCCGGGAAAAATTGATCACTGACCTGATACAATATAAATACCAGAAGGATTGTGACCTGGTAGTTGTTTTTGACGGAAGTCTCAGCGACAATCAGGAAAGAAGCCGTGAAATAATTGATGAGGTAGAAGTAGTATATTCAAGGAGGAATGAAACAGCAGACAAGGTTATTGAGGAAATAGTCAAAAAAAACACACAGGATAGAAAAATATATATTGTGACTTCTGACTATTCCCTGCAAAAAGTAGTTTTTGGCAAAAATACTTTCAGGAAGTCCAGCAGGGAATTTGGTATTGAAATAAATGAAATAAAAAAAAGGACCAGAGAGGCGATGACCCGCTCCCGTAAAAAAACAGATAAAGGTTTTTACCAGCTTGAAAATAGGCTCGATGGGAAGGTCAGGAAAATAATCTCAAAACTCCGCAAGGAATAATTTAATTTTTAAATGGCCAGAATAAAGAAATCTTACCTGATCAAGATCACTTCTTTTATACTGGCACTCTTTTTTTCAGCATCTGTCCCGGTAGTGTCCGGATGCGGCCTTTTTTATGATTTTGAAGTAAATACCGGCACTGAAAATTCCCGGGAGGCAGTATCCATACAGGAAGGCAGCCCGGATGAAGATCTTTACTGGATAAAAGAAGTAACTGATGGTGATACTGTAGTTCTTGGCAATAATAGCAGGGTAAGGCTGATAGGGATAAATACTCCAGAATACGGCATGTATTTTTATGGGGAAGCTAAAGAGGTACTGGAGGTACTGGTGCTGGAAAAAGAAGTGAAGCTTGAAAAAGACATCTCAGAGAAAGATAAATATGGGAGGCTGCTGCGGTATATATATGTCGGGGGACTTATGGTAAATCTTGAAATGGTAAAAAGAGGTTTTGCAAATGCTTTTACCTATCCCCCTGATATAAAATATTCAGAAATATTTTTAGAGGCTGAAAGATATGCAAGGTCAAACAGTCTTGGACTCTGGGAAAAATCAAGGACCGCGGCAGTCGATATAGCGGTCCATTATGATGCAGAGGGACATGATGGAATGAATTTAAATGATGAATATATAATAATTAAAAATATTGGTGAGGAAGCTGTTGATACCAAGGGCTGGGTGATAAAAGACAGTGCGACCAATATCTATGAGTTTAATAGCTACCAGTTTGAACCCGGTTCAACTATATATCTCTTTACTGGAAATGGAACTGATTCCGGAGGTATATTTTATTGGAACAGCCCGAATCCGGTATGGAACAATGATTTTGACACTCTTTATTTAAGGGATGCCGGCGGCCTTTTAATCGAGTTATACAATTATTAGCTTAAGCCGGGTGCTCAACTGTTTTTTCCCCGGATTCTCCTCAGGAGGAAGTAGGCCTGGACGATAAATCCTATACCCACAAACATACATAAGCTGCCGAAACAGATAGACACAATAGTATTTCTTAAAATAGCAGGTCTTAAAAAATCTGAAAAATAACCGTTTATTGATCCAAAGCCGACAGTTATAAGGTTAATAAAAAGGGCCAGGGGCAGCAGGAGGACCAGTATTCCAATACAGATGCTCATGCGGCCAAACATGCTCCTGTTGGACGGGGATTTAATAAAAATAATCAAAAACAATCCGCTGATGACAGCTGTACCCAGGGCCAGTAATGGAATCAGGAGCAGGGGCCTTTGCGCAATTGTTTCCATTGTGGAAAGCCCGGTTATAAAAAATATAAGGAATCCGCATATGATTCCCCCTATTATGCTTGAAGCAATCCTGAGTGGCCCATATGATCTTCTTTTTTCTGGTTTATCTTTCATTTATCTGCAGATTACAGCATTTAAATATCTATTTCCTCTTCAATAAAATGGGTATGGATTTTTCCACTCCTGAAGTTCTCATTTTCTAGAATTTTTTTATGGAAAGGTATTGTGCTTTTTATACCCTCGATCTTAAATTCATCCAGGGCTCTTTGGGATCTTGAGAGCACCGCGTCCCTTGTCTGGTCCCAGACGATCAATTTGGCTATAAGGGAATCATAAAATGGGGAGGCCTCGCTGCCGGGGCTGATAAATGTATCCACCCTGACCCCTGGACCGCCGGGGATAAAGCTGCCTGTTATCTTGCCGGGATTGGGGGCAAATCCATTTTCAGGGTCTTCAGCATTTATCCTGAACTCAATGGCATGACCCCGGGGCTGAATGTCTTCTTTTAGGTCCCCGATCCTCTCATTGGCCGCTAGCCTTATCTGTTCCTTTATCAGGTCCAGCCCGGTCACCATTTCAGTAACTGGATGCTCGACCTGGATCCTGGTATTTATTTCAATAAAGTAGAAGTTACCTTTTTCATCCAGTAAAAATTCAATTGTGCCAAGATTCTTGTAATTAATGGCCCTGGCAGCTCTTATTGCATATTCACGCATTATTTTCCGGAGCTTTAAAGGAAGGTTTACTGCTGGAGCTTCCTCGATAAGTTTCTGGTGCCTTCTCTGGATAGAGCATTCTCTTTCGCCGACACATATGGTATTGCCAAAATTATCTGCAATTATCTGGAATTCAATATGCCTGGGCTTTGAAATATATTTTTCAATATATAGTTCACTGGCCCCGAAAGATGATTCAGATTCAGCTTTGGCAATGGGAAAATATTCCAGCAGGTCTTTTTTGTTCTGGCATATCCGCATGCCCTTGCCGCCTCCGCCAAAGGCTGCTTTTATTATTACTGGATAACCAAGCCTTTTACTGATTTTGAGGGCATCCCTGACGTCCGGTACATTCCCGCTCGAACCCGGGATCACAGGCACCTTGTTTCTTTTCATGACCATTACTGCTTCAGATTTATTGCCGGCAAGGGAAATAGCCTCGGCGGGAGGCCCTATAAAGGCGAGGTCATTTTCTACACAACTTTCAACAAATTCAGCATTCTCTGCGAGAAATCCATATCCGGGATGTACCGCATCACATTCAGTGTTCTGGGCGGCACTGATGATATTGTCAATATTAAGATAGCTCTTTGATGGAGGAGGAGGACCGATACAGATACTTCTATCAGCGAGTTTTACATGTATTGAATCTATATCAGCAGTAGAATACACAGAAACACATTCAATACCTGATTCCCTGCAGGCCCTGATTATCCTTAAGGCTATTTCCCCCCTGTTAGCAATAAGAATTCTTTTAAACATGTGATTACTTCTTGACTTCCTTTATTAATATTAGAGGCTGGTCATATTCCACCGCTTCCCCGTCAGACACAAGGATCTCGGTGACCTCGCCGCTGTATTCAGAGTTGATCTTGTTCATCAATTTCATAGCCTCAATAATACACAGGGTATCTCCTTTTTTTACGATACTGCCCACCTGGACAAAAGGCGGCTCATCGGGGCCGGGCGCCGTATAAAAAGTCCCTACGATAGGTGCCCTGGTCTCAGCAAGACCCCTGGCTTTTTCATTTGAAGGTTTCTCCCCTACTTTTTCTGGTCCGGCCTGGGCTGCCTGCTGCTGTCCTTTTTTTGAACTGTTTATTGATATTTTTACACCTTCTACTTCCAGCTGGATATCATCTATATTGCTGTTTTCAACTAGATTTGTTATCTCTTTTAATTTTTTAATATCCAGGCTCTCCAGGCCCGATATTGAACTGGCCTTTATATTTTTAAGAGAAACCCCGGCTTTTTTCAGGTCTAGCTCTTTTTCAACCCTTGTTTTTGATTTCCTGGTCTTTTTTCCTTCAATATTTTTCCTGGTCTTCGCAGGAAAAAGGCAGTAACTCAGGATATCTTCTTCCTTGCCGGAAAGATCTTTAAGCTCTTCCTTGCATTTGCTATAAATATCTTTTACTTCCAGATCAGTTTTATCCTTATCATTTTTAATCAGTTCCTTAAGACTGGATGCAGTCTTTCCATTTATTTTTCTTGGAAGCTTTCCAAAATATCCTCCGATCAGTTTTTTGATCTCATCACAAAGGATCTCCCAGCGGTAATCAGATATGACTATGTTTAAGACAGCCTGGCTGCCGATTATCTGGCCTATTGGGGTGGAAAGAGAAGGATTTCCAATTTCCTTTTTTATTTTAAATACTTCCTCAAGTACGCGGTCGATTGATTTGGTCTCCCCGATATCTTCCAGCTGCCTGTAAATACTTGAGATCAACCATTTGGGCATGAGGTTTTTATTGCTGTGGCCCAGTATGAATTTTGTAGAAAAAAGGTCCTGCTTTATATATGGGTAGATATATTTTTTTATAATATCACTCAGCTCCACAGCTTTCTGGTAGTCGATATTGTAAGAGGCCTGCGAATCCTTCAGGCTGAGTAAAAATGAAAAGACTGAGGAATTTAAATCATTATAATATGAAGGCAAAAAACTTAGATCGACTCCGTCGCATCCATTGGTGCATGCTTCAAAGTAATTTAATGTCTGGAGCCCTCTCAGGTTTGACGCGCTAAAAAATAATGGCAGATCTATTTCTTTATCTAAACTGGAAAAAAGTTCAGAGGCTTTTTTTGGCAGTATGGTCGATTCAACATCTTTGATGCAAATACTATTACAGCCCAGGCTCTTTAACTCCCGGGCATTCTTCAAATAGAAGTCAATATCCTCCAGGCCGTCATATATTATTGTTCCCTGGCACCTGGCACCATTTTCAACAACTTCGGCTATAGTGAACTTTAAATTATCAAGGTCGTTTAAAGGATCATATACCCTGAATATCCCGATTCCGTTTTTAATGCATTGTTTTATAAATCTACCTATGATGCTATTTGAATATATCTGAAGCCCGTTCAGGCTTCTGGCCCCTATCAATGCCTGGAGTGGTATGGATGGGATCTTATCTTTAACATAGGATGCTATCTCAAAAGGAGACATAAAAAGGTCACTCTCCAGCATCCTCTCAAAACTTGAACCGCCAAATATTTCAAGGCTGTCATATTTTACTCTGCTTAAGTGTTTTAAGATCAGGTCAAATGTCTTGCTATCCAGGCATTCCGCCCGGGTATTCTGAAAGATATCTCTTATGGTTATATCGTTTATTTTTATAGTCTTCATTTTTTTTGATCATCCAGGTTTAAAATATTTAAGATCATGAGTATCTTTAAAAGGTCAAAGGTAATAAATGGTGCCACCCCTGATTTAAAAGATTGCACTAAAAGGCCCGCCAGGCCGGTACCGCTGCCTGCAGCATTAAGGAACCCAAATAAATGGATAAATCCGAGAAAATATATTATCAAGAGTCCGGCCAGGCTGGATACAAAACCGACCAGCAGGATGTTTGAATGTCCCGGCTTTTTTTTAACATTATTTTCAAATATATATCCAGCAATAAATGATGCCAGGACAAAACCGGTTATATAACCGGCAGTGGGCCCTGCCAGGGCGGCAAATCCATTTTTAAACCCGGCAAAGACCGGAAGCCCTGCAAGACCCATTGAAATATAGAGGATCTGGCTGGCCAGGGCCCATCTGCTGCCGAGAAGTACTGCTGCCATGAGTACGGTAAACACCTGCATTGTAACAGGAACCGGGGTAAAAGGCAGGTACATAAAAGAATTTGCCGAGATGGCCATCAGTGCTGCAAAGACAATTGAGAATAAAGACTTTACAGCAAATTTTCTTATGAAAATATCGTATTTTGCTTCTCTGTAAGTTAGATCTCCCAGGCTGTTTGAATTCACTTTATGCCTTTCTGGTAGTAATTTAATTTATGGCTTAAAAGTCTTAAAATAAGACGCACCTGCATCCATAAAGTTTCAGAAGGGGTTTAAAAAGGAATGGATGAAATAGCGGAGCATTTGTGAAACTATTAGATTATCCCCCCGTCTCTTTATTAAACTGGTTATTAAAAAAGAATGTTACTGGAGGATATATGCATGATCTTTTAACAGATGAACAAAAAATGATTCTTGATATCACCAGGCAGATCGTCGACCAGAGGATTATTCCGGTCAGGGCAGAATTGGATGAGACATAAGAATTTCCCTGGGAGATCACAAAAGAAATCGGTAAAAGTGATCTTTTCAGATTGTTTATTTCCGAGGAATATGAGGGTATGGGCACCGGTATCTTTGAAGTCTGTCTTGCAACTGAAGAATTAAGCAGGGGCGACCTGAGCGTGGCTACTACTTATGCTGCATCAGGGCTTGGGCTTATTCCTATAAATATAGCAGGAAATGATGAGCAAAAGAAAAAATATCTGCCGCAACTAGCCAGCGGGGAGAAGTTGGCAGCATTTGGCCTGACGGAAGCTGAGGCTGGAAGTGATGCTGCCAGTATCAGGACCACTGCAAAAAAAGATGGGGACCATTATATATTAAATGGTACCAAGCAGTGGATCACCAATGGCGGGGAAGCAGATATCTATACTATTTTTGCCATGACCAGCCCGGGCAAAGGAGCCAGGGGCGCAAGTGCCCTGATAGTTGAAAAAGGGACCCCGGGTTTTGAATTCGGTAAACAGGAAGACAAGCTTGGGATAAGGGCCTCAGCCACAAAAGAACTTATTTTTACAGATTGCAGGATCCCTAAAGAAAATCTGCTGGGAAAAGAGGGAATGGGATTTATTATCGCAATGAAGACTTTTAATGAGTCCCGCCCAGTTGTTGGAGCACAGGCATTAGGCGTGGCCCAGGGAGCACTTGAGGAAGCACTTGAATATTCTAAAGTAAGAGAACAGTTTGGTGTCCCGATATCTTCATTCCAGGGCATACAGCATATGCTGGCAGATATGGCTACCAATGTTGAAGCGGCCAGGGCCCTTATCTACCATACTGCAAAAGTAATAGACAGCGGCGCCAGGGATGCATCCAGGTTGTCCGCCATGTCAAAACTTTTTGCATCAGATATGGCAATGAAGGTAACTGTTGATGCCGTGCAGATACTGGGTGGATATGGATATATGAAAGAATATCCGGTTGAAAAGATGATGAGAGATGTCAAGATCACCCAGATCTATGAGGGAACCAATCAGATCCAGAAAAATATTATCGCGCTGGATATGATAAAAAGAGGAGTACTCTAATAAATTAATTTTAATATTATCAGGCAGGTGATTTAAATAAAAATAGTAGTTTGCATAAAACAGGTTCCGGGAACAACTGATATAAAAATAGACCCCCAGACTAATACCCTTGTAAGAGAGGGGATCGAGAATATAATCAATCCCTTTGATACATATGCAGTAGAAGAAGGAGTAAGTATAAAGGAAAGGCTGGGTGGCGGCGAAAAAACTGATGATGACATGGAAGTAATTGCCGTGACCATGGGGCCTCCCCAGGCTGAAGATATTTTAAAGGAAGCCATATCAGTAGGGGTGGACGGTGCAATACTGCTTTCTGACAGGGCTTTTGCCGGATCTGATACCTGGGCCACTTCCCAGACTTTAGCTATGGCAGTAGAGAAGATCGGCGGGTGCAGATTAATAATATTTGGCAAACAGACCCTGGATGGAGATACCGGCCAGGTCGGTCCTGAGTTTGCCCAGAGGATGAATATTCCTTTTGTGGGTTATGTAAGCGAGATCCAGAAGATAAGCAAAAACAAGATGACGGTAAAGAGGCTGATGGAGGACCGCTATGAGATATTTGAAGTAAGGCTTCCTGCTGCAATATCAGTAATAAAAGATATTAATACCCCAAGAGTCCCATCCCTCAGGGGAAAGATGAAAGCCAAAACCGCACAGGTCCCTGTGTGGGATCTAAAAGAGCTCGGAGCAAATGAAGACAAAGTGGGCCTTTCCGGCTCCTACACCCAGGTAGTCAAGATCTTTATTCCAAAGATCGAGCAGGAGGTAGAAATACTAGGCGGCAGCCCGGAGGAACAGGTAGAGCAGTTATTTGGCAAACTTAAAAAATTAAGTATGGCATAATAGGAGAATTGATTAAAAGTGGATATCAGTGTTGATAAGAAAACATGCACAGGCTGCAGCCTGTGCAAGGGTGCCTGTCTTTATGATGCTATTGAAATAGCAGATAAAAAAGCAGCCATAGGAGAGAATTGTGTATTTTGCGGCGCCTGTCTGGATGCATGCAAATATGACTCTATTGAGATAACGGGTCTAAAAGACGAAGAAAAGGATTTTTCAGGGTATAACGGCGTATGGGTCTATCTTGAAGCCCATGGAGAAGAAATTGCTGATGTAGGATATGAACTGCTAAGTGAAGGGAGAAAACTTGCAGATAAGCTTGGGGTTTCTTTATCTGCGGTGGCAATAGGAAATAATATAGAAAAAAATGCTTTAGATTCTTTTAAGTACGGCTCTGACAGGCTCTATCTTTTAGACAGCCCTTTATTTTCAAATAATTTGGATGATATTTTTGCCAAGGTCCTGGTACAGATCATCAGCAAGTACAAACCGGAGATCTTTTTAGCAGGAGCCACATGGTTTGGAAGGACCCTGGTTCCAAAAGTAGCAGCCATTTTAAAGACAGGCCTTACTGCAGACTGTACGGGTCTTGCCATTGATGACCAAAAAAAGATCTTGCTGCAGACGAGGCCCACTTTTGGTGGAAATATCCTGGCTACTATTATCACCAGGAATTCAAGGCCCCAGATGGCCACCATAAGGCCGCATGTAATGGAAAAGAAAGAGATCAGCGAAGCTAAAGAAGATCATAAAGATAAAATTGAGTATATAAATATCGATGAGAAAAAGTTTAAGACCGGCTATAAGCTGATAGGCACTGAGACTGAAAAGGGAGAAAGTATAAATATTACCGATTTTGATATTATTGTATCAGGAGGAAGAGGGCTTGGCGGGGGCGAAAAATTTGAAATGTTAAAAGAGCTGGCAGGTCTTCTTGGGGGAGTGGTAGGAGCCTCCAGGGCAGCTGTTGATTCAGGATGGATCTCTTACCCTCACCAGGTCGGCCAGACCGGAAAGACAGTCAATCCTAAAATATATATTGCATGCGGAATATCCGGCGCTATCCAGCATCTGGCAGGAATGCAGACCTCAGATATAGTAATTGCCATAAATAAGGACTCCAGCGCACCTATATTTAAAATAGCCAATTACGGCATTGTAGGGGATATTTTTGAGATTATCCCGATGCTGATAAATAGGATTAAGAATGGTAAACCCCTGGTATAAGAATACAGGGGTCAATGTTTTTAAAAACCGGCGTGATCATCAGATGAAATCATTTTCCCTGATCACCTTTGTAATATAATCCACTGCTTCTCCAGGGCTGTCTACTACCCTGTAAAGCTTTTTATCCCTGGGGCTGATCGTAGCATGTTTGGAAATAAGGGTCTCGTCGATCCATTTGAGTAAACCGCTCCAATATTTGCTTCCGTAAAGAGCGATCGGGAAATGTTTGATCTTATCTGTCTGGGCCAATGTCAATGCTTCAAAGAGTTCATCCAGGGTTCCAAAACCACCAGGGAAAATAATATAACCCACAGAATATTTAACAAAGATCATCTTACGGACAAAGAAATAATGAAACTCCAGGGAGATGGTCTGGTAAGGATTGGCTTTTTGCTCAAACGGCAGTTCTATATTACAGCCGATAGAGATCCCGTCAGCCTCAAATGCCCCTTTGTTTGCAGCTTCCATTATACCCAGACCGCCGCCGGTTATGACTCCCAAACCATTTTTTGCAAGTAATGCCGCTGTTTTTTCAGCTGCTTTATAGTAACAATCAGCTGGTGCCGTACGGGCAGACCCAAAAATAGCAATACATGAGCCTATTCCAGCCAGTGTATTAAATCCATCAACAAACTCGCTTTGAATGCGCAGCACCCTCCATGGGTCAGTGTTCACATAATCAGATCCTGTATTTTTATGTGTCTGCAGCAGCTCCTGATCTTCATTTTGGTGTGGATATTTTTTCTTCATAGCTCCAACTCTTTTGTTATTAGTATTTTTATAGCATAACAATATCATATCCTGGCCCAGGGTCAAAGAACCAAACTTGAACAATAAATCAATCAGTGATCTATTTCCTCTACTATTCCATAGCTGCCAGTCCGGGGGTCCTCAAATATGGGGCTTCTGGGAGCAAAATAAGAAAGCAGGCTGAACAGTAAAAGATGTATTACTATGACCACAATACCCAGCACTTTCAGGGAAAAATATCTTTTTTTCCGGAACATTATCTTATAGCCTGCTATCTGGGCCACTGCTATAGCAATAAAGAATATGACAATATCTACAGCAAGGATTTCAGCTCCTGTTGCAAGAGTGTATGAATAAAAAAGGAACATGATAACAGCTGAAATAAGCAAAAATGATATAGACTTGGCAAATAGGAAATTCTTTGTCTTCTTCCCAAAGACAAATAATTCTATGACCCCCCAGATAAATGCCGGCCAGAAACCTATTTTTAAGTGCTCCCAAACACTTTCATTTACACCGCTTATAAGAGCAAGGGGCCCCCAGAATCCGCTCCATTTAAAAGTGAAATGAAGCAATGAGCCAAACAAAAAGATAAACAGTATTCCAAACATCTCCCATTTTAAAATCCTTGTCTTATCCATTTTTATGCTCCTTTTATAATAGATACTATTGGTCCTCTCGGGATAAAAAACTTTTCCCTATTTAAAGCTTTGAGGGCTGGTTGACAGTATTATTTTTCATACTAAGATTTTTGCTACTTTCTTAAATATGGTTTTAAAGTCTTTGGTCCGGCAAAAATATAAATACTCTTTTTCAAAAATACCAAGTATAGCTGCCAGGAGGGCCTCTCTTCCGGTCCCCTTCCCGGTGATATCCTTGATCGAAGTCATCTCACGGCTGGATCTGCCAGAACCAGATAAGTCATTGTTCACATTTATCCCCATGCCTGAAACAAGATAAAAAGTGCCTGCGATCTTTTCACTTTCAGTTAATATGCCGGCAAGCTTTTTACCCTGGAAATATATATCGTTCGGCCATTTGATATTCACCTGGATGCCGTGATCCCTGCCCAATGCCTCAGCGATTGAATAGGCTGCCATAAGAGTTGTTTTAGGGAGATCCTTTTCGGGCAAAACTGTTTTGAGGATTATAGTAAACCATAGGCCGCCCGGTGGTGAGACCCACTTCCTGTTGAACCTGCCGCGGCCCTTATCCTGTATTTCTGCAAGGATAACCAGGCCATCGAGGCTGCGGTGGTGGGTAATGCCCCTGGTTCCTTTAGCCTGTTCATTGTTCTTCTTGCCACGGGGTGCCAGTATTTCTTTTATGAGCTTAAAGGCATAATTATTTGTGGAGTCTATTTTTTCAAAATAAACTATATTCTTCCCTACATGGTCAGTATTAAGAATATGATTAAATTTATTTATACTGAATCGCTCCATTGGATTCTACCGCAATCTGTTTTTTTAAGCCTTATTATCACTAATAGTATAAAAGATGATAGAATATAATTGAATTCAATTACAGAAATTGTTTGACATGGAGGAGAAGTGGCCGAACAAGGATTTAAGGGATTTAGCAGTGAGACGCTAAAATTTTTTAAGAAACTTAAAAAATACAATGATAAAAACTGGTTTGGAATGCACCGGGAAGAATACGATGATTATGTTTTAAGCCCTGCAAAAGCTTTTATAGTTGCAATGGGCGAAAAGCTAAAAGAAATTTCACCGACTGTAAATGCGGATCCGCGTACCAATAAGTCTCTTTTCAGGATAAATAGGGATATCAGGTTTTCTAAAGATAAGACCCCTTATAAAACCCATATGGCAATTATTTTTTGGGACGGCCCTCTTGCAAGAATGGAATCATCCGGTTTTTATTTTCATTTGGAACCGGATTCATTGGCACTGGGAGTGGGCCTGTATAAGTTTACCAGGCCCCAACTGGAAGAATACAGGAATTCGGTGGTCCATCCTGAATTCGGGAGTCAACTGGTAAGGGCCTATGATGAGATTTCGGGAAAGGGCTATAAGTTTGGAGGCAAGAACTATAAGAGGATTCCGGGGGATTTTGATCCAGGCCACGAGAATGCACAGCTTCTATTGTATGATGGAATGCATGCCGGCAGGAATTTCAGTATTCCCGATGAATTTTATTCAGGAGAATTGCTCGATTTTTGCTTAGGGCCTTATAAGGATATGCTGCCGATCCAGAGATGGCTTGCCGAGCTTACCCAGCGTGCAGCATAAATAGTATTTTGTGCCAATGTAATTACTGCAATATTTCTTTCCAGCCAGCAGATCCCTGGTATTTTTTAATGAAACTATAAAAATATGATACCGTCTAATTTAAGAGCTATATCATAAAAAAAAGTCCAGGCTTGCTTATTATTTTTAATTAGAAAGGTATATTTATAATGAAGATGACCAAGAAAGAAATAGAAGGCATTATCCCGCACAGGGACCCCTTCCTTTTAGTAGATGAAATAGTAGATATTGAACCGGGAAAAACAATAAAGGGAGTAAAGTATGTAAATGGTGATGAATATTATTTTAAGGGCCATTTCCCGGGCAATCCTATTATGCCGGGCGTATTGCAGGTCGAGACAATTGCACAGGTAGGTGCAGTAGCGGTCCTGATGCTTCCTGAAAATAAAAATAAGTTGATGCTTTTTGCCGGAATCGATAAAGCCAGGTTTAAGAGACTGGTGAAGCCTGGGGACAAACTGGAAATAGAAGTGGAACTTACAGATTTCAGGAGAAATATCGGGAAGGCCAAAGGAAAGGCTACGGTCAATGGTGAAATCGCCTGTGCCGTGGAGATAATGTTTGCGGTCAGCGATAAATAGCTTAAACCATATTTAAATGCCGGAAGGAAATCATATATTGGCTAATAAAAAAATAAATAATAAGAAAAAACTGGCCCTCATGTTTCCGGGACAGGGTTCCCAATTTGAAAAGATGGGACAGCAGTTTTTAAGATTTAATGATAAATATATAAAATATTTTGATATTTCAAGCGAGGCCTGTAAAAAGGATATTTTAAAAATAATCAATGGAGAGGATCCTGTAAATACTCTTGCTGATACGAAATTCAGCCAGATCGCTATCTATACCCTGAGCTGTGCGCTTTATGATTTTATAAAGGATGAGCTATCCCTGAACATGGAATATGTAGATACAGTCCTGGGGCACAGCCTTGGTGAATACAGCGCCCTTTACAGCTGCGGCGCCTATGATTTTAAATCCGGGGCCCGGACCGTCTCTTACAGGGGAAAGATCATGAGCGAGGAAGATGAAAATGCCAATGGGATGATGGCGGCAGTCTTAGGTGCGGATCCCGGTATTATTGATGAGGTTTTAAAGGATTTTAAAAATAAGGTATTTATTGCAAACTATAATGACTACACCCAGGTAGTATTAAGCGGGTATGAAAATGAAGTAAAAAAAGCCATTTCAGGCCTAAAAAGAAAGAATGTCAAGAAAGTGATCCCCCTGAAGGTAAATACAGCTTCTCACTGCCCTTTAATGGAAAAGGTCTCTGTCCGCCTGGAGCATTACCTGGAAGAAAATGTCCGGTTTGAAAGTATGGCTCTGCCATTTTTTTCAACAACAGAGGTAGCCTATAGAGATAAGGATGACCTCGGCGGGACCCTTGCGGGACAATTATTGAATCCTATCAGATGGGTAGACAGCATAACCAGCCTGCTGGATAAGGGAATTGATATATTTATTGAGGTAGGACCCGGAAAAGTCCTTTCCGGACTGGTAAGGAGGATAATTAAAAAGAACAATAGGGAAGCTGCGGTACTAAATACAAACGGCCTGGAAGGCCTGGAAGAATTAATAGAAAAGCTACAGGAGGAAGGGATCTCTAATGAAGCTTAAAGATAAGATAGCTATAGTAACAGGAGGCGCAGGAGGAATAGGGAAAAAGATCACTGAAGTATTTTTAAATGAAGGTGCAGTTGTCAATATTTTTGATGTAAATGAAGAAGTGGGTAAAAAGACTTCAAATGAGTTTCTAAAACAATTTGGTGACGGCAGGATAAATTTTTTCAAAGTCGACATAACCAGTGAGGGTAGCGTTGAAGAAACCATAAATAAAATTATTGAGGAGCAGGAAAAGATCGATATACTGGTAAATAATGCCGGGATCACTCTTGATAACCTTGTTTTAAGGATGAGCCTGGAAGACTGGAAAAGGGTAATAGATATTAATCTAACGGGCGCATTTATATGCTCAAAATACACAGTAAAGCATATGATGAAAAAAAGGAGTGGAAAAATTATAAACATAGCCTCCATTGTAGGGGTCCACGGGAATGCCGGGCAGGCAAATTATTCCTCATCTAAAGCAGGACTGATCGGATTGACCAAGACCCTTGCAAAAGAACTGGCCGGAAGAAATATCCTGGCCAATGCTGTTGCTCCGGGATATATCGAGACAGATATGACCAAAAAATTAAGCGAGAAGGTCAAAGAAAAATTATTGGAATCAATCCCTGTAAAAAGGCTGGGGACGATAAATGATGTTGCAAAGACTGTTCTTTTTTTAGCAAGCGGGGATTCTGATTATATAACCGGTTCTGTTATTAGCCTTGATGGTGGAATGGGAATTTAATCACACGGATATGGTACAGCATTTCTGGCTGTTAATTTATTAAAAACAATTATTTTTAATTTGGAAAGGACATAAATGGGAAGCAATAATAGAAGGGTAGTGGTTACCGGGCTTGGAATTATTTCAGCTTTAGGCAGTGAGATAAATAAGTTCTGGAATAATTTGATCTCAGGAAAATCAGGAGTATCAAGGATAGAAAAATTCGATGTTGATAAAATAGCTTCAAAAATTGCTGCCCAGGTTCTGGATTTTGACCCAAAAGAATATATGGATTTTAAAGAGATCAAGAGGATGGACAGGTTTGCACAATTTGCAGTGGCAGCCACCAAGGATGTTTTGAAAGAAGGCAATTTGAAGATAGACAGGGATAATGAAAAAGATGTCGGTGTATGCATAGGAAGCGGTATCGGAGGGCTTGGTTCCCTTGAAAAGCAGCATGAAAGATTATTATATAAAGGTGCAGATAAGGTCAGCCCGCTCTTCATCCCCCTGATCATAGGTAATATGGCAGCTGCCTGGGCTTCAATAGTAAGCGGAGCAAAAGGGCCCGTAAGCGCTACTTCTACCGCTTGTGCTGCTGGATCCAGCGCCATAGGAGATGCTTTTGAGATCATAAAAAGGGGAGCAGCAGAGATAATGATCGCGGGAGGTAGTGAAGCAACCATTACTTCGGTAGGGATGGCTGGTTTTTCCAATATGCAGGCCATGTCGACCAGGAATGATGAACCGGAAAAAGCTTCAAGGCCTTTTGACAGGGACAGGGATGGTTTTGTGATGGGGGAAGGGTCAGGAATACTGATACTTGAGGAATTGGGCCATGCCATAGGTAGGGGAGCAAAAATATATTGCGAGATGTTTTGGTACGGCCTTTCCGGTGAGGGCTACCAAAAAACGGCCCTGGAAGAATCAGGAGTAAATGTTGCAAGATGCATGAAGAATTGCCTGGATGAGGGAAATATAAAATTGGAAGAGGTGGACCATATAAACGCACATGGTACTTCCACACCCTTAAATGATCCTGTAGAGACAGCAGGCATTAAAAAATGTTTTGGGGACCATGCCTACAATATTAATATATGTTCCACAAAATCGATGACCGGGCATTGCCTGGGAGCTTCCGGAGGGATAGAAGCAGTAGCAACTGCCCTGGCAATAAAGAACGATATAGTCCCTCCTACTATAAACCTCGATAATCCTGATGAAAAATGTGACTTAAACTATACAGCCAAAGTCAAGAAGGAAAGGACTGTAAATGTAGCTCTATCCAATTCCATGGGCTTTGGGGGCCATAATGTCACTTTAGGTTTTAAAAAATATATAAATTAAGGTCAAATGGAAAAGATCAAATGCAAAAAATGCAGTAAGGATATCGAGAATGATGTATTCATTATGAATTTGCAGGTCTGCCCTTTCTGTAATCACCATGCTTATATTGGTGCAAGGGACAGGATACAATTCACAGTTGATGAAAACAGCTTTAAGGAAATCGACCAGGATATAAGATCTATAGATTTTCTAAAATTTTTTGATCTAAAATCCTATAGTGGAAGACTTAAAGCAGCAAGGCTCAAGACAAGCCTTAATGAAGCTATTATTACCGGGGAGGCAAAAATAGATGGCAATGAGGTCGCCCTGGGGGTCATGGATTTTAGTTTTATGGGTGGAAGCATGGGAAGTGTAGTAGGTGAGAAGATCAAGAATCTTTGCAACTTCAGCATAGAGAGGGAAATGCCTCTTATAATATTTAGTTCTTCCGGGGGAGCCAGGATGCAGGAAGGTATCCTGTCGCTTATGCAGATGACAAAAACTGTATCCAGTGTAAATCGTGTCAGTGAGAATAAAATACCTTTTTTTCTGGTTATTTCCCATCCTACATCCGGAGGAGTCAGTGCAAGTTTTGTTATGGTAGCAGATATTATAATTGCTGAACCAGGATCTTTATTTTGTTTTGCCGGGCCAAGAGTAGTCAAGCAGACCATAAAAAAAGATGTGCCCCCAGATTTCGGACTGGCAGAAAGAAATCTAATAAACGGGCAAATAGATATGGTCATAAACAGAAATGAAATAAAGGACACTCTGGTAAAATTATTATCGCTGTTTAAAGGATAAAAATGGATCTGAAAAAATTAGAAGATATTCCTAAAAATTATTTGAAAGATATTTTAAAGTCATTGTCCAAATTGGAAAAGTTAAAAAAGATACCATTCTTTAGCGGTATTCATGTCAAGGATGCTGAAAAAGATTTAAATGAGAGGATCGAGGGTTACAGAAAAATAGAGAGGGATGCCCGGAAGGTCTGGAAAGTTGTAGAATTGTCCAGGAATGAGAAAAGGCCCCAATGCCAGGATTATATTGACGGCATTTTCAAGGATTTTATTAAACTTGATGGAGACAGGCTTACCGGGGAAGACCACTCGATGGTAGCAGGCCTGGGCAAGATCAGCGGGAAAACAGTTGCAGTCATAGGAAACAATAAAGGCAAGGACATCAATGAACGAGTAAAATATAATTTTGGGATGGGTGTTCCCCAGGGATACCGGAAATCCCAGAGAATAATGAAACTGGCTGACAGATTCGGCTTTCCTATTATTACTTTTATTGATACGCCGGGGGCTTACCCGGGGCTTGAAGCAGAGGACCAGGGGCAGGCTGGTGCAATTGCCCGGAGTATCCAGGTCATGTTTGAAGTCGAAGTACCTGTAATCGCTATATTGATAGGTGAAGGTGGAAGCGGCGGGGCCCTGGCGCTGGCAATAGGAAATGAGGTCGCCATACTGCAAAATTCAACTTATTCCGTGATATCGCCCGAGGGTTGTGCAGCAATACTCTGGAAAGACTCTTCAGGTACACAGCTGGCAGCAAAAGCGCTCAAGATCACTTCAAGAGACCTGCTGAAGCTTAAAGTAATAGACAGGATCATCCATGAACCGATAGGCGGAGCCCAGAATGATCCCAGAAGAATGATCAGGATCGTAAAAAGGTATTTGTCCGATGCATTGGGAAGATACAGTAAGCTATCAAAAAAAGAATTGAAAACAATGCGGGCAGAAAAATTTGAATCCATGGGATTCTTTAGCCTGGAACAGGAACTTAAGGCTGGCGAATAGACCAGGCTTTAAAATTATTCTCCAACAAATATTATAATACTTGAAGTCTCGCCAATATAAGTGCCAGGTTCAGGTATTTGACCGGAAACTATTCCTTCCTGTACTGAATAATCTGCATCAAAATAACTGATCTCATATTTTATATTGCCAGCCTCCAGCATCCCTTTTGCCTGGTCCAGATTCATTTGTACCAGGTCTGGTATCTCGATCAATGCTTCGCTGGTCGTCACCAGTATCTCCACCAGGCTGCCTCCCGCGACTTCGGAACCCGCTGCAGGAAACATTCCTTTTACTTTTCCGGGTTCATTTATCGTACTGTCTACGGGCACCTTGCTGAATTTAATTTTTAGTCCCAGGGATTGAAGATATCCTGAAGCATACAGGTAATCCTGGCCCACTATATTCGGGATGATCATAATCTCGATGCCTTTGCTGACGGTCAGGTCAATGATCCTCCTGGTTTCTACTTCTTCGCCAGATCCTGGATTTTGGGCCATGACCGCATCTTTATTAAAATCATTAGAATATACTTCGTCAATATTTCCTTTTTCAAGGCCATAGCTCTCTATTATTTCAAGGACATCCCCAACAGGCAGCCCTATTAGATTGGGCACAATAATATATTTGATCTCTTCTCCTTTGCTTACTACAGCCTCGATACTGCTTCCGGGAGTTAAGTCCATGTCCGGGAGGGGGGACTGTTCAATAATAAATCCCTGCGGAACCGTAGAACTGTACTGTTCTTCTGAGATCACCAGGTCAAGCCCGGATACTTCCAGGATATCTCTTGCTCTTTCAGCTGGAATATTTTCTATGGGGGGCACTGTAACAGTATCTTCTATCACGGGTCCCTGATCATAAAATCTTATACTGTAAAATAGGAATAATGCCATAAAAACAAGCATTAAGGCTGTAATAAAAATACTGTAAGCATGAGTCCGGGCCCTTTTTAAAAAAACACCGGGCTCTTTTGAGTCCTTTGTTTTTTTTCCTAATTTTATTGGTTTTTTGCTTAAAAAATTCTGGAGGTCTTCCTTCAGTTCAGCTGCATCGGAGTACCTCATTGAAGGGATTTTTTCAAGGCAGTGTATGATTATTTTTTCCAGGTCCCTGGGAACATCTTTTATTAGCCCAGAGGGCTTTACCAGTTTTTGATTTACATGCTTAAAGCTGATCTCAATTGAATTTTCTCCCCTGAAAGGGACATCTGCTGTAAGCATCTCATATAATATAATGCCCAATGAGTAGATGTCTGTTCTTCTGTCCAGGACCTCACCTTTGGCCTGTTCAGGAGAAATATAATGGGCCGTGCCGATGATATTCAATGTTTTGGTAAGGTCCGTATTGAGGGATTTTGCTATGCCAAAGTCAGTTACCCTTACTTCGCCTTCCTGGTTTATAAGGATGTTCTGTGACTTGATGTCCCTGTGTATTAAATTATTTTTGTGAGCTGCGATCAGGGCACCGCAGATCTGGGTAGCATAATCTGCAATGATATCTGGCGGCAGGGGACCTCTTTGTTCTATGACTTCCTTTAAATTTTTTCCTTCGATATATTCCATGCAGATATAATAAGAATCGCTATATTTACCCCATCCAAAAACTTTTATAATATTAGGATGGTCGAGTTTAGACAGTATCTGGGCCTCACTTTTAAAACGGGCCACAAAATTCCTGTCCGAAGCATAATTTGCTGATAATATTTTTATGGCAACTTTACGCCCCAGCTTGAGGTCTTTTCCCAGGAAGACATCTGCCATGCCACCTGAAGCTATTTTTTTTGTAATTTTATATCTATTCGAGATCAATCTGTTTTTTTTGGAGTTTTTGCCAGGCATAATATTTAAATCTTTATCGTTATGATGGTAATATTATCTGATCCGCCCTTATTTAAAGCATTTTTTATTAAGTTTTTAGTGATTATTTCCGGTTCGATACTTTTATTTATTATTTTTAGGATCTGGCTGTCTTTTAACATTGAATTTAAACCATCGGAGCATAATACTATTATATCCCCTGAAAGGAGCTTGTAAGTAAGAAAATCCGGTTCTATGGCTTCTGCCATTCCGATCACATTAGTCAGGAAATTTCTCCGGGGATGGTTAAAAGTGTCTTCATAGCTTATTTCACCCTTCCGGTATAATTCTCCTACTATTGTATGGTCTGAAGTCAGCAATATGAGGCCACTGGCTCTTCTGGCATAAAGCCTGCTGTCGCCAATATGGACTATATGGGCTGTATTATTATTTATATAACAACCGGTGAAGGTCGTTCCCATACCGTAATAGCTGGCCTGGGCAATTGATTTCTTGAATACTTCCTTATTGGCCTCTTTGACAGAAGAGACCAGTATTTTTTTGATCTTTGCGGGAGGCACCTTATCCGGTGCTTTAGTGGTTTTTAAGCCTTTCTTGAAGCTTGCCACAAAAGCCTCAACTGCGGTCCTGCTTGCAACCTCGCCGGCTTTATGGCCGCCCATTCCATCTGCGACTATGAATAGACCCTGCTCAAAAAAATAATAGTCCTCATTCTTATTCCTGAGCTTTCCTATATCGGTTGAGCCAAAATATTCCATGTTTAATATTATATTTTATTATCAGGCATTAATAAATTTATTTATATAATATTTTTAAAGAAATAAGAGGGCAGCACCGGGGATTTATTTTTTTATTTTATTCAAATAATCTTTAATTTTTGATATGGCGGCTTTCCGGTTTAGTTCCTTATTATTATACATCGATTCATCTGACCTGATATATGTATCTATAAGCAGGTCTGTATTTTTATTGCTGGCAGCAAGACCGATAGAAAGGCTTAAGGGGAGTTTTCTGTTCCCATTATTGTAAAGGGCCAATTCTTTATTGATCCTTTCAATTATATTTTTCCCGTTTTCAATATCCGTCCTGGGCAGTATTACTATAAATTCGTCTCCGCCGATCCGTGCAAAAATATCACCTTTACGTATTGCTTTTATTACTGCAGAAACACAGGCCTTAAGAAGTTTATCCCCGGTATTGTGGCCGAGACTATCATTTATGAGTTTTAAGCCATCTACATCTATAGAGATCATGGATATAGGGAAGCCCCTGCTTTTTTGGAGCCTTGATAACTCTTCTTCAAAATAAGTCCGGTTGTAAATATTGGTCAATTTATCATGAAGAGATATAAACATTAATTGTTTTTCCAGTTTCTTTCTTTGAGCCTCGCCCAGGTTTTTTTGCAGCCGGCCCTGCAATACCGGGGATATAAAATTAGAGATATTTTCTATTAAAGTTATATCTTCAAAGGCATAGTCTTTGTCCTTATTGCCGATCATTATTATGCCTATTGCATCGCTGCCATAAATAATAGGTGTTGATAATGCTCTTTTTATGGGAATATGCCCTCTGGGTGTTTTGAAAGGTTCGTTAGAGCAGAAAGTCTTTTTTTCCCTTAATGTCCTGCCCCATATGCCGCCCCACTTGTCTGGAGGAAATTTATTAGTTTTCCCCGGCATCCTACATTCACTCCGCATATTTGAGTCCATGGAGGGACATATCAGGGTGCCATCCTGGTCCAGGTATCCAAAAAAACCATTTTTGCTCTCAAAATAATTCAGGATAAGCCTTATGACTTCCCCGTAAATTTTTTCATCTTCAATTGTAAGAAAGATATTTGATATTTCATTTAGAAGTATCAATCTCTGGTTTATCTCTTCAGCTCTTTCTTTGGCTTCCAGGGTAGCTTTTTCAGCCCGTTTCCGATCTGAAATATCCCTTCCAATAGAAAAGACCAGGGTCCTCTTTCCAATTTTTAAAGGATGGGTGCTTAGTTCTACAATGACAGTACTGCCATCTTTCCTGGTAAGGGTAAATTCATCTGGACCCGTCGAAAGTCCCAGTGCATTTTTTGCCAGAAGTTTTTCAGCTTTAGGAAGTTGTCCCGGACACAGGACCTTTAATTTTAAGAAATTTTTACCTATAAGCTCTTCTTTTTTATATCCGATAATTTTTTCAGCAGTTTTATTGCCATCTATAAAATTACCCTTTAGATCGCTCATATAAAAAATTTCAGGCACGTGATCAAAAATAGCATCTAACTGTTCATTTGTTTTTTCCAGATTATTTTTGATCTTGCCCCTCTTTAATCGGCCTAAATAATAAACGTATTGGCATTATAATAATATTGTTATAATTTTTTGACAATTATATTAAAAATTATTAAGTTTTTAAATATTAACCTTAAAAACCAGTTTTATCCAGTATTGGCACCAGGACCTTATCAAGTGATTTTTCATCTTCTCCTGGCCCGGCCTTGAATAAGTACCATTTCTCCACATGCTCGACACAGCCTTCAGGCGGTACCATGGTCCTGCCTCCCAATGTCTCTATCTCAAGTAAGTCGCTGTCAGTATATATTTCTGTATTGCAGCCGAGATCAGTATATCTTGCTTCAGGATCGTAGCTGTATCTTTTTATAAAGAGGTCCCCATTTAGATAATATCCTGCCCAGCCAAGAGTGTTCAGGATGCCCAGCTTCTGTTTTGTTTTAGCTCCGGGATCTTGTTTTATTTGAATATATTTTGTACCCCAGGTCCATCTTGGATCTTGCATGTCAATATAGGACCAGAGGACCATATTCCTTACTGGAAGCATGTTTTCATCCCAGCTCTCATAGGGTTCCTGCGGGATAATGGCCCTGCCCCCGGCTGCCATCACTGACAGGGACCAGGGGGTGAGTTCGATCTCCCAGAGATTTTTATTTATAAGCCTGTGCAGGACCGTAACACTGCCTTCACTTTCACTTAATGTGACCTCGATCTCCTTTTGGATACCAGTGGTGGCCTCTATGTCCTGGATTAATTTTAAGGTATTGCCGTTCAATTCATATTTGACGGGACTATTATCCGGGAAGTATGTCCTTGGATCGTTTTCCGGAGCATGCCACAGGCGGTGCCCCCCATAAACAAGCCACTTGTGCCCGCCTGTCTTACCCATTTGACCGC
>SDBS01000295.1_pt1 | contig 46213 bp, 59 predicted proteins | sample 2277091 | NCBI WGS metagenome assembly SDBS01 (sample SAMN10404972, study PRJNA504765) | marine sediment metagenome | isolation source: marine sediment core GS10_PC15, 163 cmbsf | place: Arctic Ocean: Southern Knipovich Ridge | collected 2010 | reverse complement strand
CATTGGACGTGAATATTGGGGTAACTCTGGATGGCGCAGGTGAGCAAAGGCAGGGCGACGCCTCGTGCCCCCACATCGACCCTCATTGACCGCGAACTGGCAGCCGAAGCGCTTCGCAAGCGGCGGGCAGGCAAGAAACCCAACGATCGCGAATTGCGAGCCTTGCGGCAAGTCGAGCGGGCAGAGGAAGAAAAACAGCGTTGGGCGTACTACTCGACCATCCCATTAAAGCACTGGCGGGCGATGTCGGGTCGCGCGACGAAGGTGCTAAACGACCAGGCCGCCCGCTACGGCATCCCCTTCGCTGGTCCGACGATCGATCTCTCGGCGGTGGTCCGCGCGCTTCACGGATTCCTCGCGGCCAATGCCCGCAAGTTGGTCGCGGTAGGCGACGAGGATCCGCTCTTGGCCGGCGTGGCCAGCCCGGCGCTCGAAGAATACCGCCGCGAGAAGGTGAAGTTATTGCGGCTGGATGTGCAGGAACGCGAGCAGGTTCTCCTCCCTCGCGACCGGATACACGAAGGTTTGAGCCGGATCGCCAGCGTCCTGCGTCTGGCGGGCGACGCCTTGCAGCGGCAGTACGGCCCGGACGCCCGCCAGATTATTGACGAAGCCCTTGACGATGCGCAACGCGAGATCGACCTGCTCTTTGACGACGGTGCTGGTGGTGATAGCGACGATCAATGATCCGGTACACGAGGAACTCAGTTGGGCCGTGGCCCGCTGCCGGGCCCCGCGGGTGCGGACCCATTGCGAGTGGGCCGAAGATGAAATCGTGCTCCCCGAAGGCCCCTACTACGGCACAAAACTGCGGCTGGACCGCCAGCCGTTCACGCGGCTGCTGTTGGCGGAACTCGACAGCGGCCGCTGGACACGATCCGCGGTAGTGGGTTGCGTGCAGGGCGGCAAAAGCCTGATCGGGTTCGTGGAGCCCACGCTCTATCACTTGTTTGAGTGTCGCGAGACTGTAATTTGCGGACTGCCTACGATGGACATAGCCGGCGACAAGTTCCGCGAGGAGCTGCTTCCGGTCATAGAACGCTCGCGATACCGCAACCTCCTGCCCGCCCGAGGACCGGCCAGTCGCGGTGGTACCGGTCACCTCGAATTCGTCAAGTTCGCCCACGGTCCCACGCTCAAGTTCATGACCGCCGGCGGGGGAGACGCCAAGCGCAGTTCGTTTACGGCGCGGGTGGTGGTAATCACCGAGGCGGACAAGATGGACACCGCCGGCGAGACCAGCCGCGAGGCCGATCCCGTCTCCCAGCTCGAAGCGAGAATGCTGGCCTATGCCGCAGCGTTGCGAAGGTTCTACATGGAGTGTACGGTTTCGATCGCCACGGGCCGAATCTGGCGGGAATACACCGCCGGCACCGCCTCGAGAATCGCCTGCCCCTGCCCGCACTGCCGGCAGTACATCACCCCCGAGCGCGAGCACCTGGTCGGCTGGCAAGCGGCCACCTCAGAGCTGGAGGCCCGGCGGCTGGCCACGTTCGTCTGCCCTGACTGCGCGGTGATCATCACGCCCGAAGAGCGGGTCGAGATGAACCGCCGGGCAGTGCTGGTGCACCGCGGCCAGGAGATAGATTCGGCCGGCAAGATCACCGGTCCGCTGCCGGAGACCGATACACTTGGTTTCCGCTGGAACGCCTTCAATAATCTGTTCTGGCAGCCCGGCGAGATCGGGGCCAAGGAGTGGGCCGCTCGCGAAGCGGCGGACGACGAGGGGCCGGAAAAGGAACTCTGCCAGTTCTACTGGGCCTGGCCGTACACCCCTCCCGACGTGCAAGTCAGCAGCCTGACCCCGGCGATCGTGCAAAAGCGCACCGACCGCAAGCTGCCCCGCGGACTGTTGCCGGCCGACACCATCGCACTGACCGCCGGGCTCGACCTGGGAAAGTTCCTGGTCCACTACGTCATCACCGCCTGGCGCTCCGGCGGCCGGGCCCACATCGCCGACTACGGGGTGTTGGAGATCGACGCTGACCGCCTCGGGGTGCAACGCGCCACGATGATTGCTCTCAAGGAGTTCGCCGAGTTGGCCGCCTCCGGCTGGCAGCGAGAGGGCGGCGAGCCGCTCATGCCCCAACAGGTGTGGATCGACTCGGGATGGTTCGAGTCGGTTGAGACCGTCTACCAGTTCTGCCGCGAGCAGGGCGAGCGGTACCGGCCATCGAAGGGCTACGGTGCGACGCAGCAAAAGGACCGGTATTACAAGGCCCCGACGGCGAAGACCCAGACGATCCGGCACATTGGCGAGGGTTTCCATTTGGCCAAGTTGCGCAAGGCGAGGATCGTGCTTTGCCACGTCAACGCCGACTTTTGGAAATCATGGGTCCACGAGCGACTCTCGACGCCGGCCGGCGAGGCCGGTTCGATGGGCCTGTTTCACGCCCCGCCGGCGGAGCACACGAAGTTCGCCCACCACCTGACGGCCGAGCGGCCGGTGGTCGAGTTCCTGCCCGGCCGCGGCGAGGTGCTCGTGTGGAAACGGCACCGGCGTGCCAACCACTGGCTCGACGCACTCTGTCTGGCGGCGGCCGCCGGCCACATGGCCGGTTTCAGGATCATGGCCGAGGCGGCTCGAGCGCCTCGAGCTGAGGCGGAATCGACGAGTTGGTTTGCCCAGCAGAAAAAACGACAAGTGAATTACTAATTACGAAGAATGCCCCTTCCGCAACAAACCGACGAATCGCTCGACTGCCCGGCTTGCGGCTGCGCCGACGTCCGCGAGCTTTCCCGCTCCGATCGGAGCGGTCGACGCCATGCCGACAATGAAGTGATCGAGGTCCAATCCACCCGGACAACGTGCCGGTGCAATCACTGCGGCAAGGGCTGGACCCAGACCACGCCCTGGAGCGTGGTCGAACAGCCGCCGGTGCCCACTCCGGTGGATCCACCGGCGGACCCGCCGGCGGCCAAGTACCAGAAGACGGGTTGCCCGGAGTGCGGGTCGGCGAAAACCAAGATCACCAGCACCCGTCGCTGGGGAAGATATCACAAGTGCAATGCGTGTGGGCACGCTTTCAAGACAGTCGAGCGAGTAATGACCAAAACGCCTTGATCGGGGCGATCCCGGCCGAGACTGCCAGATCGGCAGCCGGAGAATCGCTTCTAATGGCCTTCGACCGCCAGCAAGGTGTTCTGATACCTGACCGGCAAACTGTATCCGGGGTTTTACCCAAAACCGAACGAGAATGACGGGAGGAGTCGGTATCGTGAAGACTTTTCCGATACAGTGCCAAGACGGAGCTGCCCCACATCCGTTGTCGATTCCCTGGGGCCTGGCGGAACTGGCGTACAGCGTTTACGCGGCACGCTACGGCAGACAGCAATCGCTTGAGCAGCTCGCCAAACGGGGCGGCTTTGGCCCCTTGGAGATGGACGACTACCTGCCAGACTGGCGCGAGCGGTGTCGAGCCGTGCAGCTTGCATGCTACGACTGTGGGCGGGCCTACGGCGACGAATTCGGATTCCCAGACCTTGTCATGCCTTACGAGGTGTGGAAGCAGATTTCACCCACCGGCGATGAGGGCGGGCTACTGTGTCCAAGCTGCATCTGCCGACGACTTCACGCCGCGAACATCAGAACAGTGGGCCGGTTTAGGTCGGGCCCCTTAGCAGAGGAATGAAGATGACTGAAGCACGGCAATGCCTTCCTCCCGGCCGCTGGGAAAACTCCGCGTTCTCTGCGCCTCCGCGTGAGATTCACTTCTAAGAAAGGATCAGCAATGCCGAGAAAGAAAGCCGCGCCGAAAACGCCCGCGGCGAAGCCGGCGTATGATTGGATCGCCCCCGACCTGCGACCGCTGGCCGTACCGATCGGCCAATTAAAGCTCGATCCGGCCAACGCCCGCCGGCACGACGCTGCGAACATCGCGGCGATCGGGGCCAGTCTGGGCCGGTTCGGCCAGGTCAAGCCGATCGTGGTCAATCGCAAGACCAATGTGATCGTGGCCGGCAACGGGGCCCATCAAGCGGCCGAAAACCTGGGCTGGTCGCACCTGGCCGTGGTCTGGGTCGAGCACGACCCGGCCGACCATTCGCAGTTCTCCATCGCAGATAATCGCACCGCCGAGTTGGCCGAGTGGGACGATGCCAAGCTGGAACAGCTCTTGATCGAGTTCCGCCAAGAGGCGCCGGACCTGTATGAAGAGCTGCTCTTGGACCGGCTCCGCGAGGAAGAGGAAGAGGAACCGGACGAAGAGGAAGACGAGCCGGACTCCGAAGGGCAGATGGAGGGGTTGGAGTATCGCCTGATCGTCGACTGCCAATCCGAGGAACACCAGGCAGAACTGCTCGCCCGATTCGAGAAGGAGGGTATCATATGCCGAGCGTTGATTTCGTAGTTGCCTCCGAGGTGTCCCGCAGCGGGCGGGTGCAACAGCTCGAGGCCATGTTCGACGTGCCCGCGTCACAGCGGTCCGAGTTGCACTGGAAGCTCTCGGTCCCGATCGAAGACAAGCCCTGGGAGGTGGGCCTGATCGTGGGGCCTTCGGGTGCTGGAAAATCCACCCTCGCCCGGCACCTCTTCGGCGAATCCGTCGACCGGGCTTTGCGGTGGCCGGGCAAATCGGTAATCGACGACTTCTCCAAGTCCAAGACGATGGACGAGATCGCCAAGATTTGCCAAGCGGTGGGCTTCAATACGATCCCGGCCTGGCTGCGGCCGTTCAAGGTGCTCTCGACCGGCGAACGGTTCCGCGTCGAGCTGGGACGGCGGATGCTGGAGCACCCCGACCCGATCGTGGTCGACGAGTTTAGTTCCGTCGTCGATCGCCAGGTGGCCAAGATCTGCTCGCACGCAGTCCAGAAATGGGTCCGGCGGAACCATCGGCAGTTCGTCGCCGTGACCTGCCACTACGACGTCGTCGACTGGCTCCAGCCGGACTGGATTTGTGAACCGGCCGCCTCGACGTTCAACTGGAGGTCGGTTCAACCCCGACCCCAGCTCAACGTCGAGATCAGCCGCGTGCACCATTCCGCTTGGCGACTATTCGCTCCCTTCCACTATCTGACCGCCAGGCTGCACCGCGCAGCCCGCTGTTACATGGCGTTCGTCGAAGGGCAACCGGCGTCCTTCGCCGGGGTATTGTTCCGTCCGCACCCCAGGGCCGACGACCTGATGGGTGTTAGCCGCCTGGTCACACTGCCCGACTGGCAGGGTCTTGGGATCGCCTTTCGATTGCTCGATACACTCGGGGCCGCTTACAAGGCGATTGGCCGGCGGTTGCACATGTACCCGGCCCACCCCGCCCTGATCCGGTCGATGGATCGCTCCGACGCCTGGGCCATGATCCGCCGGCCGGCCAGTTTTCTTGCCCTTGGCAAGAATTCGCGGCTTAGAAAGCCCCTCACGGCTGCGCAACTCTACAAGAGAATCGGTCAATGGGACATGCACCGTGGGCAGCGCGAAAACGTACCGCCGATGAGTATGCGGCCCTGCGCCACGTTCCGCTACGTGGGCCCGAAGATGGACCAGACTGAGGCGGCCCGTTTCATCGCACAGACGCCGCGGACACCGGCCCAGCGCGAATCGCTGGACCAACTCCGGGTCCTGGTGCACCGGCATCCCGGCGCGACCCGCGCGGCCCTGGCCCGTCTCGGCCGGATATCATCCACCGCGGCCGGCGACTATCTGGGCGAGCTGATCGACCGGCACGAAGTCTCCCAGAAGGGCAAAGGCCGCGATCGGGCCTACTATCCGGCGTGACGGCCTGAGCGGGGTGACAACCGTACGTCACCCGCTCACCGCCTAACCTCTTGGCTCCCAAGACGTTGCCTTGGCAGACCGCCTACTGCCTACTACCTACCGCCTACCGGGAAACCTCGTTCTCCTTGCCTCTCAAGGACTTAGGCCGCCCTTTTCTCGGCATTCAGCCGTGATTCTGCGGGGATCCCCGGCCCCGCGAAAAAAACCAAAAAAAATCCGTCTGCCTAACTCCTTGCCTCCCAATCAGTGCCATTGGAGGCCGGAAATACTTCTTGAAAATGGGAGGAATCTCGTTGAACCACCCATCGGTGGGGGTAAGATAATAGACAGTGAGAGGAGACCAATGCCCACCACAAACCCAAACCCGAGGAGCGAGACGATGAAAGCTACATTTTCACGCGATGGCCACGAGTACTGCCTCACCACCGAGCACGCGGCCTCCAGCCACGGCCGGCCAGTGCTGCTGAGCGATGGCGAGCTTACAGATGTGCTGGTGGAATATCTGGCAGATGAGGTGCGAATGCCCGCCGCCCTGGAGCTCCTGGCCGATGCCGCTGGAATCTGGGGAGGGCCGGAAACCCGCCGGCGATTGGAAGCACTGGCCGATGAGATTCTATCGGGCAAAGAAAATCCCAACGGCGCGGATTACGACCGGGTGATTGCCGAGTTTCAAGCACGCGGCGAAAAAATGCTGGAAAAGGAACTCCAGCAGTAAGGTGTTCGCCTGCCTCAAAGGCGTTGGCAAGGATGCCGGATTGAAACATGTTTATCACTGTCAAAGCCGTGATCCGCGAGCCCCGGCTGGCAGCACAGCCGGGAGTCGTGGACCACCACAAACCCAAACCCGAGGAGTGAGACGATGGAAACCACTTACGAAGCCGATGACTACAAGATCAAGATCAGCCGAAATCCCCGGCTGCCCCACTGCCCGCACTATCGGGCCCGCGTGACCTCCAGCAAAGGCTCCAAGAGCTTTGACGTGAGCAAGCCGATCTCAGTTCCACCGACGATCCATGCGAGTATGCGAGCCCAGGGCCTTGATCCGGCCGATTTCTTCTGGGCGGGCTATGTAATCCGCAACGCCGCCCGGCCTCTCTTCGATGAGGTCTGGGCCGAGCAGGAGGAAGCCGAAAGAAAGGTATCCTCTCTTCACCGGGCGAAGGAGAATGCGATCGAAGGGCTGGCCGAGCTTCGAGCGGCCAGGAGCGATCACGAGCGGTACCGCAGAGAATTCAACGCGATGATGGAAGATGAGTACAACGATGGGGTGAATCCGCCCAGGGGTCCGAAAGCTGATGCGGCTGAACTGGCTACTCGCTATCCACGTGCTGCGACTTACCTGCGGGCGGAAAGCTACTCACTGGCTGCCCATTGGGCCAAGAGCAAGGCGGGCCACCAGGCGATGGAAATCATTCTCAACGGCGGTATGGCTGCCGAGGCCGAAGCGAAGCTTGAAAACTGGATGGCCGATAACAAAGTCGAAGTGGACTGAAACGCTGACCACTAACCCCCAAACCCGAGGAGTGAGACGATGGGCGTTCGAGAACTCAAGAAGCGTTACGGCGGCAACTCGAAGCAGGCGGTGGGTGCAGCGATCCGTGCCGAAATGGTAGGCGGCGATGATCTCCTCGATGCACTACCGTTGATCCATCGCCTGGTCACACGGCTGCGAGATCGGGATCTGGCCGGTGTCGACTCGGCTCAAGCTGCACTGGACCAGCTCGTAGAACTCCGCGAGCTGATGGGTTCCATTGTGTTGCAGCGATCGGATGAAGCCGAATGACACTCCAGAATCAGATCCGACGCGAGGCGACCGACCGAGGACTGACCTGGCCCGCTGTGCAAGCCGCTTACTGCGAGATCAAGGAGGCCGAGAAGGCGAGGCGCGAGCAGCCTAACGCCGTGCGAGAGGCCGCCTGGTGTATGGCGACCGCCAGCACGCCGGCCTCGTGGCCCTTCTGGCGACACGGTTTTTCCAGTCGCTGGGGCGCCCGGGTCGAGCGACATGATTACACGGCCGTCCCCGGGTACGATGAGATTGGCCAGCAGATCGCCACCTGGTTTCCCGAGTATGCGACCGACGACGGGACCGAGCGGCTGTTCGACTTCCTCTTGAGCCCTTACGACAAGCTGCCCACGCGGGAGGAAATCTACCAGAAGGCGATCAGCCGGTTAGAATGGCAAGAGCCCGACAAGCCCGTTGAGCTGGAGTTCTGAGTGATGAAAGCCCTGACCATCCAACAGCCTTGGGCCTGGGCGATCGCCGAGGGGATCAAGTGCGTCGAAAACCGCACCTGGTCGACGTCCTACCGCGGCGAGCTGGCGATCCACGCCGGCAAGAAGTGGGACGAGGCCGGCCGCGAGTTTCTGGAGTGTCTGGGCTACACCGTTCCCGATGATCTTCCCCGGGGTGCGATCGTGGCGGTGGTCGAGCTGGTCGACGTGGTGCCCTATGGTCCGCGGCTCTTCGGGTCTGAGGATCTCCTGGCCGATCCACTGGCCACCGGGCCCCAATGCTGGTTGCTTGAGAACGTGCGACGGCTCGAGCAGCCGATCCCCTGCCGCGGTGCCCAAGGCTTGTGGCCATTCGGCTGAAGCGCGGGCTGTATTTCCCGGGAAATATGCCCCTCTCACCCTTGCCTGCCGGCCGGCAGGCCCTCACCCTGCTCCCTCTTTCGGGCCATTTTGAGCGGTCGGTTACAGATCCTGTAATCCGGCTCTCCTCTTTTGGGCCAACGCTCCCTTAGCGTGACGGTATGTCCCTCCCAGACATCGACACGCAGGCCGCGGCCGCTTCTGCGGCAATTGCTTCGGGTGATTACGAAACCGCCCTCACGCACGCCCTGCGCCTCCAGGTCCTGATCGCCGCCAGCCCCGACATGGAGCAAGCCGGCGGACGGATGGGCTGGAGCGCCGGCAAAGCCGCGAACTACGTGGCCGACATCCGCAAGGCCCTGGCGGCCAGCCTGATGGGGGCCACAAACGGGCCGATCCAACGGAGCAAGGTGACCTACGCCCAGGTGACTGATTGACCATGCTTGGCCGAATCCGCCGCGAGATCCTAAGAGCCATCCGCCGGCCGGCGACCTGGGGCCAACCCAAGCCGGTCGAAGTCCGGCCGGGCAGCGTCGATCCGGAGCGGATTCGGCGCTGGGAGGCGGCCGATACCAACCGCTTGAACAAGGCCCACTGGGCGGGTGTTTACAGCCGGTCCGTCAACGCCGACCTCTACCGCGACCTCGAAATACTCCGCACACGCGCCGCTTACGAAGCGCACAACAATCCGCTGGTCGAGGGTGTGATTAGTACACATTGCGTGGATCTGGTCGGGCGCGACGGCCCATCCCTGCAAGTCCAGACCGATGACGAAGCCTACAACGAGGCCTTGGAGGCCCTCTGGCGGAAGTGGTGGCTCCAGCCAACCCTGAATCCGCAGGTGGCCGGTGCGGATCTGTTGCGCCTCTGGGTCCGCGGCCTCTGGATCAACGGTGAATTCCTGGCCCAGATTGTGACCGGCGGCCAAAAGGGCGATCCGGTCCGTCTCAGATTGCACCCGATCCATCCGCGGCGATTGGCCACACCGCCGGCACAGGCCGGCGATGCCGACGTGGTGCTGGGCGTCCGCGTAACGCGCGAGGGTGTGCCGCTCCAATATTGGATCAGCGATCCCAAGCGATACGGCGCCTTCACCTTGTCCACGGGCAGCTTTTCGCCGATCCCGGCCGACATGATTCTGCACGGGTTCTTGCACGTCGAAGAGGATCAGCAGCGGGGCATCCCCTGGCTGGCTTGCTGCCTACAAGAGGTTGCCGACCTTCGCGACTACGACGCCCAGGTCCTCGACGCCGCTCGAGCGGCCGCCGACCAGGCGGTCTTACTGCACACCAAGCATCCCGATGCGCCTTACATCGAGGTAAACGAGTCAACGGAAATTGAGCGCAGAAGTATAAGTACGCTCCCGCCCGGTTGGGAAGCCACACAACTCACTCCTCAGCAACCGTCGACCCAGTACATCGACTATCGCTGCGAGAAGATGTCCGCGATCGGCAGACCGGTTTCGATGCCCTTGATGATCGTCCGGCTGACCTCCCAAAAATACAACTATTCCTCCGCCCGCTTCGACGGCCAGGTCTATCAGCGGGCCCTCAAGGTGCTTCAGGCCTGGATGGCCCGGCAGTCGCTAAACCCGCTGGTCGACGCGATCGCCCGCGAGGCATCGCTCTCAGACGCCCTGCTCGAGCGGCCCGAGGTTGTCCGTTACGTCTGGACGTGGCCGGGAGCGCCGCACGTCGACCCGCTGAAGGAACGCAATGCCGAAAAGGTGGGACTCGAGACTGGGACGCTGCCTTACGGCGACGCCCTGGCCGGGCAGGGGAAGGACCTGGACACGACAATTGCCCAGCGAGCGGCGGAGAACAAGAAACTCATCGCGGCCGGTCTGCCGCCGATTGCGGCCGGCGTGAAGCAGCCGACGCCCGCTCCCCCGGGCCCGAAGCCGAATCCGTCGCCACCGCCGCCTCCGAGGAAACCAAACCAAGAGAAGGCGACCCAAGATGTCTCGGCATGAATTGTTGCTCCGCGAGGATGCTTCGGCCGCCCCGCTTGAAATCCGCTCGATCGAAATCCGGGCCGAGACGCTCGACGAGGACGCCCGGACCGTCGACGCGGTCCTGGCAACCGAGAACCCGATCGAGCGGTGGAGCTACGACGAGATTCTGCGCGTGGACAAGGCAGAGCTGCCCGAGCAAATGCCGCTTCTGGCGACCCACGATCGGTGGAGCCTGGACAGTGTGCTCGGATCGGTCCGCAATATTCGCACCGAGGGCGACCAGCTCGTCGGTCGCTTGCATTTTGCCAGGGATGATCCGGACGCTGAGAGGTCATTCCGCAAACTCCGGCAGGGACACCTGACGGACGTGTCAGTGGGCTACCGGATCACAAAGATGATCGAAGTTTCCGCCGGCACTTCTACCGAGGTCGAAGGCCGCAAATATACCGCACCCGAGGGACGATCCCTCAGGATTGCCGTTGCCTGGACGCCCAAAGAGGCGTCGCTCGTGCCGGTCGGGGCGGACCCGGCCGCAAAGATCCGTGAAAACGAATCGGGCCAAAGGCCCAAAACCTCTAAACAGGAGATGTACTCCATGAACAAGAAACTCAGAGCGTATCTGGAATCAATCGGCCTCAGGGCCGAAGCGGACACTATGGAGGCCTGGTCATTCTTCGACAAGCTCGAGGGCGACAAGCAGCGGGCGGCCGGCGACTTGCTGGGATCCCGCGAAGAGCCGACTCCGCCGGCCGATGCGCCTCCGGCACCGAAACCGTCGGCCGCCGAGCGAAACGATCCGCCGACCGATCCTCCGACCGATCCACCCGATGCGGCGGCAATCGCAAAGGCCGAGCGCGAGCGAATCAGCCAGATCCGCGAGATCGCCGGCGAGGACCTCGAGGAGAAGGAAATCGCTCGGGCGATCGACGAGAACTGGACCGTTGACCGTGTTCGCCAGTCCGTACTCCAGACAATCCGCGACCGCCGCAACCCGCCGGTCGGAACCGATGCGCCGGCCGGACACGTTCGCTCTCACGAGCGGGACTGCACCCGCGACGCCCTGGGTGCCGGGCTCATGCTCCGCCACGGCCTGGATCCGGTGAGGCAGCACGCCCGTTTCGTGGAGGGCGTCTATCGGCCCTACCGCGAGGACGAATCGCGCCAGGGTTTGGAGCGGGCCGCCGACGCCGCCTGGGACTATCGGGACATGTCGTTGGTCGACGTCTGCCGCGAAGCCTGCCGGCTGGACGGGATCAACGTGTCGCACAACCGGGGCGAAATGATCCGCGCGGCCGTCTCGGGTTCCACGCTCCTCTACATCTTCACGACCTCGGTCAACGCGCAGCTCCTGGGCGGCTATTCCGACTACCCGGATACCACGCTTGGCTGGACCTCCGACAGCGACGTCCCGGACTTCAAGACCAACGAACGGGTCGCGATGGGCAAGTTCGGCGCCCTCAAGCGGCTTGGTCGCGGCGGTACTGCCGATCACTTGGGCCAGTCAGATAGCAAGGAAGAGTACAAAGTGGCGAGGTACGCTTCCAAATTTGTTGTCGACGAAATGGATATTATTGACGACCGCTTCGGTGCGATCAACCAGGTTGCCCCCTCCGATATGGGCGACTCGGCGGCGCAGCTCCGGCCGAATATGGTCTACGCGATCATTTTGGCGAATGCGGCGTTGGGTGCCGACTCGATCGCCCTGTTCGATACGAGCACGCACAAGAACTACCTGGACCACGCCAACGGTGCCCTGGATGCCGGCGCGATCGCTGTGGCCATCACCGCGATCGCCAAGCAGCGGATCCAATCGCGGCCCCTGAACATCCGGTCGCGATATCTGATCGTGCCCCAGGACCTCCGGTTCACGGCCGAGGTTCTTCTGAAGAGTGCGGAACGGATTATCGCCTCGGCCAGCGGCGGGACGTACAACCCGCTGCAAAACCTGGGGATCGAGCTTCGCTCGGACGATCGGATGGGTGTTGCCGGTGTGACCGACCCGGCCACCGAAACCGCCTATGCGGGCAAGACGACCAACTGGCTTCTGTCCGCCAAGCCGGGTGAGAACGGCGCCAAGACGATCGAGGTCGGCTATTTGCGTGGAACCGGCCGCGCTCCGCAGATTCGGAGCTACGTCTTGAGCCAGGGACAATGGGGAATCGGCTGGGACATCAACTTGGACCTCGGGGCCAAGGCACTCGATTACCGGGCGTTCTATTTCACCACCGGTGCGTAAGCCGAAGGTGCTGCCCGCTGCGGCGAGCTTTTTCACTCAACCAACAACCAACCAACAAGCAAACCAACAATCAGAGGAGCTTTAGACATGACTGCGGAAGCAAGTTATCTCGGGAACCCGGACACGGTCAGCTTCACCGCCGTGGCAGCGCGGGCCTCCGGCGAGGTGATCCAGCTTGCCGACGGGCGGGCCGCCATTGTCGCCGGACTCAAGGCGGCGGCCATCGGCGACCAGGTCACCGCCCACGTGCGGGGCCGGTTCACGGTATCGAAGACCGCTTCGATCGCCTTCATCAAGGGCGGCCGCGTGTTCTGGGACCGCTCGGCCGGTACCGCCACGTTCAGCCGGGCATCGGGCGATTTCTACATGGGTGTGGCGGCGGCAGATGCCGTGGGCACGGCAAGCAGCGTCGTGGTGGACCTGAACGTCAAGCAAGAGAACATCGTCGAATTCGACGGCAACCCGAATCCCGATTGCCTCTGGACCTCCGAGGCGACCGACGGTGTGGGCGTCACCGCCTCGACCTTGGCCACAGACACCATGCTCAGCTTCGATGCGGTCGCCGAGGTGGCGCAGGCCGCACTGTTCCCGACCGACGCCAAAAATCACGCCCCGGTCGCCGACGGTCCGATCCTCGAGCTGGAGGTCGCCGTCTATGACATTGGCGACGATGGAGCGCTCGATATTTCGTTCGGCCTGGCAAACGGCAGTCACGCTACAGACGCTGACTCGATCACGGAAGCAGTTCTGTTCCATTTGGACGGAACCGCCTTGGCCATTTTGGCGGAATCGGACGACGGGACCACCGAGGTTGCGGCCACCGACACCACGGTGGTTGCAGTCGACGACACGTTTGCCGAATTCTGGATTGACGCCCGCGATCTCACGGACATTCAGCTCTATATCGACGGCGTGAACGTGCTTCCCGCCTCGGTGTTCAAGTTGAATGCAGCGACGGGGCCGGTTTTCCCCCTCGTTCACATCGAGAAAACCAACAACGACAGCCTTGCCGATGTGCGGGTGAAGGGAATTCGTCTGCGTCTCTCCGACTGACCGGAATTCGTAATTAGGAATTCCTATATGCCCAGCGCATTCGATGCTGATCTGGCGACCGCCCGCGATGGATGGTTGTTGCCTGCATTTGGTCGGGCCGTGACCTACACGACGGCGGCCGGTGTGGCCACCAGCATCGACCAGGCGATGGTCGGACCGGTCGAGGATGTCGACGAGGACGCGCCCGACGGCCGGGTCCTTCGCCAGGTGCGGGAAGTGAGCATATCGACCGACGACGTGGCCGACCCGCAGATCAATGCGACGGTCACGATCGACTCGGTCGTGTATGCCGTCGAGGCGATCACCAGCCAGACTTACGCGATGTCGACGCTGCGAGTCGTGCGAATCGGCAGCCGGGAGAAGAGCCGGCCGGAGTATCGGGGGTAACCCATGAATCCAGAGGAAACCAACGGGATCAAGAAGTACCTGGGCCGGCATGCCGCCTCTTTTGTGTTTGCCTTGTTGGTCCAATCCGGCGCCTTGGTCTGGTGGGCCTCGGCAATTACCACGCGGATGAACTACGTCGAGCGTGACGTGCAAGAACTCGCTCTCCGCGTGCGTGACTTGGAGGTAAAGCAATGACCTCGCCGGCCGGATCGATCAGTCTTGCCCAGGAGTATTTGCGCGTCACGCTGGCCAATTCGGCCCGCTTTCGCACCTGGACAGATACGATTGAGAGCGAGCAAGGGGCACTGGCCAAGATTCACCATGAAGCACTGCCGCCGGCGGCCAACAATGCCGCACAGCACACGGTCGCGGAGCTGGAGACATATCGACCGTATGCGATTGTATCGACCGACCAAGAGGCGGAAGGCTTTTCCGTCGTTCGCGACGCGATGGGGAGTTGGAAGGAAAGCGGCAAGCTGACGCTCGAATTGTGCGAGGACGTACCATCGAACCTGCTGGCCAACCTGTTCGAGGCCCGGTTGCTGTTCAAGAACACGGTGGGGGTGATTATCGACGAAATGCGAGCCTTGGCCGACCAGGCGGGCAAACTGAACTTTACCGGGATTGTGCTGGCCGGCGGACCTTGGTTCTCGAGCGAAGACGTGGCCAGCGGGCAGGGAGTTTTTCAGTGGATTGACCTCAGTGTGGTGTGGTGATGATTGGTGAGATTCGCGTGCGATATTCAGGAGCGGTGCCAGGGATCGTCGCGCGCGAACTGAACCGGATCAAGAAGGCCGCCTGGATCGCCGTCGGCATCTTCTGGCACGGCTCGTCGAGAATGCGGGCCGGCCACTTCACCGTGGCTGGAGGCCGGCGACACGGGTACTTGCCGCGCAAGGGCCAAGAGTTGCCCTTCGGAACGAAGAAATTTTGGAGGAGTTACGCGGGCCAGAAGCAGCGTCTGGTTGGTCACCAGCGGCCGTTGCTGTTTTCCGGCGATTCGCTAAGGGCGAGCAGAATTCAGAAGGTCAAGGCAACCGCCACCAACAAGAAATCCAAGTGCAAGGTGATCCTTCCGCCCGGCTTCAACCGCCGCCACCCGGCCAGCAAGATCAACATGCGGGCAGAGGTCACCCACATCACGATCGACGAGGCCAGGAAGTTGGTCAAAAAGTTCGACGGCGGAGTGGATAAGGGCATAAAGGCGATCCGCAAAACCCAAACCAAAAAGGTCTTTTGATATGTCCTTTACGCACACCCTGAGCCTCAAGGTCACGACTGCCGGCCGCAACATCCTTGCCGAAATCGAATTATCAGACGACGGACAGACCAGCCGCACAATCGAGGTGGCGCAGGACAGCACCGACCTGCTGGTGAACCTGGCGATCGACGTATCGCAGATTCAGTCGATCTATATGAAGTCCGACCAGGACCTGACGGTCAAGACCAACGACAGCGGCGCTCCCGACAACACGCTCAACCTGCTGGCCGATCAACCATACATCTGGTGGAGCGGCTGCCTCTTCACCAATCTGCTGACCGTCGACATCACCGCCCTGTACTTGACCAACACCGCGGCGGCCACCCTCGAGATCGAGGTGGTTGTCGATTCCACGCCGTAACACGACGAGACAGGATTAACAGGATTTACATGATGAGTCTGGGAATCTTGTCAATCATGTGAATCCCGTCCAACCTTCAAACAACAGGTGACGACTATGGCAGTCACAACAAAACACGGCGTCTACGGCGTGGTGATCGACAGCACGCTCTTGGGCGGGATCACGAACCTCAATACGCGGACCGGGAGCGAGGTTCGCAACGAGCCCACCAGCGGCGAGATTTACGCCCGCTTCCAATCGCTGGTGGCCCAATTGCCCGGGGCGGAATTCACGACACTGAACATTGCCGCCGCCCTGGACCTTTGTGCCTTGACCGGCGTCGACGTCGGTGGCCTGGCAGCCGGGCTGAACCTCTACGCCCAGAAGCACGTTGAAGGAGGCACGCGAGCCGGAGCTGCCAGCCACCGCAAATATACGCTCAAGGACGGGATCCTTGTCCCGCGAACCCTCTCCGTCACTCACCAGGGCGACGCCACGTTGCGATACGAAGCGGTCGGAATCTGGGACGGCTCAAACGACGTCATAACGATCAGCGACAGCCAATCGCTGCCCGGCGGACTAACCGACGCTGAGCGGTTCACCCTCGGGCCGGTGACAATCGAGAGTGTGAGCCTGGCCCAGGTGCGGGCTTTCGAGTTGGACTTCGGGCTCGAGGTAGTCAGTGAGGGATCCGATTCGGACATCTGGGACACGTTCATTTCGATAGCGAGTATCCAGCCACAGATCACGCTTCGCGGGATCGACATGGAATGGTTCAAGGCGGCCAACATCCCGCTCTTGGGCAAGGCCGTCACGCACACCAACACGGCGATCTATTTGCGCAAGCGGGCGGCCGGCGGCAGCTTCGTGATCGACGGCACGGCCGAACACATCAAGTTTACCGCGGCCGGCCTGGCCACGATCGACACGCCGTTTGACGCCGATGGCAACGAGGCGGGCGAGACCAGCCTGGTGGTGCCCTTGAAGTACGACGGCACAAACGCCCCCTTGGTGATCGACACCACGTCGGCGATTACATAGTCACCCAGTCACCCCCCGTATCACCTCACGCAGAGGCGCGGAGCACGCAGAGACACGAGAGACAGCAATCTCCGCGTTCTCTGCGCCTCCGCGTGGTCTTTTTTCTGAGTAACACACATGGCCGGTTTTCTCTACTTTCTTCCCGGGCAAAACCGGGGGATCAAGATTGCCGACTTGCAGGCGGCCGGCCTGGGATACGCCTTCGAGCGAAGGATGAGTCCCCGCGAAGTGCTGGGCGGCGGGCCCGACGGCAACCCGGGCGTCGTCGTCGCCGATCCCGAGAGCGTGCCCGACATCGGCTACTACGCCGATCGGCAGACTTGGCGCAAGATCCCCGGGTCTCGGAATTGGCTGGGGTATCTGACTCACAACCGGCCAACACCCGCAGACCTCCAGAGAGATCAAGTGCTTGACGGTCACTGGATCACTCTGGCCGACGGCAACGAGTGGTTGGTGCCAATCGCCCGCGGCTCGGTCGAGGAAACCTTTGAGACACCCGGCGGCGCGAAAGATACCCGCCTGGCCTGGTGCCGGAACCTTCCCGAGGCTACGTCGATCGACGACGACGAAGGCCACTGGATTCGCGACGGCGTCCTGGCCCGATACCGGCCCTTGTGGGACACCGCGACGCGGTGGTGGGACGCTCGAAGCGGTGCGAAGATCCCGGACGCCGAAGAGGGAAAGCCGACCCGGGTGACGTTTGATTTTGACGGGACCAATGATGGGGCCCTGTTGGCCCTACAAGCCAACTACCGGGTGAGCAAGATCGAGGCGGCCGCCTTGGGCCTGTTCGACGACCAGTGCGTTGTCGAGATCCTCGACGCCCTGATTGACTGGCCCACGATCGAAGCCTGGCTCAAAAAAAAAGCCCGCTCGATAGCCGATTCCTCCAGCACCGACGATGGGCCGCCGGTCGATGGCCCGGCTACCGACCCACAATTGCCGATCTCTGGGCCTTAGCAGTTGGACTTTCCTGACCCCTGATCCCTAACCCCTGACCCCTAATCATGGCCCAAGTCGCTGTAGTGATGACCAGCCAGGATGCCCAGCTTTGGCAGGGTATGCAGAAGATCATCGCGCAGCAGACCAAGATGGAAAAGGGGTTTAAGAAGGTCGGCCAGGGTGCCAGGCAGGCAGGGGCACAGAGCAAGCGGGCGTTCGGCTCCTCGGGCATGGCAACGCTGGCCAAGTTTACCGGTGGCTTGGCAACGGTGTCCGGCGCCTATCGGCTGATCACGGCCGAAATACGCCAGATGCTGGAAGTCCAGGAGCGGGCCAAAGAAACCACGATGACTCTTGCCGACGCCCAGATCAAATTCCGACGGAACCTCGGTGCGACAACCGACGAGCAGCGGAAGTGGGCCGATGCCCAGATTGCGGCCATTTCGGCAAGAGAGAAGGTGCCTGAACGCGATCTGTACCTGCGGGCCTCGACCGCTATTTCGGCCAAGGGAGCACTTCCTTCCGAAGCTGCAATGCGAGCGGTTGCCGTATCTGCGGAATTGGTGCCCGAAGATCCGGAAGCAGGCACCGCGGTTGCCGGTGCGATTCTCGACCTGATGAAAATAACCGGGGACAAAAGAGCCCGGGCCAACATGGGTTTGCTGCAGGGGATCGCGGAGAGGGCCCGGGTAACCGACCTTGCGAAGATCGCGGAGAACGTGGCCCCCACCATGACGGCGGTCACGATGCGCGGCGATACGCCCCAGGAAGCCGGAGCACTCTGGGCGGCAATCACCGGGGCGGCGGCCGATCCCACGGGCCGCAAATCGAAGACCGGCACAATCGGTCTGGCTGAGCAACTCGCCAAATTTCTCCCCAGGGAGACGACCTACAAATGGGACAAGAAAGGGAAGCGGATCGAGGACGTGGTTGGAACCGGTCTGGCTTCTACCCGCGAGCGAATTTTCGCTATCCAGAAGGACCGGAACCTGTTTGAACAATTCATGCAGGGAGCGAGCTTTGAGAAGCAGACCGCAGGCGCCATCGAAGGTCTCTTGACAGGCAAGGGAGCAGCGGCCGGGGCCTACTCGCAATTCCTGCGGACCATGCCCACGGTCGCACAAGGCGAACAGATTTACGCAGGGAAGTTGAAGCAAATTCAGGCAGGCTCGATTCAGCAGACTGCACAGTTCAACCGGGCCCTGGAGGCAAGCACCGAACGCTTGCAGACCATCAACCAACCGGGCGCGAGAAGAGCCATTGCGATCAAAGGATTCACCGACATCCTGAAAGATACGGGACAGGGGTGGGCAGTCACGAAAATGAGACAGGCTGGCTTCTGGGGTCGCGGCGGCGGGATCACTGAATTGCAAGAGGAAGCCGAAGAGCAAGCGCGTAGACTACTAGCACCAAAACCACAGGGACTGGTTGGTCATGCGATTGGTGGGATAGAGCCAACGCCTCGTATGAGACCTTACGCAGAACCGACCGAGCTGCAAGTACGCCAGGCGGAAGTTCTCGGCGAGCTTGCCAAGGTGCTTGGAGAGTTGAAAACCGCGATGAATCGGAATGGCAATGGCACCTCGACCCTGTCCCATCCCGACGATGACCCTGGAGCCCGGCGGCGGGAATAAGTGAGGGCCTGATCGGGTGACGGGGTGAAGTGATTATGGGGTGCCATTCACCCCCTCACCCCGTTCACCCCTCACGCTGTCACGGCAAGAAAACCAAACAAATGACTAAATCCGAATGACGAATGACTAAAACACCACGGCCTTCGTCATTAGTCATTAGCGATTAGGAATTCAGAATGGCCGGAATCGGCGGCGTGAGCTGCAACATGGTGAAGGGCGAGGCCCCGGCCAAGAAGGAGCGTCTGCGCGTCTGGCAGGTGCCGGGCATCGACGGCTACGGAGCGCACGCCGATGGGCTGGGTGATTCGGCCTTTGTTTTCCTGGGGGTCAAGTACGGTTTGCGAGCAGCGATCGAGACCTGGTCTACGGCGATTGAGGCACTGCAAGGCAGCGTAGTCTCGATCGTGAATGACTGGGGGACGACATATACGAACTGCCTGATTCAGCACGTGAGTGTCCCGCGAATCACGGCCGCCCTCTGGACGGGCGTCGATACACGCGGCGAAATCCGGGTTGAAGGAGTGGTGATCTAATGGCCAAAGCCGAAGCCAATTTCGACCCGAAGGCACTGGACCTGGTCGAGACCAACACGCCGGCCCCCGAGGTTCTCGCCGGCGGGACGGTCAAGACTCCGGTGCTGGCCTTCGACGACGGCACTGAGGAGTACGCAAACCTGAAATTCCAGGTGCCCCAGGACCTCGACAGCTCAGCGACGGTGAGTTTCAGGGCCCACGTGATGGCCAAGACCGGGGCGGCCGACAAGAACGTGGCGTTGACATTCGGCCACCGGGCGGTGGCCGACGGCGAGGACTTTGACGGCGCATACACCGACGAGGATAGCGGGGATCAGGCGATTGATCCGACGCAGGACGACAAAACGGTGATCGAATGGACCGAGACGGTCAGCAATCTGGGGTGGGCCGGCGGGGACCTGGTCTTCGGCCGCTTCTCCCGGCCGGCGGCCGGTGCCGACAATTTGGTCGGCGACATGTACCTGTTCCTGTTCGTGATCGAGATTCCCTTGCTCTTGACGGGATGAGCGTGCAAAGTCATGGCTGTTGAACTTGGAACCAACGAAGCCCTCTACATCGAGCAGGCTGTTGTGACGGCCTTCCCGTTTACGTTTGCGTGTTGGTTTGTATCCTATACTCTCGCCAATAACCAACCGTGCATATGGGTGGGTGATAAGGCGAGTGATACTTATGGGTGTCACATCTGGGGACGGGCAGCAGGTGATAATGTTGCGGCAACGATTGAAAAACACGCGGCGACTTTTGCCCGCCAGTCTCTTACAGCGGTTTACACAGTAGATACGTGGCAACATGCAGCGGGTGTATTCGATGGGCCGAATTCGTTGCGAGCCTACCTGAATGGTATCGTAGGAACACATAGCACTAGCACGTCAGGCGTACCGGCCGGATACGACCGCACGGCACTGGGGTGCCGGATGGGACTGACACCGTACTACGGCGCTCGGAAGGACCTGGCCGAGGCGGCTATCTGGCTCCGGGCCTTGTCGGCCTGGGAGATTGCGGCCCTGGCGGCCGGCTGGTCGCCGCTTTTCTTCCTCGACTCTCTGGCGGCCTATTGGCCCTTGGGAGGTCTCCACGGCAATCACTACCGGGACATCATCGGTGGGTTGGAGTTGACGGCTGTCGGCGCGCCGGCCTGGATCGATCACCCGCCGGTGATCTACCGGACGGGGCCGCAAATCCTCCGGCCGCTTTGGGAGCCGTTGACGTACTCGGTCGTCCGCAGCGACTACGTGACAACCGTGACAGTGACCAGCGATCGGCCCGCCACGGTCTATTTCCATTGGTACGTTGACGGAGTGTTCATCGCCTCGACCAGGTCGCCGACCCGGTCGTTTCGGCTCTCCCAAGGCGAACAACTGCGGATCGAGGTCCGGGCAACCTCCGATCCCGATTACGATCCCTTGAGCGATCCCCCGCTCGGCTGGCCGGCCAGGCGCAGTTTGTGGTGGGTCCGCTCGACCGATTCAAGCGTCAGCTATTACCGAGTCGACCAAAAGCTGGGAGCTGGCGACTGGGAGACGCTCAGGATTGTGCCCCAAGTTGCCGATCAATGGGCCTACTCGCTGTTGAGCGATCGCCTCGACGATCTTTCAACTTATACCTGGCGGGTGATTCCCGTCGACGCCGCCGGCAACGACGGATCGGCCGTGACGATCGGGGCCGAGTTGATCGTCCGCACGCCGGACGGGCCGGACTTTACTGCCACTTTCGACAGCGGAACAACCAAGGTCACTTTCGACGAAGCATAACACCCATGCCGCTTGTTGCCCATCACGCCGATGCCCTGCGATTAGAAGTTTCCACGGTTGAGATCCAGCCGCTCGCTGCGGTGAATACGATTCCCGGCGTGGTGATCCTCTTCGCTGCGGGCCGCAACTCACCCGGCATGGGCCGGATTCGCAGCACCGGCGAGGGGACGCTCCTGAGTTGGCAGGCACCCGGCTCCGACACGTTCGGCACGTCGCTGGATTGCTCGATCGACGGCACCTACGTCTTGGAGGACGGCGAGGATCCGGACAAGTACATCCGGATCGAAGTCTACGGCGACTACCTGAGGCCGGGCCCGATTGAAAGCCGGGTTTTCCTTGACGACCTCTACGACAACGGTGCGGTCGACGACGACGTGACGGCCGGCGAAGCGGCAGCCGGCGACCTGGCCACGTATACGATCACCCTGGAAAACGCCAGCGGCTACATCCTCTCCGGGATCGTCGTCTGGTTGGATTACCCGAGCGCGGACCTGGAGATATCGGACGACGGTGCGGCTTGGGTTAGTCCGACGAGCGAGGACTCCGGGCTGGCGTTTCCCGACCTGGCCGTGGGGGGCACTCATACCCTGCACCTGCGGCGCACGATCACGGCCGGGGCCAGTTCGGATCCCGCTGTGTTGAACCTGTTTCATCTTGGCTTTAACGGACTCTAAGGGGAGAAAACTGTGGTAGCAGATACGAAAAAGGCGGCCACGATCCGCAACCTCTGGTATACGCGGGTCGCGCAGCCGATCTCGGAGGCCAACGAAGCGGTGGCCGCGATTCGAGCGGCGATTGTGGCCAACAGCCTACTGGGCGAGTTTTCTTCGGGTGAGCGGGACGCGATGCTGGCCGTGGAGACCGACTTGGTGGCTCTGGCCGGACTTGCGGGGATCACGGGGGCGGAGGGTAAGTACATTCTCAACCACGCAACCGAACAAGACAGCATAGGAGTGGAGGTGTAACGTGGCCGACAAATTCCGAATGAGTTTGCCTGCGTCGGCTTTTGTCGGCGACCAGAACACAATCATCGAAGCGGGCGATCTCGCGGCGGTGCCCGCAAATCCAAGCGGGCGTGCCTCGATGAAGTTCGAGGACGGGGCCGATGAACACGCGATGGTCTCCGGCAGCTTCAGTATCCCGGATACGAATATCTGGACAGACGGCAGCGGGGCCAAGCTGAAGGTGTACTACTTCGGCGACAAGATCGGGGATGGTCAGAGCGTTGTACTTGATGGGGCGTTTGAGTGCATCACGGAGACCGACGCGCACGACATGCACGCAACGGCCGATGCGTTTGCGGCGCATCAGTCGGTGACGGATGCGGTAGACGCCGCTGTCGGTGAGTTGAACGTGGCTGAGATTTCTTTTACTCAGGCTCAGGCCGATGCGATAGCGGCAATGGATGCTTGCCGGCTGTGTGTGCGTCGCGACAGTCTCGACGGCAGCGACGATTATGCCGATGCGATCTGGATCACCCACGTTGACCTCTATGAGGTAGTGGCTTGATGGCTTGGCATTTCGATGAGACCAACGATGAGGTGCAGATCACGGATCATGCTGCGCTCACATTGCCGGATGCGGATTGGACGATAGCGGGTTGGCTGAAGCTGGATGACAACGTGGGGAATATATTTCAGTATTTTTTGAGCTGGGGAACAACCAGTGCGCAGCCCAACATCAATTGGTTCTTTCCAGAAACTGATGCCGGCCTAGATAATGACCAGCTCAAACTGGTAATGTTGGATTCGGATGGTGATGGATTTCCGGCTGGAGCAATTGTAGGTGCAAGCTCTCCCGGACTGCGAACAGATTGGATGCATTTGGCTGTTGTTCGCACTGGTGCTGGAGTGATAACGCAATACATTGATGGGGCCGCCGATGGAACCGCGACTGATGCGACTTTCGACGCCGTCAATAGGGCTGGCAATTTCCACTTCGGTTGTCGATCTGACTTCAGTGCCACCCGTTATTTTGGTGGTGACCTAGCCGAGTGGGCTAAGTGGGACCGGGCGTTATCTGCGGATGAACTGCTGGGACTCGCTGCTGGTTTTACGCCGGACCATTATCCCACACCCGCTTGGCACGTGCCGATGTGGGGCAACCAGTATCACGAATTACGGGTACCGCTGACTGTTACGAACGATGGCTCCACGGCAATCGACCATCCTGGTGGGTTGATCTATCCGAGCCGATCGACACTCTTTCTGCCGACGGGAGAGGCACCCGCTCCCGGCGTTGACGAGCTGTTCGCGGCCAACCAACTTCAAGGCGTGCTTCACAACCCGGCGCTACCGGTGCCGGTTCCCTATTGACCGATTTTCTCAACCATTTAGGAACAACGAAAACAGGAGAATTATCATGGGCGAAAGGTATCATGGCCACGGGTCCTGTGCGGTCGGGGCCGCAAAGGGTATCCTCAACCTCCACGTCGTGGACGCCACGCCGACGCATCGAGCCCGGATCTACGAGGTGATCGTCGGCTGCGTGGCGGCCCCCGCAGACGCGGCCACCAAGTTCGCTATCATTCGGACAACGGCCTTTGGCACCGAAGGCGCCGGATTCACGCCGGTTAAGCTGGATCCCGCCAGCCCCGACCCGACCTACGATTTCGGCGTAGGAGTATTCGGCGCGGAGCCGACCAAGACGGCCAGCAAGGAGCTGCTGCTCTTCTCGATGAACCAACGGGCCACGTTCCGCTGGGTTGCGGCGCCGGGTGCTGAGCTGGTGCTGCCGGCGACGCAAAACAATGGAGCCTGCCTGCAATCAGTCAGCTCGACCGTGGCCACGGCTCACGAGGGAGCGATTTACTACGAGGAATAAGATGCGCGAATCAGGGACGGTTATCGTTGCTGACCCGAATGGGGCAATCAGCGAGGCTGCCACCAGGCAGTGCGTCCACTGCGGTCGCCACTGGATTCACCGGCCTGGAAGCCGCACCATCCGCGGCTATTGCATGTCCTGCAACGGGCCGTTTTGCGGCCCGCAGTGCGAAGAGTGCGTGCCCCAGGAACAACAGATCGAAAACCTCGAACAGGGCTTGCCGATGGACTTCCGACCGGTTCGAGTTGCCATTCGCACGCCGAGATTGTTCCCGTGAGGATGAACCGTGACCACGTCCGCACCATCGCACTGGCAATACCCGGCTTGCGCGGAACCGCTCTGGACCGCGCCGCCGGCGATGGATTCGTGGTTCCAGCCGACCTGCCAACCGCTTCTGCTGGTCGAGCCGCGCCAGCCGGGGCTGGCAATTGGCATTCTCGAGCCGACCTTCTGGGTCGAGCCCACGATGGATTCCTGGTTTCGGCCGGCCAGCGAACCCGTTTTGCCGCCGCCGCCTCGCCCGCACGGCGGGGGATTCTATCAGGCCGATCCGAGTGTTTTTTCGGTCGAGTCGATCACGCTCGACAAGTGGTTCGCACTAGCCTGCCAACCGCTCTTGTTGGCCCGGGCGCGACGTCCCGACCTGTTCGCCCCGGTGGTCGACCCGAGCATATTTCGGGGACGTTTTTACCTGGCCGCCCGCGGCAAGTATCGAGTGTTCAACGCGGCCGAATATCGCTTCTACCGATCCAGCAGCGGCCCGCCGGTCGAGGGCGACACGCCGTTTGCGACCAATGCAACGCTCCCACACACGCCGGCCGACGTTTACGGCGACGCGACCTGGTACCTGTCAGTGAGCTACTTCAACGGAGTGATCGACTCGGGGTTCCTGCCGCTGGGCGAAGGTGGCGAAACGTATCTGCGGCTGGACATATCCGCCGGCGAGCTGACCGGTTCGCCGCCTCGCGGACCGCTCGACTGGCGTTTGGAAGTCCGGGCCTCGGGCGTGGTCCGTGTCATCGGAGTCTGCTACCAGGCCGACGACCTGCGGGCCGATCAATGGTCGATCGCCTACACCGTCGACAGTTCCACACCGCCGGAAGACACGCCGGACGACAACGAGGCGATGGCCACCCGCGGCCTGGCGGTCTTGAGCTACGATCTGCCGGGCCAGGCCAACGGGACCACCGTCAAAGTCCGCCTCCAGACCCGGAGAAACGACGGTAGCGACGAATCGCCGAGTTGGGTGTACTCCGACGACTCGGAGGTCCTCACCGCCACAGCGGACGCTGTGGGGCCCACAGTGCCCCTGGCTGGCGAGCGATGGCCCGGCCAGTTGCCGGAGGAGCTGTGACTGGGGAAATGAGTAAGCACGAATGACTAATGACGAAGGCCGTGGCGTCTTAGTCATTCGTCATTAGACCTTAGGAATTGTCCAGATGGGAACCACCGTCATAGGTCCGACTGCGGCGTCGTTTCCAGTCAAGGTCACTCCGCCGATCATCGAGCTCAAATATGGATGGAATAGCGATTGGCTCGTGTGGCCGGAACTGATCTTGGATCGCTGTTCGTTGTCTGCTTCCGCTCACGACCTCAGTTCCGCCCAATTCCACCTGCCGTATGGCAGCACAAAGTATCCCTGGGAAAGTGGCCGCTCGACTCGCGGCCCGGTCGACCTGACCGGCTATTGGGTCCGCGTGCGACTGGTCGGACCACAGGGATGGCAGACCATCTGGATGGGCCAAATCAGCGGCCAGGCCCAGGACGTCCACGGTTCGGCCGGCACACCCAGCGGTGTGCAAGTCTGGACCGCGTATGGCCCGGAGCAAATCCTTAGAAAGATCGCCGTCAGCCGATCGCACTGGTCCGTCGGCGGTGTGGAAAAGAACCTCGGCTGGCTGCCCGCGATGAATGATCGCGACGGCCGTTCGACCTTCGTGGGCAATCGGTCCGCCGCCAAGATCGGCGACCCGCCAAAGTTCACTTACACCTATGGCGGGACAAGCGTCTGGACCCACGAGGACTACCTGGACTATTTGCTCTCGCGGTTCGTCGACGACAGGGCCCAGAACGGCCCCCGCTGGTGGTTCGGCGGCCAGACGGACTTGCTGGCGGAAATGTCTGAGACGATCCGCTTCGGCCGCGAGGAGACGGTCGCCAGCATCCTCGGCAAGCTGATCTCTCCCAGCCTGGGCATCGACTATCGAGTCGTCTCCCACGACGGCAACCCGAACGACTCGGCCGACTACGGCGGCTTCGAGATTCACGTCCACGCCCTGGTGGCCGAGGAATACAGTTTCGCGGGCGCCACACTGCCGCGCAACCCGAACCTGGTCCGCGTGTACAGCTCCCAGACGGTCGACAATCTGCACACTCGCATTGTGCGGAGCACCGAGCAGAGCTACGGCCGCATTCGCTTGGTAGGCGAGCGGATCGTGGTCTGCTGTTCGCTCTGGGGCGACGATGCACCTGGCATCCCGAATCTTGGCGGCCCCTTGCACGCGAAATGGGATTTCATGGTCGAGACCGCTTACAAGGCGGGTACCGGCGAGGCGGGTGACTCGGCCGAAGATCACGACGACGCCCGGCAACAACCGGAATACGAAACGGTCTACGCCCGCTTTGGTGCCCCGGGGGACCCGCCCTGGAATTTCAATTGGGGATCGGCCGCCCCTTTGCTCACCACCGCCGGCGAGCTGGAGCCGTTCAACCCGGCTACCAACGAGACGATTGCCGCGACCACGGCCGACTATCAGACGACGGTCCGCGAGACGCTGACCTGGCTTCCCATGCACGAGGGAGTTGACTACTCGGTCGATCCGCCCGTCGACAGTAATCCGGCCGGTTACGAGGCGGAGCTGCTCCGGCTGATGGCTTGGGTTTACGATCGAGAGAAGAAAAAATACATCCCCGTCGAGGCCGCGGGAATCAGCCTCAGCGTGCCCCGATTCGATTGGGGAATCGTCTTGACGGCTTCCCCGGCCCATCTTCTGGCCTACAACTTCTGGGCCGGGGCCAATCCTACCAACACCGATCCGAAGTACGATTACAACCAATGTGTCTGCACGATCGCCTTCCGGTCCGATCAGCGTTTCGAGGTCGTCTACCAGGTGGGTCCGGCTTTGAATCCGCCCCACATCGAGGGCGAGCTGGTGATCCCCGTGCCGGGCGCCGAGTTTTGGTACCTGGCTCCTTTGACTGCACTCAGTTTGCCAGATGCAGATGCCCATCCCTTCGAGGTTGATCGACTGTCCGGCCCGTCGCCCCGTGTCTTGCGAACCGACGCGGCCCGAATGGCCGCAATCATGGCCGGGGCGATCGCCCGGTATCATGCCGAAAGGGCCCGAGCTGAGGTCCAGATCGCCAGCCTGGTCCCCTGGGGAGGACTGCTGGGCCAGATCTTGAGCGTGATCGAGGAATCGGGCACGACGCAGACAATCCAGGCTGTGATTACCGAAGTCTCCTGGGAGGCGGGCGAAGACTCGGCCCCCTCGACTACGATCCGCACCGGCTACGCGAGGAGCCGGTGAGGAAGACGTTTCACGCAGAGACGCAGAGTACGCAGAGTATGAACGAACAACGCAGCGGTGTCCGATTGGTCCGGCCGGCGAAGGCGGTCTCGTTGGGTTCCTCCGTTCGTCGATTCGAGCTCAAGACCGCGCTCACGCCTAGCGGAGCTTACACACAGGCCCTGGCGTATTTGCTCGCTTGGACCGGTGCCGATTACGAGATCGACGAGGCTAGCGAATTCATCGTCTATGACATCTCGGGCCTTCGTCGCGGCCGGGCCCACACCGACACGATTCAGGGAACCCGAGGCAGGGCAATCAGGGTCTCCGACGTTGATCGCTGGGAGATCATCGAGTTGGACCACCAGGCCCGCTGGATCGAGTTCGTCGTCAACGACGCCGGCGGGTTCGCGACTACCGACGCTTCGGTCACCGTCGACGGGATCACGTACCACGATGGTTACGACGCCGACCCGGAGATCACGACGGTTTACAACAAGTCGGCCAGCAGTGATTACATCTTCGAGGGGGACGACGACGACCGGGGAATCGCACTTTACGATCCATTGTCTGGGCAGTACACAATCGCAGGCATGGAAAAAGCATCCAAGCTCACTACGCAAACCGTGGTCACCGATATTCAGGTCGACGGTGCCAACGAAGAATTGGAGAAGAAAACGATCACCATCACCGTGGCCGCCAAGGGTGCGGAAAGCGGCTGGACCGTGTTCCACACCGGCGACACTTGTCCGTAGGCGACAAATGGGCAACGTCCAATTTCACGACTCGAAAGTGCTCTTCACGCCCGGCAACAAGGTGGCGATGCACGGGGACTGCTGCTGCGATGCGTTCGATTGCAGCAACGGTTGTGATCCTGGTGGGGTTCCCGAGGAAGTGACTGTTGAGATTTCGGGTTTCACGGCGGATTGTGCTAATGGTCCAGGGAGTTGTTCTTGTCTCAATGACACTTATATTCTGGCCTACCCTCCCAGCGAATACTGCAATTTTGGCTATCTCGATGTGGTTTATTGTGCTTGGCGTTACACAATTCCCGGTGGCTGTTGCATAGATTCGGGTTTGATTTGTTTGGCTGTCGGTCTTGTGCTTGGCACACCGAATCAATACGCCTTGTTGGTTAGTATCGGAACAGGCGTAGGAGCCCCTATTTACTACCGCAATTTGCTGGGCACCTCCAAACCTGACTGTAACTCCTGGAATCAGGAAGTGGTGGCATATTTGCAAGGTGGCTCGGACTGCGACGGCAGCGAAGGTACGGTCAAGGTTACTTTCTGATGATCGACTGCCCGCTTGAACAACTCGCCGACACTCGCTGGTGGTGTCCGCGGTGCGACCCGGACCGAAAGCGGCTCTTGTCGCAGAAGGCCCGGCGGAACTGCCGCAGTGTGGAGTATGCAGTAGGCAGTACGCAGTATGCAGACTCGGGTGGCCGCGTACCGCCTACTGCATACCGCCTACTGTCCTACGCCCAGGCCCTGGCCCGATGGATCGCCGCGGGCCGGCCGGTCCGAACGGACTGGGAAGTGATGACCATCCACTCCCAGCACTGCTACCCGTGCGACGACTACGACAGCCAGCGAGAAATCTGCACGGTCTGCGGCTGCAAGGCAAAGCGGCAAGGCATGGCGGTGCGCAACAAGATCAAGATGGCCACCGAGAGTTGTCCCAAGCGGAAATGGTGAGTGATGACAAAACTACCCTGCCGAAAAACCCAGGTCGAATTCGTGATCTGGCGCGATGCGGTCTCCGAATGGACCCGCGGCCAGGTCGAAGATGCCGCCAAGCTCCAACTGGCCACCAACGTCAACATCGGCTGGGTGGTGCACGAAAACGGCGACCGGATCGTGTTTTGCAACGGGACGTCGAGCTCTGGCGAGATGGACCACCTGGTGATCCCGACCGCCAACGTGATCGAGCGTATCCCGCTCGTGCGCCGCAGGGTGAAGAAGGGGTGACCTCACCGATCTCGTATCGCCGCGTAGATCATCAAGAGGATGATGGCTTGGACTACCAAAATCAGGTGTGTCCAAGCGGCAGCCGTTTCCGTTTCGGTGCCCAAGTTGAAAGCGTACACGAGCCAGAGAACATCGAAGGCAGCGGCCAGGCCAACCAGCAAGGCAACGAGAGACAGCAAGACGCCTTGAGGAATCAGGCTGTACTGGTTGCTGGTTGGCGGATTTGCCGGCTCAGGAGTCGGCGGAGGAGCTGGCGGTTTTGGTTCCACAAACTCGGGCGCCGGCAGCCGAAACGGCTTGTGGCACATCGGGCACTTCGCACTCTGACCGACGCAGGCCTCGTCGTAGAGCACATCGGCCTGGCAGTGTGGGCAGATCGCTTGCATGGTTGGCCCCCCGGGAAAAGTCTCGGCTGGTACACTCAGCACTCTCCACTCCCCACTCAATCAGCCTACCGCCGCCGATCGGCCCGGGCAAGCGGCTGGAGTTCGGAGGTCCTCACCTCCAGAGCCGTCGATGTGCGATCGCACATCGCCAGCCGGGTCGATGCGGCCAGGTCCACGGTTGCACCACTCTGGTGCAGTGTGGTGCAGTCTGGTGCACCGCGAGGCCCCGGGCCGACTCTCATGCCCTCCGCCGCCCAGGCCCTCAGACGGCCGCCTGGCCCGCCTGGGAATTGCCAGATGAGCTATCGGCTATATGCGCATCGTTCGATTCCCGCCGCCTCCATTCTGCGGGGGCAATATACCCCGGACGACTGGTGAACATCGGCCGCCGAACCGGTGAACAAAAGGAACGCGGGATCTCTTCCCGCGTTCCCTTTACCCCGAAGGAGGCACAAAAAGCCGTTTTCGGCCGGGAGGTTCCTTGTGCGGTGACGCACAGGGGGGCTTTTTTCTGCAAGCGGGTTCTTCCCGCTGGCAGGAACTCTTGGGCCCCGTTCAAACCTCCCGGCCGACTTTGATATTCGCGGGATCTTCCGCCGGGAGGTTCCCCATGTCGTGAGGCACGGGGGGGGTGAACTGAGGTTGTCCCCGGCTTGCTCCGGGGGCTGTCTTGGGCGCAACCACCCTGCCTCCCGGCGGATTTTGAACTCCGTCGATGTTCCAGCAAAAGGATTCAGGCGATGTCCGACGAAAAGACGAAGCCGCGGAAGGAACCGCCTCCTCCTCCCCGAGATACTCAGAGGAGGAGCGAGGATCCTGTCATCCCTGAAAGAACCACGCAGAGAGAGTCAGAGCCCAAGGGCGATCGGTAGAAGGCAGACCACGCCGAGCGCAAGCAGGGCGCTGGCAAGTTGAAGCCAAGCAGCTCGCCAGTCGTTTACCACCCGCAGGCCTTCGACCGTGCTGTGCAGTGATGCACTCAGCCAGGCCTCGGGACTTTCGACTTCCCCAATCCCCTCGAGGACGTCACGGATCCTGGCACGCGCCGGGCAGTCTAAGGGGCGACGCGACCAGACAACGACGAGTATCGAAGCGAGAAAACAGCAGAAGGCCAGCTTGATCGGCCAGCGGGCGGGAAGATCGAGGCCCCCTACGGAAGCCACCAAGATTGTGGCCAGGAGTCCGGCAGTTCTCAGCAGTCGATCGGCGCCCTCGCTGAGACTCTTCCAGGCCAGTTCGCTCTCCGCCCATCTGGCTTCGGCGTGTCGGAGAACCACTGCGCCAGGGACCGGCAACGCGACAGTCGAGTACTGTTCGACCCATGCATCTTCGCGGCGACAGACCGCGTCTGCCGAAGGGTCCGGCCTGGAGAGGTAACGTTTCAACCGGTTCAAGAGGTCCATTCCAGGCTCCTTTGCTGCTCTGGTCCCCATGTTCTCCCGCCATTCTAACGCCCCTTCTGGGCGATTGCACCCCAGATGTTGTATTGGGTGAGCCCGGGACCGCAACATTTTGGGGTGTTGACAACCGTTTTTTTCGCGTTAGGCTCGCGGTTGAACGATTTATCAAGAGTTCCTGCCGGACGATGCCTGGACCAGGCTTCTTGGTCTTCTCCGACGCACCGGCTGGCGGAAGCCCAGCTTTTTCTGGTGCTCGGATGCCCACTTCATCCGACGATACACGGCGGTCGCGGGCCCTTATGGGTGTGCAGGTTCACTGCGGTGGCCGAGTGCATCCATTTCGCCCGGCAGGTAAGGGTTCCGCGGCCGCCTTTTTCATCCAAGGGGTTAGGGGTCAGGGGTCAGGGGTCGGATTCCAGAGACTGGCACCGCCCACACAGTCCAACTGGCCCCTAATCCCCGTTTGTGGCCGGGATATAGCCGATGAAAGCTCGGCGATTCGGCGGGCAAGTGCTCGGGTTTTCAGATCCGTCAGCTCGATGCTTGCCCGCCGACCCGGCCATCCTGGACAAGCTAGACTTGTAATAGCGGGCAGGACCTCCAAGCGCACGGATGCTCCCATTCACTTCTCGCGTTTGGAGCACACCCATGAGCGATCAGTCTTTTTTGAGGGTCGTGTATGCAGACGACCAGCAACCCCCGCCGCCGCCGTCCCCGGGCGATCTGTCGCCCGAGGTGACCACGCTGGTGGATTTTTTCCATCGCTACGCATGGCCCGATGTCCTGGCGGCGAAGGGCGACACGGCCGCGACCCGGAAGGATTATCTCAAGTCGCTGGAGTACTGGACTGTGGCGGTCGGCAATCCGCCCTTGGCCCAGATCTCGAAGCGGACCTGTTCTCAGTACGTCGGCAAACTGCGCTTAGTGCGCTATGGCAAGCAGCGGAGACTCTTGAGCCCGGCCAGCGTCCACAAGCACTATGTCAACATAGACCGGCTGCTTCGAATGACCGGTCCGGCCGATCGGCAGAACCCGGCCGGGGCGGACGTCCTCGAGCGGCCTCCTTGGTTGCAGGGTCCGAAGCGGGAACACCTCGCCCCGCTGCCGCCCTTTTCGCTCGACGAAATCTGGCGGTGGCTGGAGGTCTTGCCGAAGCTGGCCCGGCCGATGCCCAAGATCAGCGGCTACGATCCGGTGGAGTGGTGGCAGGCGTTGATCCTGGTCGCGTACAACTCCTCGATGCGCTCCGGCACACTCTTGCGGATTCGCTGGGAAATGATCAAGGGGCACCTCTTGCCGCTTCCGCCGGAGATCGTCAAGTCGAAGCAGGGGCACCTGGTCTGGTTGAATCGGGCCGCCTTGGCGGCACTCGAGCCGCTGCGAAAACCCGAGGGCCTGGTCTTCGGCTGGGAGAACTGGTCGCGGGGCGAGAGCACCTTCCGGAAGCACCGCGTGCGTTTGCAAAAGGCCGCCGGGATCCCGTGTTTCGGGCTCAAGGCCTTGCGGCGATCCTTCTCGACCGAGTGCGGCCAGATCAATCCCTTGGCAATGCAGCTTCAAATGGGACACGTGGGCTTGGGGATGCGGATGGCGGCCGAGCACTATATTTCGGCCGAGAAGGTCCTCGAAGAAGCCGTCGAAAAGCTTCCCCAACCGGGCCGTGCAACGCAGCAGAAGTTCTTCTGAGTGGTCAGTTGAGATCCCCATCCCAACCGGGGATGCTCGCGGCGGGCAACCGAATCTGGCCGAGACGAAGATCGCCGGGTAGCTGCCGGTGTAGTCTCCCATCCTATCGCGCGCGTTCTCTCTCCGTGTGGCGCGAGCGGGGTGCGTTGCAAGGCCACGAAAACGGGCCCGCCGCCTTTTTTCTCACTTCTCACTTCACGCAGAGGCGCAGAGGGCGCAGAGACTGGAAGGACCCCGACAGGGATGCTCCGCGTCCTCTGCGCCTCCGCGTGAGATAATTGCGATTCGCAGGGAGGGAGGACACGGATGGACGATAGCAAGAGGCAAGACAGGCAGGGTGAGATCAAGATCAAGCACCTGGTGGCGCTCAAGAAGGGAAAGCCCTTCGAACTGAGCACCGAGCTGGGAGAGCTGATCATCGAGTTGGAGGGGATATCGCTCCTCATGGGCCGGGCGACGGTGACGATCGCCGCCGCCAGCAAGGTACCGACTGTGATCCTGGGCGGCAGTTATGCGATCTGGGCCATGGCCGATCGACTCCACAAGCGGCTCTACATAGCCTCGGCGAATTGAGGAAAACGAAAGTGGCTGAGCCGGCACAAGTGTCAGACGCGTTTTGCATGGGCTACCACGCTTTTGGGCGAGGCGAGTCCATTTACGCGAACCCGTTTGTCCACGGTGTGGGGAGATTTCTGCCGATCATCAGCGATCCTATTGCGTCGCGAGACTGGGAAAACGGATATTCAGCAGCGAGCAAGCAACAAAACAACGACTCGGACGACGAGGATGACGACGACGACTTCGATGAGGATGACGACGATGACTTCGACGACGATGACTTCGACGACGACGATGATTGGGAGGACGAGATTTACGACGACGATGGATCGAAACCGCAGAGGCGCAGGGGCGCGGAAGTGGAAGGATCCCCGACAGGGACGCTCCGCGCCTCTGCGCCTCCGCAGTTGGTCGCCATCTCAACAAGGCGGAAATTGCCGGCCGATGCTGCGGCGGGCGGCGGGTCCACGGCTTTGCCGTTCTCTGCCCAGACGGCGAAAACGGGCCCGCCGCTTTTTCCTCTCTTGGACAGGATGAACAGGATTCAGAGGATTCTCTCGATCATGTCAATCCTGTGAATCATGTCAAAACCGGTGAAGGAGCAACGGGTGCGAACCTATAACGGAGTGCGGTCGCCGCAAGGCAAAACGCAGGTCTACGTGAGCGGCCGGCCGATCGCGCGGCGGCTCGATCTCGAACAGCACCTCCCAGACGGGTTGGACTGGGGCGCGAACGTCAAGGGCACAAAGCGGCTCGCCCTGGCCATCCTGGTGGATTACTTTTCCAGCCTCGACGACGGCGAGCTGGGGTTCTGGGACGCCGATCGCCAGGGGTTCATCGAAAACAGCGCCCTGGCCGAGTACGAAAAATTCTCGGTCGAGGTGCTGGAGCCGATTCAGACGGACCAGTGGGTGATGTTTGACCTCGAGATTGCCCGTTGGCTGGACGACAAGAAGCGATACGAACCACTCTGTGTGAGTGACGTTGGGCCCATCGAGGAGCCGCCATGAACGAAGACCTGAACATAGTCGTGCTGGTGAAGGGCACGGAGCGATATGTGTTCCTCTACGAGGACGAGCACGCTGTGGACGTGTTGCGGAAGTTTGGCCGGTTCGCGGCTGATCCGAGCTTGAGCTTTAGCTGGTACGACGCCGCAACGCTCAGTCAGAAGGTTCGCAGGGACCTAAGAACGGCAGAAAGCCGCTTTTGATCCGCTTGCGGCTTCGCAACGCTGGTCAGACAGGATTCACAAGATTAAGCCGCTCGCGGCTTCGCACAATCGGTAGGAAGGTGGTGGCACGGTGGCCGTCTTGTCACGGACGGCAAACACGAGGCGGTCGGCCGGCAGGAGGATCGGCCGGCCGCTACTTGAATCAGTAGGCAGTAGGCAGTAGGCACTCTGCTGCCACCAGGTCTGCCTACCGCATACTGCATACTGTCTACCGAGAATCATGCCGACCTGGCTGAATCCGAGAAACGGTGTGATCCACGCCATAGCCGAGGATGGCCAAAAAACGATCTGTGGGTTCGTGCGGTTGTGGATTACGCGAGGCCGGATCGACCCGGCCGGCCGCTTCACGGAAGAATATCGCCAAGAGGTGATGGAAGAATTAGGGGGCCCCTGGGCACTCTGCTGCCACTGCCGGGAGCGTGGCGGGGGTGACGGCCTGCCTACCGGCAGGCAAGGGTGACGGGGTGAATGATGCCAAGCAAGGAAGCCTGGATACTGATCGAGAAGGACGCGGCAGAGAAACCGGAGCTCTGCCAGGCGGCCGCTCGCTTGGAGATCAGCCAGGGCGACGCCTTCCTGGGATGGTGGTGCTTATGGAATTGGGTCGACGACCATTTCCCCGACGGCAAGCTGGCGGGGATTTCGTTTCGAGCGCTCGACCAGGTCTCAGGTATCGCGGGACTGGCCGAGCAGCTTTCGGACGTCGGATGGATCCGGCAGATCGAAGGGGGACTGGAGGTCCCCGATTTCGCAGAGCGCTGGGGCCGGATCGCGGTTTCGCGGTACCTGGCGCGGACGAAGAAGCGGGAGCAGCGGCGATCCCACCATCGATCGATCGACGCCGCAGTGGTGGAAAACCTGTCGATAGGAGTTGAGGACGAGGGACAAAAGCGGGACAAAAGCGGGACAAGTGTCCCGAAAATGTCCCCCGAATGTCCCGAAAATGTCCCCGATTCGGTCGCTCCGCGCGCGGATCTAAGATCTTTAGATCCTTTACTCTTAAAAACTCTTCGATCGATCGATTCGATTCGATTCGATTCGATCGATCGAAAAGAATTTGACTGGGAAAAGGTCTGTGTGCATGCAGCCAAGATCAGCAAGTGGGTTCCGTGCAGGGGGAAACCGATCAAGGACCGCGGATTGGTGCTCAGGGCGTGTATCCTGGCCCAGACGCGGCTCAACGAGGCCTGGTTGTGGCAGGCCCTCGAGGCGGTGGAGGAACACGGCCCCAACAACGCCGCGGCTTACTTCCGGAGCTGCCTGGTCAACGGCCTGGCTCAATTCAGCGGGCCGCTGGAGCGCAACCAGCTCGCCCAACTGTACGCCGGATTGGAGAGCCTGGTGCCAATCAGCAATGAGTATCTCGAACAGGACTTCGAGCGTCGCAAAGCCAGGCGCGAACAAGCCGGTTGAGTTGTGACGGGGTGATCGGGTGAGGGCCTGAAGAATGACAGTCGTCTCGGTTGAGCTTGGCCATGTTGAGCGTGACCCGCACTTTGCTTCAAAAAACTACGAGCAATCAATCTCGATGTAGCTCTCTGGACAATACGACCAGAGGCGGTGACGTGCGAGAAGTGTTTACGCCTACTTGCATCAAAAAGGAGAGAAAATGGTGACCACCAAGACCAGGAAGCCGGCGGTGCGGAAGAAGCCGGCGGCGAAGAAAGCGGCACCGCGTAAGCGGACTTCCGCGGGCTCCGCGCCTCCGCGTGAGGCAAAGGGGCCTGGATCCAACGGCCGGCCGGGCGAGCACGTCTACTTGGCGATCGAGTCGATCGGGCCCGGGCCGTTCAATCCCCGCAAGGCGTTTCCCAAGAAGGAGCTCGAGGAGCTGGCGGCGACGATCAAGACCCACGGCCTCTTGCAGCCGCTGATTGTGAGACCCGCGCCCGGGTTTGCCGGCGTCCAGCGGCGAAAGAAGCCGAGCTACCAGCTCGTGGCCGGCGAGCGTCGATTGCGAGCAGCCAAGCTGGCGAAACTGAAAGCGGTGCCGGCGATCGTCCGCCAACTCACCGACGGCCAGGCCCGCGAGATCGCGTTGGTGGAGAACTTTCAACGCGAGGACCTCAATCCGATTGAACGGGCGGCAGGCCTGGCGGCGATCCTCAAGGCGAAACATGCGCCAACGCAAGGCGCGCTGGCAATGATGCTCGGGTGTACCCAGGGTCACATCTCGAATCAGCTCCGGCTGTTGGAGCTGCCCGAGAGCTTGCAAAAACGGATTATTTCCGGGGAAATATCGGCCCGCCACGCCCGGGCGATTGTGCCCTACGCCGACCAGCCGGCGATCCTGGAGGAAATCGAAAAGCAGATCGCCGAGGAGTTGAAGTACGGGGAGGGGTTCCCCAGCGTGGAGGTCTTCACCGTCGGGACGGTCCCGGACGCGGTCGACCGGACGACCGCGCAGATGGACGGCAAAGGCTACGTGAACCAACTGGGCCGACAGTTGCCAATCTTCGAACCCAGTGACGAGGAACGGGCCAAGCTGGGGATCATTACGATCGAGGAGAACGGCCAGAAAGAGGAGCGGGCGACGAACAAAAAGCTCTGGCAGAAGCTCCGCGACAAGCAGATCAACGAGGCGGCGAAAGCGAAGAAACGGGCCAAGGCCGGCAAGAAGGCCCCGGCCAAGAAACTCACCGCGGCGGAGGTGAAGCTCGAGGCGGCCCGGCAAAAAGAACTCGCCAGGAACAAGGCCGTGGCGGATCGGCAGTGGCTCTGGGAGTGGAAGACCAACTGGCTGCGGTGGGAGATCGCACAGGCTATACCGGATGGGGAGCCGTTGGCGGTCAGCCTGATCGGCCTCTACCTCTTGACGATCCCTCTGCCGAGGCTGCGAGCGGACAATCTGGTCAGGCTGCTTCGCGATCGACACATCAAGGTCACCGGACCAGAGTGGGAGCGGAAGCTGCTTCCGGCGCTGGCGGAGATCGAAAACCAGGAGCAGATCAGCATCCTCATGCGGCAATTGGTGCAGAGCTGCTTCTGGGATTTCCAGAAGCACGAGCCGGTCGGAATGATGGTCCCCAATGCGGATGTCGCGGCGATCGCCGATCTGTTGTCGATCGACCTGCCGGAGTGCTGGAAGAAGAACCAAGCCGGCCCCTTGTCGGAGGCGTATTGGAAGCACAAGACCACGGAGCAGCTCGCGGCGATCGCCACGGAGCTGAAAGTCCAACTCCAGCCGGGCGGGCGCCAGAACAAGGCCGACCTGGTCGCGGCGCTTCATCGCCCAGGCGTAGTGAATAGGCCGATGCCCAAGCAGATCGGCAAGATCAAACCGCCGCGGTGAGGAGTAGGCAGTAGGCAGTAGGCAGACTCGCGCTGTGCCTACCGGTAGGCAGGTGGCCGCGTACTGCCTGGTGAGTGAGGATTCAGGGATGGGCGAGGAGCTAGCGGTTCACATTGACTGGATGATCCGGGCCAACATCCCGGCGGTCTTCGATATCGAGCAGGAGGCCTTCGAGTATCCGTGGCGAAAGGAGCAGTTCATCGGCTGCCTTCGACAACGCAATTGCATCGGCATGGTGGCGGTGTGCGAAGAAGATGATCGGGTGGTGGGGTACATGGTCTACGAACTCGAGAAGACGCGCCTCGAGCTGTTGAACCTGGCGGTCGCGCCGGACGTTTGGCGGCGGGGCGTGGGCCGGCAGATGATCGAGCGGCTCGCCGGCAAGCTGAGGGGGCAGCGCAAGTCGATTGTGCTGATGATCTCGGAGCGGAACCTCCGCGGGCAGCTCTTCTTTCGCTCGATGGGCTTTCGCTCGACGTGCACCGTCCGGCAGCCATTTTGGTATGCGGACCACGACGGCTACCTGATGGTCTATCGGCTTCGCACCAAGCAGCGGAGCACTGAAAGGGTGGCCAGGTGAGAGGGTGAGGACAGGCAGGGGATTGAGAAGATCGGGAAATCAGCCGGTGACGACACAGCACTACACCACACGTCACTGCAAGGTTTTTCAACACTTCACAACATTTCCAAGGAGACTGAGCCATGTTCATAACGGACTCCCGGACCGAGAATTTTCTGACATCTGTCGGCGCGAAGTGGCATTATGCGAATGAGCTTTCGTTCGACAAGCTGGCATCGCGATGGGACACGATAAACCTGGGGCGATCGGAGGTCAAGGTTGCAGGTGCCGTCGAGGAGTACGGCTTGCTGATGGAGAGAGGATCGGCCGCCCCCGCCCCAATTTTGTGGAAGCCGCAAGATTCCGACGGTTTTCAGGTTCTTGATGGAGTCCAAAGACTTTTGGCAGAGGAGTTGCGGAAACCAACGTCCTTCTCGGCATACATCGCCGACTTAGATTCTGATTCGATGGCGGCCAAGATCAGAGTATTCTCGAACTACCGGCTTCAGGGAGGCTACCAAGAGTCAGCGGAGTGGACGTTAGAGCAAGCCATCGTGCTACTCGTCAACAAGGGCGTCTTGAACATCGAGGAGGTGGCAGGTTTCGGGGGCTGGTCGCCGGCCACCGTTCGAGACAAAGCACAAATCATCGGCCTACGTCAGTCGATTGTTGGTGTGGGCGGTCCGGATAGGGTGCCTGACTCAATTCTTCGCCTCGTCTCCAAGCACGCCCATCGTGGGGACTTTGCTGCCGCCCCGGAATGTCTGGCCGACTTTTTCAACGATGTGAAGCGAATGAGGCTCAGCGCGGCTGAAGCGGAGCCGCACATCGAAGAATTCTTCTCGCTTGCCCGATCCAAGGGCAAGCTACATGGCCAATTCAAGCAGAAGCTGGACGATTTCCACAACGACGAAGAGGTGCGGACTCGGCTGGCCGATCCCACGAGACTTACATATCAGCCCATGACACCCGATGGGCGGCTTGTTAAAGCCCTCAAGGCGGCACTCACGACCTCTGAGCGCATCCGTGACGCCAAAGAGAAAATCACTGAGCTACCAGCGTGCTTTCAAATCGCGGGTCAAACTCGCAAGGTCCTCCAACAGATCGAACGGATGAGGCGCACTCGATGAGCAGGAGATCAAAGAGAGAAGCTCGTACGGCCCTCTCGGCTCTCGGTGAGTATCTCCGCCGAGATCCGCACGCGCTGCAACTGGTCAACGCTGTGGAACGATACGTGGGCGAACTGCGCCAAGAGCAAGCCGAGCTAAAGGATCAGGTTGCCTCCTCCGAGAATCTGGCGATCAGTGTGCAAGAGGCCGTCGCTGGAGCTGAAGAGGAAACGGCTGCGGTCGCCACGAGGCTGGAATCCGAACGGGGATCGCACCGGCAGACGCGCATCCTGCTAACGCGAGCCACTCAGCGAGTGAAGGCGTTAGAAGATGACGTTGCCAATCTGCGAGAGCGTCTCGAACGCCTGGCGTCGCAAGTCGCCGATCCCCCCGTGGATCTGAAGACCAAAGGACCAGAGATCGAAGCACTCTTTCAGAAGTTGAGACATCGAATGAGCCATGCCCCGGTACCAGCGAGGCTGATCGGCAAAATGACTGTAATTGATACCCGTCGGCTAGTCACGACGTTTGAGAGGGAAGAATACGAGACGATTGGGATGTTAGCGGCGTTTTGCAGCTTTGCGAATCTGCCGATTGGCTTCGAGGTCGAGGAGAAGCGTACCTTCCGCGGCAGGCTAGGCGCCGATGAGAGCAGGGAGGACCGTCTCTCCAAGTGGTTGTGGGACACATGGCTAGTACCAGTACACGAGTCAGAGAATAAGCGTTCGGCAGAAACAGTCAAAATCATGTTGAGAACCGAACAATCGGATAGAAAGTTAGAAAGAGGAGAACATGCTGACCGTGGCCGCCATGCGTGAAGTAAAGGAGAAGAAGACCGGTGCCAATCTGTAAACTCACATCGAGTCGTCAATCCTGTGAATCCTGTCTAGTCGTCCCTGTCCAGTCGTCCCTGTGTAGTCGTTCCCAGCGGCCGGGATTGAGAAGGCCGCATCTGCAACCCCGGGAGGTGTGCGATGAAGGTTCTGGAAAAGTGGTTCGGCTGGTTGACCGAAGGCGTGGCCGGTGCGGTCGCGGCCGGGATCGTCGCCGGCGGCGGGGCGTGGGCCGGCAGATGATCGAGCGGCTCGCCGGCAAGCTGAGGGGGCAGCGCAAGTCGATCGTGCTGATGATCTCGGAGCGGAACCTCCGCGGGCAGCTCTTCTTTCGCTCGATGGGCTTTCGCTCGACGTGCACCGTCCGGCAGCCATTTTGGTATGCGGACCACGACGGCTACCTGATGGTTTTCCGCGTCAAGCGGCCGCTGGCGGCTTCGCACAACAGTTAGACATGATTCACAGGATTGACAAGATGCGAATCTACGTAGCCTCTTCATGGCGGAACGATTACCAGCCGGATGTGATCCTTGGTCTGCGTGAGGCTGGCCACGAGGTCTATGATTTCCGAAATCCTCGACCCGAAAATCACGGGTTTCACTGGAGCGAGATCGACCGGGAGTGGAAGTCGTGGACTATGAGGCGATTTATTGAAGCGCTCTCACACCCGCTTGCGGAAGAGGGGTTTGGCGAGGACTACCGTGCGATGCAGTGGGCTGAGGCATGTGTTCTGGTCTTACCCGCCGGCCGCTCCGCGCACCTGGAAGCCGGTTGGTTCGCGGGTGCCGGGAAGCCACTGTTAATCCTTCTGGCCGATGCAGAACCGGAACTGATGTATAAGCTCGCAAGTGGCCTAACATGCTTGTTCCAAGGCGGTGTGTTCGTTGGATTGGGGCCGTTGCTGATGAGGTTGGAAGAAGTGGAGACGGTGAAGTCAGAGTAAAAGCGCCGTCACCCCCTCTTCCTGTCAATCCTGTGAATCCTGTCTAGTCGTTCCCAGCGGCCGGGATTGAGAAGGCCGCAGGCGGTAGGCCCTAAGCGGTAGGCGGTAGGCGGCAAGAGGGTAGGCGGTAGGCGGTAGGCGGTAGGCGGCAAGAGGGTAGGCGGTAGGCAGACCTGGGTGGCCGCATACTGCCTACTGCATACTGCATACTGCCTACCCTTCGATCAAACGGCCGGCGGGCCGCCACTCTACAGGCAGTGGAGTAGGTCGGGCGGACCCGCCGGCCTGCTGATCGATCAATATACCCGACTCCCCCCCTCTTGGGCAACAAAACGCCTGGCCATATCTCGGCCCAGCTTGCCCGGCCAGCCGTACTTCTCAGCGGTGGCCAAAAACAGCCTCGAACTCGGCCGCCACATCCCGTAGAGTCGGTGCAGGCAGTGGAGTGGAGGAGTCCATGACCGATCTTCCGCCGCTGCGCCAGCCGTCGTCCTCCGCGCCCAGGCACTAGCGATAGTGTCTGGGCCTTTTTTCGCGCGGTGCGGGCCGGAGGACCAGATGGCCGTGATCCCAATCGAGAAGGAACGGCGGGCCTTGCGACTGCTGGCCGGCGGGCGACACACCGAGCGCCAGATCGCCGCGACGGTGGGGATCAGCCGCGGCAGCGTGGCAATGTTGAAGAAGCTCGGCCATGAACGGCCCCGGCCGGCGAAGGGGAGCGGGATGTTGGAGGCCAGGCCGAAGGGACCGGTCGAGCGGTGTCCGGGCTGCCGGCGGCTGATCGAGATGCCCTGCCTGGCCTGTGAGGCGGAAGCCTATCGCTCGGCCAGGCCGGCTAGACGGTTTCCCTCGACCTCGGCGTCGGCGGACGATCTGGGCTCGAAGCTCGAAGGGGACGAGCGCGGCCGGCTGGAGTCGTTGCGACCGGGAAAGATTGCCGAGGAAGAGAGCCGGCCGACGCCCAACGACGAGCGTCTGGCGCCGATTGAAGAGCGGCGGCTCGATCTCGAGGAGTTGCGACGGCAGAGAAAAGAGGAACTCCGCCACGAGCGCGTGCGCGCGATGTTTGAGGTTGGTTAGAGGAGACCAAGCGATGGCACAACACGAAAAAGACGAAGACGAACGCCAGGCCGCCATGTGGGCGACGCTACAGAAGATCGCCGGCAAGGAGCTCGATCGGTCGCTGCTGGCAGCCGGCCACAACTACGACGTCGATCTGACGATCGCCGGCACCGTCGACGGCCAACCCGTCGGCCGGACGACCCACTCGATCCTCTCGGTCGGCCATGACTCGAAAAGGGCCAGTTCGGTGGGACCGCCGGCTGAGGCCTTGGTGGGGTTCATTCTCTCAAAGCTCAACACGGCCACACGGCAAAAGCTGCTGGCCGAACTGCCGGAGGCGTTTGCTCGCGCCGGCAACCGGCTGCCGCCGGTCTCGGTCGAGCTCGAGGAGGTCAGCCGGCTGTTGCTGGGCCGGCTCCGGGCGAAGGTCCAGCAGCAGGTCAAGGCGCCGATCAGTTGCAAGTACACATTGAGTTAGTAGGCAGTAGGCGGTAGGCGGCAAGAGGGTATGCGGTAGGCGGTAGGCAGTAGGCAGACCCGGGTGGCCGCATACTGCCTACTGCATACTGCCTACTGCATACTGCCTACCGAAAAAACAATGACTAAGCAGCAGGCCCTTAGTCATTCGTCACTAGACCTTAGAAATTCACAACACTGAGACATGATTCACAGGATTAAGTTGAAAAGCCCTCCGCGCGCTCTGCGCCTCTGCGTGAGATTCTTCTGCGGCTTCGCGATTGCGGTTCTGTTGCTGGCGCCGATGCCGGCGGCGGGGCAGTGTGCGACCGGGCAGTGTGCAAATGGTCGCTGCCCGATTCCTCGCTGGGCTCCGCAAAGTCCGCAGGCCCCGCAAGCTCCGGACGTCCGCCGGAGCCAGCGCTACAACATCGTGCGGATTGAGGTCGAGGAGCGTAGCGGCCGGTCTTGGGGTAGTGGCACAATCGTGGACCGACGAGACAAGCGTGCCTGGGTGCTCACAGTGGCCCACGTGCTGCGGGAACGGACCGGCCGGTTGATTGTGCACGTCAGCGGGCGAGGCCGTTACCTGGCCCGCGTGGTGGCCGAGGACCGGCTGTGGGACTTGGCCCTGTTGCTGATCAGCGATCCGGGCGTTGAGGTGGCTCGGATTGCAGAGGAGAATCCAAAACATGGTGAGCGACTCAAGATGGGAGGGTTTGGCCCCGGAGGTCGATTCGGTTGGTCGCACGGAGTGTTGCGAGGTTTCGTTGCTCCCGGACCGAGTCAGCCTCATGACTTATTCCGGATTGCCGGGACTGTTCGCGACGGAGATAGCGGCGGTCCTGTGTCTGCGGCGGACGGTCGGATTGTTGGTGTGATTTCCGCAACCGATGGGCGTGAGACAGTGGGTGCGTCCGTAGTGCGGATCAGGCAGATGCTGGCGTCGTGTATCAAACCCGGGCCGAAGCAGCCGCGACCCCCGCAGATCGCCGGCAACTGCGCGCAACTACTGGCAAAAATCGAAGCCAACGCACAAACGATTGCCACACTGCGGCAAGAGCTTGCCGCGATCAAAGCCAGACCCGCGGGGGTGGGTCCGCCTGGACCGGTTGGTCCACGAGGGCTGCCGGGCGCTCAGGGGGTGTCAGGGGCGGCCGGGCTCCACGGACCTCCAGGGCCGCTGGCCGTGTTCGATTATGCCGCCCTGGTGAAGAAGTTGCCGAAGATTAGGATTCAGACCCTCAACCAAGACGGAAGCGTATATCAAGACGCCGAAGCCCGGCTAGGCGATTTGATTAAACTGAAGCCGGTTATCGTGAACCCCGAGGCTGAATAATGGCCGAGGAACACACTCTTGAAATCCCGGTTCTCACCGGGGAAGGAGAAGATTCGATGGCATCACAAGCTGATGAACAAGTGATGGGCACGGTGATGACGGGCATGGCAGGCGACAGCGCAGCCGCCGCTTCTCGTCGGGTTGCTCGCTTTGATCAACTCTCCGCTGACAGCGCCTCCATGTGGGCCGTGGCGATGACGACCCCGACGGTCCTTGCCGGAATGGGCTTCCGAGTTGCGCAGCAGTCGGGCGGTTATCCGGCCGGCTCGGGTACGGGCACCGGAAACTAACTGAACGGTAGTGGCCATGATTCTGCAAGACCTGGCCTCCGACGTGGCTTCCCACGCGGTGGTGCGCATCAAACAGGCTGACGCCGAGTCGGCCGATGCCACCGCCGCGTTTGCAGCGGGCCGCTTCGAGGAATACTGGCGGGCTCGGGCCGAACAGGTTCGGAAACGACTGGAGAAAGCTGGTGAGCAAGCAATCGCCAATGCAAGAGATGGCGGAGAGGACGGCTGAAACTGCGCCCGGACTGGCTGCCGCCGCTCACATGGAGGCGGTGCAGAATTTTCGCCACTTGAACGCCGATCACCGCCGCCGGCTCGCCGACAGCCACCGCTGGCAGGGTGCTTCACTCGGCCAGACAGTCTCGGATCCGTCGGAGAAGAAGGAGGATGACGTGGGCAACCTCATCGTCACCGGCGACGTGTACGGCAGCGATGCCGCCGAGATCATCCGTTCTCTGCAATCTGTGGCCGAGCCTTCTCAGGGCCCGTCTGAGCCTGCGAAACAAACAGGATGGGTGTCGAACTTGGGCAAGGCTGCACTGGTCGCGGCGGGCCTGTCGACCGCAGGCGGGCTGGGAGCCGCAGTGCCGTGGCTTCTGGGCGCCTACGAGAAACCAGAAGCCATGAACACGACGATCGTCGAGGCGGCCGATTTCCAAAGGCTTGGGATCGAGGTCGTCCCGGGAGGGGCGTCAGAATGAGTAAGCACGAATGACGAATGAGTAATGACGAATGACTAATGACTAAGGCCCTGGTGTTTAGTCATTAGGCATTCGAGCTTAGGAATTCAGGCATTAGGATTTAGGAATTCAGAGAAAGGCGGTGCGATGAACCTGCGGCAGCCAGACCCGGAAATGGTCCAAGCCTCACTCCGAGCTTATCGCGAGGGTCGTTGGAGCTATCTGGAGGACTTCACCGCTGAGCTTTCGGATCACCCCGTCACCCCATCACTCAGTGAGGAAGAGAGCATGAACTTGCCGCCCTACGGCCTCTGTGTGCCGTGCGTGTATCGGCGATGCCGTGACGGCCATACCGTCGAGGTCTCGCGGGCCGGCAGTAGCCGCGTCTGGGCGATCCGCTTGATCGGCTGCAACACACCGGAGTTGCACCAACCGGCAGGGCCTGAGGCGAAAGCGTTTGCCGAGTCGCTGCTCGAGCAGGCTGATCGGGTGAGCGTGTTCATCCCCCTGCCAAGGGAGGCTGATAAGCTGCTGCGCAACGTGCTGAGCTTCGGCGACGTGCTGGGTGTCGTGTACCTCGACAGCGAAACCACGCTCGCCGAGCGATTGATCCGAGCGGGACAGGCCCAGGCGCGACCAGGTAGGCC